>Ga0265797_10010815_pt1 | contig 11550 bp, 9 predicted proteins | sample P2T30metagenome_FD_192433 | JGI IMG/M metagenome (GOLD analysis project Ga0265797, IMG submission 192433) | Plant litter microbial communities from East Loma Ridge, Irvine, California - P2 T30 | ecosystem: Environmental > Terrestrial > Plant litter > Unclassified | place: USA: California... | reverse complement strand
CTGTGCCGACGCCCCTGCCGGTGCCGGGCTGCCGGACGCCGCCCGCGACTCCGGCACCCCCTCCGGCACCGACGCGACCACCGCCTCCGGCACCGACCTGCCCGCCGCCCATGTGCGCACCCGCGTGACCGTGCCCCTGCGCTTCGCCGACGGCTGGACGACGACCGCCGAGGTCCTCACCTTCACCGGGCTCGTCGACGACCGGGAGCACCTGCTGCTCGCCCTCGGCGACTGGCAGGGCGCCCTCGAGCGTGCCGCCTCCGGGGGCGACGCCCCGCTCGTGCGCCCGCACAGCGAGTGCCTCACCGGCGACGTCTTCGGGTCGGAGCGCTGCGACTGCGGCCCCCAGCTCCGCGAGGCCGCGGAGCGCATCACGGAGGCGGGCGGGTTCCTGCTCTACCTGCGTCAGGAGGGCCGCGGCATCGGCCTCTACGCCAAGCTCGACGCGTACGCGCTGCAGGACGCCGGCCTCGACACCTACGAGGCGAACCTGGCGCTCGGCCGCGGCGAGGACGAGCGCGACTACCGCGCCGCCGCGCAGATGCTCGCCGCGGTGGGTGCCGACCGGGTGCGCCTGCTCAGCAACAACCCCGACAAGGCCGCGCAGCTCGGCGACCACGGCGTCACCGTGACCGAGCACGTCCGCACCGGCGTGCACCTGTCGTCGGCGAACGGCCGCTACCTCGCCGCGAAGCGCGACCACACCTCGCACACCCTCGACCTGGGGCACGCCGAGGTCGCCTGACCCGCCGGGGTCGTCCCGCTGCGTCGCCGCGTCGCCCGGTCAGGGCTCGTCAGGACTCGTCAGGGCTCGTCGGGGCCGGAGGCGCCCCCCCCCCCCCGACGCGGCAGGTTCCGCAACCAGCGCGGCACCTCCGGCGCGGGCGCGACGACCCGTCCCTCGTCGATCGCCGCCGCGGCGGTCTCCGCCCGCCCGAACCCGTCGCACACGGCCCACGTCGTGGCGCCGACGCTCACCACCGAGAACAGCAGCCACGCCCACGACGACGGCCGGAGCAGCAGCAGGGCGGACGCGGTCACCACCGCCAGCAGCACGGCGGCGAGCAGGAGGGCGGCGAGCACCTGGCGCGGAGCCACCGCGCGCACGCGGGCGATCTGCTTCTCGATCTTCGGCACCGTCGCGGCGTCCGCCGTGACGACGTCGTCCTCGCCGAGCGCGTTCCACAGCACGTTCTCGTCGAGGACGCGCACGCGGGGCAGGCCGCGACCGGCGCGCACCCCGTCCACCGTCGTCACGACGCTCGCCACGAGGAGCACGACGGCGACGCCTGTCAGGGCGCCGGCCGCGGTCGTGGCGACCGGCGCCTCCGGCCCCCACCAGACGGGCAGGAGCACGCCGCCCGCGACGGCGGCGACGAGCACGACCACGGCGAGCGCGACGGCGCGCCCCCGGCCGAGCAGCACCGGCAGGGCGTCGCGGAAGGCACGCCAGCCCCGTCGTCGCCAGCGGCGCTGCGCCCCGTTCCCCATGCCGGCGACGGTAGTGCCGCTCCCGTCCGCGGGCGCGCGGACCACCCTGCTCCCGCCCGGCGGCCGCCCCGACGTCACCTGTCGGGCGGGCGCCCCGTCGTCCGCCCCGCGAGCAGCGCGTCACCCGCCCAGCGCACCGCAGGGCGACCGGACCACACTGGGAGGCCCCGCCCGCCCCCGAACGGAGCCACCATGTCGACCTTCCCCCGCGTCACCGTCCTCGGAGCCGGCGTCCTCGGCGCCCAGATCGCCTTCCAGGCCAGCCTGCACGGCAAGGAGGTCACCCTCTGGGACATCTCCGACGACGCCCTCGCCGTGGCGCGCCGCCGCGCCGACGCCGTCGTGCCCGACTACGTGCGCGAGGTGCCCGATGGCGACCGGGACGCGGCGCTGGCGGCCGTGGCGCGACTCCGGTGGTCCAGCGACCTCGGCGAGGCACTCGCCGGGGCCGACCTCGTCATCGAGGCGGTGCCCGAACGCCTCGACGTCAAGCGCGACGTGTGGGGACGGGTCGGGCAGCTCGCCGACCCCGCCACCGTGTTCACCACGAACTCGTCGACGCTGCTGCCGAGCGCGATCGCGGACGTCACCGGGCGACCCGAGCGGTTCCTCGCCCTGCACTTCGCGAACCACGTGTGGGTCAACGACACCGCCGAGGTGATGGGACACGACGGCACCGACCCGGACGTGCGCGCACAGGTGCTCGCCTTCGCCGCCGGGATCGGCATGACCCCGATCGAGGTGCTCAAGGAGCAGCCCGGCTACGTCCTCAACTCGCTGCTCGTGCCGCTGCTCGGCGCCGCCAGCGTCCTGCTCGTGCGCGGCGTCGCCACCGTCGAGACGATCGACACCACCTGGCGGCGGGCGACCGGGGCACCGGCCGGACCCTTCCAGATCTTCGACACCGTGGGCCTGCGCACCGCCGCCGCGGTCGCCTCCGCCGGCGACGAGGAGTCGCAGGCGTTCGCCGCGATGCTGCAGCGCGACTACCTCGAGAAGGGCCGCTTCGGCCGCGAGTCGGGCGAGGGCTTCTACCGGTACGACGCGGAGGGGCGGCAGCTGTAGGGGTGGGGGCTCGCCCTCTGCGCCAGGAATCGTACTGGCCGCCACGTCTAGACGTGGCGGCCAGTACGATTCCTGGCGCCGTGCTCGCCCGCCGCGCCGCCGCCGTTGCCACCGCGCCGCGTGGCGCCAGCACCGCACCGCGGGGCACCGCGGCCACCAGGGGCCGCGAGGCGCGGTCAGCCGACGTACGGCGTCGCGGTCCCGGTCACGGTGATCCCGCCCGTCGCGGGCACGTCGACGACGAGGACGCTCGGCCGCCCCACGTGCTCCCCCTGGTGCACGACGACCCGGGCGGGAGCGGTCACGAGCCCGAGCGCGCGCAGGTACCCGCCGAGCGACGCGGCGGCGCTGCCGGTGGCGGGGTCCTCGGTGATCGTCCCCACGGGGAACAGGTTGCGGGCCTGCACGACGAGCGGCGGGGCCGACCTGCCGGGGGCGGGACGCGCCTCCGGCACGGGCTCGGCGTGCACGACGGTGACCGTCCCGGCCCAGCCCGCCTCGTCCATGAGCGCGCGGAGCTCCGCGGGCTCGAAGCCGAACCGGTCGAACGTGGCACGGTCGCGCACGGCGACGACGGGGTGCCGGTTGCCGGCGTAGGCCTCACGGAGCGGCCAGCGCTCGTCGAGGTCGTCGCGACCGAGCCCGAGCAGGGCGAGCAGCCGGTCGGCGAGCGCGTCGTCCAGGTCGCGGACGACCGGGTCGACGCTCGTGAACGACGCGGTGACGGGGCCGGAGGCGCGAGCGGCCCCGCCCCGCCCGTCGCCCCCGGCGGTCCCCGCGTCGTCGGGCGTCCCGGGCGCGGGGTCGTCGCCGCGCGGGGCGTCGCCCTCTCCCCCGCGCGTCTCGAGGGTGACGGGTCCGACGGCGGTCTCGAAGCGGAGCGGACCGCTGCCGAGGCGTTCCGCGAGGGCGACCGCCGTCGCGACCGTCGCGTGGCCGCAGAAGGGCACCTCGGCACCGGGCGAGAAGTACCGCACCCGCACGTGACGGGGGTCCCCGCCGACCGCCGGATCGACGACGAATGCCGTCTCCGCGTGCCCGAGTCCGGCGGCGAGGGCCTGCATGGTTGCGTCATCGAGCCCGCTCGCGTCGAGCACGACGCCTGCCGGGTTGCCGCCGAACGGGGTGGCCGCGAAGGCGGTGAGCTGCAGCACCTCGGGGGCCCCGGTCGGCCTGGCGGCGTCGGCGGGCCCGGCGGGTGGGCGGGCGGTGTCGGCGGGCCCGCCGGCGTCAGCGGGGCCGGCGGGATCAGCGGGGCCGGCCGCGTCCGCGGGCCGGGCGGCGTCAGCGGGCCGGGCGGCGTCGGCGGGTGGGCGGGCGGCGTCGGCGGGTGGGGTCACCGCGCCATCCTCGCAGCCGTGCCCTGGCGTGGCGTGGCGGACCGCACTCGTGCAGCAGTACGGCGGTGGCTTCCTCGCGCGGCGGTGCGAACGAAGCCACCGCCGTACGAGAACACCACCGCCGTACCGCCAGGCGGACACGTCCGCGCACCGCCACCACGCTGCCGGCCGGCAGCCGCCGGCCGGCGGCCGGCAGCGGCCACCCGCTGGCCGCATGCCCCCGCGCCGCGCCACCGCCGCGCCGCCGGCCGCGCCGTGCCGGCCGCTACGCGTCGGGGGTGACGGGCGTGGCGGTGGCGGGACGCGACTCCGGCCCCCCGTCGACGGCCGCCCCTGCGGGCTCGACCGGCGTGACCCGGACGCGCGCGATGCGGTACCCCTCCATCTCGACGACCTCGAGGGTGGCGCCGTCGACGACGACGGTGTCGCCGACGACGGCGAGGCGCCCGAGCGCGTCGAAGAGGTAACCGGCGACGGTCTCGTAGGGGCCCTGGGGGACGGTGACGCCGGTCTGTTCCTCGAGCTCCTCGACGATGAGGCCGCCCTCGACGTGGCGGACCTCGCCCGCCTCGAGCGTGCCCTCGTCGCGGTCGCCCGTGTCGTACTCGTCGTAGATCTCGCCGACGAGCTCTTCGAGCAGGTCCTCGAGGGTGACGATGCCGTCGGTGCCGCCGTACTCGTCGATGACGACGGCGATCTGGTGCCCCTCGGCGCGCATCGAGCTGAGGGCCGTGAGGACCTTCGTCGTGCCCGGCAGGGCGAGGATCGGTCGCGTGATGTCGCCCACGGTCGTCGTCCCGTCACCGCCCGCGGCGGGCACGGCGCCCATGAGGTCGCGGACGTGCACGAAGCCGAGCACGTCGTCGCGGCTGAGCCCGACGACCGGGTAGCGGGAGTGCGGCAGCTCGAGGACCGTCCCGTAGCCCTCGGAGGCGAGGGTGGAGCCGCTGAGGAACGTGACGTCCGGTCGGGGCCTCATGACCTCGGCGACGCGACGGTCGTCGGCACGGAACACCTCGGTGAGGATCGTGCGGCTGTCCTTGTCGATCTCGGTGTTGCTCGAGATGAGGTCGTACACCTCGTCGGCCGACACCTCTTCGCCCTTCTGGTCGGGGTCGAGCCCGAGCACGCGGCCGACCGCGTTCGTGGACACCGACAGCAGCCAGATGACCGGCCGCATCAGGCGGGCGAGCACGTTGAGCGGCGGCGCGAGCACCTTCGTGAAGGCGACGTTCTTCTGCATCGCGAGGCGCTTGGGCACGAGCTCGCCGAAGACGAGCGACAGGTAGGCGATGACGAGGGTCATGCCGATGAGGGCGACGGTCGAGGCGACCTGCTCGCCCAGCCCGAGCCCGGTGAGCCACGGCACCAGGTCGGGGGCGATGGTCGAGGCGCCGTACGCCGACGAGAAGAAGCCGGCGAGCGTCACGCCGATCTGCACGGCCGAGAGGAACGTGTTCGGGTTGCGGACGAGCCCGGCGATCTTCTCGCCGCGGGGGCCGGACGCCTCGATGGACCGCACCTGGCTGTCACGGAGCGTGACGATCGCCATCTCGGTCCCCGCGAAGACACCGCCCACGAGCACGAAGGCGATGACGAGGGCGATGTTGACGAGCGTGTCGGCGTCCATGGCCAGAGAGTGCCCAGGTCAGGTGGGAGGAAGCCCCGAGAGTGCGCATCGTGCAGCGTCCCGGGGACAGGTCGTCGCTGGTGAGGAGGTGACGGGCCGCGGCCGGCCCCTCCGCTCCGGTCTGCGCCGCTGCCCCGGAGTCTCCATGCCCCACTTGGGGCGAACGGACGCCCGCGACCCACGAACTGTGGCATCTCGACGATCCCCGCCTCCGCTGCCGCGGCGTCTCCATGCCCCACTTGGGGCGAACGGACGCCCGCGACCCACGAACTGTGGCATCTCGACTGACGTCACCGCTGCCGCTGCTGCCGCCGCTGCTGCCGCTGCCTCCGACGTCGCGCGAGGCGCGCGTCAGGCCTGCGGGGGCCGGAGGCGCGCCTCCCGCCGTGCCCGTCCCGTCGCGACCGCCTCGCGCAGCCACGCCACGAGCACCGGCAGGGCGTGCGCGAGGTCGCCGCTCGTCCCCCACGTCGCGGTGACCCGGTCGCCCGTGACCACCTCGGCGTGCGGGGGCCCGACGAGCTCACGGAGCTCGGCCCGCATCTCGGCGGCGGGGCGGGCGTCGGACGGGCGGTGCGTGGTCGTGGTCACGGCGGTCTCCTCGGTCGGGCCCCGGTCGGGGCGTCACCCCAGTCGACCGCGGATCGACGGGCGCAGCCAGGGCCCGGACGAGACGGGGACCGCCAGGGCCCCCCAGGCCGCTGCGACCGTCCAGCGGGCGGGCATCCCACCCGGACGGCACACCCGGTCAGGCGGACGGCGAGTGCCCGGACGGCGCCGTTGCCGAGGTGCCGGCGCCAGCCCCGCCGCCGCCGGCCCTGGTCGCGGCCGCCGGTCCACCTGCGGGCTCCGCGAGCCCCTCGGTCGCCGCCCACGACGCGAGCAGCCGGAGGCGCTCCGCCGTGGGGCTGCCGGGCTCGGCCGGGAACAGGTTGAGGGTCAGCCCCGGGTCGCCGTCGAGCTCGAGCGTCTGGAAGGACAGCTCGACGACGCCGACGACGGCGTGCCGGAACCGCTTCACGCCCGCGTAGTGCCGGCGGACGTCGTGCGCCGCCCACCGGGTGCGGAACTCCTCGCTCTGCACGGACAGTTCCCCGACGAGGGCCGCGAGGCCGGGGTCGTGCGGGCTCCGCCCGGCCTCGCGGCGGAGGATCGCGACGTTCGTGTGCGCCGCGCGCTCCCACTCCGTGTAGAAGTCGTGCGACCGCGGGTCGAGGAAGAGGTAGCGCGTGTGGTTCGGGAGCCGGGACGACGCCGGGCCGTCGCCGGCGCCGCTGACGCTGCCCGGGCCTCCGGCCCTGAAGAGGTCCGAGTAGAGCGCCCGGCCCAGGGCGTTGGCGGCGACGACGTCCATTCGGTTGTTCACGATCGTCGCGGGGGCGTCGGTGACCGCGTCGAGCAGCCACTGCAGCTCGGGGCGCACGGACGGGACCACGGGCCGGGGGGCACGCCGCGGGGACGGGTTCGCGTGGCGGGCGAGGTCGTGCAGGTGCTCACGTTCGGCGTCGTCGAGCTGCAGCGCCCGCGACAGGGCGTCGAGGACGCTGTCGCTGACGCCGCCGAGGGCACCGCGCTCGAGGCGCGTGTAGTAGTCGACGCTCACGCCGGCGAGGCGCGCCACCTCTTCACGGCGGAGGCCCGCCACCCGCCGCCGCGTGCCGATCGCCTCGACGCCCGCCCGCTCGGGACTGAGGCGGGCACGACGAGTGACGAGGAACTCGCGCACCTCGGATCGGTTGTCCATGCCGTCCACGGTACGGCGGACGGGTCGGCCGGTGGGAGGGCCTGGCGGTGCCCGTCAGACGGCGTGCGGACCGCACGTGCGCGGCTCCGCGACGCCGCCTTCCCGATCCGTCGCCCTGTAGCTGCGCCCCTGGACCGTGCCCGTGGCCCGCGGCGCGTGGCCCGCGGCGCGTGGCCCCCCTGCACCGGCCCGTGGCGCGTTCTCCACAGGGAGCGGCCCGGGAGGAGCGCGGGCCCGCACTCCTCGCTAGGCTCGGGCCGCCGACACCGTTCGATCCAGGGGGGACCCACCATGTCGCAGAGCCACCAGCCCGGCCAGATGCCGTCCGCACCGCAGCACCACGAGCAGTACGGGGCTGCACAGCCCAAGCCGTCGCGGGCCCTCGAGATCACGGGCTTCGTGCTCTCGTTCTTCGGGATCCTCGCGATCGCGGGCCTCATCATCAGCATCATCACGTTCCGCCGCAACAAGCGCGACGGTCGCCCGCGCGGCCTGTCGCTCGCGGGCATCATCATCTCGATCGTGGTGCTCCTGCTCACGATCGCCAGCATCGTCGTCACCGTCGCCGGTGTCGGTGCCGTCCTCGAGGCCTGCGGCGAGCTCGGCCCGGGCACGCACGTCGTCGACGGGGTCACCTACACCTGCGGCTGAGCCGCACCACCAGCGAGATGCCCCGTCGCGGGGCCACCGGACACCCCGGCGGCCACGCGGCGGGGCATCGCACCGTCCGGGCCCGGCACGGGCCGGCGACGAGGCAGGGGCCGCAGACGCGGCAAGCCGCAGGCGCGACGGGTCCGCAGGCGCGACGGACCACACACGCGACGGGCCGCAGACGCAAAGGGCCGCAGACGCGACGGGCCGGAGGCGCGGGTCACCCCGTCCCCGCACCTCGCCTCAGCCGGCGAGCACGTCCGGCATCTGCCCCAGGGCCTGCGTCATGCCCTCGCGCATCTGCATGCCCAGCATGAGGTCGAGCTGCTCGACGTCGACGAAGTGGCACACGAGGGTGAGGAGCGTGCCGTCGCCCTCCGGCTCGAGGGTGACGTCGGTCCGGGTCCGGCCGTACGGGGACCCCGGGTCGGGTTCGCCGTCGGGTCCCGAGAAGCCGTCCTCGAAGGCGAACCGACGGGGCGGGACGACGTCGAGGACGCGCCACCAGCCTCCGGCCGTCTCGCCGTCGGGACCGGTCATGACGTAGCGCGCCTGGCCGTCGACCTCGGGCTCGAGACGGGTGAAGGTCGCGGGCCACGTCGGCGGTCCCCACCAGCGCTCGAGCAGGCGCGGGTCGACCCACGCCTGCCAGGCCCGGTCGGGCGCGACGTCGAGGTGCGCCACGAAGGTCACCAGCGCGGCGTCGCGGTCGACGGTGGACTCGATGCTCGCGGTCACGGTGGTCCTCCTCCTCGTGGGGGCGTTCCCGGCGCGGCGAGATGCCGCCCGTGGGGCCCTGGCGGTGACGGTACGCCCGCGACGCGTGACCTCGCCACCCCGGCGGCACCGCCGGGGGCCGCAGCGGCCGCAGCAGCACCGCCGACGCCGCACAGGTGTCGCTCGCGACCGGTCGACGCCCGGCGCACCCGGCACGAGCGACACTCGTGCCGGGTGCGGGCACGCCGGCAGGTCAGTCGACGTCGCGCCACTCGCGCACGAAGTCCTCGACCGTGCGCTCGTCGAGGTCGGTGCGGACCGAGACGAGCAGCCGGTCGGCGTCCTCGAGCCCGCCCGCGGAGGTCCGCAGCACCTCGACCCCCGTGTCCCGTCGCGTGACGACGAGGTCGAGGCCGCTGCCACCGACGCCGTCGTCGCCGAGCAGGGCCCCGGCGGTGAGGTTCAGCACCCATCGCGTCGCGCGTTGCACGCCGTTCTCGCGGCGGGGCAGCAGCTCGGCGCGCAGGTGACGGCTCGCGGGGTCGCCGCCGACCGCGTCGAGCGGCCGCTCGTCGTGGTGGCTCATGCCGTCATCGTGGCGCAGGCGGCCGGAGTCGCGCCAGCGCCCCGCCCCGCCCCTCGCGTCCGTCGGCCACGAGCGTCGCGCGGGCACCCCTCCGCCCCCAGCGCGCAGGTGTCACTCCCGCCCGGTCGGCAGCCCACGCACCCCGCCCGAGCGACACTTCCCCCGCCCCCGCAGGGTGGCCCGCACGACCGGGCCTCCGCAGCACAGGTGTCACCCCCGCCCGGTCGGCAGCCCACGCACCCCGCCCGAGCGACACTTCCCCCGCCCCCGCACGGTGGGCCCGCACGATCGGGCCTCCGCAGCACAGGTGTCACTCCCGCCCGGTCGGCAGCCCACGCACCCCGCCCGAGCGACACCCCTCCCGCCGACGCGCGCGGGCACGGCCGGGTGCCCCACTCGCGCGGGGCTCCGGACGGGAGGACCCGCCGCGCGCGACGCCCCTGCGGCCGCGCGCGGCGGGCACCCGACCCGCGCCGGGCCTACGCCGAGGCGCCGGACCCGGCCACCGACTCCGGCGCCGCATCGGACCCGCCGACCGCAGACCCGTCGACCGCAGCCCCGTCGACCGCAGCCCCGTCGACGCCGGCCGCGTCGACCGCGGCCGCGACGGGCTGCAGCGCCAGCCCGGCACGCCAGCGGGAGAGCCAGGTGCGGAAGCCGTCGACGTCCGCGGGCAGCGGCTCGACGACGTGGACGGCGTCGCCGTCGAAGACGGAGCCGTCCAGCCACTCCGCGAGCGCGGGACCGGTGCCGTCGGCCGCGACCTCGAGGTAGGCGGCGAGCACGGCCATGCCCCAGGCGCCGCCCTCGCCGGCGGTGAGCTCGAGCGAGACGGGCACGTCGAGCGCGGCGGCGAGCAGCTGCTGCGGTGCGCCCGGGGTGCGGAACAGGCCGCCGTGGGCGAGGATCCGGTCGACGGCGACTCCCTCGGCGGCGAGCACCTCCATGCCGACGCTGAGGGTGGCGAACGCGGCGTACAGCTCGCTGCGCACCAGCCCGCCGAGCGTGAAGGGCCTGCCGGGGGCGCGCACGAGCAGCGGTCGGCCGTCGTCGACGCCGGCGACGGGCTCGCCGGACAAGAAGTTGTACGACAGCAGTCCGCCGGCGTCGGCGTCCGCGGCGAGCGCCTCGTCGAGCATGGCGGCGTAGACCTCGTCGGGCTCGAGCGGGTGCCCGGACGCCTCCGCGAAGCGACCGAGCACGCGTGCCCACGACGCGATCTCGCTGGCCCCGTTGTTGCAGTGCACCATCGCGACGGCGTCGCCGACGGGGGTGGTGACGACGTCGAGCTCGGGGTGGGGGCGGTCGAGGGGCTCCTCGAGGACGACCATCGAGAAGATGCTCGTGCCGACGCTGACGTTGCCGGTGCGGGGCGCGACCGCGTTGGTGGCGACCATGCCGGTGCCGGCGTCGCCCTCGGGCGGGGCGAGCGGCACGCCCTCGCGCAGCCGTCCGCTGGGGTCGAGCAGGGCGGCGCCGTCGGCGGTGAGGCGGCCGGCCTCCTGCCCGGCGACGAGCACCTCGGGCAGCAGGTCGACGAGCACGAGCCCGGGCGCGCGCTCGGCGACGAGCGCCTGCGCGGCGTCGAGGCGGGCGGCGTCGTAGCCGCGGGTCGCCGGGTCGATCGGGAACATCCCGGAGGCGTCCCCCACCCCGAGCACGTGCCGTCCCGTGAGGAGGCGGTGCACGTGACCGGCCAGGGTGGTCACCGCCGCGATGCGCGACACGTGCGGCTCGTCGTCGAGGACGGCCTGGTACAGGTGGGCGATCGACCAGCGCAGCGGCACCGCGAAGTCGAGCGCGGCCCCGAGCTGCTCGGAGGCGGGCCCGGTTGAGGTGTTCCGCCAGGTGCGGAAGGGCACCAGCAGCTCGCCGTCCTCGTCGAACGCGAGGTAGCCGTGCATCATCGCCGAGACGCCCAGCGCCCTGAACGACGTCGGCAGCGCGTCCGACCCGTGCCGGCGCTCGACGTCGGCGAGCAGGTCGGCGTAGGCGGCGCGGAGGCCCTGCTCGACGGCGTCGAGCGAGTACGTCCACCGGCCGTCGACGAGCTCGTTCTCCCACTCGTGGCTGCCCGAGGCGACGACGGCGAGCCGCTCGTCGACGAGCGCCGCCTTGATGCGGGTCGAGCCGAGCTCGATGCCGAGGGTGGCGCGGCCCTCGCGGATCGTCGTCGCCGCGTCGGCGCCGGAGGCGGCGGTCACGTCAGTGCCGGAGGCGGCGGCCGCGCTGGTGCCGGAGGCGTCGGTCGCGCTCGTGCCGGAGGCGGCGGTCGCGCTGGTGGTCGGGGTGGCGTCGGGGCTCATGCGGACTCCCTCGTTCGATG
>Ga0265797_10010814_pt1 | contig 11551 bp, 9 predicted proteins | sample P2T30metagenome_FD_192433 | JGI IMG/M metagenome (GOLD analysis project Ga0265797, IMG submission 192433) | Plant litter microbial communities from East Loma Ridge, Irvine, California - P2 T30 | ecosystem: Environmental > Terrestrial > Plant litter > Unclassified | place: USA: California... | reverse complement strand
CGACGAGGTCGAGTCGCTGTGCATGAACTGCCACGAGAACGGCATCACAAGACTGCTCCTCACCAAGATTCCCTTCTTCAAAGAGATTGTCATCATGTCTTTTGCTTGCGAGCACTGTGGACTGCAAAACAACGAGATCCAATCCGCCGGCGAGATCCAGCAAAAGGCGGCCAAGTACGCCTTCAAGGTTGAGAACGAGTCCGATCTCCAGCGTCAGGTTGTCAAGACCGATCTGTGCAGTTTCAAGATCGAAGAGCTGGACCTTGAGATTCCTCCTGGAAAGGGCCGTTACACCAACGTGGAGGGCGTGCTCTCCAGCATAAGAGACGATTTGGCGCAACATCAGGATGCGCGCATGGAGCAGATGCCCGAGGTTGGCGCAAAGGTGGCTGAGGTCATTCGAGGTGTCGCGGACATGTTGGCAGGAAACAGATTCCCGTTCATGATCTCTGTGGATGACCCTTCAGGTAACTCATGGTTCGAGCCTAGGCCTGGTGATGCGCCTGGCAAGTGGGCCAAGGCCGAATACAACCGTACACCCGCACAGAACGCTGCCCTCGGCTTGGGCGACGAGGTTCCCGCGCCTGCACACCAACAGGACGGCGTTACCGCACCCGAGACCGAGATCAGACCCGAATACCACGCCGAAGGCCTCGTTGGCGGCGAGTCATTACCAGGTGACGGCGAGAAGCAGGGCAACAACGTTGATGACGAGGACATTATCGAGAACCAGGTCTACTCATTCCCTGCGTCGTGCCCTGGTTGCACGCGCCCTTGCGCCACCAACATGAAGATGGTCAACATCCCCTACTTCAAGCAAGTCATTGTCATGAGCACTGTCTGCGACGACTGCGGCTACCGATCGAACGAGGTCAAGACTGGAGGTGCCGTTCCCGAGAAGGGCTCACGCATTACCCTCGACGTCAAGACTCCCGAGGATCTCTCTCGCGACGTGCTCAAGAGTGAGTCCGCCGCTCTCTCCTGCCCTGAGCTGCAACTCCGTGTCGAACCCGGTACCATGGGCGGCCGTTTCACGACCGTCGAAGGCATCCTTGAGAACATCAAGCGTGACCTGCGCTCGCAAGTGTTCGGTCTGGACGACAACGACAAGCCTGTTGCGGGAGACAAGGGTGGTGACAGCATGACTTCAGAGTCACAGCAAACATGGGAGCAGTTCTTCGCTAGCGTGGAGGAGGCGATCGCCGGCAAGAGGACGTTCACTCTGGTCCTTGAGGACCCGCTTGCTGCCAGCTACGTGCAAAGTTTCACCGCCCCCGAGCCTGATCCTCAAATCCACGTTGAGGAGTACGAGAGGACTGAGGAGGAGATGGAAGACCTGGGACTCAAGGACATCAAGACTGAGGACTACGCGCAAGACGCATAATCGCCCGACTTTGTTGTGAGAGCCCTGGATGGCAGAAAAGTTATTATATAGACGAGTAGAACGAATCAATGATACCTCGATACAATCACGCAATCGCACGTTGAATGGTAGACAGAGTGTGCGTACAATCTGGACTGGTTTCGTCAACGCACCTGGTTGTTCGAGCCTGATAATCACTCGGCCACGGCTGATGAACTCAATCGTGCATATTTCCAGAACACCATGTATCAGGTATCAGACACCGTTGAAACAACCTGTGATCGAATGTGTTGCGCCATCTCGAAATTCAATGACCCGCTTTAACCAGCAGCGGCGCACAAACCTTCACGCGGCAGTTGAAGCTTCTCTAACGTCTGTCCTGACGGCATTAGGAGATTAGGCAAAGAGGCGGCATGAACATAACAGAGTCTTGAGGTTGTACATAGTGTAAGCGATGTTTGCAAGCGTGCGTCATCAATCGTGTAAATCGAACACCTCGCCAAGGAGAGACGTTGTCTTGCGGGAGCTGGCGGCTTCAGGTTTTATTAATTTTGATTGAATGTTTAGCGTAGTGTACCAAAAGAGGCAATGACCTCCTTCGCTGCTGATGTATGTATAGCAGGAGCAAACGTCCGCCTCTGAGCGTGATGCTGGTTCTGGTTCATCATGTTTGAAGTTGGATGGATGTCCCAGGATCCAGAAATGACTTGGGGCTTGGCCCGACCGCGATCGTAACACCGTAAGGCTACATGTTTCCAGTCCAGAACACTCGCTCCCAGTCCGCTATTCGGTTCCAGAGGCCATGTGTGATCGCTAGCGCATGCTGAAACAGTCTAGGCGCTGGTGATTCGTCGGCTCCTGCAGCGGGCCGCACACGCGCGTCTCGAACCTCGCACTTCGCTCTATAGCCGTGGCCAGTCAAAGGTCTGCTTTGCAAGTCTTCGCAGACGCTTCCAGCGTTTGCTGCACGATTGCGTGCAATGCTGAGAGCCGTTTCTCATGCTGTGCAGCCTTGTGGTTGTTGCCAACGGGCACGAACGCGGATCGCCGTTTCACAGTTTGCTCGGAGGCTCCCTGCGACCAAGTGCCACTGTAGCACGGCAGATTGACAGGTGGGCCACGCGTTGATGCTAGGGTGATACGTTGAATGATGATTGCCAATCTACAAAGAGGATCTAGCTGGCTGCTACGCCAGTGAGGTGGATGGGGCGTGGTTGGTGTCCAGTGTTCGGTTTGAAGGTGCTACAGCCAGCGTCGACTGACCGCAGTCCAGATTCAAATACCTCTACGCCGCAGAGAGTCAAGTAGGTTCGAGAACAAGATCTGAAGAGTATGGGGAGTCGGCCGAGTCGAGAATTATTGCTTGTTAGCAAGAGGCGCAAAGCCAATCTTCGCTCGCCCTATGCTTCACCCGCATAGGTCCCCTACTAGCTGCAGTCAAGAGCAGTGTGTATAGTGCCCAGCCGCGCCTTGTCTCTGGCCTGTGCTCCCGCAACAGGCTTCACGTTTCAGACCGTTTCCTCACTCCAATCCACCTCCACCCTCCTACTCTCTTTATCCGTCTCGTTCGCCTTCATTAAGCTCGCAACCGTCCTTTCGCTCGTGTAGCAGTCGTCCACCCTTCAAGCAAACTCACTCTCTTGTGCGCTCTCTTCTTCGTAGCAGCCGCCTTTGACAGGCCGGTCACATGCTCCTCTTCCCTCACACTCACTCAACCCTCACGCTCACTACTTGAAAAGCACCGGCTGCTTTCACTCTTCACTTCACCCACCGGCTACTTTTACTCCTCACTCCGCCCAACGGCAATTCAAACCACCAACCACCACAATGCTTCGCACACTCATCCTGCTCACCGCCACTTTGGCTGTCGTCGCACTGGCCGCGCCGACTCCGACAACCCAGCAGATCGCAAAGCGCTGGAACTTCGGTTTCAGCTTCGGCGCTCACTCTAGCACTAAACACAGCTTCAAATCTACGACTCGTGGACACCGTGGCAACAGAGATCCTCGCACTGAGATCTCCCGTGTCTACAGCAAGTTCCACTGGAGCATTGAACTTCCTTGGTCCAACACCGTCTACGACTTCGACTTCCCTTCGGCAGGTGGCTCTGACCAGAGCTACGGCATCCCGGCTACTGGTTCCTCAGACGGTTCATCGGATGGCTCATACGGTGCTTCAGATGGCAGTGCCTCGTCTGACGGTTCAACCTACGGTTCTCCTGATGGCTCGGTTGACAGCTCTCCTACCAACATTCCCGAGCCTGCTCAGACCAGCGCTGCAGCTCCTGACACTTATGCCACCGAAAGCTACGTAGCCGTTGTGCCGTCCAGTGCTGCTGTCGATGCAACCTCAGTTGCCACTTTCGCCACCAGTGCCTACGCTACGGCTGCAGCCTCCGCATCCGCTTCTGCTTAAACTGATGATGGTGGTAGCGGCGAGGTCACTGCCACACCCGAGGAGAACGAATCCGAGTACCTGTCACCGGTCACCATTGGTGGCCAAAAGCTTAACCTGAACTTCGACACCGGCTCCGCTGATCTGTAAGTCACCAATGTCCAGCCGAAACGCTTACAAAGCTAACTTTCTTTAGATGGGTCTTCAGCACTTCTCTCTCAGCGAGCCAACTTGGTGAACACTCTGCTTTCGACCCCAGCAAGAGCAGCACTTGGCAGGAGTTGGAAGGTGCCTCGTGGGATATCTCCTACGGTGACGGCAGTGGCGCTTCCGGTACCGTTGGTTATGACACAGTCGATGTTGGTGGAGCTACTGCTACCAAACAAGCCGTCGAGCTCGCTACCGTTGTCTCAAAGGCTTTCGTCTCTGACGAGAACAACGATGGCCTGCTTGGACTCGCTTTTGGCAAGATCAACACCGTCGCGCCAGAAAAGCAAAAGTGTTTCTTTGAAAACATCGCCGGACAGCTTGAAGAGAAGCTGTTCACCGCAGATCTCGACGAAGATGCATCTGGAACTTACGAATTCGGCAAGCTCGACACCAGCAAGTACCAGGGCCAGCTACACACCACACCTATCGACAACAGCCGCGGCTTCTGGGAGTTCCCATCCAACTCCTACAGCATCGGCGGCAAGGACGTGCAGAGCTCCACCGGCAGCCCTGCCATCGCCGACACTGGCACTTCACTCGTCATGGTCGACGACGAAGTCGCTGAGGCTTTCTACAGCCAGATCCAAGGCGCGGAGATGAACTCCCAGGCCGGCGGCTACGTCTATCCCTGCGACGCCGACGTCCCATCCTTCGGCGTGGCGATTGGCGACAACTACATGGCTCACATCAACGGCTCCGATATCGAGTACGCGAGAGTTGGCGGCAACACCTGCTTCGGAGGAATTCAAGGCAACGGCGGCCAGGGTCTTCAGATCTACGGTGCTGTCCTGCTCAAGCAGTACTTCGCCGTCTTCAACTTCGGAGATTTGACGTTCTCACTTGCTCAGAAGAACTAGATGGAGCTAGGAAGGACACGAGTGGTCTACTGATGCCGAAGGGATGATGATGAAACCTCTTTCTCTTGCTTCGGTAGCTAGCTCTCCTCTATTCACTCGAGGTTGCAACGGATTAGCGTAGATGCTCACTCACATGGTGAGCAATCAAATGAAATGAAGCCCTTCGTAAGGAGATCCCACAGGTGCATGAGCCGTTGTCGTGAGCGTTGTTGAGCAATGAATATATATCTGTTGCAACTCATGAAACTGGTTCCTCTGACGTTGCTGAACCTTTTTTCAGCCAAAAGCTTAGGAGTTGGACAAAACCCGCCTAATCTGATTCACACAACCAGGGCCTTTCTAACAGTACACTCGTGGAGTAAAGCCGATTTCATCTCAGTCTATCAAGATCCAATCATAAATTGCGGCGCGACTCACCAAACCTTCAAATGAGAGAAACATCTCATCCTCCAAGGCAAGCGTGGGAGGCAAGCAACAGGCAAAAACTTCATCATACGGTCATTAAGCGAACTATCGAGTTTAATTACAGAAGCAACCCTATAACCGGCAGTCCCAAACGGCGAGTGCTCAACACCGCGCCACGCCTACCTCGAGGTGTCGACGACGTAGCGGCCAGCGATCTTGCCCTCGTGCATAAGGTCGTAGACCTTCTGGAGCTCGGAGAGGCCGACGGTCTTGTATGGGCACTTGATCAGGCCGCGGCGGTAGAAGTCGAGCGCTTCGGCGGTGTCCTTGCGGTTGCCGACGTAGCTGCCCTTGATGGTGACCATCTTGATGACGGACTCGAAGACGGGGGCCTTGAGGTAGGCGCCGGCGGGCAGACCAATGCACACGACTGTGCCGCGGGGGCGGACGTACTGTTTTGTTGATGTCAGTATTGGATATTCCCATGATGGGGTTGGGGATGCAGGTTGATGGTCTTACCTCTGCAGCCTGCTGGAAGGGTTTCTCGTTCACGGCAACGAGGATGACGGCGTGAGGACCTTGTCCGTCTTCGGTCGCTTGCTGCACCTCCTTGATCACGTTCTTGCTAGTGGCGAAATCAACGAATGCTGTTGCGCCCAACTGCTCCAAGCACATCTTCTTCTTCTCGTCGCCGGAGTCGATGGCAATCACGTGCAGGCCCATGGCTTTGGCGTACTGCTGAGCGAGGGATCCGAGACCGCCACCAGCGCCGACGATGGCGACGGTCTGGCCGGGTTTGGCGCCTGACTCCTTCAGGCCCTTGTAGACTGTGATGCCGGCGCAGAGGACGGGTGCTACTGCGTCGAGAGCAATGTCTTTGTGGAGGCGGGCGACGTGGGCTGCCTTAGCGATACAGTATTGCTGGAAGGTGCCGTCGACGGTGTAGCCAGAGAGAAGGGCTTTGGCGCAGAGGGGTTCGTCTGGGTCGTTCGTCAGTGGTCTGTGATTGACAATTCGTGAAGAGGGGAGATATTATGATAACATACCAGACTGCTGGCAGAAATCGCAAGCCAGACAGCTGCCGTTGATCCACTTCACACCGGCGTGGTCGCCAATCTCGATGTCAGTGACCTGGTCACCCTTTGCCACAACAACACCAGCGCCCTCGTGACCTCCGACAAGAGGAAGCTTGGTTGGTAGGGGCCAGTCTCCGTTCACGGCGTGGAGATCAGTGTGGCAGACACCGGAGTACTTGATGTTAATGAGCACCTCGTCTGGACCCGGCTTCTGGACTGGGATCTCCTTGTATTCGACTGGGCCGCCGGTCTTCTCAATGACCATAGCCATCTGCTTCGAGGGGATGGAGGGAGCCATATTGGGTGGTGGATTGCTGATTTGTGGTGGGTGTTTGGTTTCTGCTGAGTTTCTTCGACGATGGAGTTGCAAGAGCTGATGTTTGACGCAAAGGTGATTTTCCGAACGATCTTGTGTTGACTTTATAATGTTTGAGACCCTGGATGCTTTGATCTCAGGCCCAATACGACCCCACACTGTCCCTCGTTTGAAAGGAGGGGAATGTCTGTAAATCGACCAATGGGTCATTTGGTCTCGCCCTGCAGCCACAATCTGGAGAGTCTAGCAATGCAATCGTCCGGCTCTAAGGAACCGCCTTACCATCTTGGACTGATGCAAGCTTCAGATCCAATGCAGGAGCTCCAGCATCCTGGTAGATGCGGTAAGAATCGGATCCTGCAGGTGTGCTGTCGGCGTGCAGAAAGTTGGAGTTCCGGACGCGTTTGTGTGCTGCATGCTCGGTTGACGCTCTATACCGTTGCCATTGAGACATCAGATCGTCTTTGTGCTCGTGTTCACGGATTGGGCACACAGCTGAGCTCTTTTCGACGGAGTCTATTCCGTGAGCTCTTAGAGTTCCCCGGACTCCGCGAGCTGTTTCGAAGCGCACTGTCAGGAAAAGCCAAAACAGCGTTATAGGCTCTGAAGTTGCTCGGATCGGAACCGACACAAGGATACTAACCTCCAAGGAGGAAGGGGACTCTTGCTTTTCCCCGCGCCGTTAGACACCCAAAGCTCCACTTTCCCCAGTTTTTGCTCAATAGCTGAACAGCTGACAAGCCTTTGAGAGCTCTGTTCTTACACGCGGCCATTCCGACGCATCGTGGCCCTCTTTCCACAGCTCCTAAGCTCTTGTCTCCCACCTGCGAGCTTTGAACAATCGTCCGGGCCATTCAATCCGGACCCCAGGCGCCAGTGGCTGTGTGGAGGCTGAGGCGCCATTGGTTGCGGTCGAGCGCTGATTTCAATTGCATGCCGCTGTGCCGCGCATCGTGAATCCTTCGCCTGGACCTGCGTAGTCTTGTACTGTCGTATTTGTTGATCTCCATGGGGATCTGGCCCATCCACAGTGGTGAGTGTGCCTTGTAGGGGCACAGGCGAGATCCGTGTGTGTTGCTGTGAGGAGTTCATAGCTCAGCTGCTCAACCGCATCAGGCTGCGAAGCGCCACATACCATACTGGACCGCGTTGCAGAGTGCCGACATGGTGCCGTCCTTACGGTCGAAGGGAACATGTGTGGACGCCTGGGTTCTGCGTCTTACAACCGTGCTTATTGCGCGGTATGCGGCCTTGAGGTGGTCCATTGGCACGCATCTTCTTGGGACGAGCGGAAGGCTTTCGTCTGTTTGCCATTCTGCAGCCTTGAGCAGCATTCCCAACTGCTTGCGATTTGCATTGGTTGAGGATCCTTCGGTCGTCTGGATGTTTTGGTCTCCCATCGGTTCGATTCGGTTTTCCTCAGCCTGTTTGTTAATCCACTGCGAAAGCGAGCGAGCGAGAATAACATTTCCTTGGAGTCGTCCGTGTGCGTAGCGTATCTGAAGGCGTCCGATGTGCGCATAGAGGGGCGAAAACTGGAGGCCGGAGCGTCAAGACACCTTCGTTGATAAAGAACAGGAAGGCATTGTTGAGTGGAACAAAAAGAAGAGCTTGGATGGAGATATTGGTTTGATAAGTTTCTTGAGAATAAATGTGGTAGGACGGTGCTGTACCTTGATGGTCGAATTGGAAGCCAGCCAGAAGCTCGACATCGCACCTGCCTCATGATCGCGGCAAACAAGGAATGAGCTCATACACCTTAGAGGTACGCAAAGATCCGAATCAGAAGCCAGAAGTACTGGCCACTAGCATCATATGTCAAAATCCTACATACCGCGACATAGTACTGTACAATTGGCGGCAAAGATTGCGTCCACACAAAAGGAAACATGCCAGCGTGCGACCTGGCCATCTCTGCTAAATCAAGTTCTGCCAGATCCACGAAGCGCAGTACCCAGGTATGTGCATTACTGCACTTTCTTCGCGTTTGCCTGGCCCTCCATGTAGGATGGGTTGATGACTAGGAAATAAACCCGCACTGCTACCAACGCCGCCATCGTGGTCATCGAAGACCACAGCGCCTCGGTCTTCAAGCCGCTATCTCCTTTGAGATACTGCAATCCTATAGCCGTGCCGAGCGCCATCTCAGCGGCTGCGTACATTTGGTACGTGACCTTGCGAATGACCGGAGCATCAGGAGTGTGAGGGATGGCCAGGATCAGCGGTACAGTGAGACCAGCGACAATGCAGGCGACCCATTGGACCAAAGAGCAGGCTGCAGGTGTAATGTGTTCGGGGGATTCGACTAGCCAGCTGAGGATATAGCCAGGATCGACAAGCATTGGGAAGACTGATGCGAGATTGACAGTCGCTTCGGCGATGAGAGCATAGCGAAACGACCTAGCGCCGTTGACAGCCATGATTGCCTTCTTGTTGCAATGGTGAGCGCTTGATAAGGTAGATGCGACTCTTGCTGAAATTGTGATGATAAGAGGTGATTTCCAAAGGTCCCGTCCAGTCTTTTCTGTAATTGGCGTACAGCGAGTATCAAAATGCTCGACGTTTCTCCCTTTATCTCTGGCGATGATGGTGAAGATGAAAATGTTCTTAGAAGGTGTATCATGAGCAGACGACGGAGATATCAAAGTGTCATTACGCGAGATAACACTGTGGGGCCAAGGGCGCTCCGACCGACTGTCACATGAAGATCACAGAACGTCATCCTTCCATCTATGGCTGTTTGTTGCCGTCCAGTCTTTCTGCTTCCGGCCGACCAGCCACACATTTGTTGTACAACACCCAATCTGACTATGGACGCGACGAAATTGCACCCTGCAAGCCCCGAAGTTGTCACCACCACGTCTTCTGCAGTTCTGTAGAGCAGACGCTGGAAACGCTTTGCCTCCGCGCCACGTCAACCTTGCAGTAGGCATCCGCTTCGCCCGCCAGCGCATCGCACTCGGGATCTGAGACACGTCCATGCCACTGGTCAACTGAAATGCCTTGATACCCAACCTCAGCACTATCACCATCCATCTCGTGACTTCGAAGCAGGCACATCCGACAAGCACCTTGCTGGGTCGCCATGGCTTCCCAACAGCCTTCCCAACAGGCTGTCAATCAGTATACCCGACAGGTCCTCCATCACACCGAGCCACCACCTCCCGTAAACGCGAGGTTCTTCTACACGAGCCCTGTTCCCATAGACGATCCTCTGTCTCCTCTGCCTCCACCAGCAAACGCGACGAATGTGCCCATTAGGCTGCCACCGAAACCTTTCTCTCAACATGACAACGCGGCTCTGGAGAAAGCATGGCTAGAGCTGCGGAAAAAGATATTGAAATACCAAGAGCAGCGAGGCGAAAAGAGTGCGCATAAAGTCGAAGACCGAGCGAGGAAAGGCAGTCAGGATTCAAGGGAAGGTAAGAGGCCTTCTGTGGGCAAACCTGCCACACCGCGTGCAAGATTCCCAAGGACAAGCTTGAGCCAGGTGGATACGCCTCCGGACGTGGGGACCGACTTGGATGCCTTCGAGGGACCCTCTTCGGTGCCAGAAGTTACCCAATTGGCGGAAAATGCTACAACAGGAACTCCCTTCATCAGAGCGCCTTCGAGGAAGAACGTGCATGAAACGGCGGTGCACGATGGGAGTCCCAAAAGTGTTGATCACCCAGGAAGACCAAGGATCCGTCAACATGATACATATCAGTGGGATGACCCTACCCATTTGCTAGAACGCAGTCCTGCCCCACCTGCTGAGCGGAAAGAGGTCGCTGGTCCAGTCGATAGAGTGGCGGTAGGAGCCTCACGTCTACACCAGGTTGCGATGCCGGACCTGAAAATGGAGCCCATCTATTGGGCGCCGGTTGGCGACATCGCTGACGTAGTCAGAGGCACATGGTTCTACAAGGACACGATGCTTCCTGTAGAGACTCCCGTGGCGAACATGCTGGAGGCCGGCTATATTGACTTACAGTGCTGGACCGAGACCTGGAAGGATGAGCTGGAATCTGCGATGGAGGTTGGTGCGGCTGGAGAGATGAAAATCGTGCACAAACTCTGGCCGGACAAAGTGGTCGGTCGACCAAGATCGTCTTCAGTGAGGAGCGGCAGTACCAATAGACCTGATCCTGCAGGTAGTGAAAACCTGTCACGAATTGTCGCGTCCAACTTGGCGGAACAGGAGCCCGAGACGCCTGATCAGCAGAGGGCTAAAGTTGTGGATGTGGCTTGTGATATCATTGATATATCATCCGGACCTGCTGGTGCTGACAACAAAGCCTCCGGTGTGAATACTTGGGGAAGTCTTGGGACAGCCCGATCTTTTGACGGTCATGGAGTCATCTACGCCAATGCGCAGGAAGCCAGGATTTTGAAGTCCACTTTGCTGCCGTCAACGTACTATGGGCGTAGACCTTTACAGAACTACATTCGCAAAGGCCACAAACTTGGCATCTCTGTTGTACGAGGATTCGATCAGGCGATCTGGGACAGGCTGCACCCACCTAAAATTTCTGGTCAACCAGTTCAAGCTGCCGAACAAGGTACATCCGCTTCAGGTCCAGGGGCTCCATCAAACCCACGCCGCAAAACAGACCCCATTTTGGGCAACTCTGAAAAAGCAAAGGTCACTGACCTAGTTTTCGTCATACATGGTATCGGCCAAAAGCTCAGCCAAAGAATGGAATCATTCCACTTCACACACGCAATCAACGCATTCAGACGCGAAGTCAATGTTGAGATAGGTAGTAAAGATTGCAAGTCGAAGCTTCGTGACGAAATGGGTGGCATCATGGTTCTGCCGATCAACTGGAGACATGCCTTGTCCTTTGAAGATGGCGGCTATCAGGAAACGGAAGAGGATCCTGCACACAACGAATTCAATTTACTGGATATAACTCCTGATACACTGCCCAGTGTACGAGGAATT
>Ga0265797_10010813_pt1 | contig 11551 bp, 8 predicted proteins | sample P2T30metagenome_FD_192433 | JGI IMG/M metagenome (GOLD analysis project Ga0265797, IMG submission 192433) | Plant litter microbial communities from East Loma Ridge, Irvine, California - P2 T30 | ecosystem: Environmental > Terrestrial > Plant litter > Unclassified | place: USA: California... | reverse complement strand
CGCTGACGGATGTTTCTCACGGAGTACCACCCCCGCCGGGCAACCGGATTCAACCCTCCTGGCCATGCCAGGGGGGATTTTTTTGTTGGTTCCAAAATAAGAAGAAGCGACATGATGCTGCATATTCTCGGTGTGCTCACGCCGGAGCAGGTAGGCCACATCCGCACCCGCATGGCCGAGGCGCCGGAATGGATCGACGGCCGCGAGAGCGTGGGCGCGCAAGGCGCCAGGGTCAAGCGCAACCGCCAGCTTGGCGAGGGCTCGCCGCTGGCGGTCGAGCTGGGACAGATCGTGAGTGCGGCGTTGATGGCTAATCCGCTGTTCTTTTCCAGTGTGCTGCCGCTGCGTGTGCTGGCGCCGTATTTCAATGCGTATTCGGGCGGTGAGCATTATGGTCTGCATGTCGATGGCGCGATTCGGGCGCAGCGTGGGGGATTGCCGCCGGTGCGGGCGGATGTGTCGACGACCATTTTTTTGAGCGGGCCTGACGAGTATGAAGGTGGCGAGCTGGAAGTGGTCGATCTGTATGGCATCCACGAAGTGAAGCTGGAGGCGGGCGATGCGATCATCTATCCGTCGGGGAGTGTGCATCAGGTGCGGCCGGTGACCGGCGGGGAGAGGGTAGCTTCTTTCCTTTGGACCCAGAGCATGGTGCGTGATGATGGCAAGCGGGGGATGCTCTTTGATCTCGACACGCATATCCAGAAGCTGCGTGCTGAGTATGGAGAGTCGGCGACGACGGTGGGGCTGACGGCGCATTATCACAACCTGCTCAGGATGTGGGCTGAGGTTTAATTTCATCGGTGGGGAGATCGGCATCCTCCATTTGGTATTGAACCTCCCTCTTTAACACCGTTTAGCCAAATGTTGCCAGTTCTCAAGCTGCTCTAACTGGCGTACGCCAGAATTCATGTTTGTTCCGGCCGGAAACCACTGGAGGATGACATGGACCTCGCTCGTGAACTTGATAGTCTTCTGGAATGCACAGCTCACCTCAATGCTGACAGCCGTCCTATTCGGCTGAAGCTTTTCCACCACGATAGGCAGAGCAGCGATCTTCTGCTTCCTCAATCCATCAACGGAAAGGAGGCAGTATGTGGTGGATTTGAATATCAAGTGGACTGTGTGGCCACGTCTTGCAGCCTGCCTCTGAAAGAGTTCATCGGCTTGCCGGCAATCTTGGAATTCGTTAATGACGGGGGCCTGTTACGGCCGGTCTGTGGTGTCATTACACAGGCAAGTTCCGGTGAGTCCGATGGCGCAATCTCCAGCTATCGCATTGTTATCTGTGATGCCATGAAAATCATGGAGCAGCGGATCAACACGCGCGTCTTTCGGCGATTGAGCTGGCCTCAAGTTGTGGTCGTTGTATTAGAAGAATGGTTACGAAAAGCTGGCGTGTTGGCTGGTACCTTCGACTACGAATTTGCAGATGGTTTTCGGCTCGAGAATTATGCGGACCGCGAGCAGACGGTGCAATTCAACGAATCCGACGCAGTATTCATTCGGCGTCTCCTCCGACGTTCGGGCATTGCATGGTTCTTTCGTCCAGGTCCAAGTCGCGTATCGCAAGGCAATCGTCAGGCAGTTGAATCGACGGCGGTGCATACGCTTGTGCTTTTCGACGCCAAAAGTCGTCTCGCCCAAAATATCGCCGGAACTGTTCGTTATCACCGTGATGACGCATCTGAGCAGCGCGATTCCGTCACTCGGTGGGGAGCCGTGCGCAGGTTCCAGGCCGGCAGTTCCAGCATTTTCAGTTGGGACTACAAGCAACCGGGCAGTGCTCCATGGACGACTGTCGAGGTGCAAGGCACGATTGATCAAGGGAAATCGGGCAACGAGATGCCCCCCCGGGGTGCAAGAGTACATCGTCGAATCGCCACATGTTGCAACAGACGCCAATGAGCTGTACCGCCTTGGCCTATTGCGCATGCAGCGTAAGGAATTCGATGCAAAATGTTTTGTTGGAGAAGGAACCGTTCGTGATTTTTGCGTGGGTGAATATTTCACAATAAAGCATCACCCGGAACTTGATGACCACCCTGCAGCTGAGCGTGAGTTCGTTATTACGGCACTTGAAGTAAGAGCCCGAAACAACCTGCCAAAAAGCTTGGAAGAACGAGTGCAGCAGTTGATTTCGTGCAATGGTTGGGAACGTACGGATCGCGGTGCCGCCGGGCCTGCCGAAGTGTCGGGTGTCCCACCGTTCCACATGAGATTCGAAGCTGTACGACGTGCCATCCCAATTGTCCCTGCATTCGATCCGCGAATAGAACTGCGTGACCCTGGCCTTCAGATTGCAGTGGTTGCCGGAGGGCAAGGCGATGTCGTCCATTGCGATGAATATGGTCGTGTAAAAATCCGCTTTCCCGCGACACGTCTTACCGATCATCAGCACGCAGGTGGTGCCGGGGCAACAGGTACGGATGCAGATTCGGCATGGGTGAGGGTGGCAAGTAACTGGACCGGTGGTAGCGATTCATACTGCGGTAGTCTGACTTTGCCAAGGGTAGGTACCGAGGTACTGGTGGCCTTTGTCGGAGGTGACCCTGATAAGCCAGTCATTGTCTCCCAACTCTACAACGGGCGAGCTTTGCCACCGATGTTGAGCAAAAATGCAAGTTTGCCAACGACCCGTTTTCTGTCAGGTATGCGTAGTCAGGAGATTCACGGCTCTCGCGCTAACCAGATCCGATTCGACGACACCCCACATGAAATTAGCGCGCAGCTGGCGAGCGACGATGGCACTTCTCAGCTGAATTTAGGTTGGCTAACACACCCGAGGGGCGAGAGCCGCCAGCCACGTGGCGAGGGTGCAGAACTGCGCAGTGATAACGCGGTGGCAATTCGTGGTGGCAAAGGTGTACTGATCACAGCTAAGAGCAGCACCACGGCTGAAGGCAATCAATTGGACCGGGACGAATTGATCGGACTCGCTGATGGATTGCGCGATATCTCCGACCAACTTGCAAAGCTTGCGGAGACTCATGCAAAGGATTCTGCCAGTGGACCTTTGCTCGCGCAGCTTGTGGATAAGCTCAAACATCTGGATCACGGAAGCAACGCCGTTGAAGTAGGCGGCGGCTCGGGTGGGGCGTCCATTGTCGCTATCAGCGGCCCTGCTGGAGTGATTATGGCAAGCGGGGAAAGCCTGGCCCTTGGCGCCGAAAAGAACACTGAACTCATTACCGCAGAGGATATGCATCTGGCTGCTGGAGGGATAACTGCTGTACGTGCGGCCAAGGGCCTCAGCATTTTCGCAAATGACGGTGGGATCAAACACATTGCGGCGCGTGGGGGTATTGCAGTTGAAGCACAGGACGGTGCCATTGATCTGATAGCAAAGAAAGTCATGGAGCTGATCAGTGCCACGGACTGGATCAACATCAAGGCGAGAAAAGGCGTTCGTATCTATGGCGGCGGCAGCGAGCTGAAAATCAGTGCCGAAGGGATTGTCGGCAACACGACCGGCAATAGTCATATGTATGCTGCTGATCATCAGACGTTCGCCAAGAAAGCGTCTGAAGTCCAGTTCGCAGACGAAATTCCGCATCACGATATTTGCATCCCTTGCATGCTTGCAGCAGCGCGTGCACACAGTCCACTGGTGGAGGCGGAATGAGCAATAGTGAAGATAGTGAATTCGTTTATCTTTTGGTAGATAACAGCTTATTGCACGAGACTTCGAGGGAGTATAGGGAGGCTAATCTCAATAGCCGACCAATGTGGCTCGAGCCAATTTATTCAGACCGTGCGTTGGAAGTCAGTCCACTCCTGATCGATGTCGAAGCGGCCTATGACGCGGGTGACATCGATAGAGTCATGGTCTATCTCAACGCGCGTAAGCCAGCACTTCACGTTTCGATTATCGAGAGCGAGCTCAAACTGAAAAATGTTGTCCAGCACTTACGTCGGTTTATTTTTATCCTCGATCCTGAAGGCAGACAACTCACGCTTAGATATGCCGATTGTTCAGTTATCGCAACGCTGGCATTTATCTTGACCAAGACGCAGTGGGCGACTTTGAAAAGCCCAATCTCCCGATGGGGGATTCATAGTCGGGCAGGCTCAATTATTGAGTTGCCGTTGGCCGAATCAGATGAGTATTTATTAACACCTTTACGTCTGGAACGAGAGCAGTTAGCGGCGCTCGACGAGGCGAGCGAACCTGATCATTTTATTGCAAAAGTGAAGATGATGAATCATGGTAAAGAATTTCCGGGAAATGTGGAAGAACAGCACGCCTGGGCACTAGCTGCGCGTCAGATATGGCGTAGTGCAAATAATTCTAACAAAATTTACTTAATAAACCTTACAAAGGCAGCGCTTGTTACGCGCGGCGAGATCTTATACAGAAGAGATCTCCAAGAATGTATGGCATTAGAAGGCATTAGTATGTTTCGCGAGAGGCTCAAAGAGATTGTAAGTAATATTCGAGGAGGGGAATGTGAAATATGATATCGAGTCATTGAAGTCTAAGGATAGAACATTGGGTACTACTTTACGATATTTTATGAACATCTCATGTAAAACAAGCATCCGAGGGATTCGCGTGTTTTTTTTGTTTCTGATGATCGTGTTCGCGGCGGGTTATTTGGCGGTAATTAGCTATGTTAAGGCCAGTGCTCATTCACCCGCCTCCGTAATTGGGGTGCATCATCTTGGTCCAGACTATTTAATTAACAGATTTTATATAAACAAAAAAATTGGAGATAGCGTTGGCGAAGGTGGCGGAGGGGGGAGTCATGTGTGTTGTGTGAGTTTAGCTAATAATCCAACGCCGAGAGTGAGCGTTGATATAAGGTGGAAGGTGCATCACATTATTAGATCTTCTGCTCAGGACGCCGCTGAAGCGAAAGAGGTAGAGGGGATATATCAAGCGCAGGTGCCAATCGAGCCATACGCGGAACCCGGTGACGTTTATGTCCATTTTTTTCCAAACGGTCGCGTGCGCGTTGTTGTCAGCTCAGTCACCTCGGATGGAGAAAATCATCCGATACGAAAAGATGACGTCAAAGCAGGTCTCCTCGCGACACGGGGACGACTGGTTGACGCTATTTTTAGTAAAGAGGAATTGGTCGAGTTGCAACGTGAAATTGATCGCGATAGGAAGAGATACGGAGACTGGAGATGATAAAAGGTAATTTTTCTAAAGTTCCGGTAGCGCCGACTAGAAGTCCCCCAACGTCGCAGATCGAGCGAGTTGAACCACACGTCAATTGCGATATCAAAAAATGCGAGATTTCTATAAACATAGGGCTATTTTTTGATGGCACAAATAACAATAAGGATCGCGACGCTCCGTTCTTGGGTGAGACGAATATTGCGAGGCTTTTTGATCAGTATAATGAGAACCGTGATCTCGGTTATCATCGGGTTTATGTTCCAGGGGTCGGAACAAGATTCCCGGAGATTGGTGAAGATGAGGAAAGTGCGCTAGGTAATGGTTATGCATTTGGATGTGAAGAGCGGGTAATCTTCGGAATGCTGAAAGTCATAAATTTTATTCACCGTCAATGTTTTAAAAATGACATTTTCAGCGGCGCTGCTGTCCTCGCGTTATGTCGCAATGGCGCATACGTAAAAATGGCAAGCGACCGTGCGGCATTGGCAAAATTCGGAGAGGATTGTGGGCTGTTGGAACCGGAGGTCGAAGACGGTAATCGACGCGATTTTTTGATGCAGCAATCTAAAATTTTAGAAGAAAAAATGAAAATTGGAAAGCCTCGTGTAGTCGAGTGCTTTGTTGATGTGTTCGGCTTTTCCAGAGGGGCCGCGGAGGCCCGCGTGTTTTGCAGTTGGCTAAATGAACTGCTCATCGGTGGCCGGTTAGCGGGTGTGCCATTGCATTTCCGATTTGTCGGAATTATCGACACTGTAGCATCAGCAGGGTTTTGGTCTGGAACTCTTGCATTTGCTACAAAGTCGACTGGAGGGCACGGAGCTTGGGCTAGCGCCAATGCTCTGAATATGCCGTCGTCAGTAAAGAATTGCGTGCATATGGTGGCAATGCATGAACTGCGCCGAAATTTTCCGCTTGATGCGATTGGAATCGACGGAAAAATGCAGAAAGGTTGGGTGCAATTTGCTTACCCAGGCGCACACAGTGATGTTGGCGGCGGCTATCGGCCAGGAGAGCTTGGACTTGCAGTCGGGGATGATTCACAAAAACTATCCCAAATCCCATTGAATCATATGCTGGAATGCGCGATTGTTGCAGGGGCGCCAATGAAAAAGCCTATTCCAATTCCTGGTGAGAAAGACCTATTTGCGGTTAATCCAAAGCTCGTCAAGGCTTTCGATGATTTTATTTTGCAGGCTACACTAAACCCTCGTCCAATATATGAATGGCTTCAACCATATTTGAATTGGAGGTGGCAAGTTCGCGACCGCTACGATAAATCAAATCAAGTGATGCGGGCGAATGAGACTGATAAGAAAGTTCTCATCAGTTTCAATAGAAGTCTGATTGCTGACGCGGATGCCATGCAGCGGTTCGGTGCAGGCAGAAGTGTTAGTCAACTTGCGTTTGGCGCCATGAAAACGGTCTTTCAATCGCAGGAAAAGGGCGCAATGGCAAGGATAAAAGCGCTGGAGCCGGAAGCTCGGGATATATTAGCACTGGCTCAGAAAGCGAAGGCAACCCCTGCATCGTTTGCTAGCTTCTTTGATAACTACGTTCACGATTCGCTTGCTGGATTTAATTCGCCATTTTTGGAAGGGCCGGGTTACTGGCGGTACCGCAGAGTCTTCTTAGGTACTGACAATCCGACTATCGCGACGACTCTTGATGGCGAGATATCACGTCGCGTTGCGTAACTATTCGACGGGAGCGCTATGAGGGATCAAAGAGGACGGGGAGTGATTCGTCTCGGTGACAAAACCACCCATGGTGGAGAGGTCATATCATCGGTTAAAGACTTTACTGTGTTCGGTAAGTGTATCGCCGTTGAGGGGAACAATACCTACTGCCCTAAATGTAAGGGAAAATTCCCTATCCAGCCAAGCGGCAATGTCCGTAAGCATCATGGCAAGCAGCTTGCGTATGATCAGGACTTAACCGCATGTGGAGCTAAACTCATTTCCTCAATATGATTTCTGTGACACAGGAGTACCCTTAAATTCTATCGATCTTCCGATAGACCTGTACCAAAAAAAAGGCTGGAATCGTGCGATTCCAGCCTTTTATGCTCGAAGCACTAGGCCCGCTTGAGCGGGCTCTTCCTAATTAAGCAGCCAGCAACTGACGCAGCACGAACGGCAGAATCCCGCCATGCTTGTAGTAATCGACCTCAATCGGGGTATCGATACGCAGCAGCACTTTGACTTCTTGCGATTCGCCGTTCTCACGATGAATCACCAGGGTCGCCAGCTGTTGCGGCTTGATCTCGCCTTCCAGGCCCTTCAGGTCGTAGGTTTCTTTACCCGTGATGCCCAGGGTGTCGACGCTGTCGTTGCCGATGAATTGCAGCGGCAGCACGCCCATACCGACCAGGTTCGAGCGGTGGATACGCTCGAACGAGCGCACGATCACAGCCTTCACGCCCAGCAGCTGGGTGCCTTTCGCCGCCCAGTCGCGCGACGAGCCGGTGCCGTACTCTTCACCGCCGAAGATCATGGTCGGGGTGCCCGCTGCCACGTACTGCATGGCCGCGTCATAGATCGACATCTGTTCGCCGGTCGGCTGGTGCAGGGTGATGCCGCCTTCGACTGCCGAACCGTCGGCCTTGGCCGGGATCATGCGGTTCTTGATACGCACGTTGGCGAAGGTGCCGCGCATCATGATTTCGTGGTTACCGCGGCGCGAACCGTAGGAGTTGAAGTCCGCTTTCAGGACGTTATGCTCTTTCAGCCACTTGCCTGCAGGACCGTCTTCCTTGATCGAACCAGCTGGCGAGATGTGGTCGGTGGTGATCGAGTCGCCGAACACGCCCAGTGCGCGCGCGCCGGTGATGCCAGTGGCGGCCGCTTTCGGGGTCATCTCGAAGTCGGCGAAGAACGGTGGTTCGGCGATATAGGTCGACTCTGGCCAGTTATAGACTTGGCCTTCGGTGGTCGACACGCGTTCCCACAGCGCGCCAGGGTTGCCCTTGACGTCGGCGTAGTTCGATTTGAAGACTTCCGAGTTCATCGCGAAGCGCATCAGCTCGCCGATCTCTTGCGAGGTTGGCCAGATGTCGCCCAGGTAGACGTCCACGCCATCCGAACCTTTGCCGACTGGCTCGGTCATCAGGTCGCGGGTCATGTTGCCGGCGATGGCGTAGGCCACGACCAGCGGTGGCGAGGCCAGGAAGTTCGAACGGATGTTCGGGTGAATACGTGCTTCGAAGTTACGGTTACCCGACAACACGGCCGAGGCGACGATGTCGTTCTGGGTGATCGTGGCGTTCAGTTCCGGGGTCAGGTCACCGGCATTGCCGATGCAGGTGGTGCAGCCGTAGGCGGTCACGCCGAAGCCCAGCTTGTCCAGGTAAGGCAGCAGGCCGGCAGCGGTCAGGTACTCGGTGACCACGCGCGAGCCAGGGGCCAGCGACGACTTGATGTGCGGCGCCACGGTCAGGCCGCGCTCGACGGCTTTCTTGGCCAGCAGGCCGGCGGCCAGCAGCACGCTCGGGTTCGAGGTGTTGGTGCACGAGGTGATGGCGGCGATCAGGATGTCGCCATTCTTCACGCGCACGCCGTTGGTGGTCTCGTAGACCTTCGACAGGTCGTCCGGGTTCTTGTTGAAGCCGTTCTGGGTGGTTGGCTTGCTGAACAGTTCGGTGAAGTTGTTCTTCACGTTGCCCAGTTCGATACGGTCTTGCGGACGCTTTGGACCGGCCAGCGATGGCGTCACGGTCGACAGGTCCAGTTCGACCACACGGGTGAAGTCGATCTCGCCTTCTTGCGGGATACCGAACATGCCCTGGGCCTTGTAGTAGGCTTCGAACGCAGCCAGTTCTTCTTCGGTACGGCCGGTGCCGCGGAAGTAGTCGACGGTCGCTTCGTCGACTGGGAAGAAGCCCATCGTTGCGCCGTATTCAGGCGCCATATTGCCGATGGTCGCACGGTCGGTGGTCGACAGCGAGCGGGTGCCTTCGCCGAAGAACTCAACGAACTTGCCGACGACTTTTTCTTTGCGCAGCAGTTCGGTGACGGTCAGCACCAGGTCGGTCGCGGTGCAGCCTTCGCGCAGCTTGCCCTTGAGGTTGACGCCGATGACGTCCGGGGTCAGGAAATAGACTGGCTGGCCCAGCATGCCGGCTTCGGCTTCGATGCCGCCCACGCCCCAGCCGACGACGCCGACGCCGTTGATCATGGTGGTGTGCGAGTCGGTGCCGACCAGGGTGTCAGGGTAGTAGACGTCGCCCTGCTTCATGACGCCGCGCGCCAGGTATTCCAGGTTCACCTGGTGGACGATGCCGAAGCCCGGAGGTACGACACCGAAGGTGTCGAAGGCTTGCATGCCCCATTTCATGAACTGGTAGCGCTCATTGTTGCGCGAGAATTCCAGCTTCATGTTCAGGTCCAGCGCGCCCGGCACGCGGAAGTGGTCGATGGTGACCGAGTGATCGACCACCAGGTCGACCGGCACCAGGGGCTCGATCTTCTTCGCGTCCAGGCCCATCTTGGCGGCGACGTTACGCATTGCGGCCAGGTCGGCCAGCAGCGGCACGCCGGTGAAGTCTTGCAGGACCACGCGGGCCACGACGAACGGGATCTCGTCGGTACGCTCTGCGGTCGCGCCCCAGTTGGCGAGTTGCTTGACGTGTTCTTCGGTGACCTTCTTGCCGTCGCAGTTACGCAGCACGGACTCGAGGACGATACGGATCGACACCGGCAGGCGCGACAGATTCACACCGAGGGTTTCCGCCAGCGCCGGCAGCGAATGGAACTGGCCGCTCTGGCCTGCGCCGATCGGGAATTCCTTCAGTGTGTTCAGAGTGTTGCGAGACATAATCTCTCCTTCAGTGGGAATATTGTTATTTCAACAGCTGCGTTTCAACAGAAATAACGGCAAAAAGCGTCGGGCGACGACACGGCGCCAGGTCCGGGAAACCCGGCGCCGCGGGTTCAAGTCTTGCTTGCCTCCGGTTCCACGGTCGCCACGATCGTGGACTGTTCGGCGTTTTTACATTCATTGGCCAGCTGGCGGTTCAGTTTCGAGTCCAGCAGGATGCCCTTGGCCGGAATACCGATCCAGATCAGGCCATAGTGCGGATTCTCGAAGCGCAGCGCGCCGGTGGTGGTGCCGATGCGCGCCAAGCGATGCAGGCGGTGTTTCCAGCGCAGCGCGATGTAGTTGGCATCGGTCTCGTTCGTGTAGATCGTGATCTTGTTGCCAAGTTCGCAAGCGTATTCAGTGACCTTGGTATCGGTGATGTCCGGCTCGTCGACTTCGAGCGGATTCGCAGCGACGGCTGCCGCAGCGGCTGCGGCGGTCGCAGCTGCTACTTTCTTCGACGGTTTTTTCTTGGCTTGCGCCTTCAGGACGGCTTCCGCTTTCGGATGCTTTTCCTTGGAGGCAGCAGCGTTTGCCGGCGCAGATGCGACGGCGGCCGCCAGCGCAATGGCGCAGGCGGCGGTCAGTGTAGAGAGGAGGGTGGCCATGGTCAGGTTTATTCGCTGTCGGGGAGGTTGACGATTGCCGCAGCGGCTTCCGGCAGCGCGAGGCCGGCCAGCTTGGCACGCTGCAACACTGACCAATAGTATCGGTAGCTTGCACGGTCGTGCAAGCGGCCATGTTGTGCAATTGGTCCCCAGGCGGCGGCCATTGCCTCGGTCAGGATGTTGGTCGCCTCGTTTACCTCAGACAGGCGTGGCGTGAACGCCTTCAGGATCGGCTTGATCTGGTCCGGATGGATGCTCCACATCCGGTTGAAACCGAACTCGGCGCCGGCGCGCTGGGCGTCGTTGGCCACCGTGGCGCTATCCTTGATATCGGTCGTCACATTGTGCGATGCCACCTTGCCATGGGCGTGGCAGGCCGCCACCATCTCGAGCTTGGCGCGTACGACCAGCGGATGGGTGAACTGGCCCGGCGTGCGCATCGCGCTGGCCGGAATCGCGCCATAGTGGCTCGAGACAAAATCCATGATGCCGAACGACAGGCACTCGACCTGGGGCAGGGCGGCGATGTCATACGCTTCGCGCAGGGCGCCGTGGGTTTCGATCAGCACGTGCACCGGCAGGTCGGTCCGGCCGGCGGCAGTGGCGTGCTGGTTGATCAGGTCGATGGCGCGGGCCACTTCGATCGCGCTCTCGACCTTCGGCAGCACCACATAGGCCAGGCGCGCGCCGGCCGCGCCGACGATCGTTTCGACATCTTTCGCAAAATGGGCGCTGGCTGGCTCGTGCAGGCGGGCGCCGATGCGATTGAAACGGTTGTCGTCGCTATTGATCAGTTGCGCGACCAGGAAGGCGTGCTCGAACTCGGCGCCAGTCGGCGCGCCGTCCTCGCAATCGAAGGTGATGTCGAACAAGGGACCAAGCTCTTGTTGCAGGGCCATCGATTTGCGCATCAGCTTCTCGGTACCGGCGTAGTGATCGCAGGCGGGGAGAAGAAGCG
>Ga0265797_10010812_pt1 | contig 11552 bp, 16 predicted proteins | sample P2T30metagenome_FD_192433 | JGI IMG/M metagenome (GOLD analysis project Ga0265797, IMG submission 192433) | Plant litter microbial communities from East Loma Ridge, Irvine, California - P2 T30 | ecosystem: Environmental > Terrestrial > Plant litter > Unclassified | place: USA: California... | reverse complement strand
TTGGTAACGCCTAATTTCGCCACTCCCTCAGTTAAGATAGCACCGGGTTGGATGGTGTTCACTCGAATATTTTTTGCCCCAAGCTCTTTTGAAAGCGAAATCGTCAACGCGTTTACTGCCCCTTTAGATGCTCCATAGACTATGGAAGATGGATCAGGCCTGTTGGCGGCATAAGAGCCTACGTTAATAATACTTCCTCCTTTAGCACCAAAAGTATGCAAAGCCTGCTGTGAAGTTAATAAAATACTTAATACATTAGCTTCAAAAATTCGTCTGTAGGATTCTTCGGTGACCTCTTCCAGAGGTGCGAATTCATAAATACCGGCATTGTTGATTAATGCATCCAAACCACCAAAAGCAATAACCGTTTCTTCGAAAAGCCGCTTTACGTCGGATAGCTTGGATACATCCGCTTGCACAGCAATCGCTATGCCACCAGCTTTTTTAATTTCAGCTACTACAGCATTAGCACCCTCATAGCTGGACACATAATTTACAATTACCTTTGCACCTTCAGCACCTAATTGTTTAGCAATACCTGCGCCGATTCCTTTCGAGGCGCCAGTGACAAGCACGACCTTATCCATTAATTTCATGTTCAATTATGTTTATTTTTATAGGTACAAAGATCATCCGTCATTCCGGATAATGGTTATCCAAAATGAATCAAATTGTGTCTATAATGACTCCTGTCTCTTTTTATCAATCGTTTATTCCGACTATCTTTATTGAAACAAACACAATTCGGGTTTACCGGAGGGCACTGTGCCTAGTATCGTACTAACGCAAGGCCTGAGTACCTACAGTATAAACCAGTTACATCCAGTGTATATTTAGCTTTCTTTATTGTAGTATGCGACGACCAATTAAGCCTTTTAGAGGCTTTCCGTATACAAGATATTCAGGTAAATGAAGCTAATTAAAATAAGTGCTAACCTTTTGGTAACCATTAACAAAGGGAACCATGAGTTATGTTAATTTAGCTCAAACGCACTAACGCTATAAACACCATCTTGAAAAACTCCTTATCCATGAAATGGTATCATTATTTAGCCTGTTTTTTTTCAGGTTTTTGGACCTTAAATATGCTGCCGCACCTACTGCACGGCATCAGTGGTACCGCTTTTCCAACACCATTCGCTTCCCCACCATTTCAAGGACTTTCTTCTCCGTTGATCAACACTGTTTGGGCGCTGTTCAACATAGTGTTAGCCTACTGGTTGGCCCGAAAAGGGAAACTCTCTCCACATAACCACCTTACCATGTGGCTTTTTCTATTGGGATTTGCTTTTCTCGCATGTTTCATGGCATTTGCAAGCGAATTGATGAAGCAATAATTGAAGGAATACGTTTCTAGCGTAACTGGAACTCGGCAAAGTGGGTAGACTACCGTGCCAATTGGAGGCCGTTGCATTTTCAGTGGAACGTTCCTTCCTAATCGTCTCCATATGCTTAAACCCCCAACCAACTATTCAAGGGTTTAGGTAATAAGGAAAAATTTCGTATTTGAGTTACCGTATAACTGCAGCTACCTTTTTAATTGAAGCCATTTAAGTTACCTACGCCTTCACACGAAATGTTAGCAATACCTGTAAGAACCTCTTAAAAGGCACCAGTGAACAGCACTGTTTCATTTGCTTTGTATCGAAAATAAATCCATATGTATCTAAAATGATCATCGTTAGCCAGCAAAAGCTATTTTACTATTGAGGTGCTTGATCGCTCGTTCTTGATCTTTTCCCGGTGCTGAAATCCCCACTCGCTGAGCGCTCCAATTACTTTGGCTAAACTATGGCTGTAAGGTGCCAGTTCGTACGTTATAATGATTGGATATCCCAGGGAAACGCTCCGATTGATAAATCCATTCATCTCCAATTCTTTCAGCTCACTGGAAAGAATTCGTGCCGAAATACCTGTCACCGCCTTCTGAAGCTCAATGAAACGCCTGCTCTTTTCCGACAAGGCAATGATGATACGGAGTTTCCATTTTCCGCCGATCGCATATAGTGCGTCACCGACTGCATTTAAGCTGGCTGTACATTCGGAAGCCCTATCAACCATTAATTTTTCTTCTACCATATTCCAATATCTAATCGCTAACCTTTTGGTAACTGCTATTAAAAAGTAAGCAAAGTTAACCTAATTTCGTAATAATAAATAATGGAAAATGAAACTTAAAAAAATTGTCACAATTGTTATTACTGTACTTGCCGTAGGCATGGTGGGTATGAGCGGCGTTATGAAACTGGCCGGAAGTGCTGATATTATCAAAATGCTTAACGCAGTAGGCGTGGGTGAATATCGGACCCACCTGGGCATCGCGGAAATTCTTTTTGCAGCGCTGTTCGCTTATCCTAAAACGATGAAGATTGGCCTGCTATTGCTCACCGGTTATTTCGGTGGGGCTTTGGCTACTGAGCTATCCCATCATATGATGTTAAATGCATTAACCCCGCTCGTGCTGATATCACTTGCAGCGGTACTTCGTGACCGTTTTGTAATGTTACCTACTCCTGCAATTCAATCAAATACGTTATAATTTAAATAAGAAAAGATGAGTAAGATTTTAGTAACCGGCGCGACCGGACAATTAGGCGCTGCAGTGGTCAAAGAACTGCTGGGTAAAACAGATGCAGGTAATGTCTCGGTATTGGTCCGCGACCTGGCCAAAGCAGAATCGCTGACTACTGCAGGAGTAAACGTAATTTTAGGTAACTACAACGATGAGTCATCCTTAATAGCGGCATTTCAGGGTGTGGACAAGCTATATTTCGTATCTTCAAGTGAGATAGAACACCGTTATGCCCAGCACGAGATCGTCGTCAAAGCAGCTGTGGAAGCTGGTATAGGTCATATCCTATACACGAGTGCCCAGCGCAAATCAGAAGACGGGACCTCGCCGATCGCGATGGTCGCAGATGCGCACTGGAAAACAGACAACCTGATCAAAGAATCTGGTTTGACTTATACTATACTAAAGCATGGTTTGTACTCAGATATCCTACCGATGTTTATTGGCGGGGAGGTACTGCAGAACAATATGATCTTCCTTCCTGCTGGCGAAGGTAAATCAGCATACGCCAGTCGTAATGATATGGGAACAGCTGGTGCTATCTTATTAACCACAGAAGGTCATGAAAACAAAGTGTATGAACTTGGTGGTGTGGAAGCCTATTCGTTTCAGGACATCGCTGGCATGCTGAGTGAACTTTCAGGAAAAGCGATCCAATATATTTCGCCTGCAGCTGAAGCGTACGCTGATCAGTTGAGAAGCTTAGGTGTCGGTGAACAGATGATCCAGGGTGCCAGTACTTTTTGCGTGGCAATTGCCCAGGGTGAATTTGATTTCCCTTCAAACGACCTGAAAAAGATTTTAGGGAGGGAACCTCAGTCTGTTAAAGATTTCCTCAAAGCTGCTTATCAGCTATAAAATACCATTTGTTACAAGTCTGTACTGGCGGGTTGTTGCTCAAAGCAAGGCCAGTGCAGGTTTCTTGCTATCCAAGACTATAATCTTATGAGAATTGCTGTGTTTGGGACTAGTAGCTCCACTGGCCGTTTGTTTACAGAAATTGCACTTAAGGACGCGCACTTATTGCATTTGTACGCCCGTAAGAGCGACGGATTTACCCTATCACCAAGCGTTAAAGCGGTAACTGCAGAGCTCACCGATTATAACAAGATCAAAGAGGCTATCAGCGGCACAGATGCGGTCGTAAGTCTGCTCGGACCAGCCCTCAAGCCCAATTATCCAGGCATGCCGATCGCAACGGGTCACGAACATATTATCCGCGCAATGAATGAATTGGGCGTTACCCGCTTTATAACGATTGCCACCCCCGGCTGTGCGCTTTGACAAAGACAGGGCATCCGTAGCCACCATTATGCCCAGGATCATAGCCAAATTGTTTTTACCTAAACCCTATAAAGAGATTGTTGCAGCAGGCGAGGTAACTAAAAACTCCGACCTGGACTGGACCATTGTGCGTTTCATTGCACCCGTTGATGGCGCTGCAAGGCACAATGTCAAAACGACCTTCGGCGACTTAAAGATCAATTTCAGGATCACCAGGGCGGATATCGCCGCTTTCGTACTAAAGGAACTAACACATCCGGAATTTATCAGATCTATACCGATCATTGGCAGTTAGGCTAATCAAATATTAACTATTGAAAAATCACATGGCAGAACATAAGTCTTTTGAACTAGGCGTTTACACTTTCGGCAATACGCCGTTCAATTCTGACGGGAGTTACGGCACTACAGCGCAGGCCATCCGTAATATACTGGAGGCAGTAAAGCTTGCTGAAGACGTAGGTTTAGACTTTTTCGGCTTTGGCGAGCATCATACCGCATCTATGCCGGTTTCTTCTCCTACCTCGCTGGTCAATGCAGCTGCTTCATCAACTAACAGAATTAAGCTGGCAACTACCGTAAGCGTGCTTTCTACAGATGATCCTATTCGTGTTTATCAGCAACTGGCAACTGCAGCCGCTATTGCGCCTGGCCGAATTGAAGCCGTCGCAGGTCGAGGCTCTAGCGGTATTACATTTTAATTATTTGATCTTGATGAACAGCAGTACGATATATTGTTCAATAGCAAGTTTGAGCTTTTACTGGAAGCGAACCGGAACGAACGCGTAACTTGGGAAGGGCCGCACAGGCAACGGCCATTAGACAACACATTGATCGTGCCGCGTCCAGATCAGCGATTGAAAATATGGATGGGAACTGGTGGCAGTCCGGCTTCGGTCTTTAGAGCAGCAGAATTAGGCGTGCCTATGTTCTCGGCATACTTGGCGGAAATCCGGAACATTGGGGGCAGTATGGGGAAACTTACAGTGAAGCCTGGGCGAAGGCGGGCCATGCAAAAGAACACGCAGATATTGCGGTAGCCGTACACGGGTTTGTGGGCGGAGATGATCGTAACGCTAGAGCTTTATATTTGAAGCACGAACTCCAAATGTTCCAAACGGGATCAGCGGAGATCGGCCGCCGGATGAGTGCGCCTTCGGGACGTGAACGAGATCTCCAGCATGGAATGGTCTTTGCCGGGGGTCCCGAGCAAGTGGCGGACCGCATCATTCACCTGCACAACTTGCTAGGACACAGCCGCCAGATCCTGCAAATGGATGTGGGCGGTATGCCGCATGACCTTTTCTTAAAAAGCATTGAATTGCTGGGCACCAAGGTACTGCCACGCGTTCGGGAAGCACTCAACTTGAGATCATTTAACTCATAGCATCAATTACTTTTTACAGCTATTTTAAAAATCGATATATCAAGGAGGGTAACCAGTTAAATTAGGTACAATTTCATCTATTAACTGTATATCTTTGACTAGTTACCGTATTTATCGCTAGAAGATGAGTTTGTGTTTAATTCGATTGAATTACTATAACTACTGAAAATCGGACCTATCAAGATTAATAATCAGATAAAAATTGCAATATTCGGAGTTGCGGGTACAATCGAAAAAATATTCGTTTCAAATTGCATTGGAAGAAGGTGATGACCCTGGGCTGTATGCACAACTAAATCCAATATACATTGTTATAAATGTTTATCTTAATGCCACAGCGATTTCAGAACTTGTTATAGACCACATAAGCATACAGGCACCTTAAATTCTTAGATGATAAATGCAGTTCAAGGTCGATTACTTGCGGTTCAATGCTGCAGGGTCGAAGGGCAAGGTTTTGGTTTGCCGCAAGCAGCAACGCCATACCCAGCCCCATACTGGCAATTTGCTCCTGCCATTGTACGAACTGTCGTTGATCTTTCAGCTTTTCCATAAATCTGATAAGATATGTTGGTTTAAGATGGTCAGGGACCATTAAGTAGCTTGGAGTGTGTAATAGATAATCTTCCAGATCATTTTTATTAAAATTTAGTCTCACTAAAAACAGCAAATGAACAACGGAAACCGGGCTCTTTGCATCGACTGAATCTATCTGGTCTTTCACATAACTGATTATGGTAAACGGCGAATGGCCATAGGAGGGTAACAGGCGCTGGATGTCGAGTATCAGTTCGTCTATTTTTGATTGAAGTAACATGAAGAATAAAGTTTAGTAACAGAAGCTTTAATGGCGCTTATACTGCTGAGATCAATTGAATAGGAATGCCATCTTTAGCTAAAGATGGCATTCTCCTCAATGGCTTGATCAACCCACCGTAGTGAACGGTGTTCGTATCTGGTGCAGTTTCCGCCAGTCAACACCTGTCGCTGTTGCTCCGCAAGTGTCAGCTCATGCGGATATCCGGGCGCTATTGCGCTAACCTGGTCAAGTTGAGCGACCTCGGACACTGTCAATTCCACATCAATCGCCTTTAGATTGTCCGCTAGTTGTTCTACTGTTCGAGGCCCAAGCAGGGGAGTGACACCTTTGGCCTTTAGCCAGGCGAGTGCAACATGTGAAGGACTCAAGCCTCTTTGATCGGCCACTTTGAATAACTGATCCAAAATTGCGTCAGCACATTCTGTACCTTCATAGGGGATGCTGCCTTTCAGGGCAGTCGCCCTGCCTTCTTCACCCTTCCGGTATTTGCCTGTAAGCAGACCACCCCCAAGTGGTGAATAGGCTAAAACACCAAGGCCCAGCGCATCAGCCATGGGAAGCAACTCCCGCTCCGTTGTGCGTTGTAATAAACTGTACTCTACCTGAATAGCACTGATACCCGCCCATCCGCGGGCGTCAGCCAAAGTAGTTCCCGCTGCAATTCGCCAAGCAGGCGAATTGGATATTCCACCGTACAGGATTTTGCCAGAGCGCACCAGATCATCCAATCCCCGGACGATTTCTTCCATAGGCGTGAATTGATCATCCATATGAACAAAATAGAGATCGATGCGGTCCGTCGCAAGTCTTTTCAAACTTGCTTCAACAGCCTGGACCATATTTTTGCGGTGGTTTCCCAGGGAGCCAAGGCCAAGACCCTGACTGGCCCCCCTACTATATTTGCTCGACAAGATCAGGTCATTTCTTTTTGTAGCGATGGCTTTACCAACGATCTCTTCTGAAGTGCCCAACTGGTACTCATCTGCTGTATCGATCAGATTGCCTCCTTGCTCTGCATAAATGTTAATGATCCGTTCTGCGGTAGCCGCATCGGCTCCATAACCCCACGTCTGTCCGAATACCGCAGTACCCAGTGCAAATTCGCTTACCGGCAATCCTGTTTTCCGGCCTAATAATCTGTAATTCATAGTTTTGTATATTACTTTTTGGAAATGAGTCAGTTACTTACCACCGGCGCTTGATGAACGTAGGTTGCATCCTGTAACTGGGTAATAATAAAATCCGCGAGATCCGCTCGCCTGAGTGAAAAGAAGTTAACTATTCCGTCGCCAGTATAGCCAATATTCAGTTTGCCAGTAGCTGGCTTGTTACTGAGCATTGGCAGTCGCACGATGGTCCAGTCCAAGCTGCTCTCAGCTACTTCTGTACCGGTACAAACGATGTCTTTAAGAATGCTTTTTGCTAAGACTTGCAACATGACAACACTAAAATCAAAACCAAACTGAAACTTATCCTTTGGATCACGGAAACTGGATGAGACGGCCGCGATCAATCGCCTGACACCATGCTTATGCATACCGCTGATAATTGCTTTCATTCCTGAGAAAATGTCAAGGTTGGTTGATTTTTTCTTAGGCCCCAGCAGGCTGATCACTGCATCAGCTCCACTGATGGCCTCCTGAACTTGATCAACCGCCTTCAATTCGCCTTTGATGACGAGTAGAGAATTATGAATTATAGTTATTTTGTCAGGTGACCTGGCGTACACCGTTACCTGATGCCCGCTTAGCAGCGCTTTTTCGACAAGTAAAAGACCAGCGGGACCTGTCGCGCCAAATACAGTTATTTTCATATGGTTATTCTCCTAATTAAAATTATTTGTTTAGGACGGAAAATTAGATTAATTTTACTTACAATTTGTTAGTACTAACCAAAAGGTTAGCTATCGCTTTATTGAAAGTATGGGAAAGAACGAAAAATTTATTGCCAACGCGCTCGAATTGCCGGAATGTATCGGAGATCTCAGTGGTGTTCATGATGCACTTTACGCTATGGGCGGAAAGTGGAAACTACCGATTGTCATATCATTATATGATGGCGGCAAACGCTTTAATGAGATTCAACGGTGCGTACTCGGGATATCGGCGAAAATCTTGTCCAATGAACTTAAAGAGTTGGAATTAAATGGCTTTATTAAACGGCATGTTGATACAAGTTATCCGGTTGTGATTTCGTATCATCTTACACCTTACAGCTTCACCTTAAAGGATCTTATTCAGGTGATGAGCCAATGGGGGCTGCAGCACAGAAAAATGGTGAAAAGCGGTGAATTGGAAAAACAGGAGACTTTAATCCCTTGATTATGGCAAAGACTTTTGATATCAGATGAGCTAGCACATCCATGGGGAGTAGCACCCAGCCGAAGATTAAAAATTAACACCAATCAAACTAAATTTAAATGTGATGGAACTTCGCATTTGTCGTTTTCGCGCTACTTGATATCCAGACTTAGGTTCGTTCAGTATAGTTAATATTAGAACATGGAAGATGGTGCATTTTAGTTCGCCGCTTCTCAGCTTGATGTGTTATTACAGGGAATCAGATTAATGTTTGTTAGCATCATCTCGTTCCTAATTTTTTTGACAGTTACTTATTTAAACCAGTATCGCAGTTGCATGATCAAACACAACTGATTCAAAGTATTAAGCTGTTAAAAACAAACATAAGCGATGTCGCTAGGGACCATGCTTATGTTTGCTTCACTTAACTAGTGGTTAAGCGGGCGAGCCTCTACAATAAGGAAATATGCTTTACGCTCTTTGATCAGCCATTTGCCATCCTGGCAAACATAGACATCATCATACCTTACACTGTAGTCGGTGATATTTTCTTTCCCGTCATTTTCTCTGATCATTTTGAGTTGAGAATAGGATATACCCGTAGCAGCATTCCCATCGATCTTCACCGTATGTTGACCATTCAAGGTAAAATAAGTTTTGACCTGAGCTGCATGCCCACTGAACTCTTTTTCCATGCTTGCGGTACTTTCTACAGTTGATACGACTGCCCCGTTCATATGGACAGTATAGATTACGTCCGGTGTAAATAGCATCATCTGCTCGGAGATTTTTTTCTCATCGCCTAAATAAGCATAAGCATCAATTAAATTCCTTAATTCTTCTTTTGTTTTTAAATCTTCCGCTGTCATTTTATAAATTTTAAAGGTTAGGCTTTCGATAGACGGCCGTAAAGAGCTGTAGGAGACCGGCATCAAATGCATGGTCAAATGTACCACCTACATAGTTACAAATTGTAAGCAGTTACCAAAAGGTAAGTTAATTAATTAAGGGAACCAAAGTATCTCTGATGCAATTGATGCGATTGCAAGAAATCAGAGTTGCATGGCATCGGTCTTTATAGGAAGCATGCCTGGTCTTAACAAGAAAGACCGTTAGGTAACCATTAATTTTAGAATGTTATACAAAAAAATGCGCAATAATGTCCCAGAATACTATTAAGACCACCTTAGCGGAAAAAAAACATTCAATCTATCGTTTTATTTGGTTGCCAATGCTTTGCTTTTGCTGTACTAAAAAGTCATTGATATCATCTAATCCTTTTACACGGTAAAACGTACTTCTATCTTCTGCAAACTTGATAAACTCTAAAGCTTTTTCGGTTGCTTGCCTTCCTCCTACTCCACTATCAAAATATAAATGTACTGGAATATTCTTTTCGATTGATTTATCATTTACATTGATGCTTAGCTTTTTTGTGAGATTACCTGTACTGTTTAATACAATTGCGTAGAAGCTTTCTTTCGCATTTAAGTTTCTATAACTACTAAAATCCATACTGCCCTCAAACATCTTTATACTCTGTGGATTTGTTCCAATGGTAAAAGATGAAATACCCCCACCGTTTAAGTTGCCCTTATATAGCTTATATCGTACGGCATAACCACCATTTTTATTTTCAAAGCCGATGGCAAAGAAGTTATCATTTCCATTTGTCCAATGAACTTCTTTACCAGCATTGGCAACGTCTTTAACTCTAAACCTCGACTTTCCAAATAATTTAATAATGCTGGGTGTTTTATCTTATCCAGTACCTTAGTTATTGAAACATTATAATCAGTTTCACCATTTTTCTTATAGAATGCTTCATACGCATCAGCTACGATATCAGTATTTTTATCAAGTCGGTTTATAGCCTCAACAAAAGTTTTATTTTCAAAAAGCTGAACGGCTTTGATGATATCTCCCCCTTCTACTTTCGCATGATCATACCAAACATTATCTTTTTCTTTAACTGATATTGAACTCGTTTTTTGATGAGGGAATCCGAAGAAAAACTCTTTACCCTTTTTTCCATCAAATCGCAATTCTCCTAGTTCTTCAAGTTTAAAAAAGTAATCCAATAAAAAAACTTCGGCCTTGATCTTAGAAGCCTGTTCTGTTATTGTGCATAATTGATTTTAGCCATTGTAGTATTACATTAAAAGGTTACTATCTATTAATTTGGTGGCATTCGTTTCGTGTAATAGTATTGTGTAATGTTTAAAGTAAAAAAAAACCGAATTTATTTCGGCTGGACTTCGTTATATTTAAACGTTTGTTTTACAGTAACACAGTTTGTCATATACTCATCATCAAAAACTTAAAGCCTATTTTTAAATTAATGAACCTTATTTAATGTATAATAACTTCAATCAATACTGATAAATCAGCCAAGATAAAGCTGGACATGCGTCCGGTGACGGCTCCTCTATTCGACGTGTTTGATTTCACCCCCTATAAATTTCTAATTATAACAATTTTTGTAGACCAAAACTTTAGGTATCTGGAAGGTGAGTACTAAAAACCTTTTTGTTTTTTTGACTAAATCGATCTGTAAATGAGAGCACATGAGACCAAAAGTAAAAATTCAAGAAAATAGTAACCAACAATTGTTAGAGATCATTTCAGACCTATCTAGAAAAATAAATGACATTCACGGACTACATTTTTCAGAAGACCATTTAAAGACACGAAAAAATCAGAAAAAAAAGTTTCTTGCAGAAATCCTAACTGGCCCTGCAAGAAACCCAAAAACCCGTTAAATGGCCGGGATGGCTTTATCCGACCTTACAAACTTCAACAATTCCTTTAAATAGGTCTCTGTCTTGGAGAAAGATGTCTAATTTTGATTCAAACCACAGCTTCCCTGCGACTAGCAAGTCAACGTCTTCCTTTTTAAGCGCAATTTCTGGACTGAAGTTTTTCATCAGGTATACGAGCAAGTCATGTTTGATCAGCTCGAATATATTCCTCATTGCTCGAGACGCTATAATCAACGGGATAAAGTTTAACGGCGATAGAATCATCCTGCTTCTTGAAAAACTGTTCTAAAAATAGGTTTTACCCGCGCCCAAAGGAGCGAAAAATAAGATTCGCTTATTGCGTTCAGGCTTAATGTGTTCATGAAAATCTTCGATGATTTCACTGGTATTGACGTAATAATCATTTGGTCTATTACTGATGTTTGCT
>Ga0265797_10010811_pt1 | contig 11552 bp, 8 predicted proteins | sample P2T30metagenome_FD_192433 | JGI IMG/M metagenome (GOLD analysis project Ga0265797, IMG submission 192433) | Plant litter microbial communities from East Loma Ridge, Irvine, California - P2 T30 | ecosystem: Environmental > Terrestrial > Plant litter > Unclassified | place: USA: California... | reverse complement strand
TCACTCGTGTAGCTCGTCTCTGGTTGCGATAGCGTTTCACCACGAGCAGTTGCGTTATCCACCACACTCGATCGTCGCCATGCATCCACTGGCTCACGAAGCAGTGCCCAACGTGCCGATCGTCTTTAGTAACAACCGTCACTAGGATATTGTTCGCGCCCTCAGGTAGACACTGAGCTCTTAGCCTTACGCGACTCATATGTATTGGTTTGCCTGTATCAGAGTCAGCGATACGTCCTTGGCTGCCGTCCTACACACTCCAACAACGTAGGAGGACTTACCGTACTCGGCCATCATTCCCATTTCAAGATGCGCTCTCCAACTCCACACGCCGTAATCAGAAGAGAAGTTACCAGCGCATATGTCCAGTTCTTCGTCCGTCACTGCATCTCCGGGAATAATGCGATACACGATGTCTTCGTCGACATCTGGTTCTTCATAGAGGTGGTTAGACTCGCCGCGTATACAATAGTCGACAATATCAGCGCTGGCAGGGTCGCGGTGCGCCATTCTTTAAGGTGGGGGGTCTCTTCGCGCAGTTGGTGGTAGCTGATCGTGCTTCGCAGCGATAGTCACGCTATGCCGTCCTTGGAAATTGTTTCGGGTTTGATTTGATGTTCTGGCAAAAGAAGTTGTTCTGGAACGTTGAAATAAGCTCAAAATCTATCGTAGACGACTCTTCGACATTCAGGTTCGTTCAAGCGAGGGATGCAAACCATGGTAGAGACCGGACTGCGCCCTATCATGCAAAAGGCCGCGCCTGCCGCTTCCTCTGAACCCCTTCCGAGTCCAACGCCAAAGTGAACGATCAGTCCCGAAAGAGCTGTAGATGGAAGGAGCGAAGCGTCCTCGCCTAGACCTCTGACCTGTTGAGCGGGTTGCCAGGTTCGCAGTACAGTTTGGATCTCAAGACGCATTATAATGTCACGAACTGTTTCCAAACAAAGTATGAGTTGTGCAATCGGTAGTATCCAATGTCTTCATTCAACACGTTACTGCTAACACTGCACAAGTCTAATCAAGGTAGACAAGATGTGCAGTACTCAGAACAAGCGGATCAGACACCCTCGCGACAATCTTCCCATCACGATCGTGTCTTCGTCTTGGGAAACCAACATTCCAGCGCACACCCGGTTACTCAAGTCTCAGCGCTCGCGCCATCGCACATCTTCTTAACGGCTATCATCCTACTCAAGTCAGTGCGTGCATAAATCCCATGCGAATGCAAAGTCTTACCTCGTAGTACTGCCTATCATCCGCGAAAGATACCCGACGTCTCCTTCTCGTATCCACTGGCTGCTGCCTTTCATCAGGCGGAAGGTATTCGTCGCCACGCCACACTCCAGTATTATGTAGTCGATATCTGTCGTCGCGGTCCGGCTGCCTGACCTCTTGCAGTGGTCCCCTTGTATTGCGAGGCAAAGACTGTGGCTCGAATCGGGATGGTCTCCGATCTGGCAACTCCTCTCTGTCTTCGGATCGCGACTGCCTGTAATCTCGTAACTCCTCTCTTTCCTCATAGCGCGGCCGCTGCCTGTGGGACTCATCGAGATCTGCGATCTTCCTTCGGTCAGCCAGTTCGACCATTCTCTCTGCCTCACGCGCTGGTATCGGGAGAATAGATCCCCACTCGCCCGCTGCGTCGCAGAAGTTGATGATCTCCAGTCTCTCCGCTGGGTTATGTTAGCCAGCATGTTTGTTACACGTACCGATCTACTCACCATCGATCATGTCCCTCGGTCGTTCCATCTCGCTTCCTCGCCTTGTTGGCTGCGCCGATTGATCCGGATTCATCTGCATGAACCGCATAGGGTATTTTGGCTGCTTCTTCATCCGTGAGACAATGCTCTGATACGTCGCGAGGTAGTCATCTCTCCGAGCACCTGAGATCTTGGCTAGTTCGTATTCGTTGTGGAAGGGCGAGAGGAAGTTAACGAGCCAGATGATGTCGGCATCACGACCGGGATAGTACTCGAGGCTCTCGATCAACCGCTTGGTGAGTCGCAGGGCGAACAAGCCGATGACGAGGAAGTCTGGAGCAGGCGGTGGTGGGGAAGGGCGAGGTGGTAGTCGCGGCGGTACGGATGGGCCGCGCACGATGTCGGGAAGGGGCGAGAGAGCGGATCTGGGTTGCTGCATGTTGATGGTGTGTCGATGGAGGACGATAGTCTGGCAGTGAAGGTAGTAGTCTAGACTGAGCACATTTGGTCGCGTGCTTGGCGGTAAACGCAAGTCGCGATTCGATGGCGCAGTGACGACTGTGAAAACAAGCGAGTCCAATTTCTCGTCAAACTGATCAAGTTACCGTATTTGCACCTGCTGTGCGTTCTCTGGGGTCTCGAGTGTTATTCATTGCTCTAATAAGCTTACCCACGCGTGTGATCAATTCTCTTACAGCTCGGCGTAGACAAGACAGCCCCGACCGAAGATTTGAGACTCAAGCCTGTCTTCAGCCAGTCTCTTAATCGTCAGCGCATGATTTCCGACCATCTTGCACCATACACGAGTTGGCTCTTGGGCTCGATCGTCGATTCGGTACACATTGTCGTGTGCTTGGCATGCATGTTCCCGGGCAGACCAGAGTGCAGAGAATGACCAATCTTACTCAGACGTGTCTACCCAAGCAGATATCGAGTGATAATGTAGCGACACCACGTTTTGATGCTTCGCAAGACGCTGGTGAAGAATATATGCACGGTGACGTCACGCGTGGATTAGCGTGTATGAGTCGAAATGATCATTGGACGGCGAACGGTGACACCTGCGTACCTTCCTAGATAAATATCTAAAGTTGTCCTGTCATTCACGATGCAGTTCCCTATCAACAAAGAGATCAATTCAAAGATCAAGATCGACCGTCTACGATTAAGCCGAATCATGGATTACCCGTTTATTCCGGGAACTTCAAAGATTCCATCCAAGGTTCTGGAGCCTATTTCAACAGAAGGGCCTCTACCCGAAGAGCTCCTGTCGCCGAAGCCACCTCTTGTAGACTCAAAGTCCATATTCGCGTTCTGGCATTCTGGCATCCGAACGATCCCACCCGTCCTACTACGCAACGTCCTTGCTTGGTACCGCCGCTTCTCACCACTGGGATGGACTATCTATGTCCTTGACAATGTGCCAAATTCTGCACTAAATGTGGGCAACTACATCGACACCAAGTCCTCCTCGATTGTACCGGCGGCATTCACAAACGGCACCCTGGACGGACAGTATGCTGCACAACACACCTCAGATCTCATCCGCTATCCGCTCCTGTTGAAGTACGGTGGTGTGTATCTTGATGTTGGCATCCTTCAATTCGGCGACCTAAATCGTCTCTGGACCGAACACATCACCAACCCAGATTCGCCTTACGACTTCGCCGGCTTCACGCTGGGAGCAGATGAGCCGCAGATTGTAAATTTCTCGCTCATGTGTCGAGCGGACAACCCGCTCGTGCAACGCGCACATCACATCTTGCTCCAGGTCTGGGAAGGCAAGACCAACACGATCGGCACACATGCGCATCCAATGGTGTCCCACGTCCCGCTTATGCATGTGCCACAAGAGGTTGTTGTAGAAGAAGAAGGACAGGAGAAGATGGTGATTAACGACGAAGCCATGACCGATTACGCGGTTCAGATCCAATGTATGGGATCGGCGCAAGGCTGGGTGGACGAAGAAGATGGATGGGACGGGCCGAAGTATGTCAGAGAGAAGTGCTGGCTGCTCAGCATGATGGACGGTGCGTTCGCACACGAGCAGATGACTGGATGGAGTGGTCAGCGGCAGTTTGATCTTCTTAGTCTTCGATTACCCAAGGAGAGCGAGATTGAGACAGACGATCAAGCACTTGCGAGGCGTATCGTAGAGAAATTAGTGGCGGATAGCTGGTGTTTGAAGCTCGGGCACGGGTTTTCGGCGAAGCTGTTCGGAGGCGACACTCTCGGCATGCTGTGGAGAAAACATCGTGGCAGCGACTGTGCAAATAGGACGTATGCGGGTTGGCTGAGATGGGCAGAAGTGGGCTATTGTCGCGACAGCGATGTGGTACCTATGAAGGTTCCCGTGTATGAGCCGACTAGGAAGGCGAAGCTTTTGCCATGAAAGGCCGAAAGACATGATGGAATGATAAGGGCGACTTGGGCGAACCATGGACTGCTCGAGATAGCGCCCAGAAATTTGGTGTAGAACTATATCATTACACAGCCGAAGCGGATCTGCCCGCCTCCCCTTTTCTCACGCCCACGGCCACGGCCACGCTCAATGCCATCCCCTCCCTTCAGGCTTTCGGAAACTTGCGTATCGACTCGCAGACATCTCATGCACAGGTGTAACTTCATGCGCCATCATCTCTGACGGCTGCCGCGATACTGGTTCAATTGTTTGCCCATCGATCTCGCTGACAGCAGGGTTCTTGGCTCGGCGGTTCCGCCTAAACAGCAGGAAGCCCATGGATCCAAGCAGGGCCAGTCCAGCAACACCTCCCACAACACCACCTGCTATCGCACCTTTATTGGTCGATTTACTTTCGGCTGTCGGAGTCGGGCTCGCGGGCGTGATGCTGGTAGGTGTGCAGATCGTGGTAGGGTTCGGCGACACGTTTTGCGCATCGGCTGCGACAGCTGGCGCAAGTTGAAACTCGCTTTTCGCGTAGTCTACTAGAAGATAGTTGAAGGTCAAGAAGAGTCCTCCCAAGATACTATCAACATTGCCTGGATCATCTTTTCGCGTATCCGACACGAACGCTTCGAGCGTGCTGTCGTTGGTGATGGCATACCGGCCGTACTCGTCAGATCCGCGTAGTGGCGCGAACAATTCCTTGTTAGGTATCCTAGACTGATAGCCACCTGCCAATGTCACAACGAGGTCGCCACCGGGACGATTCGAGACGTTGTACTGCATCTTCCCTGGATATGCGGTCTCATTCTGGTCAGTAGAGTTTCCGAATGTCTGCGCAATCGCTGGAGGAAAGACAAAGCGCTGCGTCGATGGCTCAATGCAAACAATCAGCCCATCAGTTCCGTCTGGTATGAGCGGTATATCCTGATACGTCAGGTTTGTGACCGTTACCTGTAGAGGGCAGGCCCGCATGAGGTTCCATTCGCCGATCGGGAAAGTGGTGAAGTTGGATGCAGGGTCAACCCGCGCGCGATCATATCCTCCCACAACGAGCAGACCGTCATGTGGATCGATGCCCCTGCTACCACTCCAAAGACCGAATACCTGAGATGGCGCGACACCACCAGCGACTGCAGCGCGGAGGAAGGAGGAGTTGGTTCCGAGAGGTAGACCAGATTGCACACCTGCTATCAGTCAGCTTCATTCATAGCTCGACAGCCCGCATTGGACGAGACGCATTGAGGGATCTTCACCTCCCCAGACTTCACTATCCATGACCAATGGAAAGCCGTCGACATTGCCATTCTCCTGAAACGCGACGTCGTCGTTGAAGTATACGTATGCACCGGTACTGTCTTCAGCGTCGACTTGACTACCATTCCATTGGCTCTTGATCGAAACCGCATACGATGTCGACTTTGGCGCATCGAAAGCACCGCCTAGACCACCGATGCAGCTATCGTTGCTCGCAGATCTGCAATTGATAACATTGTTGATGCGCGTGTTGTTGAGCGTAGTCGACGGTCGGAAAGCAAAGATCTGGTGCGGAGTTCCAATACCAAGTTCAATACCACGCGCGACACCGAGGCCGTCCTGTGTGACGGTGATGTTCGACCAGGTGAGTGTCAGAGGCGGGATGTCGCATTGCGCTGCTATCAGGCGAGGCTGGAAGAAGACGAGGGCACCAAGGCTGAAGATGAAGCTACTTTTTATGCGCCATGATGGAGCCATGGCATTGAAGCGGGCTGAAGCATGTGCAGGAGAATTGGCTCGTCTCACAGGAGCATCAAAGTCAAGTCGGTGAGCAGAGAAGAGGAGGTAAGCAGACAAAGGAACCAGTGTGCGCAACGTAAGCCGGGCGCAGGTTGTGCTCCTCGAAACCGACGCCCAAAGAGATTTCTCGTACTATCATGCATCGTGATAGCAGCAGTTTTTCTGATTGGAGTTACATTCTAGTGGCGCAACCTATTGGGCGTGCGTAGCTGCATTGTCAGCTTGAAACGTCGGTTAATGTGCCTGCTTACATGCCGATCGCCTCTATTATACCTAAATACCTAAGACCTGGAGGGGCAGTCCAAATGCGTCGACGCGTTCTTTCCACCCCGCTTTGTACTTCGATGTGATGTGGAAGCCACAGACGTTTACTGCAAAGGAGGGTAGCCTCCGTTCTGCATAGCGAATCTCTCGTTGTAGCAGGCCCTCGAGCTCCGAACACCTACCCAATCCCGCGTATTGAACACAGACGCGAGGCTTGGCACGTCAGACTAGAAAATCGGTTCAAGTCAAGAAGAGGGGATGACGTAACGCATCTGCTTCGTCGACTACAACTTGTGGGTCCCTTTCGTTCTTGTTCCATCCCAACCAGTAATGACTGTCAACAGCTCTCAACAATCGATTGAATCGAAAGTTTCACGTTAGGCTTCTAGATCCTCATTCTATTGAACCTCAAGAAGGCACAGGTTCGATATTAAGTTTACTTCTTTTTACCTGTAGAAAGGCCCCTCCAGGCTACGAAACCATCTGCCAATGGCATCTCAAAGTAGAGACTTCGAGCTCGTACGCAACGGGCATGAATGCGAAAAGTGTGGAGAGCCGTTTCAACCGATTGATGACCTACGAGCAAGTGCTGAGCGTCAATGTCCACTATCTCGTGTGCGATTGGCTTGCGTAAAGTGGGCTATAACTCGACTATCTCTGGGTGGCGATTGGTATGGCAACAATCACTACGGTTTATTTCATTTCCAAGCAGTTCGAGTGCAAGGATCGTTTGGCGTCGAAGTGTTTGATCTTGATGGTATGTGAGATGACAGTAGTCAAAGGGTGTTCACTAACTGCTCCAGCGGACTCTCCAGCATCAGGCAAATTATTGCCAAATTCGACAGGCTCAGATGGCACTTTCTTCGCCATCAGAAGCTGGCTGGGAGAATGTGTGGAGAGTCACGATCATTGCGCAAAATCCATGATTAGTACACCCGGCAGCTGTCGTCTAGACACCAGATTCCTGAAAATCGAAGAAGACAGACTGCTACTTCTAGAGGGCATAGGCTCCGCGCATTATGTTTGTCTGAGTCACTGCTGGGGAGACGGAGAGGGCATACTTCGGACAACAGTCGCCAACTTCTATGACCACTCGGACGGAGGCATCCCTATGAGCAGACTTCCAGCGACCTTCAGAGACACTGTGAAGATTTGCCAAGTCATGAAAATCTCATACTTGTGGATCGATAGTTTGTGTATAATTCAAGATAGTGAAGAAGACTGGCGTAACCAATCCGCAAAGATGGCTGATATCTATGCGAACGCCTTTCTCACAGTCGCTGCATCGGCCTCTGAAAATGCTACAAAGGGATTGTTTCGGACACCGGACCCAAATTTTGTGGGAGATCCGCTTCCAGGCCACCCAGGAGTATATGTAAGGTTTACAACGGATGCGGAAGACGATACATGGCCACTGTTAAGACGGGCATGGGTTTTCCAGGAGCTTGTACTATCTCCCCGCGTGGTCCATTTTGGTCCGAACGAACTGATATGGCAATGTCGTCATGCAGTCAAGTCCCAAAGTCGAAAATTGAATCGGGTCCTGTCAAGATCGATTGGGATTCTGAGGACGACAGTTGGTACAGCAGGAGAACTTCAGTCTGAGAATCCGGATCTTACACACGTGTGGCATGTGATGGTGGAGTTGTACACTAGACGAAGCCTCACATACAGCAAGGACCGTTTGCCAGCAATCGCCGCGATTGCAAAGATAATGCAAACACTTCGACCAGACGATGAGTATATGGCTGGAATATGGCGATCGAGTCTTTGTGTTGACATGCTATGGCACATTGCTGGCGCGCCAGTCCGATACCCTGGAAACCAATTTGCTGCAGTCAAACGGCGCATGGCTGGAAGCATACCTACTTGGTCGTGGGCATCCACGAGTAGACATGTCACATGGACGGGGGCCCAAAAAGTCCTTTCCAATGTTGAAGTCCTTGCGGTCCGGTACGCAGTGGATGGACCCCTCGTGTCTGGTAGAGTCATTGAAGCCGCGATCACTATAAGCTGCCCACGGTTAAGGTTCTGCGACATTCGGCACCAAGATGACGGGCAAATCTCGCTTGAGGACGCATTGTATGAAAGCTTGTCGGCGGAATCAAGCGAAATGATGCATGACAACCCAAGATGGGATGATGTAGGCTGGGGTCGCGGCCATGACATTCCAACGCAGCTACATGTCCTTTTTCTCACTCGAAATGACGGGCCATATAAGGAATATGGTGGTCAGTGTGCGCTGATTGTTATGGAGACAGATCATTCAGATTGCTACGTTCGCCTTGGTATCGCTGAACTGCATTACGCTGGGTGGTGGGCTATCTGGCATCGACAAGGAGACATTGAGTGTGTGACAGAACACGACGTCGACGGGCTTATGGGCAAGTATAACACTCGTTTCATCGACATGCTTGAAGAGATGGACACGCAAACTGTAACGTTGGTCTGATCCTACGATGGGCGCCAGGGTGGAGGTAATATGAACAATGCTGCTTTTTGAGACAGCAGGGCCCGGTGTGTATGGTGAAGATACACAGAGGCATCTGAGTGACAATTAGTGCTTTGAGTAAAACCACCTCTTTTTGAGCGAGACGTCATCAGCCCAGTGCACCGCCACAACCCAAGCCGCTGAACCCCACCAAGACATCACTACGCCTGCGCGTGTCCCGCCTCCACGTCCCAGCCCAACCACTAGCTCCAGCTAACACCAGACGCCTGCACGACAATTAACAACGCCTTAGACGCAATTACCACACGTATTCAGAGATTATCGTCGATCGAACAAGATGGCGCCTTCAGTCTCGTTAGTCGTACGTTCCCGAGGTCCATAGCGACACTGGACACGGCTGTCGCGACTGCCAGCTAATGCGGGGCAGAACAAGCTCAAGGTACAGCTCAAGCTGTCCATATCACGACTGCGCATGGTGCAGCAGAAAGATAGCGCCAAAGTCAAACAGCAGAGAAGAGAGATGGCGCAACTGATCGAGGTACGTCGCCGACTCGTTACAAGCAATCGTCGCATAGCGGCGCACTGGCGCAAGGCAACCGCGCGTATCCAGACATCGCCATGTTCCCCTTGATACGCCTAATATTGACCGCTGCATAGGTCGGCAAAGTCCAATCAGCGCGCATACGCGTCGAAAACATAATCCGCACCGACATCACCACGGAACTGCACGAGATCCTCGAACTCTACTGCGAACTCCTCCTCGCGCGCTCCCAACTCCTCGAATCGCAAGTCTCCTCTTCAAACACCACCTCCGCATCCACCTCCACTCTCCTCGACCCCGCGCTAGAAGAAGCCGTTCGCAGCATAATATACGCCGCGCCGCGAACCGAGATCAAGGAATTGCATACCGTGAGGGCGCTGCTGGTGGACAAGTTCGGGAAGGATGTCGCAGTCGCTAGTATGGAAGGCGAGGGTGTTGCGGAACGGGTTATGAAGAAGTTGAAGGTTGAGACACCGAAGGAGGAACTGGTTGAGGCGTACATGACGGAGATTGCGAGATTCTACGGCGTACCATACGGCACCGCCAAGAGTGAAGACGAAGAGGACGACGACGATGACGAGCCATCAGGCGGCGTAACAGAGAAAGCAGACGCCGATCTCGAAGACCCCATATCGACCGACGACAGCACGAGCAAAAAGGCAGAAGAGCGGGAAGCGCTCGCAAAAGCGTCCACACCCAAGAAGCTTGGTCCGCAAAGTCCGCTGAGAGTTGTTCCGCCCAGCCCCAGTACGGATAATGTAGCGCCGAGGTTAAAGTTACCGGGCAGTGCGGCGGCGAAAGTAGCGAAGAGTGAAGCGAATACAAAGAAGCCGGCGAAGAAGGAGGATGGTTTGGGCAAGATTCCGGATGTGGATGAGCTTTCGAGAAGGTTTGCGGAGTTGAAGAGGTGATGCGCTGAGAATGAGGAGCTGATTGTTTGGCCTGGAATTCAGTGGACTTCCTATCTAAGGTTTCCGCATCAAGGACGAGTCTGGTAGGAGTGCCCCAGACAGCGCATGAATCATGTTAAGAATAAGACTTTCGGCACAGTACTAAGGTGATGAGCTCAAACGTAAGGAACGGCGGACGGTAGTAATGGCCGTGATTTAAGTCTCCTACTCTTCAAGATAGTCAGCTGCTGAGCTGCGCGCAGTGCTATCGAAGCAAACTGCTCCTGTTCTATACAAACCTCATATATGGTATCACATTGTACGGCTTCCCATGTTGAACACCCAGACGTCTTCAATCGCTACTGTGGGAACCAGGGAATGTGTGGTACATGTAAATTACTAGTATCATGCTAATACGCTCACGAATCTGACTAAAGCTACGACAGATCTCTTGCCCGAGTACATAGTTTGCTACATCCCGAAACACCATTGCCTTGCATACTCAAGACGTGATCACAAGGCCTGAATGCCCTTGAAAAACCCATTAGCCATAAGCTCCGGGTTCCCCTTGACCAGCTCCCTCATCCTCTCCACTTGTTGTTTCTTCGTCAGCCCCTTGCTCTCCACCTCTTCCTTCCACTTCACCAACACCTCTTTGAGCATCCGGCTTCCATCCTCCACCTCCTCTTTACTGGCTTGAACGTATCCCTCTTCGTGCTTTCCAGCGAAGTCCTCCAGTTCGTCGGCCTTTCGCTTTGCCATCTTGATGACTTTCTGTGGGAAACGAACTAGTTCCGCGACGTGAATACCGAAGGATTGGTCGGAGAAACCGGGTTCTACTTTGTACAAGAGCGTGACTTCGCGTTTCTTCTGCACGGCAGTGGCGTCCATTTCTGCGTCTCCGTCGGCGTCGGGTGCAGGGGCACTACCTTCAGAGATGTGCGCTACGACGTGTAGATTCTGGACTTGTGGGTAGGTGTCCACCAGCGCGGTGAGCTCGTGGAAATGCGTAGCGAACAGCGCGAAAGCGCCAATTTCCTTGACGATGTATTCAGAGATGGCCCATGCGAGTCCGAAACCATCGTATGTGCTTGTGCCACGACCGAGCTCGTCGATGATGATGAGGGATTCTTTGGTCGCGGACTTGAGGATGTTTGCCGTCTCCAACATCTCTGCCATGAAGGTTGACACACCCTTGATCTGACTGTCACTCGCGCCTACACGTGCTAAAATGCAGTCGAAGATCGTGAGCTCGGCTTCTGAGCAAGGGACGAAACAGCCAATCTGTGCCATAAGGGCAATGACACCAATTTGCCGGATGTATGTGGATTTGCCACCCATGTTGGGACCGGTGATGATGAGGAACTCGCTCGAGTCGCGAACGAGAGAGACGTCGTTCGTGATGAAGGATATATCGTCTTGCATCTCCATGCAAGGGTGTCGCGCCTCTTTGAGGACGGTGTTGCCGGTGCCGCGTGCGTGCATGGTAGGTCGAGTGTATGAGGTGGGTGCGTGGACGGAGACG
>Ga0265797_10010810_pt1 | contig 11554 bp, 13 predicted proteins | sample P2T30metagenome_FD_192433 | JGI IMG/M metagenome (GOLD analysis project Ga0265797, IMG submission 192433) | Plant litter microbial communities from East Loma Ridge, Irvine, California - P2 T30 | ecosystem: Environmental > Terrestrial > Plant litter > Unclassified | place: USA: California... | reverse complement strand
AACGACGGCGAAATGAAGATGAAGAGACAGCTGGCCAAGGAGCCGGTGTAAGATGTGAACATGAGCATGCGTTTGCGGTATGGACCTTTTTATAAGACATGAGAATCCAATCATGTGTGTGTGTGTGTAGTAGTAGCAGCAGGGAAACATACCATGATCGGCAAAAGAACTAAAACATATCAAAACGAGCGCTTGGAGTAACACGGCCGTGGAAAACGTGTACATGGCGAAACTACTGGTCGACATGTCCTTTCCTAGATATTTCACTATGCATTGCTCTTCACCTTGCTTTTTGGTCGTCGCTCCCTCTCCTCTTCCCACTTTTCCAGACGGTGCATGGTCGATGCATGGTTTAGAGTGGTCGGAGAAGAAGACACCGTTTTCTCGCGCAAGCTGCTCGAGTATGACTGGGAGAAAGGCACCTTGTCCATTGTAAGTATGATGTGGTTTGGTGTAATTGCGTGTAGGTACCAAATGCAAAGGATAGTGAGTGACTAGAGGGACGTACCGACCGCGACCACAGCAAAGACCTGTGAGCCCTGTTAGTGTACTAACGGAGAAAACTAGAGTCATGTTTATCTATACTTCTGCAGCGATTGGGTAGGCAAACCAGCCCTTCAACTCCCTTTCCGTGGTTGGGCTTGTGTCCTCGCCTTCGTATGTAGTCTGTTGTTCATCGCGCGACGTGTCTAGATCGTCTTCATCTTCGTTATCTGAAAACGACATTGTTTTCTTTCTTTTCGTCTTGCTTAGGTTGTAAAATTGAAAACGAACATTGCTGTCAAAATGAAGTTACAGGTGATGACGATCAGAGACGTTCCGATGTGGGTATCGGGCGGGTCTGTCGTATTTGTTTGCAATGGAAGGTGGGGCCGCAGCGGATTATGTCAGGTCAGCCTCACACATTTTAGACCAGAGTCGAAAGCTACGTCAGAGATGTGTGCCAAACAGTAGGCTCGCACACTTATCGTCGGAAGTGCAGTTTGAGGGAGATGCTCGATGACGTATTAGCCCTGTCTGCTAGCGCACTAGATCAACTGACAAGCTCACGACGTTCACAAATGGAATATGGCTAGTCAGCAACTACACAGCTAGCTACTCAGCTAACTAGAGCATTTTTGCGCTGCTATAAACTATGTTGATATACTCGAGCGCTCAATGCATCAGTAAGCAGCGTGCTCTGTTCGCGATAATCGGTCAAGACACTTTCCACCAGGAGAGGTGGTTGTAAATTGGAAATGAACAGGTGAAAGATATACTAGATGCTATTCACTTGGAGAAGCCGAAGGAAAAATTATTCAGCCTTAGTTGGGCCAGAACAAGTCCTGTTCGCTATTGTATCCACAAAGAACATACAATCATCTGCAAAACCATGCCAAGACTTGCTTCCGGTAATCCACCTGCAATACATGGCCTTCGCCAGAAGCACACATGCCGCAGCTCGTACAAACCGATAGTTGAAGACATTAGTCAGAACCACACCCAAGGCCAGATGATGCGCCTTGACATCCTGACAGCGTATCCCTCACCGGATAAGTGTAGTGCCAGTAGACCATGAGTTCCGACTTTATCTGAAGCGAAGACAGGAAGAGGAAGAGTGGTAAGAAAAGTGTTGTGCCATTCTCGCTCTGCCACTACTCCAGTGATATAACTCATTGCTCTTGTTCCTATCATCATTTAGCGTGTGCGACAGAAGAGATTAGGTGGCGACTGAATACCTCGTTAAATTCCCGTTCATCTGCAAACGATACTCGCCGGCGTCTTCCAACTGCTGAGGCCGGTCTCCTGTCTTCTCGAACCGAATACCCACCATCTCTCCAAGGCTGTCTGCTGTCTCGTAATTGATAGTCATCCTCAAGTCGAGACTGTCGGACCTGATGAGCAGGCTGTCTTCCTTTCCGCTCTAGAGGTGACCGCTGGCTGTACAATTGTCTCCTGGTATGTAGCTCTTGCAGATTTCCAGCTCGCGATTGCACGCTGTCGAGATCAGCAATTCGCCTTCTGTCCGCAAGTTCAATCATCCTCTGTGCTTCCCGCGCTGGGATAGGTACGACAGACCCCCATTCGCCGGCTGCATCACAAAAGTCGATAATATCCAATCTCTCAGCTAAGATGCGTCAGCTTCTACAAGAGATTCGGGTACAAGCTCACTTACGGTCCGTCAGTACTCTCGCTTCTCCTGCTTCACTGCCCCGCCGCGCTTGTTGCATTGACGAGTCTGGGTTCATCTGCATGAAGCGTACGGGGTACTTTGGCTGTCTTTTCATTCGCCTGATTATGTTTTGGTACGTCGCAACATAGTCGTCTCTTTGGGGGCCCGAGATCTTCGCCAGCGCGTAGGCTTGATCAAAGGGCGCAAGAAAATTAGTAAGCCAGACAACGTCGGCGTTGCGCTCTGAATAGTAATCTAAGCTTTCGATGAGACGCCGTGCTAGGCGTAGCGCAAAGAGCCCAACGATGAGAAACTCGGCAGCTGGTCCAGGTGGTGATGGCGGATGCGCGAGATGCGGTGGCGCTGACGAGCTACTGACGACATCAGGCGGTGGTGATAGAATGTGTCTATTGTTTTCCATGTTGGATACGTGTTAGTTGAAGGATGAGAGTTGAGGGTCGAGATTCGAGATTCGAGAGAAAGAGCGTTGTGGCCGAGATTCAAGTTGAGTAGTCTTGGCGTCAAACGGTCACTGCAGAGTACGTACCTCTGTCGTAAATCGCGCTTAAACTACCGATTTAGTTGTTGAATTTGGATTTATATTGATACATTACTGCAATAACCTCAGGAAGTTTTTTTGTTGTACATGGTATACTAGTAAGCTGCTGATTGATGTGACAGGTAATCAGGACCAAAACTTATCTAACACCCACAAGAAAGAGAACTCCACAAAAACAAACCTGATCTCACCTGAATCTATTGTTTTGCAAGTGAGATCGATGCTTAACAGCAGATTTTCACAACGCAGTATTGTAGTAACAGCAATCACCTGAATCTATAAACCTACTTTGTCACAGCTGCACTTGTAATTAGTACCCTATTCATATTCTCTCTAATCTTACAATTCCCAATTTTAAATGACTGTGTCAACTCTTCCAACTCCGCCTTGTTCTTCCCTTGGAAGTACTTTGCATATTCCCTCCCCAAATACCCACCCAGAAGCGTCTCTCTCACCTCGCGCTCAAAGTGCCGAGAAGTCTTCCACAAAGCACTCGGATACTTTCTATTATACAAGTGCTTCGAGACCCATTCCTTGACAGCTGTCATCAATGGTTCGTACACATGCCTCATCTTGTCGTCATTCGATCCCTTAGAATCGGCGCTAAGGTCCTTTTTCTCCTAGATGAAGGATGCGAGGAGTTTCATGTACGGTGATGCGGTGTCCATGTACACCATGCCTTGGTAGTAGATGTTCTTGTATGTCCAGATACTCCACTACACATGTGTCTCGGCGTATATGGCAATCTGTTCATTAAGCAATGCGATGCGTGGCTTGTTCGCTTGCTTGGCAGACATGCCGTTCTCGTCTGCGGAGGCGTACACAGGGCCGAATTCACCGTTGTACATAGGTAGATTGGCCCGTTGGCGACGCGTATGTAGTTGACTTTGAGTTCAAAGGAGCTGCGTAGCTTAGCTTTCTCCTCGGCAGTATCAGTGTATGTTAAGCCACGAGAGAAGCCAAAGAAAGAGTAGTCGTGGCAGGTGTGGACGGAGTTTGGGAGGGGTTCGGCAGAAAAATGTGTAAAATCCATCGAGTAGGTGTTCCCATCGATAAACAGAAGATGACCCGGATCTATGCTATGGATTACCTTTTCGATGCGCATGTGAGATGCAATTATATTGGTACTGATATCACGATGGGCGGTTTTCCCTGCCAGCATCTCGTCCGCATCATCTTCGTTTTGAGATACTCCAGCTACTTTTTTTTTCAGCTTGCTGGTTTAGATCCTTCCAAGAGCTTTGATATCGGTGTCGGTGTCACAGCCTGCGGTGTCTTTGGTAAATTCCTCTCGTAGTTCACGGTGAACAGGTATGGGCTTCGATCGCAATACTTGGCCGGTATGGCAACTTTCACCGGTCTTTTGTTCCTCATCGGCATCATGGACCTAGTTCCTTCTAGCAGAGCAAATGGGCCCAGGCAGCAGCCACTGTCATGTACGCATTCGTTTACTTCAATACCATTCAAGCACTAGCATTTATGCTCTTGGGCGAGATTTCGACTCCCTCATTTCGTGGATATACAACCGCGCTAGCTACCGCTACCCAATCATCTATGGGAATCACGATGAACGGTGCTATTCCCTACATGGTCAACCCTGACGAGGCCAGTCTGAAGGGCAAGGTTGGTTTGGTGTTTGGTGGTCTGGCTGCGGTGGCCACTATTGTTTGACTTTTCTACATTCCCGAAATCAAGGGCAAGTCTTTCGACAAGATCAACACTTTGTTCGAACAGAAGATATTACTGAGGCACATGGATTCATACATATTGGAGGATGTTGAGCGTGAAAAAATTGGTGCTGTGGTACGTACAGAAAAGGCTTTATGATAGCTAAGTTGTAGCAAGTAATTCGTTCCCGAGTTAGTGATGCTCTGAGGTTATAACCTGCTCGTGCGCTTAACAATCAGATTCGTGTAAAAAGGCGTATCAAACGACGATCAATCCAGGTCAAAACCTAATTTTCGTTGTTGCCAATAACACTATATTGCACTAAGAGACTGATATCTAGATGAATAGATAATCTAAGATCGTTATATTCGACGTTCAATTTCCGTCTCATTCTCGCGAGTAGCTATCGGCTGTAACAGCGATGCATCAATGTGCTGTCTGTCAAAAATTACACGAACCTCTTCTAGCAACAGGCCTTTCGTCTCTGGCACGTAAAGAAACATGAAGATACCTCCCGCCACTAATTTCCCTAGATAAACAAGGTAATATCTCCACATGATCCTCTCTAGCGCTATTGGATTCACGTATTGGTTGAAGCATACGGCAACTGCCTGCGTGGCCCAGAATATGCTGGTCCCTTTGGCTCGAAGGTAACTCGGCCATATTTCATTGATATACAGCACGGGAATGGAGGTTAGGCCAACGATGTACCCTCCAAGACACAAAAACAAAATACGATGACGGCGTAGCCTGCGACTGCGGATTGCGTGCTCAAGTATCGCGCGGAGCACACTGTGACTAGTATCATAAACAGCAGCATCGTGCCGGCGGACGTGAGGAAGAGGCGCTGCCGACCAACTCTCTCGGCGGGCAATGCGGTGCCGCATGCGATAAACCAATTGTATATCTGCAGACCACAGTTGATACCTTGTTGCTGGAAGACGCTAGTTATACCGACAATCTGTAGCACTGGTGGGAGGTAGAATGTAATGATGCCGTTGCCGATCCATTGCGTCGCTATACCGATAACTATCGTCAGGACGAGGCGTTTTCTGTTCCCCGGTGTGGCGAACAGCGAGCGCCAACCGATGTGGCGGCTGTGACTCTCCAAACTCAGATGACACTGAGATATTGGAGAGCTCTAAGCGGACACGATCATCGTCCAAGTGCCCATTGGCGTGATATGTAGCGAGAACAGAGCGGGATTTTTCGTAGTTTCCATGAGACACGAGCCAGTGGGGGGATTTAGAGCAGAAGAAGAGGAAGAGAGATTGGGCAATAGCTTAGGAAATTTGCATTGCAACGGGAAGGCGCCATGATCAGGAGTTCAAAATACACAGGGATCTGTATGATGCCCAGGTGGATGTTATGAAGCCTAAAAAGTAGAAAGCGTTGAAGAATGCGCTGACAACGGCTCTTTGCCGCGGATGCGCGAGCTCGAGACACAACGTGGAATAAGAGATGATGTTGAAGATGGTACCAAAACCCACAGCCAGTCATATGGCTAGAAATACGCTCAATCATCTAGAAAATATGTGTCCGAGGAATCCGGCGGTCATGGCAATGTTCCCAAACATGATTTCTACTCGACGCCCGCATTTGTCAGAGAGCCATGGCGCAGGGAAGAAGGCGACAATGGAACCTATAGAATGGGCTGCTACGACGACACCTAAGAATATAGCATTGGGCAGGCCATCAATATTCTCGAACCAATGTGGATTCGCGATCAGGCTGGAAATGAGGGAGCTGGCATATTCGTTAGACATGGCGCCAAGGTAGCACGTGAGAAGGAGGAAGTAGAGCTCTCGCATGCCAGGATCTCTCCACCATTGGTAATGCGTACTGTTGAGAACATCGTTTTCCGGCATCAGAATAGTTTGTCTCTTGAGACGAAATTGACAAGATTTTTGAGTCTAGTCTATGAGATACGAGCGGAGTGATTGTTTCAGAGACTCAAAAGTAGGTTAAGAAAAGGGCAGGATGGATTGATGCGCACATGAACAAGAGATGCGGGTCCCCTAAAAGAGATAACCAAGGAATTAGGTACTGATACAAGTGTTGTGAGAAGCACCTTAGCAGATGTCAGCTATGAGGGACTTGTGTAAACCATACCTCTAGCTCTGTCCTCGCTAAGCCGATTCGAGCAACGGATACGCTGACTGTAGTTACATCACTCTTTTTCTGTCCGACCAAGTAGCCTATGAGTTACCTGTCGTACGCGTAGCGCTGTATTTTTTTTCGGATGTTCTACAGTTCTTATTCTACAGAAAACAAAGGGTGACTTAAAAGTGAGAAAGGCAGCTAGCCTACTGATCCGCGGGTAAAATTATGCTGGTAAATGGGTTGGGGTAGGGTTGGGTCACAACACTCGCAAGCATGTTGCGTAAGTCTGCTGCTTAGAATACATTCCGAGCAGGACTCAACTTGATTGCCGTATTTCCAAATATCCCTCTGAGGGAGAGGAGATACAGTAGTCACAAGCGCGATAGAGGCAGCGATGATTGAGATGAAAACTGTTACAAACTGTAAGTTGTTCCCTTTCTGGTACGTATAGATGAAGGAAGATGAAGAGATACCTTCCCTCTTGATGTTTGGGGACCAAAACGAGTTCAGTGTGTTGATTTGCGCTTCAATTCTGTGAGGGAAGTGAGGAATACATTCAATGTTCAGATACATCAATCAGTAGAATATGGAGCCCCTCTATGCACAGTCTCCTTCTGCAGTCATGAATTTGCTATTGGCAGTCCGCACCGATCTGGCCTGCGATGAAAAATATTCGTATTCCAGGTTAGAGTAAGCGTGCGACGCGTATGGATTTCGGTATATAGCAAGCGTACTACGAGCATAGGCTACAGTGCAAGGAACTTAACACAAGCTTAGACTTAGATAAAATTCCGGGTTCTTTTGACGATGGAAACACGGATCTAGTATGCCTGTCTGACTCGTTTAACTATGTTTTCAGTACCGACCCATTGACACAAAACTACGCATTTTAATGGTGCTGAGGAAATGCTTAGTGATGCCATGAATCACACAGATTGCTTGGGGTCTATGTAACGTTATACAAATTTCAAAGAGGAGAGCAGTAGAGGGGTCAAGGGAAAGGCGTAGAAGGGTTGTGGCTATGGAAATAATTATAGACAGGTTGAAAGCATGGTTGTTGAAGAAATTGGAGAAAAGCTAATTGATCATTTTTCTAAAGTTGCTTCTCGCGGGATTTTCGGCGCGAATACTTCTAGACACTAAATGCCTCTACGAATAACCTTACTAGCTACTAAGTCAACCTCTTCTGTTCCGGAAATGCATTCTGGATATCTCTTATTCTGCGTTCGGGACAGGAGCGGGGTGGTCATGTCGCTAAGAAGCATTAGAAATCTGTTTTCAACACTGTTGCTGATTGTCTAATTACCTTTCCATGGGGGCGGGCTGGGCTGACTGGAAGTACTGATGGATGGTCCCTGGCATTCTTGATGTCTCCGATTCTACGTCTTGTGACAGGAGCGGGGTGGTCGTGTCGCTAAAAACATTAGCCATCTGGTGCGAACACTGTAGATTGCGTGTTTACCTTTGCATGGGAATGGCCTGAATCGGCTGCTACAGCAGGATGGTCTCGCTAAGAAGTATCAGAAATCTGGTGTGAAGAATACATGTTGCGTATGGGTCTTTACCTTTGCATGGGAATGGCCTGAATCGGCTGCTACAGCAGGATGGTCTCGCTAAAAAGAATTAGCTATCTGTTTAGGACTCTGATTATCGCGTATTTACCTTTTTGTGGGAGTGGCCTGAACCGGCTGCTGGATTGCCCTGAGGCTTTGCTGCAGCAGGATGGTCTCGCTGAAAGAAAATTAGATATGCGTTTAGAACCATATTTATCGCGTATTTACCTTTGCATGGGAGTGACCTGAACCAGCTTCTGTGGGATGGTCTCGCTAAGAATTATTAGCTATCTTGTGCGAGGAATACATATTGCGTATATATGTTTACCTTCGCATGGGAGTGACCTGAACCAGTTTCTGCAGGATGGTCTCGCTGAGAAGTATTAGAGGTATGTTGTGAAGAGTATGTATTGCTTATTTACCTTTGCATGGGAGTGACCTGAACCGGCTTCTGCAGGATGGTCTCGCTAATGTGTATCAGAAATCTGCTGTGAGAAATACATAGTTATTGTGTATTACCTTTGCATGAGTGTGACCTGAACCGGCTCCTACAGCAGGGTGGTCTCGCTAAAAAGTATCAGAAGTCTGTTGCGAAGGAAAGATATTGCGTATTACCTTTGCATGGGAGTGGCCTGAGCCGGCTCCTACAGCAGGATGGTCTCGCTAAGAAGTATCAGAAATCTGGTGTGAAGAATACATGTTGCGTATGGGTCTTTACCTTTGCATGGGAGTGACCTGAGCCGGCTCCTACAGCAGGATGGTCCCTGGCATTCTTGACATCTCCAATGCTACGTGCTGCAAGAAGAGGCGAGTTGGCATTTTGCTCGCAAGTCGTGGGCACGGCGGCAGCGAAACCAGCGCTGAGAACCGTGACGTAGGTGAAGAATCTCATGGTGAATATTAGAGGCAAGTTGTCGGGTTTGAAGATGTATTAGATGTTGAAGGGAGTGTTGAATAGAATGTTGGATAGATAGTTGAATAGAGAGTTGAATGGAATTGGATTGTATTAAGAGTACTAACTGGACACAACGGTATTTATGTACCTTCTTCCAGCTTTCTAGATGGTGAGAGTTTCAATTGAACAGTTAGATGGACACCTTCAGTACGTGAGACTGAAACCGAAACCGAGTCCATCTGACCAGAACATTGAGCAAGATTCGCGGTCGTGTCGTTGCGCAAACTCTATTGCTAGCTACGTCTTGTCTATCCCGCCAAGGATGCTTAGTACGTGTGTCTTTTGGTGTTGGCATTGTAACTCTCCTAGTTGTGGTAGCAGCACTTGTTTGAGCTCCGCAGTCTCGGTCAATCTGTCTACGAACTGACACGTCCTTGGCACGCACTTGACCTTCCTCGTCTTTTCTTAGTCTAATTTCTTCTAGCCTCTACACTAGTCATCTTACCCTGTGCCGTCCAGTAGCGCCCGCTTGCACTGAAACCGCCCCGCTGTTTGCTGTTTTCTTGCGGCTGTCGCCACCAGCGTCTCGCTAATGCAGCATGTCGTCCTCAAATGGCTTTAGCGACCGTCTTAATCGAGACCGGCTGTCTGACCATACCTTTCAGCAGCTCTACTCCGCACGCTAACTGCGCCTAGTCCTGTATCTCTCATGTCCACATTAGGCCGTCACCGTATATCGCCACGGGGGTGTGTCATAAAAAGATTGACAGATTGAGACCGATACGCGAGTATGCTTCAAATCTGTCATGATGACCTATGTCGTTCTAACGTACTTTACAAGCGACCTATCTACCTTGACCAATCCAAGTGCTTGTACGGTCAAAAGATTCCATTCCAGCTCTCATCATTGATATAAACTGCCTGGCTTGTCTCTTTTAGTTCCTGAACTCAATCTCGCATAAGTGGGCGAGGACCGTGTCCTCTATCTTGCTAGAGATTGTCGCTGTGCTACTTCCATGACACCAATTACTGTCGCATCTGTCAACCCTAATGCTTGGCCTTCGGATGTTGTAAGGGCCAGCTGATTCGCCAGTTGGACTTACACCGTCCACATAATAGCTCCTATCAAAGCGCGGAATGTACAGTTACAGGGCGCCCTGGTAGCCGCACTAATACACTTTGAAGGCGCAATTTATATCTTAGTCATCTCCTGGACCTCGTCACTGACCTTTGCCTGCCCCTAATTGGTTGACCGCAGCTGCCGAAACTCCTCCCCATTCACTCCACTCCCTCCTTCTAATGTCCCCCATGTTCATGTTCCTCTTCTCCACCTTCTTCATAATCGTTCCAGTCTTCACGACTACTGAGACAGGCATCTTCTGGGCTTTCATGTCCTTTAATACGAGTATCAAGGTGTACGAGCTTATGTGACTACCATTGGATGGGTGTATAGTACTGATTCCGAGGAAGCTGCGTCCCAGGGGGTCACGACACATATAGTGTTTGTGTGTGGCTAGGGATCAGTTGTTTTTTTGTTCCTGCGGGAAGCTTTTTAGTGGGTGTATTTCTTGACATATCAAAGTTACTGTGAGGTAACAGGCCAAAGGGGAAGACATGTACAATAAAATTGTGCCCAGGTCTTTGAATAAGCTACAGGCAGGTACCAGTCCTCATAACTGAGCCTACTCTCGCGAAGAAAGCGCATGTCTAACACCCTTGTGCATTGCGCTATATTTCTGTCCACTGTCCTCCAAGAAAAACCGTACAACCATCTCAGCCGCCTGTATCGAATCGTCATCCGCATCGATAGCGTCCAAAGCCTCCTCCAACACCTTTGGCTGCCAATTAGGAAAGAAGAATTTGATCGTCTCCCTGTTGACGAAGCGGTCAAACTCAAAGTGACCTTGCAAGGTGAGTACGCGGCCAGGCTCGTACATACCCTGCACTGCACAATGCTGGGTATTCCCCACTAACGTCCAGGACCGCGGTAAAGCCTCCATCTCGGGTATGACTACGTGATCATGGTGCACGAATTGCAACCTCAATTTTTCTCCTACACCTTGTCCCCTGCCTTCATCTTTTCCGTTCCAAAATCGCCGCCGGAAGCCTTGATGTAGTGTAATTTCTTTGACACCCAATTCCCAACCCTTGGCATCCTTCTCCACCTTGACGCCGTAGTCTTTCAGTAATGTTTGACAGACTATTTGATGACCGAAGCAACTTCCGAATATCTTGACTCGGGGCTCGTGGTCGTAGGTGTGCTTGAGCCATCGGCCGAGTTTATGTATCCATGGTAGATCATCGTAGGCTGACTTTGCGGAACCGGAGATGACAATGGCATCGAATTCTGCTAGAGACAAAGGGTATTCGTTCTTCACGACGTTGAAATCCGTCGATGCAACTGTTATCGGTCCTTTGGGAAACTCTGAAGATTTGGCAATGTTGGAAGCGGCGGAAGAAAGCAGGTGATGAAAGATGCCGCCATAAGTGGGGGTACGTTCGACGACCACAGCTGGTACAGGCGTGTCTGCGTTCAGCATGCAAACACGAATGACTTGTGCCATTGCGAACAACACAGGCAAAACATCCGTTTCTTCTCTTGATTTGCAAGAGGGCGAGGGATA
>Ga0265797_10010809_pt1 | contig 11555 bp, 15 predicted proteins | sample P2T30metagenome_FD_192433 | JGI IMG/M metagenome (GOLD analysis project Ga0265797, IMG submission 192433) | Plant litter microbial communities from East Loma Ridge, Irvine, California - P2 T30 | ecosystem: Environmental > Terrestrial > Plant litter > Unclassified | place: USA: California... | reverse complement strand
CAATCACCAGATCTGATCGCATTAGCTAACATCTTCCAACAGGCTTCCGCGCGAAGCAGCTGCTTGCTCTCAAGGAATCCTCCGCACAGATGGGTGCAGGCGGCTCTCGTCCCATCTCTCCCTCCGCCGAGCGCGAGCTCTCGCGAGGCAGCGGTATCCCCGGCAGCGCCGGCGGCAACCGCATGACCATGAACGGGTACTAGATCTATACTCTGCTCCCATCATAACAGTCTTAATTGAGCAGAGACTTAATCTTCTACCATGAACCCAAAATGTATATCTTAATCAACCTTCCCACATTTGACACTTGAGCGTTGAACTCAGGTTACAAGTTAAGGTCGAGCGGCAACTGACAAACTTTTGAATACACAGCGCTCAGTCCGTCCCCATCACCATGAAATATGGCACCCCTAGCCACTCGCGTGCTTTCGCCAGCCAGGGCTGACCGTCGACACAACGCGTTGGCACAACGCAGCCATACCGACATGTGTGAACGACAAGCCTGCACATTCGAAGTGAACATACGGACGGCCGACCTACTTGGACTTTCTTCAGGAATGCCTCTTATCTGCACTAATTCGAGATCTTTCTTTTTCTGTTTTGCAGAGGCAATTGGTGATGGGATTGAACAAAAGAGCTTTTTGGGTTTTTCTTCTTGTCTTCTTTGATACCATCGGCCATGTTTTTTTTTTTTGAGAGTCTTCAAACTTGCAATTGTACTAAATTCGAGTTCTGTTTCTTGTTTGACTTCTTCTCGTTGTAATTATGCTGTAATTCGCTTCCCATGGAATCCACGATCACTCTTGGTCCGTTTCTGAAAGACCGCTTCTGGTACATTGCCAAAGAAGAGATTTCGCCAGGAACTTACCTGCGCTCTCGTAATCCCCTCGAATATACGAGCAGCACACACACTCGGGTGAACAGCAGGCGAGATGAATAACTTCCCACGTGGTTCACCTTCACGATGTCGATCACTTTCTCCATAAAGCATAAACATACGGTCTTGGGTTACCATACTTCTTCGAATGCGGGCAGTCCGATTTCGGCGCTCTCTCTCATCTCCTACCTCCTGGAGTGATGATATTGGCTTTACTGTCGTCTATGTATGTGATACTGTGTGCACGTGGATTCAGATACAATTCATCCTTAGGCGAAGTAGGGCAAGGGCTTTTCTTTTGTTTTATGCATGACTTGCTTTCTTGGTTGGTGAGGCTGATGGTGTTGGAGGGGTCGTGAGGGTTCGTGGAGGAAGATGGTCAGGGAGAGGTGTTGGAGGGATGCGGTATAATTAGTATGATACGGTAGGGCAGGGTGCCTTAGGATGCACCGATTCTGTGGTACAGGTACATATGCTTCTATTTCTATGTTTCACAAGAACTAGGCACTGTACGTGTACTATACTGTACTGTGGTTTGTGGCAGGACGCCTATGTTTCGTGTTAGGCAGTCTGGGAGGGACGTAAGGTACTGTGTGGTGGAGTGAGGTTTCTTGCTTTCTGTAAGCGTGCTGCTGGACGAAGGTTGTTTTTGTTCATCGTTGATCGCTCTAGCGGGGTTCTTGCTGCGTTTCAGAGGCATCGGTTTGAGTTTGGGAAGGGAAGGACGGGTTGTGCTTCGTGGATAAGTGTTTGATGCTACACAGGCTGTTCTGTTCGTTACACTCTGTGTTGGCAGTGGCGATGCTAGTGCTGAGGTCAATGGTGAGAGGGGCATTAGAAGGTGATGTTTTGGACCAACGCGTGTAAATCGAGGAGTGTGGCATGGGTTCTGGTACCTAGGCCTCATCGGAAACATCGCCTGAGTAACTCACCTCATGATGCGAGACGGGAGGGCTAACCGTCTTTCTGGTCGCGACGAAACCTTCTCCACGGGTTTATCGACAATCACTCGTATAGCCGCAACGCACTCCTGTGCTCTGGGAGATCGCGGCACGTGGAGAACGATCGACAGGACGATACCGGTAAGACAGGACGACTTCGATTGCCGTAGCTTTCGATATACCCCTCGTCGACCATAGAACGTATGGCTTCACAGGAACTCACCTTCGCCCAGCACAATGCCATGGATATTGGCAGGGACAAAGTCCCACACGCAACAATAAGAAACAGTATAACGCATCTCCGACCGTTCTACACAGTCTAGACTCTAGAATGGTTTGAACAGTAAGTAGCCAGCATGCGTCCGCGGACACGACTCGATGCATACTCTAATAACTTACCAAGAACAGCGCCTCATACAAAATCAGGCAGCTCAGATCCAGACCCTGTGGGCGTTGCCAGAATGGGGAGCCAACATGAGAAATACTACTACCTTCACTCCCCTCGTCTCAGAGCATCCAAGAAACGAGCGAACGCCACTTCTCCGGCTTGGCTTGGAACAGAACAACAAGCAATCGTTCTCTCTTCACACGCCCTTGATGCTCCCGCGGTGCCTGGCGATCAACAGAGCTCAAGCACTACAGCTGAGGATAATCATCTGACGAACATCACCGATGCGATGTTCCTGGCCCGCGTTGTCTGCTCTGCCGTCGAGATCAGCTCTCTTTCCCGAATGTTGTTCAGGCAGGAAAATGGCAGGCCTTCCGCCGAAGAGGGGGTGCGCAGCAGTAATCTGAGACATTCGAAAGTCTCGAAACACTCTAGCCGCCCGGCTCGCGGCCTGCCTGACTAGGCTACTTCCTATACCAGACGCGGATTATAGGGCGGTTCGGGCCAAGCCCTCCAGATCCGGGCACCGGCAGCGTGGTCTCAAGGGGTCTGGAAGAGAATGATTTGATAGGGACGCCCCTTGGTCGTGTGGACCTGGCTCCGCGCCTCTTAGCAGCTTGTTTTCGAAGCCCTCCGGCGGATGGCAACCATGGAACCAGTCTGCGCTGGACGCTCTTCACGGCTCTTTCGGCGCCAGACTCTTGCGCGCTCTCGTGGCGGGTCTTTAGAAGACCCGAGGAGATGGTTGTTGGGCTGGACACTGCCCTCGTGGCTTGTAGGCGGCGCTTTGCTTTTGCCGCTCTTGTGCTCAAGCTCTGGTACTGGGTCGCAGCCGGGTCTGCCGCGTTTTGGATGGCTCTGTAGGTTTTACCGTCTACCAGGCGCCTCTTGCCGTGGGCGGCGGGAAACTGTTGCGATCTCAGCTTTCGATCCGCGATGATGTGCGAGCGATTACCGCCCGTTTCATCTTCTGGTTCCTGAACGGGAGGCGCCTCTCGAGGGGCGTTGAAGCGCAGCATCAGGGTGAAGATCCAGAATCTGTGAAGAAGCTTTCCGTGGTTCTGGTGGTACTGATGACTGTTTGGCTGGTTTTGTCACTGACTGAGGGCGGCCGTGTCGACCTTTGGTTGTGTTCGCAGTAAGTACGGCTCCGCGTGTCTCTCTGCAGAAAGCATCTGTACCTCGATCTTTGGTCCAGCTGGTCGTGATGCGCTGCTCCCAAAATTCTTCGGCAGTGGGTTGAGGTGATAATGGAGCATAGTTCTCCTGCCATGTCTCTTTCTTGTCGACTCCCGTGCTAAGCAATCATTTGTCTTGGACCAATTCTTCGTGCCGACTGAACCCCGATAACTCAACGATCACATGGCTACCATGTCTTTCGACCAATACTTCGACAGCATTGACAGGCAGTCGCGACAGAGCCAGAACAGTGACGACTGGTATGCGATTGTGGAAGAAGCACTATATGCCGCAGACATCATGGCAGCGCAGCTGCACCGACAACAGCTAGAGGCCAGCCTCATGAAGCCGCTACCAATGATTCCAGAAGACGACGCGGTCGATTTACCGAGTCTGAGGAGCATAGCTGAAATTGTTCGCCCAAAGACTGCCGATGCCGCATACAGCAGAAGCAAAGCATCTTGGAAACTGGACGTTCAACAACACATCTCGGAAATGCCAAAGGATCTTGTCATCTCCCGTCGGCGGAGCAGCGTGTACGACATTGACGTTGACTTCGACTCGCCACTGTCGCCAGAGAGTGAGGAGCTGGATGCTTGGGCAGGCGATGTCTGCTCTACAAACCGGAACAGCATGAGTTCTCTGCGCAGCAAACCATACACCCGACAGTCGAGCTACACAGACAGTGCCGTAAGCGAGCGTTGCATTTCAATCTCAGCTGGAAGCAGCATTCTGGCCAGAAGTTCAAAGTCCACATCGAGCAGTGTGTACAGCACAGACACCAGTATCGACAGCCCTATTAGCTCAGCAACGTGTAGCTGCAAGCACTCGCGCGGTACTTCGGAGAACTCCGCACCGGCTGCACCGAGGAAGGTGCGATCCGAGGAGGACGTCCCAAAGAAGAATTTCTTTGAATTTTCCGACGGCGAGGAGGAAGAGAACGACAAAGAAGAAGAGGTCACAGTGGCTCGCCCAGAGTCCTCGGGAAGCAGCTATGTCAAGCATCTGCGCCAGAAAGCATTGTCGCTGCGCATCGCGACGTCCAAGCTAGCGCGCGTGCGGGTCAAGACGATGAGCTTGCCTGCAAAAGACGGACCATCGCGGTCGACATGGCTATCCCGCAGGTCGTCGGTAGACGTGGACCGCAATTCGACATCGACAATGGACCTCGACCCGTGGGAATGTAAGCTGGACAACGACCTCATGTTCGGCGCGGCAGCGAGCGCAAAAGCAAAGAGGGTGCTGGGATGGTAGAGCAGGGCAGGCCTGGCATTCGGCCATGAAACCCGGGGGATCTTCCGGGGTAACGAATTGATGAGGTGCTTTGGCAAGTATATGCCCGTGCCCTGGGCATGCACAGTGTACTGTATACTGTAGTGTATGTAGAGTATGGCGACAGAGAACATAATGCGCATTCGGTCTACACACGGAAGTCGCGGGACGAGTACTGTGCTTGGAAGCCATATAACGCATGGACACGTCGAGCGAGCGTGCAGTAGTCGTGCGGTAGTTTTGCAAGCTCTCAGGCACATCTCCCGCCCTCGTGCATGCTGCATAAGCGATACCAAGAGCTGAGCTCGCCACGCCGGTGAGGGATGGCCACGAGAACAGGAACAGGGAGAGTGTCAGCGCCACCCAGTCAGCCACTTCTCGTGCCCGGTGATGTCGCGAGCGGGTGTTGTTATTGTGAGATCCCAGCTTCATGTTTCCAATGTGACACGGCATGAATCCGTGATTGACGCAAGATGATGCACCGCCCATCGGGCTCCGGCGATCGGCAGGAACATCGAGAGCCGCATAAGCTTGAGCTGAACCATGGTTCCCACCTGAATCGTGAAGAGGCACATCGCACGGAATGGGAAGTAGGGTCTGCCTCGGTGTGCCTTGGTCTCCTGGGCAAGTGCCGCAGTCTCGGCGTACAGTGGCGTGAGCGCTAAGTTTTGGGCAGGCGATTTGCAATGCTAAATCGACGACAAGCGACATTGATCAGGACTAGGAGGAATCCTGCCTCGCTGCTCAGCTGCGCGCGGCATGCGAGTCTGGAGGTAGTTTCTTGGTGTCTGGCTGTGCCTGGCAGCGTAGTGCTGATCTTGCCCGTGTTGAACAGGTTTCGCTGGTTTCTATTCCAGCTAGGGTACCGTCTACCGTTACATGGCCACTCGAGAAGCTGCAGAGAACGCCCCGGTAGCCAGCCAGTTGGGAGCGCGCTCTCTCGCTCGTTTCTCGTTTTGCTGTGCTAGCGACCTGACCCTGGCGGGCGATCCTTGCTGGCGATTGAGCACATCACTTCTGTGCTTCTATAAATGCAACCACGGCTATGTATGCACTATGCACGACGCACAAACCCCTGCTGCTGTCGAGCTGTCCTGTCCTGGCCTGTCCTGCTCACACACTCGCTCGCTCACGCTCCGCAATACAGGCAAATTCTCTTGCCGCCGCCATGCTTGCTTGCTCAATTAATTCCATTTGTGCAGTACTATACCTCAGATCACGCCTGCCATAGCCACCAGCCCATTGCTGGCCAGGCTACGCCCGTATTTTCTAGTCTGCAATAAAATTCCATCAGCGCCGGATTCCACGTGCCCGGCCGTGATTTGTGATCGATTCCCACCCGTTTCTGCTCATGCTTTCTAACGCCGTGGGTCTGCCTCCACAGCCCTGATCAGATCAGGCCCCTCGACACGCCCTCTGCCGCTCGTACAGTAGTCAGACTTTCGGTAGCTTTGGTCCGGCCTGGCCTTTGCTCTGTCCATCGTTGCATCTGTGACTGCGGTGCGGTGCCCTTCTCTCGTGTGTCGTCCGCCCGTATAGCTGCATGCTCCTAAGCCGGATGTTGGCCCCGACCAAGCCATCTACCCACTGCGCTGTGCCTTACTTCGATTTGCTATAACCATTGCATTCCTCCAGGTTCCGGCACTCACTCCTGTATCCCTTTGCTGCACCGACAATCCAAGCAGATCCTTACGACATCACAATCACATCATCCTACCTGGTTGCTGTTGACACTCTTACGACACAACGATCCTCGACAACACCCAACACTCACCGACATAACAACCCTCTACTACAAAATGAACTCTTCTCTCCCAAGCAGCGTCTGCGGCAGCGCCAGCGACAGCAGCTACGACCAAGCCTCCATCCGCTCCTCCAGCCACACCTCCATCCGCTCAACATCCACATCAACCACCAAGCCCAAACGAACCGTCCGCTTCCAAGACCCGGATCCCGCTCCCGTCGAACCCCTCCCAGTCCACCTGGCCCCTAACCTCTCGCTCTCCTCCCTCGACCTGTCCTCCGACGATGCCTCATACACCCGTCACTCACGGCAGTCCTCCTCCGCCGCCTCTTCAATCGCAGCCGGCAAGCAGCCCGCGCGAGGCTCGTCACCACGCTTCAGCAGACCTCTGAGCATGAGCCGACCCTCAATGCGACGAGAAGCATCCGCCACTTCGACTTCTTCTGCTCCCGGCGAGCTGGAGTTCTCCGAGTGGCTCGCCCGCATGGAAGAGTCGCAGTCGAAGCCCAGATCAGTAAAAGACATGCGAGCTGCGTCGCGCGCGTCGAAGGTTGCGACATCCGAAGGCGACAAGGAGGAGCGCAAGAAGAAGAAGCGCAGCTGGGTGAACTTGCTCGTCAGGTGATGCGAGCCATCCCTGGTGGTGCACCGGTCGTCCAAGTCGACGACGACTACGTCCCTCTCACGAATTATCCATGTCGAAAAGGCTTAGGGCCAGGGACCGGAACCTCCGGGCGCGCGTTCCGGTTTTTCCTTGGCTTTTGGCTGGTGTTCCGCGAGTCAAGCGTTCTTGTTTCGTTTGTTATTTTTGGACCGATGAATTTTTTGTTTTGTTTTCATATCATGACTGGAGTTTTCGGAGCAGGACGAAGAACAAATAAAAAGGAAATGGGGATTGGGGGCTACTTAATGATAAGACAAAAACGGCTGGGCTACGGCGAGTCGCTGCATGCATTTTGCGTTGGGACGACTGATTGCTAGATTGCTTATCTGTCCCTGTGGCGCTTTTGGAGCGGCGCCACCGTTTTGGTAGCGCGTGTTTCGTTGGACGATACTGATCGATACCTTAAGATAACGTAGTTGAGAGGTGAACGAAAAATATTATTATGAATCGTCAACCATTCTTGAACAATATTACTTTCCAAAATCATATGGAACCAGCAGATGGGTTGATGTCTTGATGTTCGGGCGCTGGGTTGGTTGGTATCATCTCACATCAACTGTGGAGTGACCAAGAATACCACCAAAATACTGATCGGACGGTCAGATCAAGCAACTCGCAGGTCGCTTTTGAACGGTGCTTTGTTATCTTTCAACACAACACGGCTGCATACACCATCACAAGCCACCTGGCTCTCAAGAACATCACCTCTCCTCATCACTCAAACACCAGCTCACCACCCACATTCATCACCCTCTCCTCTAACCTCACCACATTTCTCTGCCAACTCTTCCCGTCTCCAGCCTCAACCTCCATAACCGTCCCGTCCACCAACCAACATTCCGGCTCGACGCTACGAACCCTCCGCCCTTCGCCCATGTCACTTTGCCCCAAGTATTCACAAAACAATCGTCCAAGTCCAACTTACTCACCCTCCACTCGTCCCCTTGCAAATCCACCGCACATTCGCCAACAAGGTACCTCCCTTCCTCAATCCGCAAGCCGCGCACGCTAGATTCGTCTGCTAGACCACCACGGAAAACAACCTCCCTTGGCTTCGCGCTCTGCACCGCACGCGACAAGTACGTCTGCGCCGCCTGCTCGACGATCTCGCGCACTTTCTCCGCCGGCAATTTAGCTTGTCGGTCGTAAGTGTACAGACCGTTCGTCTCCTGCTCAATGTCCGTCGTCTGCGTGTACACAAACCCGCAGATATGCCCCGCGTGCACGACGGCGTGGCACAGCGCGGCGAACCGCGCGAGCAAGTCCTCTGGGTTGCTGGCGGTCGTGTAGCCCCAGCCGCGCTCGTGGTGGGAGTCTTGGCCTGAAGCGCTGGTGATGTTGACGCCGCCGAATTCGGTGCAGAGGACGGGGGCGTTGGGGGTGTGGGTACTTCCGGAGTCGTTTGGTAAGGACGGGAGGAAGACTGCGCGGCCGATGTTGATGGTTGAGTCGACGGATGCGGTGCGTGTTGTGAGGGTTGGGGCGTCGGCGTAGTCGTGGAAGGTGGTGAGGTCGGTGAGGACGTGTTCCCAGCCGCAGTTGTCGTTGATGGGGCGGGTTGGATCGAGGGTTCTGTGATGTGTCTGTCAGCGTTGCAATCGTGTCAGGAGGGAGTCATCTGGGCGATGGTACTTGGTCTGGTAGTAAAGACTACGGATATGGTTCCTGTGGTCAGGGTTGTGGCTAAGCTCGCTGTATCCCCAGCTTTCATTCACCAAAGTCCACGCGACCACACAAGGGTGGTTGATATCTCTCTTGACAGCTTCCGTCCATTCTTGGTCGAAGCGTCCAGTCATCTCGCCATCATACTCGTAGCTGCTGGCCATCTCTCCCCACACGAGGAAGCCCAGGCGATCAGCCCAGTAGTGGAAGCGAGGGTCTTCGACCTTCTGATGCTTGCGACACCCATTGAAGCCCATTGCCTTGGACAGCTCAATGTCCTCCTTGAGAGCTGCGGGTGTTGGTGGCGTCATCAGAGATGACGGCCAGTAGCCTTGGTCAAGCAGTAGAGCTTGGAAGTAAGGATGGCCATTCAGTCGCAGTGTACCATCACCATTCTCCCAGGTAATCTGACGCATACCTGTAGTGGTCTTCACCTCATCGACGAGATTATCGGAGTCGTCGAACAGCCTGATGGTCAAATCATACAGCGACGGAAACTCTGGACTCCAGAGGGCAACGCCGTTGAGCCACGCTTTGTCGTTGTCCAGCGGTGTCTTGTTAGTGATTTCTGCGGGCAGGCTCTCCATCTGTTGGCGAGAGAGTCGCATGCCCAAGTTAAAAGCAATACGCCTCGCCTCAGAAAGATTGACCTTCGAGCTTGTGGCGACAACACTGCCCGCGAAACTCGACTCCATCTGCACGCTATATTTCTTCCCAGCCTTTCTGCCCAGCACAGCAATACTAGCGTGCAGCACACCGCTTTCGATATCATCGGAGCGCAAAACCGTTCCATAGCTGCTGTCTCCGAGTCGCACGCTGGGCACAGACTCCAGCCAGACGTCTTGCCAGATGCCGCTCGAGGGCGTGTAGAAGATGCTTTCGGGCTTGGGGCCCCAGAACTGCTTGCCGCGAGGCTGCGTTACGTCTTTGGCGGAGTCGAATACACGGAGCGTCATGCGTGATGCATTATTTTCTGATTGTGCGGCTTTGGACAGGACGTCTGTGATGTCGATGTCGAACGGCACGTGTCCGCCACGGTGGCCGCTGACGTAGCTTCCGTCGATCCAAACAGTGCATTCATAGTCGACTGCGCCGAATCGAGCGAGGACTAGGTCTTGGTTTTCTTTCTGTTCTGATGTGCGAGGGTCTTGAATTTCTCTTTGGTACCAAATCACTTCGTGGATCTGCTGCTCGTTGATGCCGGAAGCCGGACATTGGAAGACATAGGGCACTTCGATGGGTCGTACAGCTTTTTGAGGCAAGCCTTTGATGTGCCAGGTCTCGTCGAGGCCTTGGTCTTCATCATCGAAAGCAAAGTCCCATGGTCCGTTCAGAGATGTCCAGGATTGTGCCTCTCTGAGGAAGTCCGGGCGTGGGTAGGTGTCGGAGGGAGAAGATGGCATGGTCGAGTTTGGTGGTGCGTTTTACTTCGATCCTAAGTTTCTGAGGGCGAAGTGTGTTCGAGGTTCTATCAGTAAGCCAAAGGAGCAGCTGTGAGACTTCAATCTTTGTACACGCCAAATGTGAAGACACGCAATCACAAAGAGCTGTAAAGTGGAAACACGCAGATCGGTGGGGCAGCTGTTGCAGCTTAGTCTAACTGCTCCTTCCGAGTCGACTGACTGTCAGTCTTCCTTCTTTCTGTACATGCTGAGAGCATTAAAAGAGCAAGAGTATATGAACGCAACGCTGACGGAAGAAATAAGGTTACCTGTCTCCAACCGGTCAATGTTGATAACCTTCGTAAGTTTGAATACATTCTCTTCTGCTCATCTGCTCTCGATGTCAAGGTCTGCAACCAATCGCACCAGTGCATACTTTCGCATAATGCTTGAGTTACATTTCGTAGTGACTTCTGCTATTTTCTGAGGGTGGCACAAGCATTCGCCAACGACTTTACCAGCATTTGCGGCTGGAAGTAGTGTATACAGATTTATGCACGTCAAGATGCTCTGTGAAAGAGGGCCTCCCTCAGCACTCAATTGCAAAAACGCTCTTATTTTTGGGTACCATCTGCTCTGATATAAATGCCATCCCGGGCAAATTATTCCACCTCTTCGCTATGCTCTACGCAGACTGCTGCTGCATCTCGGGTATATAGTTCTAATGCGCCTGTAGTCCAAAAAAAATTCACAAATCAACACTCGCATTCCACAATCAGCTGCTGCGTGGGAGCAACAAGATTTCCAGGACACTCGCCCCAAAATTTGACGACCTTCTTCCTCAGATCGTAATAGTTGTCGCCGGACTGCACATGTCCAACCAGGCCCGTGCGTTCGTTTTCGTCTTCGTCCATCGCGCTGAGTGGCCTGCCGACGCAGCCCTCGAACGAGGCAAAAGCAACATTCAGGGGTCCACGGGCACTGTCGATTACTCCAGATTCGTCCGCTTGTCCTTCGAGTAGACTGTCGAAACTATTTGATAGAGACTCTTCCGGTAGACCTGAAGCGATGGCTGAGTTGTGGAATTCACCCACGGTCGTTTTGCAGGTCTTAGCTGCAATGACGGACAAGTCGCCGAGTTCTGTGGTCTCCTGGTTTCCAGAAGCGTGGTCTGAATCGGCTCCGTCTGTTGTTGGCTCATCGATAAAACATCCAGTCGCACCGATAAGATCTATGTCGTCGTCGACACTGAAATGCTGTTGCTTCGCAAATTGCCGGATTGCTTTGGCCGTAGATTTGCCAATTTGCTTGCTGAGGGCGTCCACTTGTTTGAGAGAAGTCGGACCCTCAATTTTGAGAGTATCAATGTTGTCTTTGAGGTCCTGCGGTTCAGGAACATTGCCATGGTGCAGAATAGTCATCTGCAATGGTTCTGACACAGTTTCT
>Ga0265797_10010808_pt1 | contig 11555 bp, 9 predicted proteins | sample P2T30metagenome_FD_192433 | JGI IMG/M metagenome (GOLD analysis project Ga0265797, IMG submission 192433) | Plant litter microbial communities from East Loma Ridge, Irvine, California - P2 T30 | ecosystem: Environmental > Terrestrial > Plant litter > Unclassified | place: USA: California... | reverse complement strand
CGGTGGTGGCCACGGTCACGGTCGTCGCGGAAGTTGCCTGAACAATATTTACTTCGTCCAGCTTGGCTTCGATCGCCTGCTGGGTGCGATCGGTACGCTCGGTACGTTCACGCGGCTGGCGCGCTGTACGTTCCGGACGCTCGGTGCGCTCGACGCGCTCGCCACGTTCCGGACGCTCGCCACGCTCGGCACGCGGTGCCGGCGCCACGGTCTGGCCCTGGGCGTCGACAGTCTCACGCGGTTCGCGCGGTTCACGGCCTTCGCGCGGCGGACGCGGCTGGCGCGGCGGACGTGCCGGCTTGCCGTCGAGCTCGGCCGGCTTGACGCTGTCCTCGCCCGGCGCGGCTTTCGCAACCTGATCGCGCTCGTCGCGTTCGCGGCCCTTGCCGGTGCCGGTGCGGCCACCGCGGGCATTGCCGTTGCGCGGACCGCGGCCATTGCGGTCACCGCGCTCGCCTGCGGCCGGGGCCGGCTCGGCAGGCTTGGCCGGTGCGGTCGGGGCAGGGGCCGGTGCCACGGGCGTCGGTTCGCCGAAGAAGAAATTACGCAGCTTGGCAAAGAAACCCTGCGGTGCCGGCGGCGGCGTGAACACCGGTGCGGCCGGGGCAGGCGCCACGACCGGTTCCGGCTTGGCCGGACGCTCGACCACCGGAGCCGGCTGGGCCGGGGTGATCGACTTGACCACGGCTTCCTGGCGTGGCTTGGCTTCTTCCTTCTGGGTCTTGGCGTAAGCCATGTCGGTTTCGGTCGACTCGGCCAGGGTGTAGCTGGCGGCGGCGTCTTCCAGGCGCGGATCGTCGACCTTGATGCGCTCGAGCTTGTAGTGCGGCGTCTCGAGGTGCTTGTTCGGGATCAGGATGACGGTGATGCGGTGGCGGGTCTCGATCTTGAGGATCTCGCCGCGCTTTTCGTTCAGCAGGAACGCAGCGACGTCGACCGGCACCTGCACGTGGATGGTCGCCGAATTCTCCTTCATCGCCTCTTCCTGGATGATGCGCAGGACTTGCAGGGCGGACGATTCGGTATCGCGGATGTGGCCGGTGCCCGAGCAGCGCGGGCAGGTGACGTGCGAGCCTTCCGACAGCGACGGACGCAGGCGCTGGCGCGACAGTTCCATCAGGCCGAAGCGCGAAATCTTGCCCATCTGTACACGTGCACGGTCGTGGTGCAGTGCATCCTTGAGGCGCTGTTCGACTTCGCGCTGGTTCTTGGCCACTTCCATGTCGATGAAGTCGATCACGATCAGGCCGCCCAGGTCGCGCAGGCGCAGCTGGCGGGCCACTTCGTCGGCCGCTTCGCAGTTGGTGTTGAAGGCGGTGGTCTCGATGTCGGAGCCGCGGGTGGCGCGCGCCGAGTTGACGTCGATCGAGACCAGGGCTTCGGTGTGGTCGATCACGATGGCGCCGCCCGATGGCAGCGGCACGGTGCGCGCGTAGGCGGTTTCGATCTGGTGTTCGATCTGGAAACGCGAGAACAGCGGCACGTCGTCGCTGTAACGTTTTACACGATGCGCCATGTCGGGCATCACGTGGGCCATGAACTGCTGTGCCTGGTCGTAGATCTCGTCGGTGTCGATCAGGACTTCGCCGATGTCAGGCTGGAAGTAGTCGCGGATGGCGCGGATGACCAGCGAGGATTCCTGGTAAATCAGGAACGGACCCGGGGCCGACTTGCCGGCGCCTTCGATCGCGCGCCACAGTTGCATCAGGTAGTTCAAGTCCCACTGCAGCTCTTCGACGTTACGGCCGATGCCGGCGGTACGGGCAATCACCGACATGCCTTGCGGCAAGTCCAGCTTGTCCATGGTCTCGCGCAGTTCCTGGCGCTCTTCACCTTCGACACGGCGCGACACGCCGCCGCCGCGCGGGTTGTTCGGCATCAGGACCAGGTAGCGGCCGGCCAGCGAGATGAAGGAGGTGAGGGCGGCGCCTTTGTTGCCGCGCTCCTCTTTTTCCACCTGCACCATGATTTCCTGGCCTTCGCGCAGGGCTTCCTTGATGCTGCAATTGCGGACGTCGACGCCCTCGCGGAAATACGAGCGAGCGACTTCTTTGAAGGGGAGGAAACCGTGGCGGTCTTCGCCGTAGCTGACGAAGCAGGCTTCGAGGGAGGGTTCGATGCGGGTGATGACACCCTTGTAGATATTCGACTTGCGTTGCTCGCGACCAGCGGTCTCGATATCGATGTCGATCAGTTTTTGGCCGTCGACAATCGCTACGCGCAACTCCTCTTGCTGCGTAGCGTTAAACAACATTCGTTTCATTTTTATAGACTCCGCGACCCGTGGGCCGTTCTCATGTACAGGGATGTACGCGGGGAGCGGAGTGTTGGCGGTGGTATGCCCGGGGCGTGGCACGGCAGGGCCGGCCACAGGGCGCAAATGGTGTCGAACGTCATTGCCGCGCGCATAGCTGTCCTGCAAGCTCCGGGCGGCCCGATGGGGCGGCGCAAGGGAGCTTCAGGCAGTGCGACAAAGGCCGGACCGTAGGCGGCGTATTATCCGCAGGTTCGCACCAGGCGATCAACCAGCCTTGGCGTCCAGAATCCTGCGAATGCGGCTGCGAAAAATCCGGCGTGGAAACAGCAAGCGTTATCGACGCCATTACCCGGCGAGCCAACTTGAGAGAGGCCTTAGAAACCGTCGGCAGGTTTATAAGGTCCCGGGCCGGCTTTCCGGTACTTATCCTTTAGTCCAAACAATCCTATCCTGCAATCCTGTGCGCTGCCCGATTACAACTGCGGTGCAACCCTGGTTCGCACAGGAATGTGCGTACACGTTAGTTTCCATCGATTTTGCATCTTAGCGGGGCCGATGGACACGCCCCTGTGTAAAATATCGTTTTAATTCTTACACCAGCAGAGGTTTGACCGCCGCCTGTCGATTATATATTCAAAATGAAGGACTTAGAGAGAATTTCTGGGAAGACAAAGCGAATGACCTTGCAAAACGATGTTGTTCCCCCTTCATCACAGACAGACAGCCGCCCCGCCATCGCCGCACAGTTCGTCACGATCACCGAGGAAGAAGCCGGCCAACGTATCGATAACTACCTGCTACGTGTGTGCAAGGGTGTGCCAAAAAGCCATATTTACCGCATCCTGCGCTCCGGCGAAGTGCGTGTGAACAAGGGCCGTATCGACCAGTTGTACCGCTTGCAGAACGGCGATCTGGTGCGTATCCCGCCGATCCGCCTGGCCGAAAAAGCCGCGGGCAATGCGCCGGTGCCGGGTGCCGAATTCCATATCGTGCACGAAGACAACCACCTGCTCGTGATCGACAAGCCGGCCGGCGTCGCCGTGCATGGCGGCTCGGGCGTGTCCTACGGCGTGATCGAGCAGTTGCGCGCATCCCGGCCGGATGCCAAGTTCCTGGAACTGGTACACCGGCTCGACCGCGAGACCTCGGGCTTGCTCTTGCTTGCAAAGAAACGCTCGGCGCTCACGAACTTGCATGAGCAAATGCGTGACGGCAAAACCGACAAGCGCTACCTGACCCTGGCCGTGGGCGACTGGAACAATCCGCGCCAGCACGTCAAATTGCCGCTGCATAAATACACGACCCCGGACGGCGAGCGCCGCGTGGTGGTGCAGGCCGGCGGGCAGGAATCGCATACCGTGTTCAACCTGCTGCGCAAGTGGAAGGATTTCGCCCTGCTCGAAGCCGAGCTGAAGACCGGACGCACGCACCAGATCCGGGTGCACCTGGCTTCCAGCGGTTTTCCGATCGCAGGCGACGAGAAATACGGCGATTTTGCATTGAACAAGCAGCTTCAGAAGGCTACCGACGCGCGCAGTGCCTTGCGCCGGATGTTCCTGCACGCCTATCAGATCACCTTCCAGCATCCGGAAACGGGCAAGCCGATGACCCTGAAAGCGCCATTGCCGGCGGAATGCGATCGTTTCTTGGTAAGCTTGGGGCAACCTATAAAATGAGGAGCCGGCACCCAAGGTGCCGTATAACATGGCAAGAAAGCAATTCGACCTGATCGTCTTCGACTGGGACGGCACGCTGATGGACAGCACCGCCGCCATCGTCAAATGTATACAGGCGGCCGCCAAGGATCTGGGCTTGCCGGTACCCAGCGACATGGCGGCATCGCACGTGATCGGCCTTGGCTTGTCGGAAGCGATGCAGGCCGCCATGCCGAACATCGACCCGGCGCTGTACCCGCGCATGACGGAGCGCTATCGCTACCATTTCCTGACAAAAGACCACGAATTGGTGCTGTTCAAAGGCGTACGGCCGATGCTGGAAGAGCTCTCGCAGCAGGGCTATTTCCTGGCGGTCGCCACCGGCAAAAGCCGCGTCGGCCTCAACCGGGCCCTGAACGCCACCGGCCTGCTGTCGATGTTCGATGCCACCCGTTGTGCCGACGAGACATTTTCCAAGCCGCACCCAGCCATGTTGCAAGAATTGACAAGGGAACTGGGGCAGGACATGCGGCGTACCGTTATGATCGGCGACACGACGCACGACTTGCTTATGGCCAATAGTGCCGGCGCCTATGGCATTGCGGTCGAATACGGCGCCCATCCGGTGCAGCAATTGCAGGCATGTTACCCGGTATTCACGGCAAAGAACGTACCCGAGCTGCACGCCTGGCTGGTCGAAAACGCATGAGCACGGCTGATGGATTGTTGCTCTGCGCCTCAAGCGAGCTGGTCGACGCCGGGCTGGGAGTACGCTTTCCGGTCGTCGCCTTCGGCAGCGAAGCCACCGGTTTTGCGGTGCGCTACGGCGGCAAGGTGTACGCCTATCTGAACCGCTGCGCCCACGTCCCGGTCGAACTCGACTGGTTCAAGGGTGAATTTTTCGAATCGAGCAAGCTGCACCTGATGTGCTCGACCCACGGCGCGATCTACGTTCCGGACACCGGCGTCTGTGCCGGCGGCCCCTGCCGCGGCGCCAGGCTGCGGCCGATCGTCGTGCACGAAGTCGACGACAAGATCTACTGGCAGCCGGACCAATTCATCCGGCCGCCCGCCACCCCGGCTTGATACAGGATATTCAAACCAGGCATTTATGAGCGATAACACCCGTAACGACAACCCGAACGAGCCGCGCCAGTCTGCCCCGGCCACGTTCAACAACTGGGAACGCGAAACCCTCGAGCGCCTCGTGTTCGCCACGGTCCGGGAACAGCGGGCCGCGCGGCGCTGGGGCATCTTCTTCAAGCTGACCTTCCTGGTGCTGGCATTTTTCTCGATCTGGGCGTATTTCGACTTCAACTTCGGCACATCCGACATCGAATCGCTGGGCCGTCATACGGCGCTGATCGAGATCGACGGCGCCATCGACGACGAAGGCAGCGGCGCGGCCGACACCGTCATCCCGTCGCTGAATAAGGCGTTTACCGACCCGGGCTCGGCCGCCGTCGTGCTGCGCATCAACAGCCCCGGCGGCAGTCCGGTGCAGGCCGGCATCATCGTCGACGAAATCCAGCGCCTGAAACGCGGCTACCCGAACAAGCCGCTGTACGTGGTGGTCGATGAAATCTGCGCCTCGGGCGGCTATTACATTGCCGCCGCCGGCGACAAGATTTTCGTGAACAAAGCCAGTATCGTCGGCTCGGTCGGCGTGCTGATGGATGGCTTCGGCTTTACCGGCCTGATGGACAAGCTGGGCGTCGAACGCCGCCTGCTGACCGCCGGCGAAAACAAGGGTTTCCTGGACCCGTTCAGCCCACAGTCGGACAAGCAGAAGCAGCACGCGCTGGCCATGCTCAACGAAATCCACGAACAATTCATCGCCGTGGTGCGCGCCGGCCGCGGCAAGCGCCTGAAGGAAAACCCGGAAATCTTTTCGGGCCTGTACTGGACCGGCGCCAAGGCCGTCGAGATGGGACTGGCCGACGGTTTCGGCACGGTCGACACCGTGGCGCGCGACGTCGTCAAGGCCGAAGACATCATCGACTACACGGCCCATGAAGGCTTGCCGGAGCGCGTGCTGAAGAAATTCGGTGCCTCGGTGGGGGCGGGGGCGGTGAAATCGGTGTATCGCGGGGCTATCCCGAGCTTGCGCTAATGCGATAATATGTTCTCTTTTAGCAACTGAGTTCTTTTATGACAAAAATTAGGAAAGCGGTATTCCCAGTCGCGGGCCTGGGAAGCCGCTTCTTGCCGGCGACCAAGGCGCAGCCCAAAGAAATGCTGCCCATCGTCGACAAGCCCTTGATTCAGTATGCCGTGGAAGAGGCGGTCGCCGCCGGTATCACCGAGATGATCTTCATTACCGGACGCAACAAACGCGCCATCGAAGACCATTTCGACAAAGCCTACGAACTCGAAAGCGAACTGGCTGCGGCCGAAAAGCATGAGTTGCTGAGCCTGGTGCAGGGCGTCATTCCCAAGAACGTCAGCTGCATCTACATCCGCCAGTCGGCGCCGCTCGGCCTCGGCCATGCTGTGTTGTGTGCGCGCCCCGTGGTCCGCGACGAGCCGTTCGCGGTGCTGCTGGCAGACGACTTCATGCACGCCGCGCCCGGCCACAAGCCGGTGCTGGCGCAGATGACCGATTTGTACGACTACGAAAAATGCAGCGTGCTGGCAGTGCAGGACGTACCGCGCGAAAGCACCCGGCAATATGGCATCGTGAGCGCATCGGCATACCGCCCGGATATCGAACAAGTCTCGGGTATCGTCGAAAAACCGCATCCCGACCAGGCACCTTCGACGCTGGCGGTCGTGGGGCGCTATGTGCTGTCGCACCGCGTTTTCGATTATCTGGAAAACCTGCCGGCTGGCGCGGGAGGCGAAATCCAGCTGACCGACAGCATCGCCGCCATGATGGCGGCGGAGCGTGTGCTGGCTTACCGCTTTGCCGGACAGCGTTTCGATTGCGGTTCCAAGCTTGGCTACATCAAGGCGATGACTTGCATTGGCCTGCAGCATCCGGAAACGGCGGCCGGTTATCGTGCCTTCCTCGACGCCATGCAGTCGGGCGCCGCAGCCTGAAGGTGCTTAAGCAATTTTCCTTGAAACTTATGCGTGGCGGGCTATAGTGAAGATGTAGCGCGTTCGCCAAGTCGGCAAGCAGCCCGGCCGGTCAACCATCCTATCGGTAAGCTGTCCCGCCCCTTCGACGTTGCTGCAACCCGCAACATGCGGTTTAGAGAGATCTTCATTCCTCAAAGCTGGAATCCCTCAGGGGAAAAAACGACGGCGCAAGCCGTCGTTTTTATTGGTGGTGCAGTTTTATCAGGCATCTCATTTGGAACAGTCGCTGGCCTGGGTCACGCGGCAGCGCGTGATGTCGTACCAGGCCGGGTTGCGCACGGCGGCGCTATCCGGAACCGGCGCGGCGACAAGCCGCTGATCGGGCGATGCGTCCCGGATAGCGCTATCAGTATCGTCAGGCGCATGCAGATGGAAGCCGCCGGCATCGATCCAGGCCTGGAAGCGGGCCTGGGCCTCGTCATACCAGGCGGCGCGTACAATATGGTGGGTGCACGAGTGAACGTGCGGCACATCCCCGCCATACATCCAGCGCGCCAGCGCGAGCTGGGCCGGGAACAGGGAAGAATGGGACTGGGCCGCCGTTGCACCGCAGCTTGTGGCAACGGTGGCAAGCGGATCGATGCATCCTTGGGTTTTTTTGATCTGCACTATTACCTCATCTCTCGGTTAATTTTCTGACGGGTAGCTGTCTTACATTCCTAGTTTTCGTAGTCTTATACGGAAGGAATGTAGGGCAATTCCTAACGTAGATTCAGTGTATCAACGAGATTCTGAACACCCTTGATGTTTGTCAAACGACTTCTTGTTGTCCATCCATACTGTTGAGTTCCTTGGTTTTTAGGCTTGCATCTGCCTCGGCAGTGCCGGTTCTGTTACAGTCTCGCCCATGAGTAAATTATCCCTTGACCGCGTGCTGCAATCGCAGGGCTTTGGTACGCGCAAGTACTGCCGTGCACTAATAGAAGATGGCGACGTCGCCGTGAATGGTGAAGTCGTCGACAACTACAAGACCCTGGTCGAGACCGATGGCCTGGTGCTGACCGTGTTCGATGAAGAGTGGATCTATCGCGAACACGTCTACATCGCGCTGAACAAGCCGGCCAATTTCGAATGCTCGCGCAAGCCGAGCCACCGTCCCGGCGTGCTGACGCTGCTGCCGGAACAGTTCACCTGGCGCGACGTGCAACCGGTTGGCAGGCTCGACCACGACACCACCGGACTGTTGCTGATTTCCGACGACGGCCCCTTCAACCACGCCCAGTCCTCGCCCAAGCGCCATATCTCGAAGGTGTACCAGGCCACCACCCAAGATCCGGTGACCCCGGCGCTGGTCGAGCAACTGCTGTCCGGCGTGCAATTACACGACGAACCGGCGCCGCTGAAGGCGCTGTCCTGTGTGCAGCGCGGCGAGCACCAGCTGGAAATCGTGCTGGAGCAGGGCAAGTACCACCAGGTCAAGCGCATGCTGGCCGCCGCCGGCAACCATTGCGCGGCGCTGCACCGTTCCCAGATCGGCGGCCTGACGCTCGAATCGCTGGGCCTGGCGGAAGGCGAGTGGTGCTTCCTCGAGCAGGCACAGCTGGACTTGCTGGTACCGGACTGAAGCAGGGGTGAGGCCCCGATGCCGCGCTTGCGCTCACGGCCGCGCGCGTATCCGTCCTGAATACTCGCGTGCGACGCATAAAGCGATTTTCAGCGACACTCGTCATCTATCTCTTGTCAATCTGGCATTCATGCGGACAAGAGCCTGCTCAAACACGATGACGATATGGCTGCGAAACACACACGATTCCTCCCTTTACTGCCGCTCCTGGTATTGAACACCGCACTGGCCCAGCAGACCCAGCAAGCCGATACCGGCCTGGCCGGCTGCGCCCGCATCACCGAAGCCAGCCAGCGTCTCGCCTGCTACGACGGCCTCGCCGGTGCAGCGGCAAACACGAGCGCAAGCACCAACACGGCAGCCATCGCGTCCGCCAATCCGGGACCCGCTACCGTGCCGGCGGCCGGCGCCGCAGCACAGCCCGCCATCCCGCCAGCGACCTCGTCGGTCGCGCAAACCGATCCGGCGGTCGAAGCAGCGCTGGACCTCTCTCCCGAGAAAACGCGCGGCTTCAGCCTGGCCGATCATTGGGAACTGGACCAGGCGCACAAGCGCGGCGTCTTCAATTTCCGGCCGCACCACGTGAATTACCTGATGGCGACGCGCACGGCCCATCCGAACAACGAACCCTACCGTCCCTTCCAGGACCTGGGCGCCCTGGCCGATGCGAATCTCTCGCACTCGGAACTGGTGTTCCAGCTCGGCTTCAAGATGAAGCTGGTCGAAAACGCGTTCAGGAAACCGGTCGACTTCTGGTTCGGCTACACCCAGAACAGCTTCTGGCAGGCGGGTAACCACGAGGCGTCCAGTCCCTTCCGCGAAACCAATTACCAGCCCGAGCTGATGGCGGTGACGCCGCTGAACTTCAATATACTCGGCATGCATGCCAGCTTCTTTAACCTGGGCCTGGTTCACCAGTCGAACGGACAGGCAGGTTCGTTGTCGCGCAGCTGGAACCGCACCTACGCCCAGGTCGGCCTGGAGCGTGGTGGCTGGACCGTCGTCGGCCGCGTCTGGAAACGGTTCAACGAATCCGCCCAGGACGACAACAACCCGGACATCATCGACTACATGGGGCGCGGCGACCTGAACGTCACCTACCGCAACAACGGCCACGATTACTCGGCCCTGATCCGCCGCAACTTCTCGACCGAGAAGGGCGCGGTGCAGCTGAGCTGGGCCTTCCCGCTGGCCGGCCACATCAAGGGCTACGCCCAGTACTTCTCGGGTTATGGCCAGAGCATGATCGACTACAACTACTACCAGAACGTGGTCGGCCTGGGCCTGCTCGGGACCTTTTAAGCAGGGCAGGGCGCTGAGCTAAAATAGCGCCCATGAAACTTGCGACTATCAAGGATGGATCGCGCGACGGCCAGCTGGCCGTAATCGCGCGCGACCTCAAGACCGCCCACATTGCCGACGGCATCGCCCCGACGCTGCAGGCGGCCCTCGACGACTGGGCCTTCATCGCTCCGCAACTCGACGCCTTATATAGTGAGCTGAATGCCGGCCGCGCGCGCCGCGCTTTCGACTTCGACCCGGCACGCTGCATGGCGCCGCTGCCGCGCGCCTTCCAGTGGGCCGACGGCTCGGCCTACCTGAATCACGTCGAGCTGGTGCGCAAGGCGCGTGGCGCCGAGATGCCGCCCTCGTTCCATGACGACCCGCTGATGTACCAGGGCGGCAGCGACGACTTCCTCGGCCCGCTGGACGACATCGTGCTGGCGCATGAGGAGTGGGGCATCGATTTCGAGTCAGAGGTAGCTGTTATTACCGGCGACCTGCCGATGGGCGCCACGCCCGACCAGGCGCACGGCCAGATCCGGCTGATCATGCTGGCGAACGACGTCTCGCTGCGCAACCTGATCCCGCCCGAACTGGCGAAAGGCTTCGGCTTCGTGCAATCGAAACCGGCGACCGCATTCTCGCCGGTGGCGGTGACCCGGGACGAACTGGGAGATGCCTGGCGTGGCGGCAAAGTCCACCTGCCGCTGCGCTCGACCTGGAACGGCCGCCTGGTCGGCCAGCCGGATGCCGGCGTCGACATGGCGTTCAATTTTCCGCAGCTAGTTGCGCACCTGTGCAAGACGCGCAATGTGCGTGCCGGCAGCATCGTCGGTTCGGGTACGGTGTCGAACCGGGATGCGTCTCGCGGTTATTCCTGCATCGCCGAGCAGCGCTGCCTGGAGATCATCGAGCATGGCGAGGCGGTGACGGGCTTCATGCGCTTTGGCGATACGATCCGGATCGAGATGCTGGACGAAGGTGGGAAATCGATTTTTGGGGCGATCGAACAAACCGTTAAACGTTTCGAACTATGACCTGGGTGCCGCGTTACGGGTAGGGTGGACGGCTTTGCCGTCCACGCGTTCAACGACCTGCTGAACATCCTCTAATACGTTTACCTGCTTACCTGCTCCTGTCCAGCCCAAAACTCGCTACCCAATGCCGCACCCCGCAAATCCACCTCCACCGGCGCCGTCATCCGCCGCACCGCATCCGCCAGCCGCAAATTCCCATTCGGCTCATGCAGCCGGTACCAAAGAAACGCCACCCCGGCCAGCCGCAGGCGCTGCCCGGTGAACAAATTGTCCTTCACGATCGTCATCCCTTCGAGCCGCAGGTCGAAATCGAGCACCAGCATGTCGCGTGTGTGCGCCGCATACCCGAGGTAGCGCGCCGCATTGAACAGCGGGCTGCGCTCGCCGGTTTCGCCGGCCCTGAGCGAATCGATGAAGGCATCGGCACTCTTTATCAGCGCACCGCCGCCGGCTGCCAGTGCGGCCAGTTCCTTCTTGTCCTCCCCCTTGGCCGCATCGGCCAGCCGCTGCAGCAGCGCGACCCGGTTCGCCAGATCGCCGCGCTGCGTGGCCAGGTTGCGCACCTTTGCCAGCAGGCTGTCGTAGGGCTTGATGTCCAGTTCGCCCATATAGCCGGCGCCGAGTCCCGCGATCTTGTCCGGGCACTGGCGCGCCAGCGCCGTGACGAACAGGCT
>Ga0265797_10010807_pt1 | contig 11556 bp, 11 predicted proteins | sample P2T30metagenome_FD_192433 | JGI IMG/M metagenome (GOLD analysis project Ga0265797, IMG submission 192433) | Plant litter microbial communities from East Loma Ridge, Irvine, California - P2 T30 | ecosystem: Environmental > Terrestrial > Plant litter > Unclassified | place: USA: California... | reverse complement strand
AAGTTGCCACTATAGATGTCAACGTCACGCCTCTCTGTTTTGTGTGCTATCAACGACGGCAGGTCGATGTTCGGAAACTTACGATGAGAACGGCAACACTTGCAGAGAGTGGAAGTGGTTCAGCGGACCCGAGCCCTTTCCAAGATTCGGGCTCGTCTTGATGGCAGCCTCGACATATCGGCAAGCAGATCGCACGGCCTTCTTGACATCGTCGTCCTTGGCAAGATTGCAGGCGATAGCTGAAGCAAGAGAACATCCAGTTCCATGCGTGTTCTTCGATGTCTGGAATGGTACCTCAACGACTTCCACGTCACCGTTGCGGCCTACAAGGACGTTTGTCACGACTTCCTTGTCGCTGTCATTGACGGCCACCTTGCCCTCTTTGGTAAGTGGAAGATGCCCTCCCTTGAGCAGGACGTATTCCGGACCCAAGTCGAGGATGGCCTTGGCAAGCTGCTTGAGTCCATCAAGGTCGTGTACGTCGTGTGCTGTCTTGCCGGCTTCGCGCATGATCAGATTCGCCTCGGGAATGTTGGGTGTAACGAGGTATGCGACTGGGAGAAGCTCGTGAATCAATGTTTTCGTTGCGGCCTCAGGAAGTAGCTGCGAGCCACTGGTAGAAACCATCACCTGTTTGATGCGTGTAAGTAAGCCGTCGAAGTCTACTTGTTGGAGTTGGTGCATACTGGGTCGACAACAGATTTGGTAATGTTGTGCTCCTGCAATGATTTTGCAACCAACGACACAGTCGTGGCTGATGCAAGCATTCCTTTAAGCATGATCGTCAGTATACGTCTACTCTCAATCTCAACTCATAAAGATACCAGTCTTAACAACATCAACCCCGACATCCTCCACAACAGCCTTGATCTGCTGCTCCACGAACGCTGTAGGAGTTTCGTGAATCCCAAAAACGCCCTGCGTGTTCTGAGCAGTCAGAGCAGTCGTCGCGGTCATGGCGTAGCAGCCATGCGCCGCAATGACTTTCTGATCGGCTTCGAGGCCCCTGCGCGTTTTCCCGTCAGCGCGATGTGTCTTTGCATTGCAGCAAGCGGAAGTCCCTGCCACAACAAAACGAGGTTCAAACTCACGCCCCACCAGAGCTGTCCGAGCCAGCTATCACGAGAATGCGCTTCATCGTTGCTTCGATTTTCGTGGTATTGTGATTGCGATGGACGACTTGAGTCATCGAGATGCTGTACAATCGAATGTTGGGGATTGAGGGCACGTTTGACGTCATCAGATGCTTGTTTTTGATGAGTTTGTGTTACAACATGTACTGTACGGTCATACATGCACCGATGTGCAAGGGATTGCGGCAAACATTCATTGTCTTTCATGATTCAACATTAATTCATGATTCTGCCTGGCCAAGTCCAAATTGCCATGCTATTCCAAAGCCTCACAAGCTCCCGTTCAATCAGAGTCGTCCTCAGAGTCGAATTCCGGCATGTTCGGATCTATACAAGGTCAGTGTCATGAACGGACCACAGTATGGCAGGAAGATGATGTTTGTCATACCTCTTAGGAGCTGATACGCAAAACTGCCATTGACCTTTGCAGTAAGAGCTTCTTGAACCAATTCTTGTTCTTCTGATGTCAGCGGCGAATCCGCATCAGCATTGTCCACACCAAGCAATAATCCTTGGTTGCCATCGCCCAATTGGTCAATGAAGCTCAGTATACCTTGAGCGGTGAACATTGTAAGACCGCTGAACGTCAGAGTCTTCAAGTTCTTGAGTCGCGCCATGGCATTCCACACGCCGTCGGTGATTCCGTACCCTCCAATGTAGATGTGCTCCAGGTTTACCAGATGCTGGGCGAGCGCGTTGACTTGCTGATTGGAGAAGTAGTCCGAGATCCTCGTCAGATGGAGGTAACGGAGGTCGCCGAGAGAGGAGATGGAGTCTGTCATTTCAGCGAGAGTATCTCCGAAAAGTCCCTCGGGATCTGCTCTTAGAGAAAGCTCCTGCAGGCTTCGCTTCTGTCCGAGCGATTGATGGAAGTCTTGATGGTCTTTGACGAGGTACATGAGTCCTTCGTTGGAGTTGATCTGCAGCTTGTGGAGTTGTATTGAGTCGGTCAATAGTATGGGTAAGATCATGTCGGGTGCAGACACCATGTTGGTGATACTGATGTCGCGTAACGCACTGCAATTTCTGAGCCATTCAGCGACCTCCAGGTAAAGCTCGTTGTCATTTTTCTTGAGATCGTCGGCCGGGCCGGAGTATTCAATCGCAAGTGTGTTGACGGACGTGCACTCTCGCAAGCAGCCCAATGCTTTCAGCTTGTCACCCGTCAGATACAGCTTGAGGACCGCCAGACTCTTGCCGTGTTTGTTCAAAGCAATCGCTGTGTCTAATCCAATGTGGCAATTACTGATGTTCTCGAAGTGGACAAGGGAGTCTGGGCGTCTTCCGCTGATGAAAGCCGCGATTTGTTTGTCTGCATCCTCCGAAGTTGCCGAGTAAATCGTCAGAGAGTCCAGTTGCGGGCAGTGTGAGTGCAGCAAGTCGCATACTGCTTCGTCTGCGAGTGCACTGCCGTCGAACAGATCAAGTCTCTTGAGATGTGACAGTCTGGCCACCCACGAGGGAAGTGCCGTTGAGAATACACCATCAATTGTAGGTTCAGTCAAGGCCTCCAACAGTGGAGATTGCTCAGTGATGACGTTACCGACTGCAAGTACGATGGCTCGCATGTCCAGTCTCTTAGGTCGATTCCTGCTGCCCTGTCGGACTGGTGCTTCGACGGTCAAGTGGAAGCGCTCAAGTGGGCCAGAAAAGAAGTTCTTCAGGATGCGGCCTTGCTTGAATTTGTCTTCGTCGAGGAGGTAGCCGAGATCTCTTAGGTCAAGCATGCCTGTTTAGCGCGAAGGGTGCTAAGTCAGTAAGGTAACTCATGAAATGTTCTCATGCTGTGCTCTCGACATACGCAAGTGCTTGCAGTATGGGTAGCTGGTATGGCCGAGGGCCGACATGATGAGTGTGCGCCATAGAATTGACCATCTTTGTACGGCCAAGTCCTGCTCCGATAGCGACAGGTCTTCGCTGCCGCCGCCTTTGATGGGACTGTCATGAGAAATTCTGTTGAACATTAGCTAGTGTTCCGACTTGGTAGATGATGCTAACACGCTTACCTGTACAGTGCACTGATGGCACCTGAGTTGGCGATTTGCTTGCTACTTGCGATGCAGTTGTACAGTGTGTCGAAGTCAAGCCTGTTAGACAGCTCCGCCGAGAGCAGATGAAACAGATCTGCTGGAAGCGTCGCAAGACCGTTGCTTCCCATCTCGGGCTTTTATATCAATAGCTGAATGATAATGTTTTGATGGATGCAATTCCTTCTGCTCCAAAACTGTTCGTATCAAGGCTTGAAATTGATGCAGCTGTTGATGTTGATGTTGTTGGCATTGATCGCTGGAAGGGAAGGTGGAGTCGCGAACAGCGCGGACACAGACAGCGACGCGACACGCGCCAAGGAAGTCAACTGAACCACATGAACCATCCAACCTCGCGCCCCACGACTCACTCTGACAGAAAAGAAGGATGGCAGTATTGACCTTCTCATTGACGCCCGAGGCGACTGGGCGCATCTACGAGGCACTCGTGTGTCTCGCCAAATTCGGCGAGTCGGTGGCGATTGAAGCACGTGGCGACAAGGTGCGCCTGGGAAGACTGTCGACTTTTCATACGTGCTCTCACTGACACGAGAATAGTTCACACTGACTGCATTAAATCTATCCAAGACGGCGTATGCGTCATTCGCCCTTGATGCGCGCTCGTTCTTCATCAGCTATGCCTTCAATGCCAACAGCCCTGCCAGTTCTGGTGACCGCTTTACCTGCCAACTATACAATCGCGCTCTTCAATCAGTCTTCAAAGGCCGCACGAACGACACCCGTGGGCGAGAGACTGGGATCGACCGCTGCGACGTAAGCATTCAGGACCGGCCAGACAGGACAGAATGCCGGCTCGTGGTGAAGATGCTGTGCAAGCATGGTGGGTCTTTTGCAGTCAGCTGGCAAGTAGTGGACACTGACGGACTATCACAGGTATGACCAAGACCTATCGTCTGACCTACGAAGCTGCTGAGGTGATGCATGCGCTTTTCGACAAAACCGCGGCCGGCCAGGGTTGGCGCATCTCCTCGAGAGTAATGCGTGAATACGTGGAGTATTTTGGCCCGAAAACTGAACAGCTCGACCTTTGCGCAACGGAGGGTAAAGTCATCTTCACAAGCTTTACGGAAAAGATCCAGGACGGGAAGCAAGTCTTGAAGCAGCCCCTCGAGACTGTTATCACACTACACACCGAGGACTTTGACGACTTCCACATGCAGGAGAACGTGCACATCACAATCAGGGTTAAAGACTTCAAGGCTATCGTGATGCACGCGGAGACTTTACATACACCGATTTCTGCATACTTCTCATATCCTACTCGACCGCTCCAATTCAGCTACCAGAGCGAAGGAATGGCATGCTCTTTCACTCTCATGACTATTGGCGACTACCGCGGCGCATCCTCAACACCAAACCCGAACTTCGTCTCAACCCGAAGTGCTTCTCGTCAGCCATCTGTGGCACCTGTGCCGATGCGCAGCAGCAGGAACACGTCTGAGATGCCTCCACCAGCGCGCCCTGCGTCGCATTCGAGACCAGAAAAGATGCTGTCGAGTCAAAGCCAGCGCAAACCACTCCGTCCGCAGAACTTCCAGCCTGTTATGCAAGAGCCCGAACCCGACGAGGACAGTCTCTTTATGCCAGCAGGCGATGACGAGCGGACGTGGGACCCACCGAACTTCGATCAGGAGGAAGAGGAGGAAGAGATGCTAGGCTGGGATGCCACGAACGAGATGCGTGGCTCAGAGCCTCATCCAACGTTCCGCGACAGCACCAAGTCCGGACCCTTGTCAAAACAGGGCGAACAGCAAAAGCAGAACCAGTCGCAGTGGGAGGACGGCCTGGAACCCACGCAGCGCTTGTCGCAGGTAAGGCTACTGCTTTCGTCCCCGTTCCAGACCATATTGCGATTACTGATGTCCATCCTAGTTGCATGGCATGTTCGATTGAGGAGCCCAAAATCTCAGCCTTGCGAGTCGTCGCTCAAGTGTCGACAGTCGAGATGAAGCTCGTTGCGCACCCAGCGAATATACCTGTCACCTTTCCGGGAACGACCAGCTCGTTCCACTTGCCCTTGACGTCGCATTTCTCGTCAATCTGCTCTCCACAATTCCCATGCTCGCCCCAGCCCCAGGCCATGACCTTCCCGTCTACTGTCAATGCTAGACAGTGCTCGCTCCCAGCAGCGACCTTTGCTATGGATGGAAGCTCGTCTGGAGGAAGCTGGCCGTGATCGTCTCGGCCCCAGGCAGTCAGTCGACCCGTGTCTCGCGACACGAACACATTTCCCCAAGAAGAGCTGATGTCTTCCCATCCTGGTACTTCAGAAGGCGCCTTTGCCTTTATATTAAAGCGGTCTCTGCCGTTTGGTCCAAGCATAGCCAGATCTCCCGTCTCCCTGTCTCCAGACAGACATGTGAAATCTTTCCCGCAGACTGCTCGTGAGACTTTGAACGTTGCCCCATCGATTCTTCTCGGCGTCCATGTGTCCTGCGCGACTTCTCCCAATTGTCCTTTGCGCCCTTTGCCCCATCCCCAGACTTGGCCATTGGTCAACACTGCAACTACATGTGCCATGCAAGCTGCTAACTGTAGCACTTGCGTTCCTTCTGGCGGAAAATCAGGAACCCGGGTCAACTGCCTCGCCTCAAGCAGTCCTTCTCCGAGACCCAGCTCGCCACTGCCTCCAGCACCACACACCCAGACTTCTCTCCCCTGATCTCGGGTAAGGATCGTTGCAGACCATGTCGCTGCTACATCCTCCCATGACTGTGCTACCGAGCTGCCAGGGCTAGCAATCTCTCGAAACTCGCCAAGAGGCCCAATGCCATTAGTAGCACAGCGACCGTCACTATTGTCACCAGAAGTGAAAGCGCGGCCGTTGCTGTACAGAACGACGGTATGGTTGCCACCAGCTGCAAGGCGTTTGATTGTGGATGAAGGATCTTGGTCCAGAGTGTTTGGAAGAACGCACTGAGGCGTTGAAACGTCTTCATCGTGCCCGAGGCCGAGTTGGCCTGAGCCGTTGGAGCCCAGGGCGAAGAGCATGATTATGGCGAATACTCGAGGCGTTCACAGATTGGGTTCTGCGGTCCGGAAAACCAGTAACAATGTAGTGCCGGTCTGTGCTACAACCTCGTGGCCGTGCATCGAGGAAATGAGTCGTGTAGTCGTTGAGGTTTGAACGGGGTTACGTCACGCCCCAGTGGTTCGTTCGCTCGAGGGTTTTGCGTGTTTAGGTTTGTAGACGCACACGCCAGTGTCTGTCGTATCTTATCATAGGTGCCCAAGATATATGAAAGTTAGCGACGTTCGAGACGATATACATCCAACACATAAAAAGGGCGAGGGCCGATCCGATGGATTCCTTCCAAGAGATGCGAAACGCAGCGCACGTTACGGCTCGCATCCCGCAAACGCGAGATCCAAGCTTGTTTCGGGCTGCGCCTGCCTGCTGTTTACACTTGCCATGTGACTTCGTCCAGCACAACACACACACACTTGCGAGCGAGCCCGTCCCGCTGCCCTCGCAGTCACACCATCTTCCGCATCCCTCGTCACTCTTTTGGCACCGACCCAGTCCGCTCCTTTCTCGAAATAAGCAGCACAGCCCCACGACACACGCATCACGCCAATAGTCTGCGCTCAAACCTGCTGAGTAGCTCTCACACTCGATAATGGCAGTCACAGCGAACCGCATCCAACCCGCCCTCTACTCTTGAGTGACGACAGAGTCACCCAGCGTTCTCGCTGTTCGAAACATATAGCACACTCGCTGCCACCGACGATCTCGCCAGTCGCGGCTATAGAAATTATATACCTCACAACAAACACAAAAGATGGCCCACAACGCGCCCTCGCTCGAAGCAAAGCTTGTAATCCTCGGCGCTCAGTCCGTCGGCAAAACATCCCTCGTCCACCGCTACGTGAAGAACAGTTTCATCCCGCCCAACAAATCGCAGTCCACTATCGGCGCCTCTTTCCTCACCACTCGCGTACACGACCCGGAGTCCGGCGCGACCATACGTCTACAGATCTGGGACACCGCTGGCCAAGAGCGCTTCCGCAGCATTTCGAAATTATACTACCGAGGAGCAGACGCTGCTATACTGTGCTACGATGTGAGCGACAGGTCGAGTTTCGACGAGATGGGACGGTGGCTGGCGGAGCTGAGGGAGCATACTAGCGGTCAAGGCGAGTCTGGGTTTCCCATCGTGCTACACGTGGTGGGGACGAAGACCGACCTTGTCGCCGCGGAGCCGAGTCGTCGGGAAGTGCCCTTTGACAAGTGTATCGGATACGTTGCGGAACAGCTGTACCCGGAAGCGGTCGCAGCCTCTGGCGCTGGAAAACCAGATGGTGCAGCAACGAGCATAGGAAGTTTTGGGAGTCCACCGCCGCCTACTGTGACTATTGCTGGAGCAGACGGCAGGACCATGTTGGCCAGCCCACAGAGCAACCGGTCGAGTGGATTCTGGGGCAGCGAGGCTATCTGGGATTGCTGTCACGAAGTCAGCTCGAAAGACGGCGAGGGCATTGACGAAGTGTTCCGAGTCATCACGCGGAAACTTGTGGACCAGCACACAAGGAAGATGGAAGCTTTGCAGGACGCACAGCTGAGTGGCAAGACACCTGGACTGGACGGGTCTGCAGGCGTACCCGGCTATTTTGATCTGCCAGGCGCTGGGCAAGGGAGCTTCAAGTTGACGAACGCCGACAAGAGAAGGAGCTGGTTAGGATTTCCTAGCACACCCGGTGCTCAGACGAATCACAGCTGGGAAGAAGGCGGCCCTGAGAGTGAGGGCCCAGGAGGCACACGTAAAGGGAGATGCTGCTAAGCTTCGCACAGCACATGTGAGAGGGTTCAAATGTTACTTGCGAATTTGGTTTATGAAGCGAGGCGTTCACGGCGTACTGGATACGGATGGTTTTTCACAGGCCAGCATTGAGAGGGAGTACACATAGCGACTGATTGTTTGTACAGAATTGCGGAAGGCGACGGAGACCTTCATAACGAGATATATCACTGTACACTAGGATCTCACAGCTTTCGTCCGCGCAAATGTCTGGTGAACTTGTTGAAGATACGAAAGTCTCCGGAACTGGATCAAACATGAGAGAGGCCGCTATATTGATCACGCAAAAACAAAAAGCTTTGCTGAACGTCAGGCCGGGGCTTATTTCGTGAACCGCCTGAGAGGTTTGCGTTACAGAAGCGACGAGTCATGACAATGCGTTTGTTGCATCCTTTGCCGTATTGTCTCGCAAGGTTGTCAGCAGCACACATCAAACTGAATCATGGGTAACACCCGCCTTATCTGACCACACTGTACTTCGCGATCCGAATCGCCGGCTTAGGCTAGTGAAGAAGACTCTCTTGGACAATCACCTTGCGAAGGAAGCCCATCCAGACTCGTCGTCTCTTTGGGATTTGAAACGTACTTTCTTTTGCTGCAGCCTGATGTGAGCCTAGTAGGCAAGGGTAAATATCATGAGGTCCGCGATTTAGTGGCACCGGTAGCGAGTTGAAAGTGTAATTGCAGATCATTGATTAATTAGTTAGTTTATTGGCCGTCGACACATGAATTATCCTCGCCTTCCCGCCTCCCCGACAGATGTCAGAGACCTTTGACCCAAGGTCACTTGAGTGACATTGATGCACACATGTAGTTTATGTCGTGCAAATACAGTAGGCTCCGCGATATTCGCGAGCTACACGCAGCATGATGCCTCGCCACTCACAAGTTCTTCATCACCTCATCTTGTTGCCAGCCATGATGAACAGCGCGAAGATAAGTCCTTGCCCAGAGAAGAAAACACCAGTCCTGGCGATAGCCATCGTCTTCGTGTCGCCGACAACGTACAACCAGCTGTACAAGCCGCGACTGAGCAAATAGCCCACACTCAGGCAATTGACAACACTTTTGCTGAGACCCGCCATATTGCCTGCGACGACTGCGGCTGCAAAGTAGCCTACGTTTTCGAGTCCGTTGGCTTGAGCGGCTTCTGCCCGGACGATTCTGTCGCGAGTTGCGTGTTGGAGAGCCGGATCGGCACTGGCTCGTGCGGCGAGGGCTCGCGGTAGGAGCATGTCCAGAGGTTTGGAGGTGCTTGTTGTGTAGAGGTAGGCGGCGTAGAAGCGAGGTAGTAGACAGAGAACCCAGGAGACCGGTAGGGTGTAGAGGGAGACGTTGGTCTCGGCGATGAGAGACGACATGGTTTTCTCGTTTTTTTGCTCGTCTAGTGTATCGTACAGAGGTTCGCCGTGAGAAGAAAGTTGAGTTCAAATCGGTAGTGGTCCAAGGGGTCGTATTCTCTCTTTAGAGGCTGCTTCGCTTGAGACTCCGGGCTGTTGGCTATTTTCTCTTTCTCACCGGATATACTGGCCTGTATGTGGTGCGGATGCCGAATATATTCGCAGGAGGCGACGAGAGGAAGTGCTATAGGAGAGGCATCAGGCTGCGGTGAGGAAAGAGGGCTACCTTGGGCCTGCTCCGTGCCTGCCTCATTCCACAATTATACGCCCAAACCTCCGGCCTGTGACAGGCCTGTGACAGGCCTGGACAGCCCCATTACGGCCATGGCGTCGCCGTTGGTCGCAGGCGAAGGAAGCGTTATTGGAACCAACTGGCGCACGCAAGGTCCTGCTCGGTCCCCTTCCTTGGTCCCGCGGATCAACGCCCCAAGCACAGGCTGAAGACCGGCGCCGAACGCAAGCGGCTGCACGAGCGCCACCAGTTCATGATCTGCCGCAGCCCAAGCCCCGAAGGACTCGCACTCGCTCGGGTAAAGGCTGAGGCTGCTTGCTGGTCGTGCGGTATACAATCTGACCAACGTTACTTGCATGCACAATGATCGTGTACGATGTTCCGCTGCCGTATCACTGTGTGCACGAGCACGGAAGGAAGAGTGACAGATGACATGTCGATGGTGCAACTGATGCTGCCTTTCCGTAAAGCACATACCCGCCTGTCAGTGCGATTGATTCGCACTCCTCCGGGTGGTGCGAAATATAACACACAATCTCATACGACTTTGAGGTCTTGAAGAAAACGTTACGCCATCGAGATGCTGATAGGATAACACGAGTGCCTAGGCAGCATATGCGCTACTACCTGAATGTACCGATAAAGGATCCTACGACCTTGCCCTTGAGATGGCTACCACACTCACAGGATGCTATACTTCGCACCACCCGAAGGCTATGGCACTTGCCTTAGCAGAATGACTTATTAGTAAACATTCATGTCGTCCCTTCTCGGTTCTGCGTAGGCAATGGTGACGAAGATGTTGGTAGCTGCACAGTCTACATGTATTGGATCTCTCATTCTGCACAGTTTCTCGCGCTCACACTCAAATATCAATTCGCAGCTACCATCGACTTTGATCTGTCTGCTCGACCTTTCGACCAAGGAGAGACACTTAAAGCAAAACCTTACATAACATCCAACACATGTCTCGTCTCATCCGCTTCTACTCTTTCCTCATCGTAGCCATTGTGGCGATTAGTCCATTCCTCGGACCGACCTTGATCACGTACGGCTTTCTATAGGAAATTGTCCTCCTTGTGTTAGTGTTGGGGTTTGTCTGCGGCATTTTGCTCTGGTACTTGGTCTCCAAACAGGTGCTCCAGTGAGATGCTACATCGATAAGTAGTAAGTCCACGCAAACATCTCCTCGAACACACTGCGTTCCCTAGAGCCGCGTGCTCTCAGGCAGTCCGCAACAGGCGGACCAGTTCCAATGAGAAACGCAATCCAGCCAAAGTACTCAAAATGCTAGGAAACAGTCGAGGAGAAATACGTGGATGGGAGCGAGGAAATTCATTATTCACTTGACTTGGACAAATTGAATGTAGGGGTTGTTGCGTGTGGCATCTCAGCGGCAATTCAAGCTCGATTCTGGCCGGAGCTGACCAAGGGACCTCGAACGCCGACCCCGCCAATTTGCAGCGCGTCTTCAGGGAAAGCGTAAAGATTACTTGAACATTTCCCAGAACTTCAAGCAATTGATCGACCACCTGATTACCACCCAAAATGTCGCAATCAGAGTCCTATAACGACACGCACCGCGCGTTCCTCCAGGCTCTTATTGCTCGTCCAACTCTCACATTTGCCGAAGCGCAACCTCTCCTCGCGCTCATCCAGACATCCTACAATCCTGAGAGACCCGTCTTAGAAGGCGACATAACCCGCGCCGACTTCGAGCATTACGTTCACGCCATCAACAATGCCATCTCTTCCTTCGACATGGAAATCCGTAGCACCGCCGACCAAGGGAACCGCGGAGTTGAAGTCTTCGCCCTCGTAAACACCGCCAGCGACGCTCTCACGCAAATGGCCACAGTACACAGCGCCGACGAAATCGCGTTCGTCAAGCGCGTCCTCGACTGCATGTTCGAGACCAACAACACCCGCCGCGCAGAAGTCATG
>Ga0265797_10010806_pt1 | contig 11557 bp, 11 predicted proteins | sample P2T30metagenome_FD_192433 | JGI IMG/M metagenome (GOLD analysis project Ga0265797, IMG submission 192433) | Plant litter microbial communities from East Loma Ridge, Irvine, California - P2 T30 | ecosystem: Environmental > Terrestrial > Plant litter > Unclassified | place: USA: California... | reverse complement strand
AAGACAGCGGCCACGATTGAGGAATATTGTGAGACTCAGTCCGCAAAAGAAGAAACTGAGACGATTGAACAACTTTTACGCATGGTTTTGTAGCCGCTTGTGTTGTTAATTCTGACACTTCGATCTCGAGAAGACCCATGGCATGGACGCCGATTCATGGTGTACAAGAATTCACAGCAATAATAATGACAAACGCAAAATCTGATATTGAACAATATAATACGATTAATTGCAGCCACTATCGGCTCGTCTCACAATATCGACGATATTTATCTACAAACACCAGGACAATACGAAATGAAGATCATAAGGCTTCATGAAACAGGTTAATGAAAGGATCACACGGCATACATCGCTCTTGTAGCCAAAACGCCTCTGTTTGCGTGACTTGGAAAGTATGTTTGCCCTGACACCGTCGTCAGACGATTTAGTCGAGGGGTGCAGGAATGCTGTAGACGCTGGCGTCGAGGTTGTTGGCAAGAGGAGCGCCGTAGTAGTCGAGCTCGATTTTCTTGGTGTTGATCTGGGATTGCAAAGTCAGCTTTTATGATCAAAGTCATTCTGAAATGTTTTTCAAGACTTACGAAAGTGGAGTTGCCGCGGTACGACCTGATGTTGTCCTCGCCCATGAGACGCATGGTGCTGTCGAGCTCAGTGTTGAAGATGTCGATCAGCTTGGAAACACCGTCCTGGCCGTAAATGTTGGCGAAGTAGAATGGACGTCCAACGCCAACGGCAGTCACGCCGAGAGAGATGAGAGTGAGCATGTGCGAGGCGTGACGAACACCGCCGTCGGCGTAGATCTCGATCTGGCCGAAGACTTCGGGGTAGTCGCGGTGGAGGTCGAGCAGGACTTCGATAGCGGTAACGCCCATGTCGACTTGACGGCCACCATGGTTGGAGATGTAGACAGCAGGGAAACCGAGGTCGGCGCAGAGCTTTACATCGTGGGCAGTCTTGACACCCTTGGGAACAATGGGCAAGTCGGTCATCTGGCGGAGCTCGTTCAAAGCCTCAATGCTGGTGTCAGAGGCGTGGCTGGAGCCGGAAGAGCTCCTGTAGCGGTCGTAGCGAGGGCGAATACCCTCGACGCCGGTGTTGTCGACCGTGAGGAAGACAGCGCGGAACCCGTTGCTCTTGATGCGGTCCAACTCGTCCTGTAGCTGGGTCCTGTTTTCCCAGATGTATTCTTGGTGGAACATGATCTGGTTGTCGGCTCCGGCGGCGGCAATCTCCTCAATGCTCAATGTTGATGAGATGGAAGGGACGTAGAGAACCTTGGAATCACCAGCAGCTCTGGCGAGGTTCCTCTCAGCTTCGGGATCGGTGTAGCCAGCCATAGCAGCAGGAGCGATGAAGAAGGGCGAGTCGAATTCGTGACCAAGAATCTTGGTCTTCCTGTTCAGGTTTGTCACATCCTGGAAGGCGAAACCGTTCATCCTGACCTTCTCCCAGTCGTGCATGTTCCTTTCGTATGTGATCTCGTCCAGGGCAGCAGTGCGGTAGTATGCGTAACGGCGGTTGTCCAGCTTGTTCTTGGCTGCGAATTGGAAATCGTTGGCGTCGACCATGTCGTCGATTGGCGGGTTCTGACCAGTCACCCACGCACTGGTATCGAGCCCAGTATCAGGCAGGCCCTCCATATCAATGTCAGCCGCATGGACAGCGAGAGCAGCCCCGAGGGCAGCGAGCATAGTTGAAGAACGCATTGTTGGTTGCTTAGCGAATGTGTATTAAGTTGGATTAGTTAATGAAAGAGTGTGTGTATAAACAACGAAAGGAACGACCACACAAGAGAATGATGGCAATCGACAAGCGAACGAGAAGAAACAGAAAGCGTGGTACGAGCAAACCTTTTGTTCAGATGCGTGTCTTGGATTAGGGCACTAGAATGCGATCCGAGTCAACAACGCAAATACATGCAGAAGACAAGGGGAGATTCAATGGCGTTGGACACGGGTGGACCGCTGCTGCACGACAAACCGATAAGGCGGCATGCTGGAGCGCCGCGCACGCTCAGCCTTGTTGATCAACGGTCTTGTGTTACCGGCCCCTCGGCGGGTGGTCGCATTTGGCGTACGCGAGAAGCCTTGCGAACGCAAAGAGTGGGTGCTTAGGTGGCTGTCAGGGACGTGCCCAACCGCGCAACGCATAACGTGCATGTCAATTCTCCGAGCAACAGTCTGTGATCAGCAAAAGAGATTTTCTGCAGCCTCGGATTAGGTTACCATCGACGGTGTGCAGATTTCACCAGCATGCCTTTGAACCATCCTTGCCCACGCCTTGCAGGACTGTGCTGGCTCGTCATCACAAATCGGTCTCGCCCTCTTCGTCTGGCGGCCGCACAACGGGGCGGGCTATATTCAGCGAGCATATATGCGCTCATAAGAGAGGCTGAATTTAGCAAAGATGGCGTAAGTCGAGGAAGGCCATGTTAGGGCAAGGGGCGGATTCACGGAGGATTCTGTACCCGCAAGCGCCCGAGTCTTGTGCAGGGTAACACATATTGACACAACCTTGACTTGACAGGCGGCACGAACTTCTGCCGGCCAGTTGACGTGTCGAGCGTGTCAGTGGTAACAAGTTATCGTGGCAGTGTGGTAGCAATGGTCGTCACCGCCACGCGTTATGTACGCATTTTGTGGCGTAAGGCTCACTGAAGACCGCTTCACATTGTAATGCATCACGTCTCGTGGTTGTAAACGGCAGCCAGGTCGATCACAATGATCAACCGCAATGCTTGTGAGTGAGAGTCTAGAGATGTCCTGCTTGTGCTTAAGACATAGTCTGAGCTGTTCCCAATGGAGGTCTTGTTGACTATAACAAGGCGTTTTATCTCGCCAATCTACCCGCCCGTGTCTGCATTTGGGAATATTGAGATTAAGCACGCTTGTCACCCGGACTTTCAGTCCGCAAGCGCTCTCCCCACTCCACATGGTCACGTTAGACTAGGTGACGAGCCGTGCGATATTGCTGAATGTTGTATAATCTGGCATGCCTTGCCTAGCTTGAGATGACCGTAGCACAAAGTTCTGTCAACCTGGCGCGAATCAAGTAACGTCCATACATGTAAGGCAGATTTGAAGAAGATAAATCTGGCACGCGACCAGTACTTTGTGTGCAGAGTTAACTGGACGGATTTCGCCGTTCGTGATTTTCGCGAAGCGTCTCAAACTAACTCGTCAAGTCGGCCTAAGCCCTGATACCGTATAATTTCCACCCAACTCGCCTTTCTCCGCATCGGAACTTGCACGGAAAGCTCTTGTAGCGCTCTGGCCGTTGTGCACATTCGCGTGATCAGCCAGATAATCGTGCCCTGCAGAGCGTGGCGGCTTTGAACTGCTCGACGATGTCCGGAGCACATCATCAATGTTCGCTGCTCTGTCTCTTGGTCCAGCCATGGAACCGACATCCGACGTCGGACGAGACAAGACTCTCATATCTTCGGCTGTGGGTGGTAATACGTCTGTACCAGAAATAGCATTGTCCTCGTCGAACTCGAAGACTTCCGCTTCTTGCTTGTTAAAGTCCTGGCCGGGATTCGCGGTTTCGAATTCGAGAATCTTGATCAGACGGTAGAACAAGACTGCAAGCAGTGATCCCAAGAAGGGACCCAGCCAGTAGATCCAGTGATAACCCGGGAACTGACGCAAGACCACGCATGGTCCGAAAGATCGAGCCGGATTGAGAGAGCCTATGATCGTTAGCACAGCTGATAGAGGATGCAGCGCGGATTGCAAGTAGACTCACCTCCGGTAAAGTATACACCTGAGAGCTCTGCGATGAAGAGAGAGAGTCCAATGCCGATCGGCGCTAAGAAAGTCCCCTTATGTTTCTCTGCGGCGAGCAAGAAGATAGTTATCACAAGCTGTGCCGTTAAGAACATCTCAATGACTGTGTCTGTGTTAGTCGACGCTCCATTTATACCAATAGACATATACTTACACAAGCCTTGCGCCACCGAAGTGCCTCCTCCGAGAGTGGTGGCCACGTTCATGGGTCCAGGAAATGTCGCATACACCACACCCGAAGCCGCCATGCTGCCTAAGATCTGTGCAACAAAGACCAGAGCAGCGCGTGTCCAGCCGACCGCGCCAATCAAGGCCATTCCAAGGGTGACTGCTGGGTTGAACAAGCCGCCCGATACTCGGAAGAAGACCCATGCATTGACTGCCAAGCTGAATCCAAAACCAAGCGCAATATATGTGAGCGCGCTTGAGTTGGGCACCTGAGAAAGGCCATTGTCCTGACCACCGGAACCCGATGTCGATGCATTGGCTACCTGTGTTGCAGCGAAAGCCATGAAGAGGAAGAGGAAGGTGCCGACGAATCTAATGTGACTGCGTTAACAGGCGATTCATACATTGATTCTCTATGATTATGTACTGACTCTCCAATCATAGCAGTAATGTGGTTGCGCACTCTGTTGGGCAAGTATCCAATGAAAGGCAGGTGCACCTCTCTCTTTTTATGGCTTTTCTTGCGCATGAATGGCAGATTGAGAAAGCGGTCCGATGGACCTTCTCGGTCGGACCTCATCCTGGGGTCTGAGGGATCCATAGGCATGTTGGGCGCGTGCTATGGATTTGCGCAGTTGTTCTGTGGTGCTTCGCTGTCGGAGGAGGAAGTGAGGTAGAGCTGCGTGGCGCCTTCGGTTCGAGTCGTGCTTGCGTGTCAGGTATAGCTCTTGGTCAGCATTAGGTTTCGTAAAACAGGTCACGACCAAAGATTCTGGCCGATAAAACGCTTAAATGAGAAGGCAAAGCAACGGAAATGAAAGACCCAGCTATGTGCCAGGAGGAAAAAGCAGCAGCAAAGAGGCACTGCGCCCAGACGAAAGTATACACCACCACCGATGTGCGGGCAAACAGTTGCAGTAGAAAATGGCAAAGATGATCGCTGTGCCCACAGTTCTTAGTGTAGATCTGTTGAAGCTACTACTCACGGGCGGATGGTGACGCACAGAGAGACGCGTGAAGTTAGATCAAAGTAGTTAGACCTTGCTGTAGATCGCAGCCTTGCACCGTGGGACGGCTGGTGGTGGTGTCACGAAGCTGAAAGCTGCATGAGAAGCAGTGCATACCAAGCTCTTGGAGCTCATCGTGCAAGGTCCAATTGGCTAGACATCGCATATGAAGGGATGACATGTTGTCGAGATTGCCGCGAAAGCCTTGTGCCGTGCCGTTGAACGCGTATAACGCCACCGACGCCGCGAGATGAAAAAGCCGTTGCGATACGCAGTGTGCGTAGGACGAAGGTTCGTCCGGAATCTGCGGAGAGGCAGCGCAGATCGACGCTCGCCCCACCATAGCAGGGGGATAAGCATTGAGAATGCGGTCATTGATCGGAATCGGGCTGTCGAACATAACTTCCATGTGCATCTCTCCCGCTTGCCGTGCTCGAGAATGCCTCGTCGACGATCGTCTGCATGTACGAGACGAACTCGTCGTGGAGATGCTGTCGATATACGTATGCATCAACGGTGTGCATCATGCACGAGAAACGCGCATGCATGAAAGAGCCACTTTGGTTTGCGGAGGAAGAACAGCAGACGTCCGAAGGTTTTACCTAGTCGGCTATTCTTTGCATCAACAATAACAGTGCTCACCAAAATCTAGTCTGCACGATGCCAAAATTGGTTTGTACCATTTGTAAATGGAATGTTGACAAGCGAGATATGCGAGGGTGCATTACACTGCAGGCAGATGCAGGTCGCGACCACGGTGATGTCTAGATAGGTTGACCGGCCATGTATCGTCGTGGTGCGAGAACTTACGCAGCTGTACACGCAACGGATTATGGAGGCATTATGCTCCAGCCTTGGAGGCTTGAGCCAGGGTGTCAGATGGTTTTGGCTAAAGGCGAAGGAAAGTGGGCGGTCAATTGAAAGTCCGGGTTTTATCTAGAGTGCATCTCAGAATTGCCGGGCCAAGATCCATATCGATGACGTTGTGGGTTATTCTAGAGGCACCCAGGCCTGCATGTACATATAGCAACACCACTTCCGGATTGACTAGAATTTATACAATACAACGTGATTCTTGAGCGGCACGGCAAAGTGTTACAAATCCCCACAATAGCAAATATTTCATCCCAATAGACTCGAGACCAACCACCCGATTACACTCAGCTTACTGCGCAATTCGCCATGGCTTCTGGAGGCAAAAGGATCGTATTTACTGGCGGTAGTGGGAAGGCCGGTCGTCATGTCATTCCGGAACTCCTCAAAAGAGGTCATCAGGTAGGTGTCGGTATTCCATCAGCTCACAAAACACAATACTGATCCTCCCCAAGGTACTGAACCTTGACCTTGTCGACTTCCCGGATCCGAGCGCAGGCGTCTTCACGCTCAAGACTGATCTCACACAATCGGGACAAGTTTTCAACGCCTTGACGACACATTACAACTTCGCTGGCTACGAGGCTGGCAAATCCGAAGGACCGCCTGATGTTGTTATACATTTTGCAGCTTACGCGCGGAACATGCTTGTGCCTGACAACGAGTGCTTCAGCGCAAACGTCACCGCAACATACAATGTGATCGAAGCTGCATCGAAGCTCGGCGTAAAGAAAATCATCACTGCGTCGAGTGAAACTACCTATGGCGTCTGCTTCAGTGAGGGCGATACCGACTACCACTCTTTCCCGTTAGAAGAAGACTACGACGTGGACCCCATGGATTCGTACGCATTGAGCAAGATCTGTGGCGAGAAGACTGCGAGAGGCTTTGCAAGGCGTTTCGGGAACGATATCTATGTACTGAGAGTCGGCAACGTCGTCGAACCTCACGAGTACGAGCGAGACTTCCCAACCCATGTCAATGAACCCATGACCCGGAAGCGCAACGCCTGGTCGTACATCGACGCACGAGACCTGGGCCAAATGTGCGACCTAGCCATCCAGAAATCCGGTCTGGGTTTCCAGATCTTCAATGCTACCAACAGCTTCATCACGACCAAAGTTCCGACCAAGCAGTTCCTCCAAGAAGTGGCGCCCAACACTCCCATAACCAGAGAGATGGACGAGTGGGAGGCACCATTGAGTAACAAGAAGATCAAGGACGTTCTCGGTTTCAAGGACGAGCATGATTGGAGACAGTACTACAAACCTTGATTGGCTTATCAGTTGAATGAGGCGGCATGCTTCACGAACTTCGCGCACGTTTATTCACGGTACAACGCAAGGGCGAGCCAAAACACGTTTCCGCAGGCCACGGGCACATTAGTGTTCACTCTTACTATATGCTCAGTATTGATGACGAGACAAGCCAGCCACAACTATTTGAACTTGTTGAAATTGTTGTTTAGATCTTTTTGCTCCCTCTAACAGTATTGTCATCATCGCAAGCACATGTCAAGATTAATAATCTACGGATAAGTATCCGCTTTTCGGACGGAGGAATCCAACGCACGACCGGCCCATCCGGGTGATCCGCCGGTAGCGGAAAGCTTTTTCCCACTTGGCGCTGCCTGATCGAACTTTGATAGCACTTGACATGGCTTTCAACCCAATCAAAGTACAGACATCCTAGACATAGGGCTGGAACCGCAGTCTCGACTACACCACCTGCCATGTAGCCAAGACGGACAATTAGCGACCTCATGTGGATACATGCGCGGGGTCCCCGTGGGGAGTAACAGCATATCCGTGGGGAATCAAGACCAAGGCCAGAAGCACAGCCTTGTCGAGACTGATAAAGACATCACGACCTCGCTTCAGAGAAGAAGGAATTATTCACACAGCTCGCTCTATCAGAGTGTTGCACACATTGATCTCTAGAATCTGAAGGCAGCTGTTCGTGCTCCAGCCTTGACCTCGTCCAAGATGGCTTCGAATCGCGATACTAAGGACACCAAATCGGATGTCGTACTTGAGGAGTACGCCGCTGGTGCGAAAGATGGCATTGAGGGTGTCTTGACCGAAAGAGACGGCTTTGGTGCCCGCAAAAAGGTCGACCCAATCGAGATCAAGCTTGTGCGCAAGATCGACATGTACATGATGGTCAGTCAGGCCACGTAAAACTTGTTGCCGAACGACAAGGCTAACATCACTCCAAGCCGATTCTCTGGGTGATGTACTTCTTCAACTTCTTGGATCGCAACGCCATGATCAACGGCAAATTGAACTCGTTGTCCAAAGATCTCAATCTCAAAGGCACTCAATACAACACATGTGTTTCGATCCTCTTCGTTGGGTATGCTAAAGTTGCTCGAGGCAATTAGCCATAGAGTGATTTGGCTAACATCAGGAAGCTATCTCCTGGGACAAGTGCCCTCAAACATGATCCTCAACAGAGTACGCCCGTCCTGGTTCATGTCCGGTAAGCCTACAAACCCAAGGGTGTGCACATGAGACCACACCGCTAATTACACGATAGGCTTCATGCTCGCTTGGTCAGTAGTGAGTCTTCTGACCTACTTGGCGCACGACTACCACAGTATGTTGGTCTGTCGATTCATTCTGGGTATCACGGAAGCACCAGTATGTCAAACATATCACAATCAAAATGGAGTTAGGCATAGACTGACCTTTCCAAGTTCTATCCCGGAGCACTATACATGATCAGCATGTTCTACACAAAGAAGGAGATGGCGACCCGCATGGCAATTCTATACACTGGCAACATGCTTGCCAGCTCATTCTCGGGGCTTATCGCTGCTGCGGTATTCCAACTCGACGGAAGGCATGGACTTGCTGGCTGGCAGTGGCTATTCGTAAGGCTCAACTAGATATCTGACGCTGCCGATCTTCGACTAACGGTTTCACAGATCATTCAGGGTGCCATCTCGATCGGCATTGGCATCGTCGCCATCTTCACCCTCCCCGACAGCCCTCTGAAGACCCGCTGGCTCACTCCGGAAGAGAGGGAGTTGGCCCACCGTCGTATCTTCGACGATGTGACAAACCGAAGATCAGAGGGCTCCAGTGTGTGGAAAGGTCTTCGTGAATGTCTCGTTGACGAGAAGGTCTGGGTAAGTTTGAACATACGACGCTATGGGATCATTGGGACAGATCGCTGATGCGCATTCTTCTTCTTTCCTAGTTGTTCTGCTTCATGGATAACATGCATCTCGCGGCAAACGGTTTCAAGAACTTTTTGCCTACCGTGGTCAAAACACTTGGCTTCGATACTACGACTACTCTGGCACTGACTTGCCCGCCTTATCTCGTCGCTGGTGGTATTAGCGTAGCTGTTTCATGGTCTTCTGGCCGATTCAACGAGCGAACATGGCACACTACCGTCTCCAAGCTAGTGGCTTGCGCAGGATTCGCAATTGCTGCCGCAACCTACAACGTTGCAGCACGCTACGTCGCCATCATGATCTTTGTTGGAGCAACATACGGCGTCAACAATATTGTACTCGCTTGGGCTGCAGCCAGTTGTGGCGAAACGGACGAGAAGAAAGCCGTTGCCATCGCTATGGCTAACACTTTCGGCAACCTTGCTTCGATCTACACACCCTACCTTTGGCCAGATAGCGACTCGCCCGGATATCTTCCAGCATTCATGGCCAGTATTGCGTTCTCGCTGATGGTTTGTGTTTCGGCCTGGGCAATGAGATTCATCTTGATGAGGAAGAACAAGAAGCTCTTACTGGAGGACCCCGGTGTCACAAAGCTCTTCGTGTACTAGGGCGTTGGCTTGTGGTTACTGTTCAGTCGCAATTGTCTGCTAGCCTCGACCAGCAGCACTATTGGTGGAATCTGATGTGCTGCACCCAGTGGCATACGAGCGATAGCTATGATCCTGTACGTTGGATGTGTAGATCTATAGCAGCTAATACCCCCAACGATAATGAATGAAGATATCAGCACATACGTTCGGAGGTCAGCAAAAGTTGGGCATCCCATCCGACGCCCGCCACCAATCTCACTGTCTCTCACCAAGGCCGTCGGCGAGTTCCCTTCCAACAACTGCTGCAAGACTACATTGTGTGATTCGAAACCGCGAGAGTCGACCCTCCACTCACAATGATGAATTTAGTCCTCAAGAACTTCTCCGGCTGTGATGCTGAAGTTGGCACCAATGAACGACAGCTTAGTCGGCACTGCTGTGCGAACAGTGATACCCTTGAGGCGCTAGTCGATATTGCGCAATTAGTTTAGACACTTTCAGAGATTCGTCGCTGTCTACGTACTCTATGAAACAATGCCCCTTACTGGGCCTGAACTTCCTCAACGTCAGCCTAAGCTGGCGGCCTAAGCTTCTACATAGCGTCAGGTCTATGCAAGATCCTACAGTCTAGAACAACCTGATGAGATGCGTGACATCATTCGTTGGTAGTAGACTCCAACTCTTAGCTACTTACATCCCCAATGTGAATTTGTTGACATAAATGCGCTTACGTGTATCCACGCTTAGACGTTCACATTTGTCATACATCGCATTCTCACATGTGTCTAAGGTCAAGCGCTCACGTGTGTCTATAGGGGCACTCATTGATTATAGATAACCGTCAGATGCCAAGTCTCCTCTTGCTCAATTTGCGGCATGACATGTTCGCTGGTAGAATTGCATACATCACTCAAAGTCTAGGCAATCTTGGCGACTCGTACTTCTTACTGCCAAGTGCTAACGAGAAAGATGAGTCTCAAACATGCTGTTAGAGTCAAATCATATAAGTAGTGGAACTGTATCGAGTGCAATACGACTCCCCATCATCACGTCACATCAAAAAGAAAACAATCCAACAGCATTTCGACGAAGCTTCCAGCCCAAAGACCTTTTGACCGCCCGCAACAGCAACAACAACTATGATGTACACATCCATCCTATTCACTGCTCTTGCAGCCACTGGTGCACTCGCGCAGCAAACGCTAGACCCGACCTTTGTTGCCGTCACCCTCAACAACCAGACTCTCGGTGGAGACACGAACCTCCAGCAAGATCAGTTCCCCCAGACCAAGGAAGCTCTCGGCGGTATTGTCGGACCCTACGACAAGGTCACTTTGACCCTCGGAGCTGATATTGTTGATCCCGATATGCGTTGCCAAATTGTCGACACTCAGGGCAACATCATCAAGGTTGACCGAGGCACCAACCTCGACAAGAGTACCTTTTCAGCTGGCAATCCATGGGCCTTCACGAACGGTCCGGCTGAAGTTTACGAAATCACCTGTCCTGTTGCCGCACCTCCCGGAGAGTAGATCGAATCTCTGTGGGATCGAAGAGGACGGTGGCTGTTTTCCAGCGATGATCGACCTCGCTCAGAAGATTCCTGCTCTTCTACTGTTCGAATCCGGTTTGAACGATAGCTTTTGTTTGTTCGCGTGTGCGAGTTGAGCAATTCAGCTGCTACAGCTATTGCTTCGACGTTGAGAGTTTGCTTTTTAGATCTGCAATGGCAGTTTATAGTCCCTCCTTTATGCTGTACTCAAGATTCTATAGACACATTCATTTATTAGTTGATCAAGCTGGATTCTATATTGCAAAGTAAAATTGACTATAATCCGGTTAAATAAGCACATACGACCATAGGTCAGTGAAAACTGGGCATCCCGTCCGCTCTGCCATACATAAGCACTGAACCGGGCGACTAGTACTAGAGTGGGTGAC
>Ga0265797_10010805_pt1 | contig 11558 bp, 12 predicted proteins | sample P2T30metagenome_FD_192433 | JGI IMG/M metagenome (GOLD analysis project Ga0265797, IMG submission 192433) | Plant litter microbial communities from East Loma Ridge, Irvine, California - P2 T30 | ecosystem: Environmental > Terrestrial > Plant litter > Unclassified | place: USA: California... | reverse complement strand
TTGATATGTGCCTGGACCTTCGTCGCTGCATCTTCTCATATGGAGCAGACATGCACTTTAAGCATCCACCTTCTCCACTTGCTGCAAAGCAACTTTTGTCGCGCTGCCCTTCTCGTCAACCTGATCCCCAGTTTCAATAGTCCCAAAAGACTCCACGCTCGTCTCTCTGAACTTGCGAGCACTGACGTGCGCCTCGAAGAGCATGTCCATCTCAGCATAAGACCTGCCTTTGGGCTCTGGAAGACGGAAGTATGTCCAGATCGCACATAGAGCACCAGATGCAGCCCAGAAGAAGCCGGCCTTGGCACCCCAGTGCCAGGATGACGGGTTGAGCATGTGCGGTGTAAGGGTATTGGCAATTACACCGGTGATGTTGTACAGATTTCGTGCGAGGACCACAGTCTTGTTGCGCAGGCGGGTAGAAGAGATCTCGGCGACGAGAGAGTAGCTACTTGCAAATTAGTAATAATCTCAACGCAATGAGACTTGATGCGACTTACCAGACAGGCCCAACGGTCATGTCGTAGACAAAGGTGTAGACGAGAATCATTGCTCCAATGCCCCACTGCGCTCCCGAATTAGATTCTGGTGCAATACCCAGAGCGCCCACGATGATCAAGAGCACCACCATCGCGATCTGGCCCCAAATGTATAGAGTGCGGCGTCCGAATTTGATCATCAAAAACCAGGAAAGAATCGTGCCAACAGCTCCGAGCGCATATTGGCCTAGCGAAAGAGAGAATGCAGAGCTCACGTCGAGACCAGCAGACTCGAAGAAGTAGGTAGAATAGCCGGTGAAGGAAGATGCTCCGCAAAGTGTCTGTATAGCCCAGACCATGCAGACGATTTCTGTGCGACGTAGATCAGTTCCCCTGAAGCAGTCCAAATAGCTAGTTCCTGATGTATTCGACTTCTCAAACTCGTTGGTGTAGATCATCATGTTGATGGTCTCGTCGGCATTGAACTTCTCTCCCTGGTTTCGCGAAGTGAGGCGGAGTAGTGACTGCTTGGCTTCTTCGATACGCCCTGTGCGGACTAGCCACCAAGGAGATTCTGGCGCAAGTGAAATGCCAATGATCAGTGGCAAGGGCCAGATCCACTGTAGGCCATAGGGCAGCTTGAAGCCGATGGGTCCGGTCTCGTTGGCAACGCCCTTGAGCACCGCAGACGAGAGGAATTGGCCGATCACCCAGCAGAGATTGACGTAAGTGGTCAGATAGGCACGCAAGCTCACAGGGCAGACTTCGGCGGCGTAGGTGGTTGTAAGAGTCTGGAAAGCTCCCCATGGTATTCCCATAAGGATCTCGCCAACCAAGAGCATGGGCAAGCTTTGCGCAAAGAAGACAATGAAGATAAAACCAGTGAGCAGAATCAGGGCGCCGATCATGGTCTTCTTGTAGCCGATTCTCTCCACGATGTAACCAATGAAGAGGAGACCAATGACTTCGCCGACTAGAGCTCCATTGGACAGGCCAGATTGCCAGGCCGCGCTGACCTGATATCCACTGCCATCGGGCATCGGTTCACCGAACCGCATTTGGAATGCCGGGAGTGCCTGGAGGGAGTTGATGAGGACAATGTCGAATCCCTCCATGATAATGCAGGTAGACAAGAGGACAGACCAGCCGATCGCCTTGGGGTAAGTCTTGATACCCTGCAGTAAAGTCATGGAGACTTCGGCTTGTGTCGCCTTTGCAGCTTCTTCGACGACATGACTGTCCACGTGTGCGAGGTTGCCGGCATCGTGGGCTGTGATGCTGTTGTTGCGGCGGGAGCCATCATTGGCCGAGACTGAGAACGTGTGAAGATCCGCCATCTTTGTAGCTGGGTGGTGGTTCGAAGATGTAGTCCTGGAGGTGCCTGAGAGACAAGGTGCCAAGTGTAGGAGTCAATGCTAAGATGAATGTCTTGCCATTTTCTGGGGCCCCAGGGTGATCTAAATAGTCTGATCCACTTCCCCAGATGGGGGAAGAAAGAGTCTCGATGCTTGTATGAGCTTGGAGTATGTGGTGCTACACACTCGTGGTTGGTGAAGATGCGGTCGCTGAAACTTGTTGTGGTCTGCCTGAGTGGCGTGGAAAGGCGCGGAGGGAGAATTCTAGCGAGCGACAATTTCGGCGAACCGAAGTCTATCTCTTGTAGTTTGTGTAGCACGATCGAGAGTTCTAGCGCGCATTAGAGCGAGAATGAGTGAGACTGGGTACTGTCTCGTGTGTATGCAGACACATGCTTGCAAAATGTCTCTTTCACCATCACGATAGAAGCCGAAAGTTCAACGTTTGCTTCTCGTGAGAAGGCCATGTCTACAGGCATGATTTCCGAATCAGAACGTCCTCCCATTGAGATACAGTGGATGGAACGACCAATGCTGTATGCGAAGTCATGAACAGGGGCTGCAGTATTTTTTCATGTCATGTATTCGCGTAATGTGGCCAAGTCATTTTGGCGACGACAGACGGTGGCTATAGCCGTGGCGTGAAGTCCAAGAGCCATCCGATCTTGTCAACTGAAGCTTTCTTCCAAGCTTTTTTTCTTTCGCAAGTCACGGTGCCGCATCTCTCTTGCTGAATCACAGTGTGGATGTGTACAGTACAACTGCAGTAACGGGGCGCACAGGCGCGAGGCGAGGGTGTTGCGAGCGAGAAAAGCGTACGTGTATCGAATCCTGATATGCGACTACGGAGGTGTCGAGGAGGTATGCTGGAAATACCACTTGACACCGCGTAACTTCAGCCTGACAACATCCATGATTGAAACATGATGCACAGCTTCAAATATGAATCTGGCGACGCACGCATGACGATTGGTCCTGTGGCAGCCGAGCCTTGGCGCCCCTTGCACCTCCCCAATAAACATTCGATTTTGAATATCATTCTGGCACAGCAATATACGAAGGATGTCTCTACCAAGAAAGTATAGAACTGCAGCATAAGCCTGGCAGAGCTCCACAATGAGCAACTTTGAGGTGAGCGCGGAAAATCTCCAAGTCAGCCTTGTTCGCACGAACAGCTGTCCGAGCGGCTGACAACCGCAGATCTCATGTCAACTATGCCAAGTGCCGTTCAAGATCGGCAGGTTCAGGACGCAATTCGAACCTCGCAATGCAGCATTGTCTTCTTCTCGGTCCTTCTGGCCGGAAGAAGGGAAATGCAGGCAATATGGGTGCAAGACGACAGTAAGGCGTGGGAGCCCTACTACAAATTCGTCGGAGTTCTCCAATGAGACAGCGACTGAAATATTCGATGACGTTCTTTATTCTGAAAACAATACAAATAAACACGAGGTCTCTTTTGGCACTTCGAAACCTATACGAAAGATCGACTGGCGAGCTCTACGTAACGCCCTTGGTGAGCACATTGCTGGCCCCAACTGCGAGGACACTCAAGGCTACAACGGTAACCACATTTCTGCAGAAGAAATGAGGACATGCACCACAGTTCAATGTCTTATCGAGAAAGCAGGTGAGACACGAGAATGGCTCCCGGAATGGGCTTCAGAACCATCCGATGAAGACTTCGAGCGAGAAAGCAATTACTTCCTCTCTGGTCTCGGTGACAGAATCGGTTCGTGGGAAGATGACGGATTCTGCTCTCCAAGACGCCATGGCGTCGGCGAGCTGGATCCAGTGTTGGGCGACAGAAGCGGCTTCACTAATGGCGACATGCCATTCCACCCGTACTGCCTTGAGATATACAGACGCGTGTCTGAGTGTCGTACGGGTACAGTGGATGTTGATGGCCTCGCTGGATGGTGGAACAGGTGTCAAGAAGGTCCTATCGCGCCCATGCATGCAGCGGTCCGACGCGGCAGATATGAGTGGTGGCAGCATCGAGCCGGAGACGAGTTTCTTGCTGCAAACCCGCTGCAAATACCTGCTCTCACTGCTCTGTTTGAAGCCGCAAGTCGGCCGCAGGGGAGCTTCAATGCGAGGAGCAGTCCCTTTCCAGCACATTTGCCAATGCTTTCTCATCGCAGTGATGCATTTGAACGGCTACCGGAAGAATTGCGCAACATAGTGCTTTCGCAGTTGAGTTCGAACGACATCGCAAACTTACGGCTTGCCAGTAGGACGTTTTACCATCTTCCTATTACGCTGTGGCACGATCTCATGAAGAAAGAGTTGCCGTGGATCTGGGAGGCTTGGACTGACCGTCCTTACGCTTCTTTGGCATGTACAACGCGGAATGAGCTTGACGCCAATGATGAAGCACTCAATTCACGACTTGAGGCACTGGAAGCACCCGACGGAGATCAGCAGGCAGCAATTGAACAAGCACGCTCCCAATACAGAAAACGCTACGACGACTTGCTCAAGCCACGACCGGTGAATCGACTTCATCGCCTGCGGACTGACTGGTACTGGCTTTACTGTCAGATCAATCGGGAGTGGAGGAGGATCAAAGGTCTGCAGAATCGAGAACGCATCTGGAAGACCCTCGAGTTTGTCGTCCGCAGGGTCAAGAGCCCGGAAGAGGATGTTCATGCTGTGATTAAAAAGCACATGGTATCGTTTCCGTTCCGTTCCGAGAGTCTTGAGATCTTACGTTAGACGAGACGTCCATGCAATTGGAAACATTATACGTACAATCGTACTACATACCACATGCAGACACACCTTCGAAGGCGTTTCCTGAGACCATCCATCTCAAAGGTATTGAACCTTAGGATGATGTCATCAGTCGGAGCATACTCCGATTCACTGTCGGAAGTATCACCGAGCGAAAGCTAAAAATGGGAATGTGCGACGTTTCGGCGCCGGGCTATGCACTTCTTGTGCACTTCATGCGTCGGCGCGAAGCCCACCGCCGCGATGCCTCTCTCCCTTCCTGCCCACCATTCGATATACGACAGCTCCAGTGGCGCATGGGTCCCGGCTCCAGCGACACACTACTCATAGTAGTCGAACGTCACACTGGTCGTTGATCCGTTATGTCCTCCCAACGTGCCTCTCAGGCCCTCCAAGGAAACCAGCAGCGAGCTCGTCGACAGCAGATTTCCGCCGCATGTAAGGTCTGTCAGGCCCGGAAGGGCAAGTGTGATGGCCAACGCCCATGCGCGTGGTGTCGTGACAAGGAGAAAGAATGCGAGTATGAGGTGCAAGTCGGAGAGACCCGTGTGGGCGCACATAAGAGGAAGTTAGAGGATCTCGAGCAAGAACACAACGCCCTGCTCGAACTCATCGACATTGCCGCAATGCGGAGCGACGCCCGCGATATCCTCCAGCAGCTGAGGGGCGGCAGGAAAGTCGCCGATCTCTTGGGTTTGCTGAAAGAGGGCGACATAACGTACCAGGCGCATTTGAGGAGCAGTCCAAGAACCAGGCGTATGCTTCTCGGTCTGCTCATACAAAGTACCGCTTCACTTGACGAGATTGTCCTCACTGCGCCACGCATCGCCGATTCACAGCTGGACATCACATGGGACTCGCCCTCTCCTAGCACTCAAGCTTTGACAGGCCGCACCCTTGATGCAGCAGACATTATCTCGGCTACTGAAGGCATCATTGCCTCGGATGCACAGCCTATATCTGGAAGGTCACTCAATGACAATGGCAAGCAGCCTAATGGAAACGTCAAGAACCTAATTTCGGTGCCGGCGCAGCCGTGGACAAAGCTGACCAAGGATGATGCCTTGGTATCGCATCTGGTGACAGTCTTCTTGAATTACAACAATGTGTACTGGAGGTATGTCGAGGAAGACATCTTCGTACGCAGCATGCAAAGTGGCCTCCCAGACGAATTTTGCTCGCCATTATTGGTCAACGCAATATGTGCCATGGCGTGCTTGAGCTCAGAGCACAGCGCTGCCTTCCTTCGACCTGACGACTTGATGAGCAGAGGAGAACACTTCCACAAAGAGGCGTTACGTCTCTGGATACTTGAGCGCGGGAAAGCTTCCGTGACTAACATTCAAGCCTTGGTAATCATGTCCATGGGAGTAGGATTCCGCGGTAAGGACAAACTCGGCATCTCTCTAATCAATATTGCTGTGCAAATGAATCATGACCTGCCCTATCCATCAACATCTTCCGAAGATATCACGATGTCGGACAAGTCGAGAGTTAGAGTCAGCGCAAGTTGGTCGTCGCACCTTTTTGACACGTTAGTATGCCCAAGGTAACAGCTGCACACAAAACATGTGACTTATCTCCTACAGTACCAACTCCCTTGGTCTCCTAAGAACGTGCACGCCGATCGACAAAAGACTCTCACTACTACCAAACTTCCCTGAGGTTCAACATGTGTGGACTGGTGAGCCTTTTCTCTCTACGAACTGCATCTTCCGGCCGAATGCTCTCATGCGTGAGCGATGCCAGCTTGTCCGTTTGACTGCAGAAGTGGTGAACCTTGTCTTCTCACCTACAAACGTCTCTACCGAGCCGGCCGTTGAAAAAGCAGCGAGAGCTCTCATGGAAAAGATGGAGCACTGGTATAGCATGCTACCCACCGATCTGCAATTCGACAAGGATCTCCCCGCTCCGGTTTACGAGTTGCAGTAAGTCTGATGTTTTACCTAGATGATATAGCCGTCACTAACTTTTTGAGAAGCGGTCACTACTATTGCGCACTTATGACTCTCCGCGGATCCGTGCCCGCCTTGCAGGCCATGCCAACACCGGCCGAAGCCTTGAAACCTCTCATCAGGTTATCTCATCGAGGAGCCCCACCACTCTTACAAGCAGTCCTAGAAACAGCAGACGTCTTACGAGATTTCCGGCGCAAATACGGATTCAAGTCATCCCTCGCCTTTATCTTCCAAGGCGCAGCCGTCGTCTCCTCCATTCTGCTCAATCACATCGGATCGCAATCGAGACGATCACTGGACATCTCGAACGGAGCTTCAGACTACCAAGATGATCTCGTATCGGCTTTCAACGAGTCATACCGTTGTCTCCTCGCCATCGGCACGAGAGTCATGATCGGTCGCGGCGTCGCGCGTATGGTGTACCATTCTTCGCGTACTGGAAACACGCCTCTGCCTGATGATACACAGCGTCTGCTCGAAGTCGTCAATGACATTGTATGGACGAGTACGGACGTGCAGCAAATCAGCTCGAATTTTCCCAACTGGGCTATCAGAGAAAGTCTGGGCACCGGGGGGCTGGCTGAGGATATGAGGATGGAGAGGCTGCTGAAGGATTGGGAGGCGCTGAGCTTGGAGGCGAGTTGAGAATGAACCGTGCGGCAAGTGCGTAGCACAATGTTTGCTCTTGAAGAAGACGTCTGCGAAACAGCCAGTCGTCTAAGGTCTTTCTGAACAATGCGTGGGGCAAACAACATGGATGCCATGAGCATCTTTAACACTTGATAAAAGCCTCGATGGCTGAATGAAAGATTTGAACTGGCACAATTCGAAGTACTCTAGTCGGCTACCCAAGTACCGGTACAATGATATCAAAAGACAAGTGCTTCGATGGCCTTAATGGCTGTCTCGACATCTGTCCGTAAAATCGCTTGGATATCGTACAGTCTCTTTTCGCACATGCGATGAGTCTAGTATGAATGACTCTGAAGTCGCTGCATTCCCACCGACGAAGACAACTGGATCCCAAGAATGTGACGTTGTATGGAATACCTCGCCTTGGTTCGTCTATGTGAGCGGCGAAGGAGCAGACCCAAATCAAGCCAGCCGAGCGCTGTTCGGTTGCGTCAAAGGGGGATCCGAGAAAGACTTGCTCGATCTGGCCAATTTGACACAACGTCTTTCTGTCTCCAATCTGCGCCCAGCTGGCATAGATGGCAGCGAGTCTGCGGCTCGACCGGAATGACCAGCATCGTGGCAAGAAAGAGGCGCCGGCCTGTTCTTCCCTACTGTCAAACTCTTTGCGCCGCAATGGCACACGCCAGTCGACTCGCTTGCGAAGGTGGCTGTTGACCTTGCAAGTGGGAGTGGTCAGCCAGTGCCCCCAGGCGTTGGTGTGGAATCTGATGGACGGACTTTGCGCAACAACGCGATTCGAAAATTGGCAGGACTCTGAGGTGCCGTGAGACGCGACCATGCAAGTATGCATCGCCTTTGGCGAGACACTCCGGTCTCCCGCCGTCGGACTGTCTAGCTCCTGTCTTGCAGATCAATATCATCCCCATCCTTAAACGGGAAATCACTCGCATATACTACAGTCGCTGCGCATGAGTCTGCATACATCATTCTCATCAGCCACGAAGGTAGTATCAACACGCTTAGCCTTCTTGAAGGTCGAAAATACCACTGAGATACAGTTGAGCTTGATCTGTATCTCATAGTCGTATATGCAAATACTGTTAGGCTAAGATCCGAAAATTACTACACTTACCATTGAGATACGGCTAGTGAAAGAAGCGCAGCTGTATGCAGATTCATGCACAAGAACTGTACCGCTGGTTCATTCGGTCGCCTCAAGATATTTCCATCCGCGGTTCGCTCGCGATGGCTGTATCCCACTAGCATAGTTCCTAGCGGTCCAGCCGATGGGGGGTACAGCATACTCACCATGTTCGTCCGGAGCACACATCATGGAAGAGAAGTGGGACGAAAGACACCACGGCGTTGAGGAAGCTGGGGTTCAATAGGCAGGGTTCTCACAGAGTGTCGACAACATGAACCGTATCGCCCATCACCTTTCAGTGATCACTCCACCGTGCACCGGATTGCCTTCGAGCCTCCCCCTTGGCCTTGAGAGACTCTCCTTAAGATACATGTATTCAGGGCGCTACGCAACGCCTGAGGTCGATCACATTACGCTCTTGCTCCTCCTTTCTCTTCCATCAGTACCTTCCAGTCAGTCCGCTTCGGCTTCCATCCAAGCCCGGCAAATTTGTCTCCTCGCGTCCTCTCACCGCATCCCCACATGATGTGGCCGAATGGATGGATCTTCTTTGCCTCTTCAACAGATATAGATTCCACTTCTCCGAGACCCAAACGTTCACTGACAGCAAGCGCTCGCTCCAGCATGCTCAAATCCCCGGTTTGTACAAAGTGATACCCTTCAAGATTGACTCCCATCTGTCTCTCTCGGTGGTCTCCAGCCTCGAGTGCAATCCCGGCAAGGAATACGACTGCATCTCCCAGGTCATGTATCGAAGTCCATGACCATGTTGCAGTACCGTCGCCGATGACGAAGGAGCGCCCGCGTGCCTTTGAAGCGGCATAGTATGTTGCCGAATTGCTTTCGATCTTGAAGAGCCCTTCACCCTGTCCAAACAACTGCCCTGGCGAGACGAGTATCGTTCCCACGCCGCAGGAGATACTATGCGCGATGATTGCCTGATCTGCGCCGGCATGTATGCGGTCATCCGGTACAGACAATATCGCAGCAGCATCGTCAATATCGCTCCAAGGGCGGCTGTCGGGCGCGAGATTGCCTGTGATCGGCTTTGAAAGGTCGATGAGGCTTCGTGGGCCGGTCAAGCTGATGAGTCGTGGACGTGGCGGTTCTCCATGATCATGCAACGCCAGACCGTCTAGCAACGCACACATTGCTGATACGTTGTCGCCTCCGGCGTTGATGACGAGATCAGCCTTTTCTGCCATCGCTTTCAGGAACGAGTGCGACGGGTCCTTGTCAACGACTGGCGTGACATTGCGATATCTCGAAGACAGCTCTGCTGCTGCCTCCTCTCTGCGAATCAGGCATGTAATGTGTAAAGTTGGATGAGCGCTCGAAAGCCGTGAGAGAATAGTGCCGCCGACAAAACCACATGCGCCGATGAGTATGACGTTAGCTTGCACAGCCATGATGTCGTTTGTCGCTCAGGTCTGACTTTGTGTGCGGTGGGAATGCAAGGCTGTTGAGCTGCGGTGGGCTCTGTAAAGAGATGCGCACTGCTTTGATCTTATGCGACGCGAAAGCGAAAGGATACAAGTGTACTTGCCGCTGGCCAGTGATACATGGCCACCGCAAGGGTTTCGAGCATTCTTTCTTTGGCAAGAAATGAGCATGTTTGGCGAACGCAAGATAGTGTATATATACCCCAGCATTGCATCTCAGCACTGTCGCAAATGTCGATACTAACGAAATACTTCAAACACATGAGGGCACAGATATAACGCATGTGACCATCAAGAAGCATATTATGCTTACACCAATAAGCCACGCATATGATCTCAGTGGTCGCGCTAGTAACATCAAGCTCATCGGTGAATACTATCTCTATCGCCTTTGAGATGCTCACCAAATTCTGATATCATTCCAACAGCTGGTGTGCTAAAATCTCCAGGTATAGTCGAAGACTCGGTCGACACATTTCTTTAGAGATGATCACAGATATCACTGTACTCCAGAAGCTGCTATGTATCAATGGATAGAATGCTCACTGTGCTTGCCAGTGAGATATGGCCACTGTAAGGGTTTCGAGCATTCCACAAAACGCCTCCCCCTCTTATGTGCTCCCTTGCGCACGACGCCTTCTTAAATAAGTAACGCGCGCACACCTGTCGCCCAAAACCCGTTCGATGTCGACAATGTCCCATCACTATGCGACGAAGGTTTTGGGTCGGGCTTGGATGCCTTCTCCTACAGGCTCACCACGGATTTCGTCTCGAGGCCGCTTCGATACAGCTCGTCCACGCCAGGCTGCTGTTGCTCAAGACTCCTGGTTTCAAGACCTGCGCATCCTTCGCGGTCGTCTGATAGAGCGCCTAGGGGTACTCCTGGCTCTCGTGATATGCGTGGCATACTTGGTTTGCCATCATGATCAACTTGTCGAACCTGCCACTCATGTATGGGCACAATCTCTCCAGCGACTGAGACTCGGCGGTTCCTTGCTCCCCTCTTGGAGTCGAGTGGACTGGAGCTCGTATGCTTATGTTTCGTACGCCACATCCTCAGAACATCTCTGCAACTCAGTCATGCTAGCCGAATCGCTGCATCGTCTCGGTGCAAGGCCAGATACTCTCATCCTGTATGCCACCGACCTGGCTCTTGATACACAAGCCAACGCTTCCGCAGCACGCCTACTGCAACAAGCAACCCAAATGTACGGCGCTCGTGTACAACCAGTCGAAGTGCTCAACAGCCCAAGCAGCACAGCCAACTCAATGTGGTCCCAAGGCTTCACAAAATTGCTAGCCTTCAACCAGACGCGATACAAACGAGTCCTCAGCCTCGATTCCGATGCGACTCTGCTCCAGCCAATGGACGAGCTCTTCCTCCTACCCGCCGAATCCAAAGTCGCCATGCCGCGAGCATACTGGCTCGAAGACAAGCTGTGCGCGGCGGTGATGCTCGCATCGCCCTCGGAATTCGAATTCGGACGCATTCAGGCGCGTTTGAAAGAGAGCCAACCGGAGGAATACGACATGGAGATCATAAACGCGTTGTACGGGGACAGCTGCCTCGTGTTCCCGCACAAACCCTACCTTCTCCTCACTGGTGAGATGCGCGGGAAGAGCCACGAAGCATACCTTGGATCCAAAGAAGAGCCTTGGGACGTCGACGGCGTGATGAAACAAGCAAAGTACATCCACTTCTCAGACTACCCTTTGCCCAAGCCATGGGTGGGTGCCACAGAGGCCATGAAGTCGGAGCTCATGCCGAGCTGTAAAGCGCTGCCAGGGAGGGACACTGGTGGACTGGACTG
>Ga0265797_10010804_pt1 | contig 11558 bp, 7 predicted proteins | sample P2T30metagenome_FD_192433 | JGI IMG/M metagenome (GOLD analysis project Ga0265797, IMG submission 192433) | Plant litter microbial communities from East Loma Ridge, Irvine, California - P2 T30 | ecosystem: Environmental > Terrestrial > Plant litter > Unclassified | place: USA: California... | reverse complement strand
CGTGAGGATAGTAAAGTAGGCTGCAGATTGTTCACTACTCAAGCAATAGGCTCTTCAATTGAGACCTGCTGCTCATGAATGCGTGCCGCCACGCAACACTGCAAAAGCCATCATGGCCAGGCCGATGCACACGTGAGATCAAAGGATGTCGCCCAACTGTATCCAATTTCTCATGCTACCTTAGGTATTTATCAAGTCCCAGTGGGAGGCGCGCTCGAGCGTGTGAAATGATGTGATGCTCTCTTGTTCATTATGTCAACCGCACCCTGCGCGTGGCAGGACCTGATCCACAACATGGTTGACAGCAGACCATGTTTCTTTATCGCTCGGATTCAATAGGTCTCAAGGAGACAAGTCTTTGAATTATCTTGCATGCGCATACCACTTCGTTCGTGTCTTGGCAAGTTAAACAGACGCAGTTGCCTGGACACGTGCATCGTACCTTCCTGAACTTCACGCGAAGCTTCTTCATTACCGCCCGCAGCTTACATCTCACTTCACTAGCCGCTCGAACCTGGAAGTGTCTTCATTCGCGTCTATGGCTTGCACATCGTGACGATTCGCAGCATCAAGAACTGCATAGATCATACACTACGCACCCTTGCAAAGACTACCGCGAAAGGATGCCACCACGGACGCGCAAGCAGTCCAGCGCCAAAGCAGCCGACACGTCAAAACAGGAGCCAGAAACTGAGAGCCCGAAAGGCGCTGAGCCTAAATCCATGTTCTCCAGGTTGCCTCCAGAGCTACAGAAGACTGTGGTGGAATATGTGAGCCCCTTATTACTCGGCCACTTGTAGACCGGCTGACAGATACCTAGCTCATCCGCCCGTCTGATTTGCGAAGCCTCTGCCTCGTTTCAAAAGGGTTGCATACCTTGACTCTCCCACATTTATACCGAGACATTACCTTGGGAGTTCATCAGCTGCATGCAGACCTTTCTTTGACCTCGATTGCCAATCACTCGGGCTTGTCACATATTCGATCGCTACGCATCGCAAAATGCGATTATACGGGTTTTAACACGAACCCTCACTCGCACACGCTGTACAAGCTACTGTCAGCCCTACCCAAGAATGGACTTCGCATCTTCGAGTAAGTCGAAACTTGCAAGCGCGCCTCTAACGAATGGAGCTGACGTCTGCTGTAGTCTTGCCACAACAACGGAAGTCGACCAACGCCTAGGGATGTTCCTAAGGATCACACAGCAAAACCTGATCAACTACCAGTATCACAGTATCAAGTCGACCATTGATCCGTTTTTCCCATCAAGCGATGAGCTCAGGCATGTCACTTGTCTGCAGTTTCTCTTGAAAACTAAGAAAGATTGTCGCAACACGGGGATGCTTATCGAGCGAAGAGTCGGTGTAACAAGCCTGGCAATCGAGCTTAACAACGATGCACTGGATTATGACATTGGCCGTAGGGGTGAGGCTGGCCGTGAGGTTGTGAACGCACTGTTTGCCTCAAGCAAAGCGGCTCACTGTGGCCTAAAATTACGACGTCTGCACATTCATCGCATGTCCTTCTTCCATGCTGGAGCAATACTGCCAACTGTTCTGCAATGCAACGCACTGGAACATCTGCACTTGCACCAATGCAGTCACACTGATAGGCTTTGCGAAAGCCTTTCTCAGCTCAATTTGACATTGCGTTCATTAGTTGACGAGGGACACGATGCGCAGCGCGAGGATGCCCATGCTATCTTCTTGAAGTCGCTTTCGCCTCTCCAGTCGCTTCATCTTACGGGTTCCTATCACGCGGCCACAAAAGGTCATGAGGAATTTCCTTGGCCCACGATTGTATCTCATGCGTCATCTCTGAAGTGTCTCGAAATAAAGGAGCTCTTCCTGGGTCACAGAAATACAGCGAGTAACAACAAGATTCCTCTCTCTTTTGATGCATTCTGCGCAAGCGCATCTAACCTGCAGCAGCTCTCGATGGCTGGCCCTGAGTTCGAGAAGGTCACCTGGGCGTCTACTGATGGCTTGTTCGCATTCCTGGTATGCTGAACTGCCACTGTACCCATTTTACATCGAATACTGACCGTGAATACAGGAGTGCATCCGTAAGATCCGCACTCTACGAGTTTTGAAGCTCATGGTTGAACCAAGCTGCCTCAGCCAGGCGGGCTTGGGTCGTGACATCGTCTACGAATCAGATAGTGAAGACGCGGCAGAGATTCGCGAAGACTTCCTCGATGTCAAGTTCGAGCTACAGTCGGAACGAGCGAGCTACCAAGCAAAAGAGATAGCGTTTGTCGTATTCAACCGCCTTGCGCTGCTGTACGACAGTGGCTTCTTGCTTTTTTTGTGAGTACGACGATCAATGGTGCGGAGATGGATGAGAGATGCAGGGCAGCTGAGCGCGTGACGGTTGTGATGCTGCACGCTCGCAGCAGGGTCTGTGCTACATACATCATTTGCGGTGGGGCGAGAAACGGCTTGCGCATTGATCAATTGGGGGAGATCTGTCTAGATTGAGAGGGGAAGCCGGGCCTCCGAGCCAGATGCTGGAGATTTGCTGGAGATATCAAGCGTTGTTATCAGTGCCATCTTCATCGTTGCTTGCTGCCGGTCTCACTCGTGCCAAACATGCACTCGTGAAATGTCTCGTGCGGATGAAATGCACGTGGACGTGCGAAGTTAATTGCCAAAGGTTTGGTTGAGCGGACGAATCACACGGAAATTGCCTTCTGCTGTGCATATCCATTTAGCTGCGCTAGCTGTGCCCCAAAGGCAGAAAGTGGAGGTGCGGAGTAGCACTACAGTACCTTGCCTTGGAGCTGTCAAGTATCTACTGTACGTACCTATCACCGGCCTGGCAGGTCGCCTACACTTTGCTATACCACCGCTCTTTGCTTCTGCTAGCAACTCTCGACCTGGACACCCGCCAAAATGGCAATTGATGAGGACGTGTACTGCACGGTATGAATACAAAATGCTCTAGCAAGAGGAATTGGCCTTACTGACTGGCGGCACAGCTCGTAATGAGCGATGCATATCTTCCAGGTACCGTAAACAAGAACTCCAAGTACACGTCGCTAGCATGGCTGACACGTGAATAGGCGCCGCCGTACTCGCACATTCTCTTCGTGACTGCGGTACGACGAGAAAGCTCGCGGTACTCGTTACGCCCGATACATTGCGACACAGCTCCATCGAAGAGCTGAGAGTGCGTACTCACTAAAATGGTAACATTGTCACGTGCTATACTGACACTCGCCCTCCCAGAATCTATACGACTATGTTTTGCCGATCGAGCGACTTGCGACGCCCAACCCGAAGAACCTCTATCTCATGAACCGTGCCGACCTCTTGTTTACATTTACGAAAATCAACCTTTGGAGACAAACACAATTTAGAAAGATCGTATACATTGATGCGGATGTCGTTGCGCTGCGAGCACCGGACGAGCTCTTTGATATCCAGGAAACCTTTGCTGCGGCGCCGGATGTCGGCTGGCCAGACGCCTTCAACTCTGGTGTCATGGTGCTGTCGCCCAACATGGGCGAATACTGGGCTTTGAAGACTCTTGCAGGCGCAGGTGACAGCTTCGATGGTGCTGACCAGGGTCTGCTGAACCAATACTACGAGCACAAGCCGTGGAAGCGGCTGAGCTTTACGTACAACTGCACGCCCTCGGCCAATTACCAGTACGAGCCCGCGTACCGCTACTACAAGCACAAGATCAGCATGGTTCACTTTATCGGAGAAGACAAGCCCTGGAAGCGTGCGAGGAACACAAGTGCTCCTCCCAGCGCGCACCAGGAACTCTCTGCAAGGTGGTGGGCTGTTTACGACAAGCACTTCAAGGTCTCCACACATGAGTACACCGTAACTGGCCGACGAGAGCATGAGTACTCTGCACCTGCCAGACATGAACCTGTAAGAGCTGTACAGGCCCAGGTCACGTCCGAACCGCAGAATACCGGCGATGTATACTACGCTACCGGCTACCCTGTTGAAATAGCACAGGGAGCTCCCCCACCTCCGGAGGCCACCGTCAACAGCACGGAGATGCCCTTCACCGAGCCAGGTGAGCCCGCCGAGAACATCCAACAAGGTATCGTCGAGCCAGTACCTACGGTCGAGGTCAGGAAGTTTTCGGCACCGCAAATGGAATGGGATGCTACGCGCGCCGCTCCTCCTGCCTTGTCAAAACCAGAGGCCTCCAACTTCCCGACAGAAGTCTACCAATTCAGCACCGACCCTCAACCCTTCCAACCACCTCGCTCTTACCCTGAGCCGCCCAAGGACATGTGGTTTGAGATCCCCAAAGAGAAGCCAAGGAAACACGAGAAGCCTCCTCCAATCTTCCCCTGGGAGGAACGTGAAGTGCCGGCACCTACACGTACATTTGTTGAAGACCTGCCACCTTCGCCAGAAATCGAACCAGACTCCCCACCGCTTGAGATTGGTGACGAATTCGAAGTGACAGTAAGCGACACCGACAGACCAGTAACCCCAACTATCAAGGTACAAGAGGAGCCCTGGGCCAAATTCGGCAGTGTGAACAAGAACGCTTGGGATGATGTCGAAGGCATCGACCATTACGTTCGCGCGTTCACATCCTGGCAGAAGAACCGCGGCAAGCCGCAAACGCCCAAGCAAGAGCAGCAGAAGCAAGAACAAATCCTGTCGCCGACCAAGGAGCCTGATACTATCGAATTGGTCGACACTGTGCGCAAGAGGAGGGAGAGTCTGTTGTTAACTGACTTCCCGACTGCGATTGAGAGACCCAGTCTTCCTGTTACACCTGCGCCGAGGCGGAGGAGCACGTTCTGGGGTGAAGAGAGGGAACAGGGCATGCCTCCTGCTGAGGGTGTGCCCAACCAAGCTGACTGGGTAAGTACACGCCGTGGCGGATACAGATTCATCACTCCCGCACCTATCTTTTGCATATTACTGCTTCAGTCAAGCTAATATTTTCGTTAGGACCCCACCGCGCAGCTTGACGCTCTCCGCCGCCACTCACTCATCGGCCCGTCAGACCTGCAACTCCCAAGCAAGAAGTCACTTCCGGAACGCGAGATGCCCTCTTCCTCCGCGCCTGTCCATCCGGAAAAGCTCGGCCACCCAGTCGCCCTTACTAGGGGTGCTGAGGAGAGCCATGCGAACGAGCCTGCCAACGGCAGCACTGTGGAGACTTCACGTGGCGTTTCATTCGCCGCCGATGAGACTTCTGCGAGTGAAGATAGCACACGAGAGGAAGCTACGGACAACGCTGGCGGCTTGTTCTCTCCTTCTGACTCTGCACGAGAGGTCTCTTTCCCTGCCGAGGACTCCCACGCGAGTGAGAATGTTACACACGAGACGAACACAAGCACTATTGGCGGCTCGACCTCAGCCTTCGACTTCGCGCAAGGAGTTTCCTTTGACAGCGACAACATCGCACAAGAGAAGACCACAAGCACGACTGGCGGCTGGACTTCATCTTCCGATTTCGCACAGGGAGTCTCTTCCTCCACTCAGGAATCTCACACGAGTCAACAAACCACCGAGGAGAAAACGACAAGCACAGGTGGAGGGTTGTTCTCAGTCCCTGACTTCACACAACCTGCAGAGGCGAAGGAAGAAGAAGTCTTCAGCCCGACAGAGACCAGCCCTGCCCCCGCGACAGACAGCGCGCAGAAACCTACGGCATGAGGTGGGTATGCCTTCACGAATCGGGCGACGATGTGGTGAAATGCCTCTCTCCTCTTTTTTATTTCATATTATGTTCTATCTCCATTGACAATTGGGCCGTATAACCGAGGAGCTGCCCAAAATGTTTTGCGTTCTGAGCGGAGCATTTCTTTTCTCTTCTCTTGATGGCTGAGAGAACAAAATATACTCTTTGTCCTTTATTTCCATGTCCTTTGTGTATAATTTGTTGATATGAGACAGATAATATATAATTCTGGTCAATCTTTAGCTTTGGGGTTTGAATATGCGTGCTATTGCTCGTCGCCTCTCTTCCAATGATTACCAACGAGTCTTGGATCACAAGCCGACGTGTCTTCCGTTCCACTTGCCACCTCGGCCATGCAAACCGTTGAGGCAGAAACCATGCCCATTGTCTCCGTGACCATGTCCATATCCATGCGCGTGCTGCACATTGTCGCCCAACACTCTCTCTTCATCCACAGTCACCGTCCCATTCACTGCTAACGCATGGCGATAGAACAGCTCCGTATCCCCAGCGCCTTGCCCCTCATACCCGCGACCGCCTCGAATACCCGATAGCGTCATATCCTGCTCCGTAGTCCCAAAACTAAAAGATTTCGACGACGTCGTATTCGCAAGATACGTCGCGCTCCCATTCTGCGTCGTGCTAAGCAGCGAGCCCTGGAACGCCGGCGCGACTTTCACGAAAGCTTCCAAACCAGTCGGGAACACTGCTTGGCCTTTGGTCTCGACGGTCTTTACGCGATTGACGGTCGCGGCGATGGAGATGTTGCTCCCGAGGGTCTCGTAGTCGGAGTACGCGTAGAGGTCGTAGGTGAGAGAGCGCGAGTAGCCGCTGGAGGAGAGGTCGTGGCCGGTGGTGACTTGGGTGTTGAGAGCGATGTTGCCGGATGAGCTTAGGTTGCCGGTGTTGGAGAAGGTGCGGTTCTGGGTCCAGAAGGCGGTTTGGGGGCCGGAGGAGAGGGTGAGGTTTGATTGGATTGAGAGGGTGCGTTGGGCTTGGACTTGGTAGAGGAGGGTTGAGTTGGTGCCGTTTTGGCCTTTGAGGAGGGAGGATGTTACTTGCAGGCTTGGAGGGGGGGAGATCAGGTGCGGGCCTTGGCCGGTTGTGATGTGTCCCGGTGTATCGAGCCAGAGGAAGATTTTGCCCGAGACGATCCAGTAGTCGTCTGTAGTTTCGGAGAGCGATGCTGTGCCATTTCCGTTGTCGTTGAGTCCGCTCACGCGGATTTCGAAAGTGTGTGCATTTCCATCGCAGAGGAGAGGCAGCCAGGGCGTGATGTCGATTTCGTCTTCTTTCAGGTCAAAGGCGTCGATTCCGACTATGGGACGCCATAGGCCTGGTACCACGCCGCCTGTGAAAATAATTGGGAAGGGCCAGGCTACGCCTGCTAGGGAGCCGTCGATGAAGAGCTGGACTTCGCGGAAGGGAGAGTAGCCTGGGAGTGCTCCGTTTTGGGGGAACGTTTGGGTTTCGGATTGGAGGACGTTGGACCACCAGAACTGGATAGTTTGTTAGGCTCATATGGTGATTGGACTGTTTTTTGAAGGCGACTTACCTCTTCGTTGGACTGGCCTGTTGCTGCGATTGTGAAGACGGCTCTTTTGGTGTTGCGTGGGATCGTCAGACTACTACTGCCTGTGTCTTTTGACAGGTCGAAGGCACTCGCCAAGTCTTCAGCACCTTCATCTTTGGACACCGAAAGGATAAGATCGGCTGGCTTCGCAGGATTCTCTGCTGTAAAGAATGTTGCCGTGAGGGTCACGTTGAACGCTCCTGTGTAGACGTCGTCGATCAAATTGCCCAGGTCGAAGATGAGTTTTTGGTCTTCCTTGAACAGAGATAGGTAGTTGGTCATGTCCTGTAAGGTCAGCTGAATGCAAGTATCTCGGACCAGCTCGAACGACTCACCTTAAGATAAGTCCAAATGATTCCATTGGCGGTAGGCTCAGCAGTGGAAGTACGGAACACCTCTACGTCACCAAGATATACGATTCCAAGTCGATCAAATTGCCTCCCGGCCGAAACGACCGTCAGGTTCCAAGTCACCCGATTAAACTTGCATGCGGGAGGAGTATAGTTGCCAATAAAAGGATGGCCGTACGAGTATCCGAAGGAGTGCACGACGAGAACTTTCTCGCAGACTGCATGATTCTGGTTATAAGTTTGGCTACCGGAGTTGGTCCTGTCGTCCGTGATCTGCAGGGCACCGTTGTTGGCTACTGTGAGTACGGGGGGATGTATCTGGAACACTTCCAACAAAGATGATGCCGGTGCCGGTGCTCGTGCATAATTCCTCGGCGGCGGGATATTTGGCAGGGTAATTGTAGGCTCGTTGCCATGAGGTGCGGAAAGCTGATGACCTGAGAACCACCACACCGTGGACAGGACAATGACAAGCGTTATCACGCCTTTGAGGATGCGTACAAAGGGTGACACCCAAGACTCGTCATATGCATTGTCCGTACCACCAGCGCCATGAGAGGAGTCCGGGGAGACCTTCTCGCAGCCTGCGTATGTACGATGTGCTGTCGGCGCATGCGTCTGAAGGTGTGGGATGGGAATTTTGGGAATCAGCGGCTGGAGCTCGCCCGCAGTCGATTCCCACCTCATCGTATATATCAATTGGAATGACAGGGGTGCTCAGCCTAAAAGTGCTTTCGGAAGGTCTGCAGATTGTACGCCGTGCTTGCGTGTCACAAAGATGGTATTTGGAAGACGTTGAGGCCGATCGCTGGCTGCCGCTGCCGCATGACCCCAGAGTGGTGCAATCGCTTGCATTCATCCGAGGGCTACACAGATTGCAATCAATTAAACACCTGCCGAAATAGGAACAAGGGAAGATTGTAATCGCTTACGCCCAGAGCTTAACTGTCGTAGTCGTTGCTTGAATTGCATTCATCGAAATCTCAAAAGCTTACAGGTGACATACAGTGAAGTTGTTCAGCATCGATGCAAAATGAGAGGTAATTTGAACATTTGGTCAGCAGCAATGATGCATTAGGACAAACTAAAGCAATTTGTATACATATGAATATGGTACAAGTTCGTGGTGCATGTTCGCAGTGCGAGGAGACGTTCATATGTACATCACTTTCGACGGAACGCCGCAATTCGCGAGCATAACTTTGCATACGTTGTCCAGACCTCACTTCCGGCTTGCTTTTCCCGTGTGCTAATATAATGACGCTCAGAGACTATGAAAAGCTTGATATTCGGTGAGATCTTACTGATAATTGATGGAAATCACTGTAGCTACTAAGCTGCTACCTCAGAGCATGTCCTCTGGCACAATCTCACGTACCATTGAGACTATTCAAAGGACGTAACTACCTCAATGGTCGTTGCGGGCGTATTAGCATTGATAAGCTCGAGTAAGGACATTAGCTTCCATCGAGACCTTGTTTTGAATATATATTCTTGCACTTCTACTGCACTGGTACCGTCGTGCGCAGAACAATGAGACGCTCGCTTTGGTCGCAGAGATGCTGTCTAAGCCGTGCTGCTTCTTCAGCATCTGCTGGGCATGTACTGTTACAGTTAGATCGATAGTATACTCACCTCCACCTCTGAGATACCAATCGTGAGGCCCTCGTCCATCTGTAGCTTAAAGATGGTTTCATCTAGTGTACTCTTTAAAATAGCTGCACTGACCATTGGGATACTGCGGAGAGAGCGTCGCTACTTCAATTGCTGGTAAACTGGTATCAGCGACAATAGACTCAGGAACAATCCGACCTAAGGTTGAGATACTGATTATACTGTCGTAGTGCCTTTATAGCTGGTACGCCGGTGCGAGTCGGTATGGTCATTGTAAACATTCACATTTACCATCGAGATGCTGTTGAGAACTCATGATGGTTCCGGTAAATCGAATGCTGCGGCTATTGTACGTATCATCAAGAATAGCCTCGCTTGCCGTCGAGATCTCTGCGATCGATCGAAATCTTCGTTGCGTAGACAAACAATACGCGGGTCGGCTTGCTGTAGCCGTGGAGACAATGAGGTCTGAATTTGAAGTCAGCGGAAGAACAATGAGTAGCAGTGAATTGTCGTTTCTCGCGCGACACATGAACAGTGAAAATGACTCCCGCACTTGCCTGGTTGCCTTGCCCGCCTCTGCTGCCCCGCCTGCAGTGAGGTTGGTCAACAAACTCCGCCCACTTTACCCTCCTCCGCTCTCGCGACCTTTTCGACACCACCCACCCAAACACCCAAACACACCGCGATAGTACCATTTCCCACAACCACAACCATCAACACCACCACCAACCGCCAATGCCATCACCATGTGGCAAATCATCATAGCCGTTCTCAATCAGTATCTTACTTGGAGTAAGGACCCTTTCAAACCACTCAGGGCCCTAGCTGCTGCGCCGCGTTATATCGTCCCGCGCATCAGCCCGTCCTCTCCCAACAACACCTTCGTCCCAAGCACTGTTCCTGTCAGCACTGTCAACCCCAGCACTGTCTCTATTGTAGAGGACAGTTGCCCGGTGAGCGACTTCACCTCGACACTCTGGTTTTGTCCGTCTGCGACCGCCACCGCGACCGCGCCCACCACCGCCACCACGACAAGCGCCCCAGTCTTTCTGCCCAGCAACATGGCAGAGCAGCCGGTGACCGCCGAGACACATGCGTCAGGTCTGCCCAGCACTGGTACTCTCGACATAGCCGTTCCTACCGTTCTCATCGCCGCCCTGGTCTTCTGCTTCTGGTACGGATACAAGCTGGGGCAAGTGAAGGTGGCTCAGCGCCTTCTTGCACCACCCGAGGAGACATCTCTGAGCTGCTGTGAGTCGATCGTGGCTAACACTCCCTACGACTGGCACAACTCGGACTCTCTCGGCTCGAAAGTCGACTTCCCCGATCATGTACTCGACATCGCATTGCGCGAGTGGCACGCCAAAAAGGCCCATGAAGCCGAGGTCAAATGGAATGACAGAGAGGAGGCTCACCAAATCAAGATCGCCGAACTCAAGACCGAGCACGACGACATCAAGGCTGGATTCGATGAAAGAGTGAAAGTCCTCGAAGTGGAACTCGCTGAAAGAAAGCGTGCCCTCGAAGCCAAAATCACGGAAAACAAGAAACGAGAGAGCGATCACCAAAGTCAAATCGTCGCCAAAGAGCGCGCCCACAAATTCGAAATCAAGAACATCGATGAGAATCAAAAGCGCATCTCCGACAGAGTTCAAATTGTTGCGAGAATACGCCACAGAGCCTTCCTCGAGGAGAACAACAAGCGTAAAGCCGCAGAGCGCAAACTGGACACAGTCCAAAAGGGACTTGTTGCCATGTTCTTGAACGGCAGCTTGATTGGATCTGGTCTGTCAAAGCCACCGGCACAGGATGCCGCGCACGACAGCACCACAGATCAGCTTCTTCTCGGACCTGCGGCGACCAACAGCTCGATCACAGGAATCGAGGAAGCCTCGCCTGCAGAGACTGCATCACCAGTCGCCACTCCCACTCCGGAACTGGATCCAACAGAGCCGAAGGCAGAGACATCGCCACAAGATGTCGCGCCTGGCAATGGAGACCAGCTTCCATCCCCACCTACACCAACCGAGAGCCTGATTACAGAGGCCAAGGACGCATCACCTGCTGCCACCGAGAGCACATCAGAGTTCAGTGCGGCATCTCTGTCAGAGAGCGGTGCAGAGCAGCAGCAGCAGGAGCAGTATGAGCACGAGCAGTACGAGGATACGCTCGAGCAGCAGCATGAGCACGAGGAAGAGCAGAAGGAAGAGGTGGAGGAACAAGAGCCTCATATCACTGAGACGCCTCTCCAGGAGCCCTCTTCAATGGGCGAGGGAGCAGAGCAATATCACCAGGAGAAGGACGTAGCACACGATGCACCCGTTCCGACCGAAGAGCAGGCAGCT
>Ga0265797_10010803_pt1 | contig 11558 bp, 9 predicted proteins | sample P2T30metagenome_FD_192433 | JGI IMG/M metagenome (GOLD analysis project Ga0265797, IMG submission 192433) | Plant litter microbial communities from East Loma Ridge, Irvine, California - P2 T30 | ecosystem: Environmental > Terrestrial > Plant litter > Unclassified | place: USA: California... | reverse complement strand
TGGCGTTCGACGTCGCGGCGACGCTGCTGGGCGGCCGCTTCACCCACGTCGCGTTCGGCTGACCCGGGCGTCTGCGGTCCGCTTCCGCGCAGGCAGGGCACGACGGAGGCCGCCGCCCCGAGGGGCGACGGCCTCCGATCGTCTGGAGCGGGAGTCTCAGCCGGCGACGTGCGCGGCGAGGAACCAGCGGTCCTTCTCGAGGCCGCGCGAGATCTCGATGGCGACGTCCTGGCTCGAGGCGTCGAGCTCGCCGAGCTCGTCGATCGCGGTGCGGACCGCGACGAGCGAGGCGTCGATCTGAGCCACGAGCTCGGCGATCGTGGTGTCGATCTGGTTGAAGCCGGGCGAGGTGGGCGGGATGACCGTGTTGGCGGCGACGGTGGCGATGCGCCCGTCGACGGGCAGCCCGAGGGCGACGACGCGCTCCGCGGCGAGGTCGGCCCACTCACGTGCGTGGTCGACGACCACGTCGATCAGCTCGTGGACGGCGATGAACGCGATGCCGCGGACGTGCCAGTGGGCCTGCTTGCCGTTGACCGACAGCGCGGTCATGTCGGTGACGATCTGGCTGAGGAACTGGGCGACGCCGGCAGCGACGTCGGGGTCGACGGATCCCTGGGGGACGGTGCGGGTGAGGTCGGTCATGACGTGGTCCTTTCCTTGACGATGTGGTCAACGCTAGAGGTCTGAGAAGATTCCGCAAGCAAGCTGAGGCTCGGCTCACGTAGGCCAGCCTCGCCTCACCGAGAGCGTCGGAGGCGGGGGATAACCCCACCCGGGTTCCGGTCGCTGGCACCATGGGTCGGACGCCGGCCGTCGACCAGGCTCGACAGCATGAACCAGGAGACCCCCATCACGACCCCGAACCCCTACCTCTCGCCGCCGCGGCAGGCCGGCGGCTACGCCCGACGCTGGCGCGGCCTGCCCCGCGAGCTCGGCTACATCGCGCTGTCGGCGGTGCTCGTGGTGGTGGTGCTCATCGCGGCCAACATCGCCCTCCGCGGGTGGGAGACCTCCGGCGGCTACATCGCGAGCCTCCTGTCGCTCGCCGTCGTGGTGTTCGTCTCCCTCTGGGCGGCGCGCTGGTTCGGCACCTTCGAGGTGACGCGGCTGCGGTGGGCCTCCGACCGCCCGATCCGCCCCGTCGACTGGACGCCGAACACGACGTGGGGTCGCTCCGACAAGCGCATCGTCCGCGCCGTGTCCGTCGTCGCGAACCCGCACTACTGGCTCTACCTCCTCTACGCGGTCGTCGTCTTCCCCGCGGTCGCGGGGTTCACCTCGTTCGTCACATTCGCGGCGCTCGCCGTCCCGCTGGGGCTCGTGCTCCTGGGCGTGCTGATCCTCACCGCCGTCGTGCCGTGGAACATCTACTCCCTGGGCGACGCGCTCAGCGGGTCGACCGTCGGGTTCATGGCCCTCGCCGTGGGCGTGGTCGTCCTCGCCGCGGTCGTCCTGCTGCTGCCGTACGTGCTGCACGGGTTCGTCGTGATGCACCAGGCGATCGCCGCGGCCATGCTCGGCGGGTTCCGCTCCGACGAGCTCGAGGTGGAGCTCGCCGACCGCGAGATCTCCCGCACGGCGGCCCTCTCCGCCGAGGGCACGGCGCTCCGCCGCCTGGAACGCGACATCCACGACGGCCCGCAGCAGCGACTCGTCCGGCTCCAGATGGATCTCGCCGCCGCCTCCCGCGCCGTCGACACCGACCCCGACAAGAGCCGGAGCCTCATCGAGGAGGCGCGGGTGCAGTCCCAGGAGGCCCTCGAGGAGCTGCGGGCGCTGTCCCGCGGCTTCGCGCCTCCTCTGCTCCTCGACCGCGGTCTGCTCGCCGCCCTCGAGTCGCTGGTCGACCGGGCGACGATCCCGACCACGCTGCTCGACCGGGTGCCCGCCCACGTGGTCCTCCCGGTCGACATCGAGCGCAACGCGTACTTCATCGCCTCCGAGCTGGTCACGAACATCGGCAAGCACGCCGAGGCGTCGTCGGCCGACATCGTGGTGCGCACACGGCAGGCGCCCGACGGCATGGGGCTGCTCCTCGAGCTCGTGGCCACCGACGACGGCCGCGGCGGGGCGGGGCTCCGCGACGGGCACGGCCTGGCCGGGGTGCAGGAGCGCCTGGTCGGACTCGGCGGGTTCCTCGACATCTCGAGCCCGGCGGGCGGGCCGACCATCGTGACCGTGAGCATCCCGCTGACCGCGAGCCCGACGACGCTGACGACGCCGACGGAGACCGTGGTCTCCCTAGACTGACCGGATGGCCGACAGCACCCTCGATCCCGCCCTCCGTGTGGTGGTCGCCGACGACTCCGTGCTGCTGCGCGAAGGACTCGTCCGACTGCTCGACGAGATCGGGGTCGTGGTCGTCGGGGCCTACGGCGACGCCGACGAGCTGCTCGCCGCGCTCGACGCGGACCTCCCCGACGTGGCCGTCCTCGACGTGCGCATGCCCCCCTCGCACACCGATGAGGGGGTGCGCGCGGCCATCGAGATCCGCTCGCGCCGACCCGGCACGTCGATCCTGCTGCTCTCGCAGTACGTCGAGGTGGCCTACGCCCGAGACCTCCTCGAGGCGGGTTCCGGGGGAGTCGGCTACCTCCTGAAAGACCGCATCGCGTCGCTCGACGAGTTCCGCGACGCCCTCGAGCGGGTGGCGAACGGAGGCACGGTGCTCGACCCGCAGGTCGTGTCGCAGCTGCTCGGTCGGCGCAGCGACCCCCTCGCGGCGCTGACGCCGCGTGAACGCGAGGTCCTGACCCTGATGGCCGAGGGGCGGACGAACGCCGCGATCGCGTCGGCGCTCGTGATCGGCACCGGCGCCGTCGAGAAGAACGTCACCTCGATCTTCCAGAAGCTGCTGCTCGAAGACAGCGGCACCGACCATCGCCGCGTGCTCGCGGTGCTGGCCTACCTGCAGCACTGACACCGGCACCGGCACCGGCACCGGCACCGGCACCGGGGGCGGCACCGACCACCCGCCGGCCGCATCGCGCGGGGCGACGCACGGGAGGGGCGCCGGCCAGGACCCTCGGGTAGCCTGTGGCGATGTCCGCGCCAGCCCCGACCCCGACCCCTCCGGGCGCGTCGGCGGCGCCGTACTGGGGCGATCGCATCGTGGGTCTCGAAGGCCTCCGCGGGCTGGCGGCGATGGCCGTGCTCTCGTACCACGTGGCGCACGTCCTGACGCGCGACGTCGAGGACGAGACGATGCCCCTGCTCGTCTTCTTCATGCACCAGGGCCTGAGCCTGTTCTTCGTGCTCTCGGGGTTCCTGCTGTTCTGGCCGTTCGCCACCCGCATCATCGAGGGTCGTGAGCTGCCGTCGCTGAGGCGCTACGCCACGAACCGGTTCCTGCGCATCTGGCCGGCCTACGTCGTCGTCCTCCTGATCGTCAACTTCGTCCTGCAGATGTCGTTCCTGTCGCAGAACGAGTTCGGTCGGCTGCCGTGGTGGAAGACCCTGGTCGACCTGACCCTGCTGCACTCCTACCTGCCCGGCACACTGCGGACGGGTCTCGAGGTCTCGTGGACGCTGACCGTCGAGCTGACCTTCTACCTCGTGCTCCCGTTCCTGGCGATGCTCGGTCGGCACGTCGCGCTCCGCACCTCCGGCTGGATCGGTTCCCTCGTGCCGGTCGGGGCGATGTTCGTCGCCGGTGTCGCCGGCAAGATCTGGCAGCACACGGTGGGCGAGACGTCGGGCCTGAGCGGTGGGGACCTCGCGTGGTCCGACAACTGGTTCTCCGTCGTGAGCCGCAGTCTGCTGCTGCACGCCGACCTCTTCGCCTTCGGCATGGCCGCCTCGCTGCTCTACATCGCCGTCCGGCGGGGGGCCGCACCTCGAGTGGCCGTCTCCGCTCTCCGCGGCACGCTGCTCGTGATCATCGGGGCCGCCTTCGTGGTGGCCTGGATCGGCTCGACCCCCGAGTTCCAAGACACCTTCGCGTCCATCGGCTTCACGGGCGTGCTGCTGCTCATGGTGCTGCCGGCCCACGGCGACCGTCTGGGTCTCATCGCCCGGTTCTGCGACTGGGCGCCCGTCCGTGGCCTCGGGGTCATCTCGTTCAGCGTCTACCTGTGGCACATGCCGGTCATCCGCATCATGCAGGACCTCCTCGATCCCGGTCAGGGCGGACGCGCGCTGTACGTCCTCTATCTCGTCGTGACCGTCGCGATCACACTGACCCTCGCGACGATCACCTACTGGGCGGTCGAGAAGCAGGCGCTGCGCCTCAAGCCGACGGGCAGGCCCGCCCGCGGCGGCGGCGCCTCGGGCCTCGGCGCGACGGCACCGGGAGACGACGCGCTGGCCGAGCGGTCGTCAAGCCCGGGTGCCGAGCGGTCGTCAACCCCGGGTCGAGTCGGCGGGTGACGCCGCCTCGTCGAGGATGAGCTCGTGCAGCTCGCGGCCGAGTCTCTCGTAGCCGGCTGCCGTGGGGTGGATGCCGTCTGCGCTCGTGGCCGGGGCCCACTGTCCGTCGGCTCCTCTCGCGAAGAGCCAGGGATCGATGAGCGGATAGCCCTCGCCATAGGCCCATGAGGCCAGGTCGGCCTCGTAGGCCATGGCCTCCTCGGGGGCGGGCTGGTAGGGCGGGATCGCCGCGATCAGCACGCGGTCGGCGCCCACCGTGCCGATGATCGACTCGTACGACGCCTCGGCCTCGGCGAAGCTCGTGCCGTGACGCACGTCGTTCGTCCCTCCCATCAGCACCAGGACGTCGGCGTCGACGGGCGAGACGGCGGCGGCCATCTGCTCGACGGTCGCGCCGGCACGGGCCCAGCCGCCGGCGAACACGACTCCGTCGCCCTGCGCGTAGGTCATCCACGACTCGTCGTCGAGCCCGTTGCCGAGGAACCCGCTGCGGCCTGCGCTCAGCGAGTCGCCGACCACCGCCACCCGGAGATCGTCGGCGGACGCCGCCGGTGCCACACCGCCTTCGGCACGCGGGGCCGTGGTGCTCGGTGCGGAGCAGGCGGACAGCGCCACGGCCAGTGCGGCGGCCGTGACGGTGGCGGCGGTGCCGAGCAGGCGCGCCCGTCGGCGGACGGAGCGGCGGGGCGACGATCCCGGGGTCATGGCGCCATTCTGCGGCACCCGCGGTCGCTGCGCGAATCGCTCGAGGCGATCCGGTATTGATATGCTAAAGTTGATATCTGTTCATGGTTATCGAGCAGGGGAGTCCCGACACGTGATCTACAGACCCGAGATCGACGGCCTCCGGGCCGTGGCGGTCGTCAGCGTCATCCTGTTCCACGCGGGGGTGGCCGGCTTCGCAGGCGGTCTCGTCGGCGTCGACGTGTTCTTCGTGATCAGCGGTTATCTGATCACGGGCATCATCGTGGGCCAGCGGTCACGGGGCACCTTCACCCTCCGGTCGTTCTGGGCTCGCCGCATCCGGCGCATCGCGCCGGCGCTGCTCGTGGTCATGGCGGCGTGCACGCCGTTCGCGGTCCTCTGGATGATGCCGGACGAACTCGAGAACTTCGGCCAGTCGCTCGTCACGACCCTGCTCTCCGGCAACAACGTCCTGCTGTACCTGTCGAGCGGCTACTTCGACACCGCCTCCGAGTTCAAGCCGCTCATGCACACCTGGAGCCTCGGCGTCGAAGAGCAGTTCTATCTGCTGTTCCCTTTGCTGCTGCTCGCCCTGCTGGCCCTCGGGCGTCGGGCGGCGGCATCGGGCGTCGTCGTCGTCGGGCTCGTCAGCTTCGGGGTCGCCGTCTGGTGGTCGTCCACCGACCCCGATGCGGCCTTCTACCTGCTGCCCGCCCGATCGTGGGAGCTCCTCGTCGGGGCCGGGCTCGCCCTGTGGCACGCGCGGCCCGGCGCCGAGGCCGCGCCGCGCCTCCTCGGCCCTCGTGCCGCCTCCGCGGCTGCGACCGCGGGGCTCCTCGCCATCGTCGCCACCGTCGTGGCCGTCGACGGCGGCTCGGCCGTCTCCCCGTTCGTCCTGGTCGTCCCGGTCGTCGGCGCCGCCCTCGTCATCGCCTTCGCGCGAGAGGGCACCCCGGCCGCCAGGGTGCTCTCTCGGCCGCCCGTGGTGCTGGTCGGCCTGATCAGCTTCAGCGCCTACCTCTGGCACCAGCCCCTCTTCGCCTTCGCCCGCATCTGGTCGCCCGAAGAGCCCCCCGTCGGGGTCTTCCTCGCGCTCTCGGTCGTCTCCCTCGGGCTCGCCTGGCTCACCTGGCGCTTCGTCGAGACGCCGTTCCGATCGCCCGACACGGTCCGCCGCCGGGTCTTCGCCCCCGCGGTCGGGTCGGCCGTCGTGCTCGTCGCCGCCGCGGGCCTCGTGCTCCATTCGACCAACGGTCTGCCTGGTCGCATCTACGCACCGGAGGTGCTGGCCGACGGCGCCACGGACGTCACGTACGTCCAGCGCCTGATCGAGAACGACGCCGAGCGCTTCGTCGACGACGACCGGCTCAACGTCTTCGTCGTCGGCAACAGCTTCTCGCGCGACCTGGCCAACGCCGTCCTCGAGACCTATCCGGAGGCGCGGCTCGAGATCATCCATCAGCCCGGCGTCCTCGGATGCCTCCGCGACCAGCCGACGCCCGCCCACTTCGACGAGCGTTACGAGGCGGCCGAGCTCATCCTCTACGCCACCGATCGGGAGTACCCGACGTGCGTGCGAGACGATCTCGCGCAGGCCGTGGCGGACGGCAAGGAGATCTTCTACGGCGGCGCCAAGAACTTCGGCGACAACGCGAACTGGATCGCGCGCCAGGCGCCCGACGAGCGTGCCCTGCTGACCAACTCCGTCCCCGACGAGATCGTCGAGATGGACCACGTCGCCCGCGATCTGATCCCGGCCGAGCACCTCGTGCCCTGGCTCGACCTCGCGGTGGACGGCCGCGTGCCCATCACCGACGACGAGGGGCGCGTCCTCTCGCCGGACCGCATCCACTTCACGAAGTACGGCGCCGCCTACTTCGGGGAGCGGGTGCTGCCGCAGACGGGCCTCGACGAGATCATGAGATCGGTGACCCCGGAGGACTGAATCGGAGGGGATGACGGGAATCGAACCCGCGCCATCAGTTTGGAAGACTGAGGCTCTACCATTGAGCTACATCCCCGGAAGCGGCCTCGGCCGCATGGGTAGAACCACTATAAACCATCTGCCGGTTCGTTCAGTCACCGGTCGCTCGCGTCGGCTAGACTGACCGCGGCCTTTTCCCCGACCCGACCTCAACGGGACAACACGGGGTGAGACCGTTCCAGGTGATACACGGGGCGTAGCGTAGTGGCTAGCGCGTCCGTTTTGGGGGCGGAAGATCGCAGGTTCGAGTCCTGTCGCCCCGACGATCGTCTACCTGCTGTCTCGGATGTGAGTTCAGCGTCGCCAACACAGGAGAAGCCCCACATTGGTCCAGACCACGGTTGAAAAGCTCAGCCCCACGCGCGTCAAGCTCAACATCGTCGTGACTCCCGACGAGCTGAAGCCCAGCGTCACGCACGCCTACGGGCACATCGCCGAGACCATCAACATCCCCGGCTTCCGCAAGGGCAAGGTCCCGCCGCCCATCATCGACCAGCGCGTCGGTCGCGAAGAGGTGCTGAATCACGCCGTGAGCGAGAGCCTCGACAAGTTCTACCGCGAGGCCGTCACCGAGACCGAGATCCGCGTGCTCGGCCGCCCCGAGGCCGACGTCGTCGGCTGGCCCGACGTCAAGGACTTCTCGGGCGACCTCACCATCGCCGTCGAGGTCGACGTGCGTCCCGACTTCGACCTGCCCGACTACGAGGGCATCGAGCTCACGGTCGACACGGTCGAGATCTCCGACGACGAGGTCGACGAAGAGCTCGCGAACCTCCGCACCCGCTTCGGCACGCTCGTCACCGTCGACCGTCCCGCCACCACGGGCGACTTCGCCCAGATCGATCTCACGGCCACGATCGGCGACGACGAGGTCGACACCGCCAAGGGCATCTCGTACGAGCTCGGTTCGGGCGAGCTGATCGAGGGCATCGACGAGGCTCTCGAGTCGCTCACCGCCGGTGAGAGCACCACCTTCGAGTCGAAGCTGCTCGGCGGCGACCGCGAGGGCGAGACCGCGCTCATCGCCGTCACCGTGACCGCCGTGAAAGAGCGCGAGCTCCCCGAGGCCGACGACGACTTCGCTCAGATCGCCAGCCAGTTCGACACGATCGACGAGCTCAAGGCCGACCTGCGCGAGCAGCTCGCCAAGTCGAAGTCGTTCGGTCAGGGCGGTCAGGCTCGCGACCAGGTCGTCGAGAAGCTCCTCGAGTCGGTCGAGATCCCCGTCCCCGAGAAGCTCGTCGAGGACGAGGTGCACCGTCACCTCGAGCAGGAGAACCGCCTGGAGGACGACGAGCACCGCGCCGAGGTGAAGGAGAGCAGCGAGAAGGCCTTCCGCAACCAGATCCTCCTCGACGCCATCGCCGAGAAGGAAGAGGTCAAGGTCGAGCAGGACGAGCTCACCCAGTACCTGATCCAGGGTGCCGCCCAGTACGGCATGGAGCCGGGCGAGTTCATCAAGGTCCTCGACCAGAACGGTCAGATCCCCGCCATGGTCGGCGAGGTCGCCCGCAGCAAGGCCCTCGCGGTCGTGCTGTCGAAGGCCAAGGTCGTCGACGGCGAGGGTGCGGCCGTCGACCTGTCCGCCTTCACCGCCACGGCGGGTGTCGGTTCGGACGACGACGACCACGAGGGTCACGACCACGCGTAGTCGACACGTCTGAGGTCGACCGCCGGTCGACACGAGAGGGCCGGGTGCAGAACGCACCCGGCCCTCCGTCGTCCCCGGCACCGCGCCTCCTCGGTCGACCCGACGCCGAAGCCGGACACCCGTCGCCACCCGCTATCTGCCGTGGGCGAACAGTCCGGAACCCGTGCGTTGGACCCTATAGATTCGACAGCAAGCGACAACGAATGGGAGCTCCACCATGGCCGATGTGACACTGCCCAACAGTGTTTTTGACCGACTGCTCAAAGACCGCATCATCTGGCTCGGCTCCGAGGTGCGCGACGAGAACGCCAACGAGATCGCAGCGAAACTCCTGCTCCTCGCCGCGGAGGACAGCGAGAAGGACATCTACCTGTACATCAACTCGCCCGGCGGGTCGATCACCGCGGGCATGGCGATCTACGACGCCATGGAGTTCGTGCCGAACGACATCGTCACGGTCGGCATCGGCATGGCGGCCTCGATGGGTCAGCTGCTGCTGACCGCCGGCACCAAGGGCAAGCGCTACATCACGCCGAACGCGCGTGTTCTGCTGCACCAGCCGCACGGCGGCTTCGGCGGCACCTCGTCCGACATCCAGACGCAGGCGCAGCTCATCCTCTCGATGAAGCGACGCCTCGCCGAGATCACGGCGGCTCAGACGGGCAAGACCGTCGAGCAGATCAACGAGGACGGCGACCGCGACCGCTGGTTCACGGCCGAAGAGGCCCTCGAATACGGCTTCGTCGACCACATCCGCGGTTCGGCCACCGACGTCGTCGGCGGCGCCGGCACCGACCAGTCGTAGCCCCCACCCGATCGTCAGCACAGAAAGAGAAGAACACATGGAACTCCCGATGATGGGTGGTGCGGGCCGCGTCCAGACCCCCGATTCCCGGTACATCCTCCCCAGCTTCGAAGAGCGCACGGCTTACGGCTACAAGCGCCAGGACCCCTACGCCAAGCTGTTCGAAGACCGCATCGTCTTCCTGGGCGTGCAGGTCGACGACGCATCGGCCGACGACATCATGGCGCAGCTGCTCGTGCTCGAGAGCATGGACCCCGACCGCGACATCACGCTCTACATCAACTCGCCCGGCGGCTCGTTCACGGCCATGACGGCGATCTACGACACGATGCAGTACATCCGCCCCGAGATCCAGACGGTGTGCCTCGGTCAGGCCGCGTCGGCCGCCGCGGTGCTGCTCGCCGCCGGTCAGCCCGGCAAGCGACTCGCCCTCCCCAACGCCCGCGTGCTGATCCACCAGCCGTCGACCGGCGGCAACAGCGGGGGCCAGGCGTCCGACATCGAGATCCAGGCCGCCGAGGTGCTCCGCATGCGCACCTGGCTCGAAGAGACGCTGTCGTTCCACTCGAACAAGACCCCCGAAGAGGTGAACCGCGACATCGAGCGCGACAACATCCTCGGCGCACAGGAGGCCCTGGCCTACGGTCTCGTCGACCAGGTGCTGACCTCGCGCAAGAACCAGCCGGCGCTCACGCGCTGACCGATTCCGACCACGGTCGCCTCGAAGCCCCGGACCACGCGGTCCGGGGCTTCGTCGCGTCGGCGGATCCGACGCCCGGCCCGCGTGGGTCCGTCGGCGTCGGAGGATCGCGTTAGGCTCGATGCACGACGACCGTCAAGGGTCGCCGATCTTCACGCCACGAAGGAGGCCGGGCATGGCACGTATAGGTGAGAGCGCCGATCTGCTCAAGTGCTCGTTCTGTGGAAAGAGCCAGAAGCAGGTCCAGCAGTTGATCGCCGGCCCCGGCGTCTACATCTGCGACGAGTGCGTCGAGCTCTGCAACGAGATCATCGAAGAGCGCCTCGCCGAAGCCGGCGAAGAGCCCACCAGCGAGTTCGACCTGCCGAAGCCCCGCGAGATCTACTCGTTCCTCGAAGAGTACGTGATCGGCCAGGACGCGGCGAAGCGCTCCCTCTCCGTGGCCGTGTACAACCACTACAAGCGCATCCGCGCCGCCTCGACCCTCACCGCCGCCGAGTCCTTGGCCGACGAGGTCGAGATCTCGAAGTCGAACATCCTGCTCATCGGTCCGACGGGCTGCGGCAAGACCTATCTGGCGCAGACTCTGGCCAAGCGTCTCAACGTCCCGTTCGCCGTCGCCGATGCGACCGCGCTGACCGAGGCCGGCTACGTCGGCGAAGACGTCGAGAACATCCTCCTCAAGCTCATCCAGGCCGCCGACTACGACGTCAAGCGGGCCGAGACGGGCATCATCTACATCGACGAGATCGACAAGATCGCCCGCAAGGCCGAGAACCCCTCGATCACTCGAGACGTGTCGGGCGAGGGCGTGCAGCAGGCGCTGCTCAAGATCCTCGAGGGCACGGTCGCCTCCGTGCCGCCGCAGGGCGGTCGCAAGCACCCGCATCAGGAGTTCATCCAGGTCGACACGACCAACGTGCTGTTCATCGTGGCCGGTGCGTTCGCGGGGCTCGAAGAGATCATCTCGAACCGCGCGGGCAAGCGGGGCATCGGCTTCGGCGCCCCTCTGCACAGCAAGGAAGATGAGGCGGCCCTCTTCAGCGAGGTCCTCCCCGAAGACCTGCACAAGTTCGGTCTGATCCCCGAGTTCATCGGCCGTCTGCCCGTCGTGACGACGGTGACCCAGCTCGACCAGCCGGCGCTCATGCAGATCCTCACCGAGCCGAAGAACGCCCTCGTGCGTCAGTACCAGCGCATGTTCGAGATCGACGGCGTCGAGCTGGAGTTCGATCGCGGCGCACTCGAGTCGATCGCCGACCTCGCCGTCCTCCGGCAGACGGGTGCTCGGGGGCTGCGGGCCATCCTCGAAGAGGTGCTCGGGCCGATCATGTTCGACGTGCCCTCCGACGACACCGTGGGC
>Ga0265797_10010801_pt1 | contig 11559 bp, 10 predicted proteins | sample P2T30metagenome_FD_192433 | JGI IMG/M metagenome (GOLD analysis project Ga0265797, IMG submission 192433) | Plant litter microbial communities from East Loma Ridge, Irvine, California - P2 T30 | ecosystem: Environmental > Terrestrial > Plant litter > Unclassified | place: USA: California... | reverse complement strand
GGAAGAGGAACATGCCCTCTTTCTCCTCGAGCATAGCAATTGTAATCACTTCTTCAACACCCTTCGGAAGTGTGGTACGTGGCGGAGCAGAGCGTCGAGCAGTGCCCGCTCCGCTATCAACGTCGCCAAATCCACCACTCGATTCGGGCGTGGTTCCAAATCCTCCTGTACCACCTTGACTAGCGTATGCATCGGCTGCTCCCCAAGATGATGCCGCTTCACTCGCTGGCGCCGGCGTGCTGACGTATCCGCTACCAGTCATACTTGAGTTGTTCGCTGCAGCGGTAGTAGAGAACTCGCTGGTCGTCCTCACGGCAGGCGCTGGAGGAGGCTGTGATCCCACGCCATTGGTGTGATTGTGTCCTCTGTGCATCTCGGGACTGGCCCACGGATCGCTCTCCCCAAACCCAAAGCTCGGTTTCCTCGCGCCTCCTCTATTCTGCACAGGCGTGCTCTGAGCACCATGTCCAGTCTGTTGCTGCTGATTTTGCTGCTGCTGCTGCTGCTGCTGAGGAACCACCTGCGCCGGCGGCGTGACCGGCCTCTGCTCTTTCACCAAACCCGGAATCTTAGGCAGTACAGGCAGTCTCCCCCTCCTCTCATCAACAGCATCCAACCCCAAATCCTCCCCTTCCAACGCCAACCCCACCAGCGCAAACAACACCCACACCTGCCCTCTCCCCAACACCCGACTCTCCCCGCCCGCGCTGACAGTGCTCCAAATCCTCTCGCCCGCCTCCGCGCCCACGCCGCTCCCCTCGAGCACCACGCGCCTCACATCCGCCTCTTCCACGTCCCTGCGCCCGGCTGCGAGCGCTTCCCACGCGTCGACGTAGGCTTCCGGGACTTCGGCGTCCGCGAGCAGCGAGCGCACGACTTCGGCGCCGGAGCGGCGCTGGGGTTTCTTGGGCATGAAGGAGGCCCAGGGCGAGCTGCCGTCGTCGTCGTCGGCGGCGTCGCCGAACATGGAAGTGGAGGTGGAGGGTTTGGCGGGACTGGACTGTTGGGGCGCGGCGGAGTCGTCGTCGAAGAGGGAGGATTTGGTTGCTTGGTTGGCGCCTCGGGAGGGAGGGCCGGAGTAGTCGTCGCCGAAGAGCGACATTGCGTGGGTTTGGTGGCTTGGAGGGAGAGGTGTGCTATGTATTGCAGGGCGTGTTTGGATAGCTGGTTGGCTATGCTGGTTGGTTGCAAGCAAGCAAGCGGGAATGGTGAGCTCTGGGCAGGCCGTCAGTCGCCGTCGGCAGGAGACTAGCTGGGTACCTAGGCGAGTGGACTGGAGATAGATAGATAACGCAATGAAGACACGACAAGGCAACAACCACCTCCTCGCAACAATGGAAGACAAGTCTCGAGAGAGCAGATGGGAAGATGTCAAGGTCAAGCTTCGCTATCAAAGGATCCGCGACACGAAGCTCGCTCAGCAGCACATCGCCAGGTCAAGTCCAGCCACGCGAGTCCGACCCACTCGCTGCTGCATTGGCGCTTGGAGCAAGATCGACCGAGGTCTGGACGTACGTCACCATCGTCAATCCCAAATCGTCAACGGCCTTAATAGTACAAGACTCGATGCGTTTGAACACAAAGTGCATTCTGAACTTGGAAGGCGGCCATACTGCGCTCAACAGATACGTCCAATTGATCATATTTATTCCAAGACACGAATGTCGTATGAACAAGCAAATCCAAGAAAAATTCGCACACAGCAAAGGATATATACAGCGAACGTGTTTCCACACCACATCTGGCTCCTCTCGAAGAAAAAGCAACGAAACTGTGCGCCATTGCCTCTCTCTTTTGGTATATACCTCCAACGTCCTTGCTTCCCCCCCATTTCCCAAAGTGTAAGAATTCAGCTGCCTCTGAAGACTCAATATGCAGTCAATGCTCCCTGCCCCTCCAGCGCCAACGCTAAAATGATGTCGAAAAAAAGAAAAGTCAAGACCATGAAAATGCCTCGCACGTAGACCATTGAAGATCATAGCCGTGGGGATCGTATGTACGGAAGAAAAAAAAATTTAAAAGACAAATGCGAAGCGAAGTTGTGAAAAGATTCGTCGACGGTCGTGTCCGGAGAAATCGGGTCTGGTGCCCGTGATAGCTGGTGTTCAAGATTGAGCACACGCGTGAAAGAAAGTGATGGTAATCGCAACGCGCTAGGGCGTCCTCGCCGGCGGTGTTGTGTGATTGCGAAGTGGGGAGTGCCTTTGCGTGTTATAGCCCCCGGGACCCAGTTCATCGCCAAGAGCAGCGTTGCTGGTTGGTGCGGCGTCGAGTGATATGGGCGGCGTTGTGGACACTGCCCGTAGTGGGGATCGTCTTGGTGCAGGCACAACGGTCACCGTGCCGGTAGAGCCACCTGAAGGGCTAATATCGTCTGCACGGGGGGGCGGGTCGCATTGACGCGAAAAGCTATTTTGTGAAGTAGGCAAATGTCTCCTTGGTGACTGGACCACTACTGGAGACGCAGACGTGCTCGTCTCATTTGCACGTGGTGTGTTGGAGTCGCGGCTTGCAGCTTCGGCCGCCGGTAGACTGTTAGATGTCAAAGTGGTCGAATGGCTGAGATCGGCTGGTGTCGGTGGCTCGTCTGTTGACAGGGCGCCGGCTGCTGCAGGACTACGATCGTGTGCCCGCCGTGCTTGCTGAGCTTGTTGCTGAACCAGTACTTCTGGACTCCACGTGCGCGTGCTGCCTCGAGGTTGTGCAGGAATGATGGTGACCGGTATGTCTGCGTCTTCGCCTCGTCCGGCTCTTCGATCTCGGAAGCGTTCGCCCGTCTCTGCTGCTAGTACACCCAGCCGGTTCTTGAAATCCCATTTTGAGAAATTGTGTGCTGGGGTCATCGAGCGGGTCAGACCTGGTTCCGCCTTGTCTCGCGCTTTTTGTACTTCTGCTGGAGGTGATGCACGTTTTCGCTTGAAAGGGTTGGCAACAGTGTGCCATCTACCATTCGGACCACGCTCGCGTTTGGGACGCGGTTCTTCCAGGTCTTCCTCCAATTCATACTCTTTCGTAGTCGAGTCTCTGTAATCTTGACTGAGTATAGCATTGCCGCTCGCGTCGACACGCCGCCGTATTGGCTGGGGAACATCTCCACCATCGTCGTATCGTACAACGTACACGGTGCTGGCGGCACTTGTGGTGTCTGTACGGCTTACAGGACTAGCCACTGCTGGAGGTGGTGTGATACCAGTATCTCGAGTACGCTGTCCGCGTCGTCGGGGAAGACGGCCAAAGGTGATCGTGCCGCTTCCAGCAGTACCAGTACGACTGCCATCCGTGAGCGCCTCAGTGCGATGACTGTGCGCCCGACCAAGCGGGAAGTGTTTGGGTGCAGGTGGCGGTTGTCTTCTGAAGCGTGCTGTGAACCCATGGAGGCCTTTCTCCATTGCGCTGGTTGCATCACCACCTTTTTTGTCATCATCGTCACCGCCACGTCGTCCGCCGTTTCGTAGCCGAGCCAAGCCACGCCGTCCAGAGTTCCAGATGACTTCGCTGCTTGGGTTCACATCGAGCATCTCATCGCCGTCAAATATTTCACGACCTAGGATGCCGTCCTTTTTGTCATCGCATTCGATGGCTTCTATCCGTTCTACCCATTCCCAAACGATTACACTGGCGGCTGCCGCGCCGACCCAACGGAAATAATCACCCCATCCAGCAACATCAGAGTTGGAGACATCCGTGACGAAGAAGACGACCGGTGTCAATACTGCCACAAAAGATAACAAGGCGATCAAGGTGATGCTTTTCATCTTCACATGGTAGAAAGCATAGCGTCGTTTTGTCATTGAGTAGTAAATGACCCAGGCCGCGTAAAGTAATCCGAGAGCCAATTCGAAAAGATATGACAATGCGGGAATTGCGTCGACAAAATGTCGCGGCTTTGTAGAGCCGAGTGTTGTGTTCGCATAGAAGGAGTTGAGACACGAGAAAGTTGAATCGCAAACAATTAATGCGAAACCGATCCACTTGATGATCACTTTCTCCTTGTGTCGTGGAAACAGTCGTATTAGCGTTTGAACCTGTGCGAGCCAGAGGAAGATGTCCGAGATGACACGAGTGATCCTAATTTCCAGAGAGCCCATGACGTCCTCGCGCATGGCTGTCGCATCCATGTAGCCCATAGTGTACTGTTTTTCCAGAGATTTGAAGGTGTCCGCAGTGGCGATAGTAAGAGAGACAGCGACCGTAAATGCCGCAACCTTTTGCAACCACGGTCGCGAGCCGACTCCCAGAGAGCTTCCTCCACCATTTGCACCTCCAATAATACCATGTTTACCGCCGAGTCCAGGATGTGAAACGGAAGTGCCGAAGAAAGTTGTGCGTGGTGTAATGACAAGCATAAAGACCAATATCCACGCGATCACCGTCGCCGCGGCGATCACGTATGTTTGAGGGGTTGTTGAAGCATAGAACGGGTCCTTCCAGTCTGCTATGACACTTGGATAGCCCTCGATAAATTCGTTGACACCGCCTGTGCATGCTGGCTGGAAGACGACGTTGGTGGTGAGGGTAATGACACTGTCGGCGAGTGAGATGACACCGTTGGCGGGCAGCGGGAAGGCGGTGCAGTAGGGTGTCGGTGTCGCGGTTACTGAAGTCGGAGGATTCCAGAGCTGGCGCTTTGAGGGCGCGAAACCAGGTGAGGGCGACATGACATTTGAAGGCTGCTGCGGCGGCGGTTTCGTGTAGTTGCGGGCGCGCGAGAGGAGAGCTTGGCGCCGGAGCGCAGTCAAGGCGGGCGCATGCGATGTCGAAGGTGTCGGTGGGCGGAGAGGTGGATGTCGTATATGTGTATGAGTGTATGCAGTGGGTGTGTGTTGTTTTCGCGTCGAGGGCAGGCTGGGGTGGTAGCGTGTGGAGAGGTGTGGGAGGCAGATGGAGAGTGGATGTGGTCTGGCGAGTCGAAGGGTGGAGTTCTCGTCTGGCTGGCTGGCGTTGGCGCTGTCGCCGCCGCTGCTGCTGCTTCCCTCCCTCGTCCCTTGCTCTCACACTCTCGCTCTGCTTCTCCCGCCAAGCAGCCTTCTCTTAGCGGAGACGGGCTTGGATCAAGCTTCTAACCTGGCGCACGCTCGGGATGAGACGAAGCGATAGCTCTGCAGAGATTGTTTGTCTGATGAGCGTATCGGCATGACTTCTTGTCTGCCTCGTTTCATGTGTTGCGGTTACATGCTTCACACTGCATATATCTGTCACGAGCAGCCTGCTGTCTCCTTTCCCCTACGCAGTGATAGAGGGACCGCCTCGTGAATGCTCTCCCATCTCTCATTCGCACGGCTCTGCCCGGGTGAGGCTGAGGAGAGCAGAGCACCTGATTTGAACACACAACAGTCAGAACATCTCTCATCCATACACATTCCGCGGAGGCAGCAGCCACAAAGCGAGAGGCGTGAGAGGAGCAAGACCCTCTCAGCGACCATGCCTGTGATGCTGCCCGGCCTTGTTGGAGCCATCGCCTCTCGCGTCTCGTCTTCCGATTCCCGCCGGTCGAGCGTGCAGTTCTGTGAGTGGCCAGGCTCGCCAAAGCCTTCCAGGTTCCTTCCTTCGTGTCTGTGTCTTTGGTCCTTTAGATTTGGTCCCCCCGCCTCGCGCTCTCTCCGGCTCCGGCTAACCACCACTCCCCAACTTGCTCCACACCACATGGACTAACCAAGGGGACACTACTTCAACGCTCTTCTTCGAGTGTCTAGGCCGAACCAGATGCTTAGCCTTGCCACATGTCCTCGCGCGGTGCCTCGTGCCACACAGCAATTCTTGAGCAGACTCACACACTGCTCCAACATGACATCAAACACTTGCTCCTCCCACACAACAAAGCTTGGTGTTGGTACCGTATGCAGTGGTATGTCATCGCGCAGAGACTTTGTGCCTCCAGTCCAATCTCTCGGTTGCCCAAGAGAGAAGAAGCATGCGCTGCGCCGGAGCTTACCTAGGCAATTCGTAATTCGCAGAGTTCGGCGGATCTTCAGCCTTGTTGCTGCTGATGTGATCGTAATCGCAATCAGATCCGAGGTGACGACCACGTGTCATGTCTTGCCTGAACCTCATAACATAACCCAAGCTATTGAGTATATCTTGTGCATTGACACGTCTGCGCTATTCTTATCTCTACACTACATATAGACAAAGTCAACACAATGGCCAATAACACCCTCAAGACGTTGCACCCGTGGTTGCAAGAGAACGACACGCAAATATCGTCCGGCGATTCAATCAAGAGTTACTCTCATGACAATGGCTCAGATGCCATCCTCTGCGTCGTGCACGGCTATCCGCAGTCCAGCTACATGTGAGTTCGATTGAGCTTCTCTCGTCCAAGCCTTGTCATCGGTTGATCTAATGCCAATGTTAGGTGGCGCCGCGTGAGTTCCAATCGCTCCTTCCTGTCGAACCTCACGAACAGGAACCTACCGCATACCTAGCTACAAACCTGCTCACCACCAACCTAGGTCCTGCACGCTTGGAAACCACACGCCTCCCTCTTCATCCCAGAACTCCCAGGCTACGGCATAAGCACCCGCCCCGCCTCCGCCAACAAACGCGAGATCGGCTTTTCTATCCTCGAAGCTCTCGAAAAAGTCCTCACCAACGCCACCACCCGCCCAGTCTACTGGATCTCCCACGACCGCGGCGCCCGCATCGGCCACCGCCTCTTGACCGCGCCCAGCCCGCCCCCAACCCTCAAGGCCGCGGTCTTCATCGACATCGTGCCCACGCTCGAGCAATGGCGCGCTTTCGCCCACCCCGCTGCCAGCATCGCGTATTTCCACTGGCCTTTCCTCGCGACGCCTGCTGCGCCGGACGTCATCAAGGCCATGGGCGGTGACGCTTTTTGCAAAATGCTGCTTGCGCGCGGACGCGGGCGGAATGAAATTGGCGCTTCGAACCTCGAGGCCCAGGGCGCCTACGAGCAGTATGCTGCGATCTTCGCGCGCGACGATGCCATCGAGGGCAGTTGCGCAGACTATGCTGACGGCGGCGTGCCGGAGTGCGAAGCGCAGAAGCGCGAGCAAGCCGCTGGGACGAAGGTGAAAGTGCCGTTGATGGTCATCTATTCTGAGGGCTCGCTGGGCATGATGAACGATGTCGAAGCGATCTGGCCGCAGTGGGTGGAAGAGGGCAAGCTTGAGACTGTACCTGTCGCCGACGGCCATGGGCATTACTTGCCAGAGAGCGCGGATGTGATTGTTGCCGAGAAGGTTGTTGAGTTTATCAAGAAGCAGGCTCAGTCGTAGGGACTCACGCGCGCGGCATATTTTTGAGGCGAAGACCATTGATATTATCTACGCGAGCACCACCTGTGCCGATCCTTGGAAAGAAAGATCGAACCCGATATACGGGCCTTCGCAAACCAGAAGTAATTACCTAGAATCAGAATGTTACATGGTACTACATAGGTATATATACACACTGCTCCGAGGGTTAGGTGTAAAATCACAGAAGTTCCAATGAATGAAAAACGATAGCTTGCGAGACCGCTTCACCCTAGAGATCACAGAACTTGCCTCCCAAAGGAAACCCAAAAATAAACGAAAGGGTATCTATTCTACACATGCGAAAAATGGTGAAAATCCGCCCGCCTCTTTCAAATCTTAGAAACATAGCCCGTGTCGCAAACGGGCGCCGACCACCCGACGCTCCACCTAACACTGCCCATGATAACAACCATCAGACAGAACCCACCAACAATGCTCGCGACAGCGTACACGTACGCGCTCCGCCGCCGCAGTCCGTTGATCTCGCCCACCCACGTGCTCACGGTTGTCAGGCAGCCGCAGAATCCATCCTGCACGCCCTGCAGCACCTGACACCCGATGATGCCGCCTCCCACAGCGCCGTTGACGCCAACGCCGACGTGCTGGATGTCGTAGCACATACCCTCGATAGCCGTGCCGAACATGTTCGCCGCGAAAGTGCCCAGTGGGAATGAAAGTACGAGGGAGTTCAGTTTGATCGAGACGTAGTAGCGCAGCAGGCAGCCTGTTGGCGCAAACACGATGGGGAAGAGGACTGTGCCGCGCCAGGTTTCGTTTGCCCAGGAGCCGGCGGAGGAGGGGCCGCTGGGGCGATCTGGTGGCCAGATTGCGAGGAAGAGGGCGCCTAGCCAGCACCCGAAGCCGAGGAAGACCATGAGGGGGTCGAGAAGGCGACGCGTGAAGCGAGATGGGATGCGAGGGGTGATTGAGTCGAAGGCGAGGGCGGTGTGGGCGCCGACTATGAGTGCGCCTAGCGATAAGGCTACTGTTGCGATTATGATGGCGAGGAGCGCCAGGAAAGAGTAGCCTCCATCTCGAGAGACTTCGGATGATGTCGTGATGGTGCCTGTTGAAGGGTGGTTGACAGGCGCAGGAAGGTCGTTGGAAAGCGCGAGAAAAACGTCGCGCATGAATGAGCTGAACGACGTGAACGAGCCGCAGAAGCCAACCGCAAGACCAACGTAGAGAGGAATGGTCTTCTTGATTTTCATACGCTCCGCAGCCGTCAACTCGCCTGGTTCTTGTTCTTTCATCGAATTTCTCTTTTCCGATGTCATTCTTTCGCGAGGCATCCATTCGTCCCTGAACAACTGCCTGTCTTCGGAGAGTATGCCCATAATAAAAGAGCCTCCAACGTTGGCCCATATGACTGGCGTAACGATTGGAGTGCCGGGGTAGAAAGCGATCCATTGCACACCCAGTCGTGCAAGAGTACCGAAGATGGAGAAAAATATTAAATGAGCGATAGTGTAGAGCGTAGTCAACCAGTCGGAAGCGCGACCAGGTAGTGGACGTTTTTGCAAGTAATCCTCTATCCGACGTGCACCATAGTTCGGTCCAGAATCCGGCGATCGCATGGTCGCCTCGCGTTCAAGATCCGGTTCTTGTTGATTTTGCTGTTCATTTGAAGCCAGGTCCATTCCTTGAGGGTTTGTGGGTACCGGTGGCGGCACCTCGTTCTCAGTCAGGTTTTGATTCTGAGTTTCCCTTGAATTGCCATTGCTTTGGCCTGAATATGACGCGGGCCGGCTGAAGTTGGTATGGGCGCGTTTTTTGGCACCCTTCATCCCTTCTCCGTGAGAGAGAGTTCGCACTGCTGGGACTGGCGGCGCTGGGAATTCTGAGAGATCCCACGAGCTGGTCTTGGGTTCCTGGTAGCTTGCGCGTTGAGATCTGGCCTTCACAGTCGACTCGCTGCCCATGCTATTGTGGCGCGAACGTTGTTCTCCAAAAGCACTGTGTCGCCTCGGGGTGGTGTCGCGCACCCAGACGCCCTCTGAAACTCCATTGTTGGAGTCGTGGACGATGCTTCTCGCCTCTGCGTCATGGAAGGACGGGCCTGCGGCGTCCATAGCGTTTGTGCAGTATAGTCGGCTTAGCTGCAGGCCATTATAGAGCAGGGCAGGGGTATATGCCGACGCGTTATAGACCAGCGCTGGCAGGAGGAGAGACAACGCAACAGGGCGAAGAAATGGGTTGGAAAGGGATGGGCATGATGGCGTCTGTGTGCACCAATATTGGCCGTTTAACCTTCACGCCAATGGACGTTTCTGCTGGTCGTTGGACCCGACGGCTCTGTCGACCGGCTCTGGCTGTTTGCGACGGCGACCCTTGATTTCAACAAACCAAAAACACCAGCGCCACATGCAGACTTTCGAGCGGCGCCATCGCAGTTGTATCGGCGCGGTCCGCGAGAGCCCCAGAGCCCCTCCCGATATGCACCCTCTCCTGCCTCGCCTATCAAGCAGCTTATCAGGGCAAACATTATTGCTGCTACGTACTACTACTGATCTCCACGTAGCAACAAACAAGAGACGTTGTGTATTTGAGCAAGCACTCTTCTTCCCATCTGCTGTTCGTCAACAAAAATCAAACCTTACCTCCAAACCATTACATACATACATTCACACCGTCTTTCCCCATCCTGTCTCTAAACATGGCCTCATCATCCGTCCAATCCAATGTCCACGTATCGACACACCCGTGTCTCCGAGCAAAGTTGAGCCTCTTGCGGTCAAAGTCCACAAATGCGAGAGACACCAAGCAGCTGGTGCATGAGATCGCCACCATAGTCGGCTGCGAGGCCCTTGCACATGGCTTGCAGGTCACTGAGACAGGCACGGTATGTGTTATCTTGGTGCCCTCGACGCCTGATTGGCAGGCTCAGCATATACGAAGAACCAACCTAATCACTGTTTAAATGTATAGGATACTTCCCCACTAGGCTACGAATACAAAACAGAATCCATCTCCCCCGCCACAGTCTGCCTGGTGCCCATCCTCCGCTCCGGCCTCTCCATGGTCGACGCCCTGCAGTCTCTCCTTCCCGAGCCCGTGCCAATCCACCACCTGGGAATGTACCGCGAGAAAACCACCCTCGACCCCGTGGAGTACTACAACAACCTGCCCTACCACAAAGTCGGCGGCGAGTCAAAGGTGCCCGACCTCGCCATCGTCATCGACCCTATCATCGCCACCGGCTCGACCGTCTGCGCGGCCATCGACACCCTGCGTGACTGGGGTGTGCCGCGGATTATTGCGGTCTCTGTTCTTGCGAGCCAGGCGGGTTTGCAGAAGGCTTCTGAGATTTGGCCGCAGGGTGTTGAGCTTTGGGTTGGTGGTGTTGATGCTGAGACGGATGAGAAGGGCATGATCAAGCCTGGTTTGGGTGATGTTGGTGATAGGTTGTTCCTGACGGTCGGCAAGTAGATGTTCTTCATAAATTATTGGATCATGAATTTGAAATGCTCAACTTATTTGCCTGTGTCGAATGTTCTGAAAGGCAATCCAGTTTTGAATTATCAGGAGTCAGCTGCACGGCTGCGTCCAATATCTCTTACACTGGAACTTGGTATACATTGTATATTTCTTCAAGTTCCATGAGGGTAAACGCAAATCTAGCGCTCGATGCTTCAACGTGGTGAGCATTTGCCTAGTCACGAGTATAATAATAGCCAAACATCAGACATCTCAAAAATGAACATTGCATTCGCTTGAGTGTCCAGTGCACTGACTCCGTCTATCATCTATCTCCTTCATCAGGGTATCTCGAAAACTCACATCAACCCGCTCACCTATCCAGCCCATCAAGCTCAACAAGCTTCCTAACAGCGCCAACAATATCGCTACCGCCCAAGTCCACCCCAGGCTCATCCACCTTCCTAGCCAAAAGCTCATCAAGCATCATCCTCAACCTACTAACCAGCACTCCGATCCTAGCCCATCCCCTCAATCGCACCCAGCCATCAACAACCAGTCCACGGCCCTGCGGATCGATGCCAATCGGTCCACCGAACATCAACAGACTGTACACGTTGAACGGCGTCAAATCGCGGATGAAGACCTTGCTCGTGGCCATCTTGGTAAAGTACGACATGTACACGCTGTTACCCGGGAAGTTCTGAGCGCCGAAGAGCGTGGAGCTCGGGTGGATGAAGACGCGGCCGTTCTCTTCATTAAAGAATTTGATGGTGCGGGCCTCGGGGTCGAGTTCGACAGCGCCTGAGGACGACGCGGCGTATTTCTTGTCGGGGAAGTCGATGCGTGCGAGTTGCGGTTGGAAAGAGCCTGCGACTAGCGC
>Ga0265797_10010800_pt1 | contig 11559 bp, 10 predicted proteins | sample P2T30metagenome_FD_192433 | JGI IMG/M metagenome (GOLD analysis project Ga0265797, IMG submission 192433) | Plant litter microbial communities from East Loma Ridge, Irvine, California - P2 T30 | ecosystem: Environmental > Terrestrial > Plant litter > Unclassified | place: USA: California... | reverse complement strand
CCACCCAGATTTTACAACCAGATTGTCCGCCGCATCGCAGTGACATACAAGAAGGAGGAAGACTTGACTAACAGCGAAGTCAACAACGCAGACTTTGTCCGTCTCCTTGCTCTGGTCAACGTAGCCTGTGCCGATGCAGGAATCTTCTCCTGGAAGGAGAAGTGGGAATTTGAATTTTGGCGCCCACTCTCAGGTGTTCGTGACGACAACTTCCGCGACCCAAATCGCCCAGATCGTGGCGACCCTTTCTGGCTTACTCTCGGCGCCCCAGCCACAAACACAAACGACATTCCTTTCAAACCCCCCTTCCCCGCTTACCCCTCTGGTCACGCCACATTCGGTGGCGCCGTCTTCCAGATGGTCCGCCGCTACTACAACGGGCGAGTTGGAAACTGGAAAGACGACGAAGTGGACAACATCGCCATCGATATGATGGTATCCGAGGAGCTCAACGGGTTGAGCCGTGATCTCCGCCAACCCTACGACCCCAAAGCGCCCATTACCGATCAGCCAGGTATCGTGCGCACACGAGTTCCACGCCACTTCTCTTCCGTCTGGGAGATGATGTTCGAGAACGCAATCTCGCGTATCTTTCTCGGCGTCCACTGGCGCTTCGATGCTGCAGCCGCCAAGGATATTTTGATCCCCACGACGACAAAGGATGTCTACGCTGTAGACAACAACGGCGCTTCCTTGTTCCAAAACGTCGAGGATATTCGTTATACGACTATGGGTACTAGGGAGGGTCACGATGGGCTTTTGCCGATTGGTGGTGTGCCGCTTGGTATTGGGATTGCGAATGAGATCTTTGATACAGGTCTCAAGCCTACCCCACCGGAGAAACAGCCAGTGCCGCCGCCTCCATTCAACCAGAGCGGACCTACGAAGGAGATGTTGGAGGAAGCGGGAAGTGAGGAGCAGGTCCCTATGATGGACGTTGCGCCCTGAGATAACTGGGGGTGGTTGTCAGGAAGTTCGCTGCGTTCTCCTTGACTCAACAGATGAGTCTCGGTTGGTCATTGGACCGAGCCTTCCCATGTAGCATAGGTATTCATCGAATGCATGTATTGCAGAATACACAGATCGTCTTTTGACTTGCAAAGCCATCTCCATACCCTTCAAACCTCTTCCTGCAAGTAAGCTTTGCCTTGTGGCTGCAACCTGCCCCAGCTTATCTTCTGATCTTCATAACCGTGGGTTGCTTCCGCCACGCTGCAAGACTTGCGAGCAGAGCCACACCGCTGACGATAGAGCAAACGACAAGAGTCTCGTTGAATGCATCTGTATACGCTTGGCGAACGGCGAGGGCCGCGTCTGGCGAAAGAGTACGCATGGAATCGGCAAGTGATCCCAATTGCGCAACACTAACCACCATCGGGTCTAGAAGCTGCCGACGCTGTTTAACACCTAAGATAGCTGTTGATGCAGCGATACCGATACTTCCCCCTAGCACACGCACCTGAGCCATGATACCTTGCGCGACCGCTGTATCTCGCTGCTCGGCTTCAATGGTTGCGAGTAAAGTTGAATTACTGACAGTCAGGCCGAAACCAAAGCCGAGGAAGACTTGCAGCCCATAGGCTCGAGCTTGCGGAACCACAGTATTGTCTAATGTAGACAGAGATGCAGCTCCAACTAGCATAAGAGCAGCACCAATGACGTTGATCGGGAAGGTGTTGTTTCTTTTACTCGAAGCCGCACCAGCAATAGTCGTTCCGATAGCAGAAGCACCAAGCATTGGTAGTAGAGCTATGCCCGACACAATAGCATTTTTTCCGTTGACCACCTGGAACCGTGTCGGCAGCGAGTATATGATGAAGAAATATGGGAAGCCTGTCAGCATCGTCGTGACCACTGCTGATATGTAGACTCTGTTCTTAGCTAGTCGCATTGGGAAGAGCGCACCTATAGTGTCAGGCCAGCGCCTTGCAACGAACCACTCCCAGGCCAAGAGCGCGACGAAGCACAGGACACCGACGACGAGTGGAGCAACGAAAAGTGCAGACGACCAGACGGTGCTATCCAAGAGAATGTGAATCCCAGCTTGCTGGAAAGCAATTACCGAAGGTACGGAAGAAGCAACCAAGAGAAGGAAACCTAAGATATCGATCTGCTTGAAACTGCGGCGCTGGAAACCTCGGATCCGAGCGTTTTCGGACCACGCCCCAATGAAAAGGATAAGCGGGATGATGCCAACGGGAGCATTCATCCAGAAGACCCAGCGCCAAGACGTATAGTTCGTTATGATACCGCCTAGAACTGGCCCCAGAATGCCAGACATCGCAATGATGGCTCCTGCCAAAGCACCGATCATCTTGGACATACGCGGCGATGCAATCTCAGTAAGAATAACGAAGCCCACTGAGTACAAGCCTGAACCGCCCACACCCTGTAGTGTCCGCATGGCTATAAGCTGGTCGAGGCTTTTACTGAAGCCACATCCGAGTGAGAAAGCGAGGAAGATTACAAATGCAGCGACGTAGGCGTTGCGACGACCGATCACGTCGGAGAGGCTTGCAAAGATGGCAGTGCAGCCAACGTAGGCAAGTGTGTACTAGATGTGAGTATACAATGTCATTACATATCTCACTTATAGTTTGTATGGGCGCACTTACTGACAAGGCAATCCAGTTGACCTTGGATAATGAGTGGAATTCTACACCAATTGTGTAGATGGCAGTTGCGATGATCGATGTGTCCAAGAACGATAAGAAGAGCCCAATACAGATACTAGACGATAGGTCGTCAGATAAAGGCTATCAAAGCCAGCTTTAACAACTTTACCTGCCATATAACGACACAAGTCTCCATGTTGCGATACCAGGCGCTGTAGCAGGTCCTGCTGCGATGGTATCAGGTCCAGCATTTATCCTAGTCTGCTCATCGTGGGCAACATCGATGTTGACTGGAGCCAAGATCGTCCGGGCACTGGTAGCTTTTTCGATATCCATGTTTGAGTTTTGTATGCGGCTTTAGGTAGTCGTGTGGACTAAAAGTGCTTTGCCAGCACACTTCTCACTGTAAGTACAGCCTCCGGACCAGATACCAGTGTGAACGGGATCCGGACGTAAAATCTAACAATCTTGCAGCTTCTAGGCTGTGATTCCGCTTCGTACGATATTTCTTGTTTTTTTCATTGCGGCGTAGTAGTGAGATGATTCTGTACAACGTCGCAGCAATTGATGTGCCGACTGTGGATTGCATGAACCGCTCCTACGGCCGTACCTGAGTTTAAAAAAGAAATTGTGTTGTTGGGAAATCTTAGCCTCACTGGAAGTCTAACCGGGCGTACGCCTTGCGACCAACGCTATCAATATGTGTCGCTTACTGGCTTCTCCAACGTCGCACAGCTTCTACGTTAGCAACTTTGGGAGTTCATCAGCGCGCTAGTATGCCCGGGTGGTCAGACAGGTGAGACATCTGCTTTTTTGGGTTGGGTTGATGCGGGCCACTTTCTGTTTTCCCAGACGAGTCTTCTTGCGGGGTAACAATGATGCTGATTTGTTCGTCGGTATGCGAAAACATATCCAATATGCGGAGTGCGCAGACTAGCACCCAATAAGCTACTACTTCTCCGAAGCCTAAACGTTCCGAGATATTGTATGTTGGAGCCGTTAACAATCTTTTTCTCGCCTCCATTTCAGATATGGTATTAATTCCTTATCCGTCGGTACAACTCTTTTCCATTCAGGCTCGATCCCATCCGTAGGTTCGATACCCCTCAATCTATCGCGATAGAAGATGCGATAGCTATCCAGTGCATAGGCGCCCATACCCGGCAGATGCGCAATCTCCCAGCCTTCTCTTTCATCATCAGGCCCTAAAATCTCTCCTGGCTTAACATCGGCACCACAACCATGATTGGGGTAATGTAACCTCCTGTACCTTCGTTCTTTGCACGGAGGAGCCGAGAGCCAGGTTTTCGCTAGTGCTATAAGGCGAGCCGCTCGAATTCGATGGAGGCCAATCGGCTGTAGCATTGTGGTTAAGTCTTCGAGAGATGCGGCGGACAGCTCATTTGGTGAAGGGTAGGCTGCGAGTATCTTGAAAAGAACTGGGCGTGCCATTTGGCCACGCGTTTGATTCCATAGGATCACTTGGACTACTAATGCGTACAGGCTGTCGCATACCCGCTCCTGGATGAGTCCATATTTTGCAGGCTGAAGCTGGAAAGGGAGGTCTGGCGGTTCTGGTATCACCGCTGGGTGGTCTTCAGTATCTATCCGGGTAGATGTCTTCGTTGGAGTTTTGCGCGCCTTAGGCGCGACTTTGGTCTTTCGCTTCTCTTGCGGAGCATTGGAAGCTACTCGACGGCTTCGCAAGGTGACTGGCATGATCAGGCATTAAATTCAACCGCCAGATAGATATTACTGAGCAAGCTCATACGCGCGTCTCAAACAGCGCATCGCTCTGGCGGCCAAAGACCTATATGGAAAGCTTGCAGCCGGTTTCATGACGCTAATGGGAAGTCGATGATGTAACGCGTTATTGAACCGCGCCATCAAGCCAACCCCCCTATCTGGTTAGGACTCTAGAGCATGCTTTTGGAACTGGTGTTTCAAATGAGTTGAGATGTACTGTGGAAAGTGAAACGCAGCTTCCCAACCAAAAGTGAGAGTGCTCTGACATAATCTTCATTGTTCGATACCGCCCCACCTATTTCCGACCCTCTCGGCAAGAACCCGGCACCACATCGGGATCCGGCAACAGTCTTACAAACCTCTATTCAATGCCGCACTCCGTAACTCCAACAACAAACAAACATGTCCTTCGACTTGGACGATGACGAAACGCTTATATCGATATCGCGCACCGATAGATATGAAGGCGAAGACACGAGTCCTACTACCGACCGCGAATTGAAAGCTTGGTATGCTTATCCAATCGCAGCCGAAGTCTTCGCTGTAGTCGCAGTGGTACGTCATAGTCCTCTCCTTCACCAAACACGAACACACCTCCTTTGTTAGGATATCTTGCTCAAAGTACTAGGGTGCGTTTCTCCCAGTGATTCTCGAGCAATTGGCCAGAGAAAATGGCGTTTTCTTCTCCGATCATTCAACACCGTGTGTTGATCATTCCGCTTCCGGAAGACTCCGGATACGCGAAAATGCAGGCCAGAAGGCCGAAGGAGGAGACTCTGAGCAATGCATGGTGAGATATCTTGGGAGAGACATGTCAACGAGCAGTTTTGCGATGTACACCTTCTCTACCGCTGTATTACTTCAAGCGGTGGTCTTGATATGTTTTAGTTCCTTCGCTGATCATGGTAAATATTAGCACACAGTGTCCAATGATTCGATAATCACTAACAAGATCGCTAGGCCCGTACCGCAAGAAGATGCTCATGTTCACATCATACATGGGCGCACTAGCAAGTTGTCTCTTCATTTTCATCTCGCCATCACTATATTACTTGGCTCCAATCCTAGTAATCGTTGGCGTTTCAAGTTTAGGCTGTTCATTCGTGTTGCTAAACGCATTCCTGCCGCTACTCGTCGCCAACCACCCAGATAACAACACGTCGAGAAAATCATTCACATCTGATTCAGCGTCAGACGTCGAGCTGGAGTCCCTGAATCCCACCAGTGGACCTCCTTCGTCTGCACACCACCACTTGGACCCAAATCGATTGAAGCGGGATTTAGAGCGAAGTGCGCAAATATCAAGTAAAGGCGTGGGGTATGGCTACATGTCCGCTGTCTTCGTACAGGTTTTGGCTATCTTGATAATCTATCTCTTCAGCAAAACCAGCCTTTCGAAAACCTCGCCTAGTCTCTCCATTCGAGTTATCCTATTCATGGTCGGCCTATGGTGGGCCATTTTCTCCATTCCAACATTATTGTGGCTACGTCCGAGACCAGGTCCACCGCTGCCCACCCAGAATAACCAGAGCTTTTCCGGAGGGAAGTCGTCGAGATTGCGCACGTTCTTGTTCTACACGTCCTTTTCTTTGCGTAGCTTCTGGGGAACACTCAGGAGAGCGATAAGACTACGACAGACATTGCTCTTTCTGATATCGTGGTTCCTGCTATCAGATGCAGTAGCAACAATATCTGGAACTGCGGTCCTCTTCGCACGCACAGAGTTGCATATGGGCACAATTGCCATCGCTTTATTGTCCATAACGTCCATCGGATCCGGCATCATAGGCGCATTCGCATGGCCGCATGTACAGAGGCGCTATGGATTACAGCCAAAGACGGTACTGCTGTGTTGTGTAGCGGGCATGGAAATTATCCCATTATACGGATTACTCGGATTTATCCCTCTGTTCAAGAGCTTGGGGTTTATTGGTTTGCAGAAAGCATGGGAGATTTACCCAATCGCCATTATTCATGGAATTGTCATGGGTGGTATATCATCGTATGCACGATCTGTATATGCTCCATTGATTCCAGAAGGCAGCGAGGCCGCGTTCTTTGCATTATATGCTGTTACAGACAAGGGTAGCAGTGCTTTCGGTCCAGCTCTCGTAGGTTGGATTGTCGACCAGGCGGGTACGATACGCCCTGCCTTCATCTTCCTGGCTGTATTGGTAGTGCTACCAGCACCACTTTTGTGGCGATTGGACGTCGAGAAGGGGAGGGAAGACGCGCGTGCCATGGCAGACGGAGATGTTAAAGGACGGGGGATGTATGAGAGGGTTCGTGAAGAATAATGGACCGACAATCGGAGTCGGTGGGTATGATATTGCGTAGATGATAGTACGCCGCCCAATGCTGTAAACGCCAAATGATGATATCCCTCAAGCCCGTTCTTCCATCTTCGGTCGCTTGCTGTCCCGATCGTGGTCATCTCCAAATCTCTTCCTCTCACCGAGCGGTTTTGCGTTTGCACCTGAAGGGCCCTCCCTATCCCGATCTCTGCCGCCATGAGCATCAGGCCTGAATCTCTCATCCACGCCGAAGTCGCCCTTGTCTCTTCGCGGCCGGTCATCACCAAAGTCACCCCATTTGCCTGTATCCTCAGTCTTCATGTCCCTGTACCTTGTCCGACCCTTTTTGCCCAGTTTTGTCATGTCCCTGATCTGCATGTACTCAGGCAGGATCTCTCGATTTGTCTCATCCTCGAAGCGCGCATTCATCAGATTCCGTCGATCTACTCCCAGTTCCTTTAGCTCATCTGTAAAGAAAGCACCCTTGTGGAAGTACTTTTGCATGTACTGCATCTGCCCGCGATCGCCCTTTTCTTCTTGTTGTTTCTCGATATGAGCGCGGTCTTCGGCTTCGCGTTCGGCGGCGGAGAGGTTGCGACGGCGCTCGATCTCTGCACGCTCAGCTTCGGCTTCTTCAATCGCGAGGCGTTCGCGTTTGATGCGCTTGAGTTCGCGAAGTTTCCAGGCGGCATACTCAGCATCGGGATCAACACCGTCAGTGTCGTCAATGGCGTTGATGTCGGCCTCTTCGACGTCGTCGTCCCAGTCTTTCTTGCCCGCTGCCTTCTCTGCTATGCGCTGCTCAACCTGCTCTTGCACCAGCGCTCTATTCTGCTCCTGTCGCCGTGCCTCCTCTTCTGCTGCTATGTCCTCTGCTGATTTGACAGGCGCCACTTTGTTCCGTTCGTTCTTCTTGAGAAACACTGGTCGCAGCAGTTTCTTCGGTGCTTCGTCCTCACTACTTGACTCTTCCTCAGATGATTCGTCCTCACTGCCGCTACCACTCTCGCTCCCGCTGCCATCCTCTTCCTCTTCTTCCTCGCTTTCTGTCTCGAACTCATCTTCTATCGCCTTGCGCTCCGCTTCAGATTTTTGTCGCGATGCAAGTTTGGATTTGAGCGCTGACTTAGGGAACGACGATGCGATTGGCGCGGGCTTTGGCTTTGCAAATGGTTTTGGCTTTGGCTGCTCCTCTTCCGATTCTGATTCCGAGCTCGACCGTTCTTCGGGTTCAGGTGCTGCTGTTGGCTTGCCAGCGAATTGGCGCGTTCGCACGGGCTGCGCCGTGAGTTTCTTAGATTTTGGTGGTGGCATCGTGGCGACTTTCAGGATAGTTGGCGTACAGAGAAAGTGTGCAAAGTTGAGTGAACCGCGAACGCGATACCGCGGCTCCTGCAAGCGGCTTGGCGCGCGTCAGGCCTGCTGTATGAGAGACCTCGTATTGTGTGCGTAAAGACTGCCCGGCTAAGTTACACGCAATCACCATATAGAATTGAAGACCAATCGCTGCAAATCCTGTTATAAAGTCTTAGTTTCTTGTCCTGATACGCAGAGGATGAATTGTAACCACTTTTGGTCGCCACGTTCACGATATCTACAAACACAAGCACAGAATTGCCTGCGTATGTAGCCAAATGCAAGAAGATCATGCTCAAGCCAAAATCTTGATAAAGCTGCTCACTCAATATCTCACATAGCAAACGTCTCCTGTCGACTGCCCTGGAAGAGGATTGTGACTTCTCTGTCCATCAGTATCAGCAACATCATCTTTTCAGTTTGTATTGTGACAGCTACAATATCAAACCTCATGACAAGGGAAAGTAGGAAGGTTATGAGGAATAAATCCTACGTAGTTAGAACATTACGATTCTATCTCAATTTACCGAATTCAGCAGTTTGTAGCAAAACTCATTTAGCATATCTAGGCGCATATTACTCAATGTGAACAACATGCTCATTCATTCTGAGACTGGCCGCCACCGTTCCGAGTATTGTGTACTGTTGAGCCAGAGATAAAATTATATGAATTACAGAGTCAAGCAGGATCTAGATAGGAAGAACAGCCAAGACCGAAGTCAGAGTTTTCACGCTGGAAGGGTGGTCTGCATACATGCCAGGCGACTGCACTTACTGGACGTTGCCTAAAGTTGTGAGATGAGCTGAGTCAATTCGTCATACATGTACAGTCAAACCGATGCTTTAAAGTAGTTGTACTTGAATTTTTGATTATTCACTCCTTTAGAGTTTTTGTTATCCTGGATTGAGGGTGCTTATCACAGGGTGATGATTTCCAGTGACTTAAGCACAGGCATTCTCGCCGTCCTTAAAACGCCCGTCGTATCAGAGCCGGTCTTAGGAAGACCTAAATATGTCGACCAGGCAAACAACTATATATACAATAACGCCTGTTGATGCAGTGACAGTATAAGGAAAGTGATGATCAAATCTATTGACCAATGAAATGCCCACTGAAAGTACCACCCAATGCAATGCACGCTCGAACGCAGCAAATATCGTGTCCTTTGGACTAAATGATGGGCAATCAAAGCAAGCCCGGAAAGTTCGTAAAGTTGTTACATGAAAGTAAGCGATACCCGTTCATCGGAAGATGGGTTGTTGAGGAACAGGTAGTTGGTTAAACTGATTAGTCTCAGGCCATGCACTACGGTCCATGTACGGCAGAAGCCCAGAGCGACGATCGGTCATTGGTCGACCCAAAGGCTGGTATTGCATCTGATCGTATCCGATGTTCCTCGCTGGATTATGGATCGACGTCGAAGGTGGGGGTACAAGTAGAGTCTGCACGCTGCGGACCGGTCGATAAGGAGACTGGCGTTGATTAAGGAAATGCGACGGAGATAATTGTCTCGAACCGGTTGCGGGATAGTTTCCAACAGGTGAAGAACCAGCTGACTGGGGATACGGACTGATCTGTCGGGACTGGTCGGTAGAAGGCGTGTAGTTATGAGGGTAGGAGGGTGGGCCCGATGAAGTTGGTGTGCTAGTCGGTTGCTGCCATTGGACGGGTGGAGGGTAAACCATGGCCATGGATCGTCCACCAGGGACCGGCAAAGGAAGATCTGACCAGTTCTTCAACTGGGTAGGTGGCATCTGCTGAGGTGGAGGTATCGAAAGACTTGGCAAAGGAGGTAGTCGGTTCACGGATGGTGGTGGCTCGAATGACCTATTGATAGGCGTCTGCAACGTCGGGATCAAAGGTGCATTACTGTAAGGACCAGGTGCAAATCCATGGGCCTGTCGCTTCATTGGAGGCTCAATGCTGTAATCGGCACTGCGTTTACGTTGAATGGGGCCTAATTCTGGCAGAGCGCCAATCGGAGAGACGGTGGCGGACGTGGCCTGTGGTTGCAAAAGCGGGGTATTCGAAAATGCCATGTGGTTCGGCGAGTACATCATCGAAGTTGGTGGTGACGTTTGCTGTTGAGTAGGCGGTGACGGAGCGTAGGTTTGTGGTAGGCCGAGCATGTTCTGGGGGCCAACTGGGCTTACAGCACCCGACGCTGGAATCTTTGATGCTCGATCAAAGAATGTGCCAAATTTGCCCAGGATGCCGTGCCACTCATTCCACTTCTCCTTGGACGTGAACAGGCTGTATCGCATATTGCTAAGAAATTCGACCTCCATGATGTGCACCTCCTGCACCGAGATACCCGAGACCTCGGCCCATGTCTTGTTGGTGTATGTGTTGTCATCGAGAAATTTGTTGCCCAGCATAAGAGCTACAGTCAGTAATCGATACTCGCTACCGGGCTTCCCCTTGACCGTGGGGTTGGTCAGCTTCAGCCTGTATATGAAAAGTAACGCCAAAAGAATGACATTTTGAGCAACCTGCGTAGTGGTCAAGATAGTTGCTACCCATTTTCTGAATCCAGTTGTGGGATGTGCGTCAGGAACGAGAGGCTGCATAGGCTGGCGTGGCGAGGCGGTCTCGAGTACTTGCTTGAGAGTTGTCGAGCTCTCGAACCAGAAGAGACATGTCACCTGGCGAGTCAGTTTCAGAATCAAGGGTGGGAGGATGTCAAATTACCTCTGCTGCCAGTTGAGGGAGACCCTCTTGCGGCGTGCTGATGGTTGGTGGTATCTTCAGGTTTGGCGATATGGTGTACTTCTTTCTCGGTGTCTGGGCCATCTCTTGTGCTTGCGGTGCTTGTCTTGGTGGACTAGGACTTCTTGCAGCAGCCACTGATCTGGAGTTGCCAATAGCAGGCAGTTGGTAGCCGTACTGATGCCCGGCACCCTGGTTTGGTGGAAGTGAGACTACCCTCACTGCTGAGCCCGGGAGGTCCGGGGGTGTGAGGGGAGCTCTTGGGGCTGTTCGTAGCGGGTCGTGCTCATAGTTGTTGGAGATGCTCGGGTAGGGAAGGTGCATCGTGGAGTCGAGCTTCGAGGAGCTGCGAGGTGCCGTGGCATACAGGTTAAAGGGAGGCTCCCGCGGCAGGGCGTGAGGCATTGGGTGAGGGAGCTGTAGCTCGAGCATATGGACGGCAAGAGACCAGGTGGAGAGGACGAGGTGAGTGATGAAAACGGCGGCGACGTCAACGGCAACAGGCGGTCATGTCCGGGCAGCTATTGTTTGCACGCTACTATTTTGCCTCAACCTTGGTCTGGAAGGATGGTGTTGACAATGGCCAGCTATGGATGGGGAGCAGGAGCAGGAAGGACTAGGCCAATCAACGCCAGGCAGAATCCGGTGCACGGCAACGACGCTTGCAACTAGGCTTGTAGGAGGTGAGGGTTTGGCAAAGGAGGGTGCAGAGGGACACAATAAAGAGACGTCAGGCCCGGTGAGCGTCCTTTGCGGATGGTGCTATGCCGGGAGCGGCTTGGTGTTGGGTGTGGGTAGTGGTGGTGGTGGTGGTAGTGGTGAGTGATTGATTGTGACT
>Ga0265797_10010798_pt1 | contig 11562 bp, 9 predicted proteins | sample P2T30metagenome_FD_192433 | JGI IMG/M metagenome (GOLD analysis project Ga0265797, IMG submission 192433) | Plant litter microbial communities from East Loma Ridge, Irvine, California - P2 T30 | ecosystem: Environmental > Terrestrial > Plant litter > Unclassified | place: USA: California... | reverse complement strand
TGGCACCTGCATCACAGTAATGCAATGCATCTAGATCACAGGGCGGACCCCCAACTGGTTTTGATGTTTTCTTTTCTCGTTCCTGGCCTTCGGCATATGATACTGCTGCAACCATCCAGACGGTACCACATTCCTCTTTCCGTGGGTGACGCATCACGAAACCTGGTCTAATCTCACACATGCATGCATGCACTTCTTACATGCCCTTGTATCCACATTTTAAACAAATACTATTGACTAGGCCTACACTAGGTTCTCATGTCAAGGGTTTTCCAGATACGCAGCATCCTGCAAGAAAACTAACTTAGCTTTCCGCTTTGAAGACAGTGTTTAAGCCAGAGCTAGCCTGAAGATTAGAATTCTCGACATTGGTTACGCAAAGAAGATTGAACGTGGTAGATACAGTGACAGTAGTTAGATACAGACTCGATACAGTCTGGTACGCAGTAACCCAATTGGGTTGCCTCATGGAAATTACGCATAAATGAGCGCCCCGTGCGTCGGTCGAAAATGTCTCTGTGCTTTTTTCGCGGGTTTCGAAGTGTCTTTACACTGTGCCTCCCGTGAACACATAGGATTAGTATTGTATGTGATGTATGGGTGCGAAGTCAAAGGAGATGGCCTGGAAGAAATACATGGAAGTTGAGAAGAACCATGAACACGAAAATTTGTTGTCATATCAGACTAGAATAGACGGATGAAGCTGGTCGGGAAAGATAAAACCTTGTCTTCTGGAGTTTTTGGTACCTCTTAGGGTATCTCCATCACCACTCTGGACTGGAGGTGGCTATAGTCAAAAACTCGGGGCTTATACATTTGAAATGGGCATTTATCCACTATATCACGTGACATGCGTAGAGTCTCATTCTCACCCCTTGAGCCCTCAAGGTTATTATTGTCGACCATATATTTCTCGGCGACGCTTTCAAATAATTCAAGAGCCTCATCTGCATGGCACGACAGGCTTTGCTGATGGTAGTAAGACCCAAAGAGGCAGAGATATTTTGACGCATGCACCAAGTAAGGTGATGTCCTACTTCCAGTAGTTCGCGCGACGGCCCGTGACGACACACACAACAACCGCCGCTGACAATGGGCGGGCCTCCCGTTAAGGGTAACCATCATGTGCTTTACAAATACCGCTCGCGGTGGAGACACTGCAGTCAAATACGTTGTGTGCAAAGTGATGATCTGTAAGAATATGGGTAGGGTCATGATTCTACTGTATGAACTATCGGACTAGGTACTGGGGCATCTATTATATGTGTAGTATGCGAAGGGCATGTCATGTGACATGAACTACCAGCACTCGTGGCAAACTGCTTTAATGAAACCTCAGGCGGGCTCCGTGAGGAGTGTGATATCGATACTGAAGGCTACACAAATCTGCAGATTTTGATGCACAAAGCATGTTTTTGTCAAAGACTTTGTGTACAAAATTTTGGGGTCAAAGCGTCAAAGGAAGGGACGAAAAGATACAGTTTTCTCGCCACCAGCTTCTGTCTAAATATCAGAGTGAGTAATTCCAACCTCAATTGTTTTATGCGTTCACCATAATTGACATCGGTGAAGCCCCATCTGCGGGCCGGCGCGCAAGCTGAAAGAAGATAACAACTTGAAACCGCTCTTTCACTGACATAACTGTGGAGTCCACAGAACTACCACATCTATCAAAGTGGTTAATTCTTCATATACCTACCATAAAAACAGCAAAGCAACTTAGTAGACTCTCGCCTGCTGTGTATGGCTTTCACGAAATGCTGAAATCTTTGAGCACGGTATCTGTAAAGAAACTTACAGCTTGAAATTAGATTGGCGGTAGAGAGCTGTCTCCAAGAGTATAGAACAAAGCTCTGCTAGAGTGATTATTTACCTGGGCATTGCGTCATCATCATTTGATTGATTGATTTATAGCGACCTGCTGTATGCTTGTCGACATAATGGAAAGAAAGTGCGATGATATTCGGCCCAACTGAAGTAACTATTCCTAGTCTGGATCCGGCCCAGGGCTGGGGCGCACTATGGGTCCAGGTCGCCCTGCGTTCCGCCTGGTATACCAAGGTGTCTGCGAGCTCCCAACGATAAAAAATCCGGCGCTTAGCTTTGCACGTGTACTTATACTATAGATGCTACGTCATGTGGTGTGGGTTCGACATGCCATGCGTGCAGGGATGCTCCACCACAGCGCTACCACAGCGGCGGCTACACGATTCGTTCCCCGAAGCCACAAATTTGGCGTTCAATCGCGGCGCTAATTGATCTGCTCCCATAGGCTTCACGACGATGATGGACACGATGTGGTGCTCACTTTCCGAGACCATCTGGATCATGTCACCAACACATACCTACAACGCCATTCTCGGCGCGCGTCCGCAAACATGTCGCCTGCAGGACGATCAGCAGCATCTAAGCGCCCATTCTCGAAAAGTAACATGGTACCCTACGAACGTGGCTGCCAATCATTAAACTTAACACATCTCCCGAGACATCACATGTAGTGAGCATTCGTGCGCTTTCGAACATCAGTTCAGCAAAAAGATGTACCATGTCACAAACACAAAACAGCCACCTACCTCTTTCTCCCGCCCAAGCACGATCGGTCGGCGGAAATTTAAGCAGACCACCTCCACCATCGTATCGAGCCTCGATACAGGATCAGCCCTCACTGGACCTCCCACAACGCATAGAGCGGAAGATAGCCCAATACAATGCGTCTCAAAACATATGTAAACGTTGGTTGTTCGAGATTACCAGTGTAATGACAAGCGCAATATGTATGGGTAAGACACCTCAATTCTCGGTGACCTAAAGGAACAAGTTACTCAATGTGAACACAGGCGCGATCATCGGATTGCTGTATCATCTCAACGACAAACCTCTGAACAAGTGGCCTTTGGGCTTAATCTTCATCACAGTTCTCTCTAAGATCGCATCAGCAGCACTCATATTGCCAATATCAGAGGCCATCGGCCAGCTGAAGTGGACTTGGTTCCATGGCAAGAAGTCCAAAGACGCATTCGATTTCGAGATCTTCGACAAAGCATCGCGCGGTGCATGGGGTTCATTTATGCTCCTATGTCGTACGAAGGGCAAGTCACTCGCTGCATTAGGGGCTCTTTTAACGGTCCTATTATTGGCGATAGATACCTTCTTTCAACAAGTGACTGATCTCCCAGAGCGATTGACGTTGCATGGTGAGAGCTATATCCCTCGCGTAATTCGCTATGAGCCCGTCGCGGATGTCGAAGTTCAATACGAAACTGGTTTGGGGGATATACCAGCAGTTCTAGTAAACAGCGACCTGAAAACGGCCGTGGAACCATTTTTCTACGATCAGAATGGCACTCGCCCGCTTAAGACCGGAAATGCTACGCAACCTGAGATACCACTTGCATGCCCCACTGGTACTTGCGAGTGGCCGCCTTATGAGACCCTGGGGTTTTGTAGCGCTTGCGAGGATGTGTCTCATCTCCTCGAATACGCTTGTCTCAGTATGAGAATGGATTGGATAAGGAGCTCGACTGGCCCTACTACAGAGAATACATATCCAAATGGTAAGTATATCTTTCAACTATCTAGACTTTGCCGTTTCATATATTGAATGCCACCGATGGTATATTTCTTATGTTTCGAAGTCCGCAGGTGCCAGATTACCTGTATTATTTCTGACTGGTTGCTGATGGGTTGTTTCGCAGGAACTGCTTGTGGTTACTTTCTGAACGCAACCAGCGAAAATCCTGTCCTCATGTCAGGCTTTCGCGTTGGGAACAGCACTAGTCCATCCCCTGGAGAAACCCTCCTCATGCGTACTTTACCACTTGTCACCAACCCCTCCCGGAAACCACTCTACGGAGGATCCATAAACTTCAAGCACATAACGTATCCCCTTTTGGACGCATTGATTGTTAGTTCCGCAGACGGCACTGTAGACAGTGTCTACAAGAAGATGGCTCCGGTGGCTCAAGAATGCATGCTTACTTGGTGTGTCAAGACACTGCGTTCTTCATATACGTCTGGAGACTACAACGAGGAAGTAGTTGAAACCTTCATAAATACAACCAACGCAGAGTGGCCATGGTGGACGCGCGATTATCCGGAACTGAAAATGACTGACACGATATACAAAGCAAACATCAGTCTTTCTCCACCGTCCATGGAAAGCAATCCCACCTCCTTCGGCGTTTCTAACAACACATTTCTGAACATCGTCTTGATCTTCGACCATGTCTTTCCGTCCTCTCTTACAGTCTCGAATGCGACGGCACCGCAATTTTTCAAGATCAGGACTGCTGCTGTGGATGAAGTCTTCTTCCGCGCTGTCCGCTTCAACCCGTGGCTTGCTCCTAATAACGTTACATATCACATGGAACGGATAGCTCGAGCCATGACCAACGCAATTAGATCGGATACTAATACCAACAAGCTTGTTGCGGGTACTGCATATTTACGAGAGACATATGTCGCAGTCCGGTGGGCATGGCTTACTTTTCCTCTCGTTATGCTTCTCCTGAGCATCGTATTCCTGGTAGCAACGATGGTCAAGACCTCGAACCAGAAATACGATGACATTGGAATGTGGAAGAGCTCCGCGATCCCATCGCTCATGTATGGTCTACCGAAAGATATGCAAGGGGATTTTGTTGCATCCGCAACATCAAGGCACACTTTCAGTAGAAGATCAAAGAAGATGCGGATCAGATTGCAGCCAAAACAGGGTTGGAGAGTGTCTGGCCAGATTTACACACCGCCCACGGTTCAGTCAAGCAATACTTGAATGGATGTAATCAAATTCTTAGCTAGTAATAATGTAACTACGTCCCAGCCGATACGCGAGAACTATGGTTTTCTCATCTAGGCGGGTGCAACTCCGACCACCAAGACTAGGAGTGTTCGCTGCTCACGTGAAGCCCCCAGGTTATAGTCGGCAGATCTGTTGTCATACAAGAGGCTAGTGCGTCGCGCAGTCGATGGCACTGCCCACAGCTCTGAGGCCCGACCCAGTTTAGAATGTGATCCACTCAATCGTATCAGCGGATATGTAGAAGCGAGGCTTAAAGATAAGTGCTGCTTGCGACTTACCCTTGATCCGTGAAGGCGGAAAGTGGGTCACGCAATCGGGTGGCTATGCCGCAGCGCTACCGGCAAAGACTTCCGATAACGAAGCGCACAATCAACTACTATGACAAAAGCAGACTAGCGGCAAGAACATATGTAGATGGCGGCGCTAATCTCACACTCACCATAGGTTTACTACATTTCTAGATACCAGACGGCATCTTGTCGGGCGCTTGAGTGCGCTATGCGTTTGTACCACTGCATGCGATAGTGCTCAAGTCAGGATCGGCTTCTTGATCGGCAGCTCTTATTCTACGTACTAAGAGCATCGTCACGATATTATTAATACCCGATTTATTACCTCGCACTGCTCAATGTACCTTTGCTACCTAAAAGTAGGTTGTCGCGCGATAGCAAGTCCTCGCGCCTTTTTGTCTAATCTCAACGACCAGAAGACGAACAATATCAAGACTACCAATGATTGAACCACCCCATTACTCGTCCTCCTTATCAACCGTACCGCTTCATATCATTCAAAGATCTTCAACTTCATCTACCCAACATCCCGCACAAAACCCATCTCACAATACACACGATGCACGGGCATCGTGCGATTCGGCTCCAAAGGAAAAGACTACCCTAGACCTCGTTCAAAGGCTAGAGAGGAAGCTGGCGGAGTACAACGCGTCTCAAAATTTCTTCAAAAAATGGCTGTTTGAAATCATTAGCTGGCTGGTCAGTGCGGTATGCATGGGTGCTGTCATAATTATCTATGCTCGAATAAGCGGGAAAGAGATAGTCCACAGCGAGCGGCTTCTTACACTAGTCAGTATTTTTAGAAAAATAGCATCTGCTGCACTTATCGTACTAACCTCCGAAGCTTTAGGACAGCTCAAGTAGAACTGGTTCTAGAAGTCTAATACCATGTGGGATTTCGAAATCTTCGACAAGGCTTTACGAGGCCCGTGGGGTACTGCATTACTCCTATTCCAAACAAAAGGCAGATCACTAGCTGCTCTAGGAGCTCTTTTGATTGTGTTACTACTTGCTATCGACAGTTTCTTCCAACAAGTTGTGACGTACCCAGATAGTTAGGCCCTAGAAAATTCGTCCAGTTCAATCCCGATTGTCAGGAACTATCAACCACCGTTTCAGACATTCTACCAGGCCAGGATAGAAATAGGGCAGACCAATCGGTTTACATTATCCTTAATTCAAAGCTACTTCTATAGAAACGGATCACAACTAGTGCTATTTAGAAACGGGACGCGACCTAACATTCCACTCTCTTGTCCTTCCAGCAGGTGCGAATAGCCTGAATACGATACTCTTACAACGTGCAGCAGTTGTAAAGAGGTATCTAAAAGCTTAGATATTACTTACGCTTGTCTCAACACCACTATCGAGTGGAGTGCCAACTAGGAGGGTCCCCTAGAAGGCGTACCATACCCGAACGGAACCGTCTGTGGACATTTCCTCAATATTACGAGTAGTGCGCCAATTCTCCTTTCCGGATACGTAGCACAAGCGCAAGAATACACCAATACGACTGGTGAGGCCTTGTTGGTACGCACGATTCCTCTCGCCGATTTCGACACAAGAGATCCTTATTATGGCAATGGCTCTATCTCTTTCAAGCATATTCGCTATCCAATATTCGACTTTCTTGTTGCATCCGCAATAAATGGCACTGAAAGTGTCTATAGAAACGAATCCCCCACGGTCCATGAGTGCTCATTGTCATGGTGCGTCCATCGCATGAAGTCTTCATACATGTGGGGTGTATACAGCGAAGAAATACTATCGACATACTTGAACATTGCCACCAACCATACACCGTGGCCATGGTTTGTCAAAGACCAGTGGTTCGCTTATCTCACAAACATCACCCTTGAGGTGCCTGCATTGGAGCCCCGAGGCCCAGGCTTCGTAAACTCCAGCACCACATACTCTGTCTGGAACGAAACAGCCTTCATGATCATGGCCGTTTGGGACGACTTTTTCCCCTCGTATTATACGGCACACAACACAATGTCAAAGCCTATTCTACGGTTCAAAAACTTCGCTGCAGGGCCATGGACGCGACCTCTCAATTTCAATCCATGGTTGGCACCAAATAACGTAACACGCCATATGGAGAGCCTAGCATCGTCTTTAACCAATGCCTTGCGATCGAATGCAGGTACCAACTTGATGCTCTCAGGAGACGCATACAATATAACCAAATTCGTGCATATCAATTGGGGATGGCTTGCCTTTCCGCTAGTGCTTTTGATACTCAGCCTGGTATTTTTGGTCGCAACGATTGTCAAAACTTCGAGGGAGACTGAAATAGGGCTGTTCAAATCGTCAGCTCTCCCGACGCTCATTTACAGCCTGCCAAAAGAGGCCCAAGGCAAATTCAACGATTCTTCAACATGGAGTAGCACAAAGGAGACGAAGAAGGTCCGTATCAGGCTGCAGCCAAAGACTGGTTGGAGAGTATCGGGCCAGGAGGACACCTCGCCCATGGTTCAGTCAAGTAATACTTAAATGAATGTAAACAAATTATTAGCTAGTAATGATGTAACTACGTCCTGATAGATGCGTGAAGATTGTAATACTGATTTAAGCGGGCGCAACCAAGAGCAGAAATATTCGCTGGTCACGAGAAGCCTGCAGGTAATAATTAGCGGGTCTGTCGCTGTCCAAGAGGCTGGTGCGATATGCTATCGATGGCAGCACCTCAGGCCCGCGTACAAAATACGATCAACTCAGTCGTATCAACATACATGGTAGCGACGGTTGAGAATATATTTTGTTTTGTTTGCAATATACTCTGGAGAGCTATGGTGACGAATAGTGGGCTGCGCAATCGGATGGATATTGGGTGCTGTGCCGCAGCGCTATCGGCAAATACTTCCGATAACGAAGCGCACAATCCACTACTACATGTGGCAAAAGTGGATTAGCGACAAAAATATGCGGGCATGGTGGCGCTAATAATATCCTCACCAAAGGCTCACTACTTTCGCTGCTGCTAGTCGTGCATATCTCAGGGCGCTTAGGTGGGCCCAGCATCATGTCTGTCTAAAAGCCTACATATCTGGGGTTCCCGTCATGTGTATGGGAATTGTGATGCTATCGCATATCTTGGGTAAAAAGAATCAGCAATCTCGAATAACACCCGGCACTGGTCTAATCAAAAACGCTATCAGGAGTCTACAAACAGCCCATAGACCAATGATCCACGCATCTGATTACCGGTCCGTCACCTCCGCAGTTTCCCCTCAAACATCAACATTACCACTTCACCGATTGTCCGGAAATTCGGCAAGGGATCATGAACATAATCCGCGAGGAATTTCCGGAACCAAGAATTCCTCTCTGGATTTCACACAACGGCTAGAAAGAAAATTCGCGGAATACAATTCGTCTAAGAATTTCTTTAAGAGATGGTTGTTCGAGATAGCGGCATGGCTTATCAGTGCGCTATTAATGGGTGTGATTATCGCTATCTACCTTCGAATTAACAGGACTAGCTTAAGCGATAGCGAAACAGCCCTAACATTTGCCAATGTTCTTAGAAAGGTGTCATCTGCTGCGTTGATCGTTCCTACGTCAGAAGCATTAGGACAGCTGAAGTAGAATTGGTTTCACAACTCTCAAGCTATGTGGGACTTTAAGATTTTCAACAAGGCATCACGTGGGCCCTAGGGCGCTACATTACTCCTATTCCAAACTAAAGGCCGATCTTTGGCGGCGTTAGGGGCGTTGTTGATTATATTACTACTTGCTATCGATACATTCTTCCAGCAGATTATCATCTATCTAGACCAGTAGACTTTACACCATACTTTAGGAGAGATACCGAGGGTGGTATACTACGATCCTATCTACCTAATAGAGTATTAGCACAACTTCGAAACAGCCCAGATCGACAAGAACTTAGCGCCTATTATCCAGGATTATTTTTACAACAATAGGACTCAGCCTGTTGCGTTTGGGAACGGGACCCGCCTAGAGGTTCCGCTCTTATGCCCTACAAGTAATTGCATATAGCCAACATACGACACATTCGCAGTATATAGCAAGTGCACCAAAGTTTCTGAATTGCTCGATATCACATACATGTGCACAAACACCACTATCGACTGGAGCAGCCACTGGTTTGGGCCCTTAAAAGACGACCCCTACCCTGTTAGAACTGTGTGTGGACACTTCTTGAACGCAACAACCGAGAACCCAATGCTTCTTTCCGGATACACCGTCAACAAGACTGATTAAGGCGAGATCAAGGGCGAAGCGTTGTTGCTACGCAATATTCCTCTTACCGGTCCTATAGATAAAGTGCGTCTCTACGATGTAGGCTCTGTAGCGTTCAAAAACACCCGAAACGCTATTCTCGACACTCTAGTTGCGTCTGCTCAAGACGGCGTTGAGAGTGTATACCAGGGAAAGCCACCATTGGTAACCGAGTGCGCCTTGTTATGGTGTGTCCAGACTATCAAGTCATCTTACGACTTGGGAAGATATCGGGAGGAGGTCATCTCCGAGTTTTACAATACGACCACCGGGCCATCGCCATGGGAATCCTGGGAGATCCCAGAAGCAGAAGGTGGAGGCCATTTTCTGGTCTATACAGAGAACGTTACCATCAGTCGTCCACCGACTAGCATCGATGATGAAGAAGTCATTTCAAGCGACGTGTTTGGAGCCAACAACATCTCGGCATCTGGTCCGATGGCTACTTTCTATGACTTCTTTCCGTCTGTATACACTGCCGACACTACTTCCGCGACCCCACGACTAGCATACAAGTACTACGAAGATGGTCCTTCAGTACGGCCGCTAGAGTTCAGTCCGTGGATGGCACCGAATAATCTTACGCATCACATTGAGAGACTGGCAACAGCAATGACGAATGGAATCAGATCGTCAGTCAGCAAGGAAATGATTACCGGCCAAGCATTCTTCACTGAAAAGTACGTGACAGTGAGGTGGGGGTGGCTCGCATTTCCGCTTCTTTTATTAGTCCTCACTCTACTCTTTCTGGTCTCGACAATCATCAAAACTTCCAAAGATGATAACATTTGGAAATCTTCCAGCCTTCCAACACTTATTTACAGCCTGCCAAAAGAGGCCCAAGGCAAATTCAGCGATTCTTCAACATGGAGTAGCACAAAGGAGACGAAGAAGGTCCGTATCAGGCTACAGCCAAAGACTGGTTGGAGAGTATCGGGCCAGAGCCAACTGGTTACCTCCCCCCAGTTACCACGGCCCGCTGTTCACGCTCCTCGCGGATGGATATGAGTTTCTTGTTTGCGTTCTTTGACTTATGCAAGCTTTACTTTGTTAAGCTATTTTAAATTCGAGTTTTCATTGATATCATGTACATATACAGTTTGCGCCGGGGTATCATGCAATTCCATCCACTGCGGGATGCTCTTCCTCCTTAGCCACCCCTTCTGTTCCTTGCGTGCCTCAACGCAGGTTTCCTTCCATCTTTTACCACAACAAATCAAGCAAATCGAGAACTATAATACAACAGCGCCAAAGAAGCCGCTCTTCAAGCCATTATATAGCAATGCGGAAGCTTGGGAGTCAAGCCAGGACGATATCTGAACTATCTTTTTCCAGTGTATGGGCAAGCCGCGCTTTGTGGGAATTAAGAGCTTAAAGTCCCAACAACGAGACCCATTACAGCGAGTGCGAAGCAATCAGTATTGGACGATTAGTCCAACAGCTTCTCAAACAAGTCTTCCAATGAGCATTCTCCCATCACTTTCACTCACCCGCAACTCCGGATTGCGATATACCGTATGCGCTGGTCTTGGTAGAACCGGCCCTTGACTATCCCAACTATCTTCGCTAAGATTTCTTGTTGGTGAAGACTCAGCTGTGGGCTGCTGTATCTGGATTGTAGGAATTTCCGGTGACTTGCGAGGTTTTGCGAAGGGGAAGCGAAATTTCGGTCGCGTTTGTTGATCGCTGTGTACAGGCAGAGCATTGACTGGCTCCAGAGTACTGCATTCAATAAACTCTTCGCCGCGAGATGTCGATCTTGAGAGTTTTCGGCTGGTTCCGGTACCAGGAATAGACCCGCGGTGTACAGTGTCGCCAGCTGAGCTGAACTTGTGCGCGACAATATCATCGAGTACAGACTTGAAGTCGTCGAGGAAGATGGTATCGGATGCGCATTTAAAGACAAGCGCGAAGCGCCAATAAGGGTTAATGCCGCTGCTCGCTGTGATTTTGGCGGCGCTCACAGCGACGTCGGTGAGTAAAAAGACGATGGAGAGGAACATACATGCCAGCATGACGCCAAACCTCCTGTTAATACTGATCAAAGTCCAAATGCTAAATGCATAGGTCTTCTTTATCGCACAGATGAGCTTCCATGTTGTGAAGATCCACCAGGGATCGCGGAGCAAAGCTTCCCAAGGGCGTGTGTGAAGGTTGATTTTCGAACCGACTTTCAGCTGGTTGAAGTACGCAAAATTGGACCATGCCTCAACAAACCAGAAG
>Ga0265797_10010796_pt1 | contig 11563 bp, 11 predicted proteins | sample P2T30metagenome_FD_192433 | JGI IMG/M metagenome (GOLD analysis project Ga0265797, IMG submission 192433) | Plant litter microbial communities from East Loma Ridge, Irvine, California - P2 T30 | ecosystem: Environmental > Terrestrial > Plant litter > Unclassified | place: USA: California... | reverse complement strand
CCACTATTGAAATGGTATTCATGTAGTTGACTCCAGCCGCCGGCCCGACCAATGGCGCGGCAGTACCCGGAGTAATTAGGGTTAAAAAGGTCGTATTAAATCGTTTGTCATTGCGAGGAGGAACGACGAAGCAATCCTTCCTTCTTGCATGTCTGACGTTTACAAGGTTTGAAGGAAAGATTGCTTCGTCGTTCCTCCTCGCAATGACAGTTAATTGTTACTGGTAGCCGAAGCGGGTGAGCGCTTTGGCATCGGTGCGCCAGTTCTCGTTCACTTTCACGAACAACTCTAGGAACACTTTTTTCTGGAAAAACTTCTCCATTTCCTCCCGTGCCCAGGTGCCTACTTTTTTAAGCGCCTCGCCTTTGGCCCCGATGATGATGCCTTTTTGGCTGTTGCGCTCGACGTAGATGACGCCGCGAATGCGGATAATGTCGTCGTCTTCCTTGAACTCCTCAATGGCTACTTCGCAGCTGTAGGGGACTTCTTTTTTGTAGAGCTTGAAGATTTTTTCGCGCACCATTTCGGCGGCAAAAAAGCGCTCGGGCTTGTCGGTAAGCTCATCTTTGGGGTAGTAGGGCGGGTGAATGGGCAGGCTTTCCAGGGCGAACTGCAATACCTTTTCGGTGCCGAAGGCATTGAGCGCCGAAATGGGCAGTACGTCGGTGGCGTTGGGCAATTGCTCTTTCCAGTACGCCAGTTTGGCTTCGACCTCGGCTTGGTCGGCCTGGTCTATTTTGTTGACCAGCACGTAGATGGGCGTGTCCTGGGTTTTGCGTAGGCGCTCGACCACGGGCTCTTCGTCGTGCTTTTCGTATATGTCGGTGACGAAGAGAATGACGTCGGCATCTTCGAGCGACGAGTACACGAAGGCCATCATGGCATTGTGCAGCTCGTATTTGGGCTGAATGATGCCCGGCGTATCGGAATAAATTAGCTGAAAGTCATCGCCATTGAGAATGCCTAGGATGCGGTGGCGCGTGGTCTGAGCTTTGCTGGTGACGATGCTGAGGCGCTCGCCCACGAGCGCGTTCATCAGCGTCGATTTGCCCACGTTGGGCTTACCGATGATGCTGACAAAGCCAGCACGATGAGGCTTAGGTTCGGGGTTCACGCGAGGTAGAGTTTTGAAAATGAGCCCGCAAAGGTACGGATTTTTGAGCTGTTAGCTATTGGTTGTTAGCTATTAGCTTTTTTTGTGGTTGAATTGAAGCCGAAAAGCTGTCGTTTTGGTTAAACGTACAGTTACTACAAAATAGGTCCTAGGTCATTGGTTGCGGGCTTTGATAAGCTAACAGCCAACAGCTAACGGCCAATAGCTAAAAAATAAATGCCGACCCCCACCCGCCGCATTGGCGTCTTGCTAGTAAACCTAGGTACGCCCGACTCGCCGCAAACCAGCGACGTGCGCCGCTACCTCAACGAATTCTTGACCGATGGTCGCGTGGTTGATATGCCGGCCGCCGTGCGCTACCCGCTTTTTCGGGGCTTGGTGGTGCCGCTACGCGCGCCCAAATCGGCTAAAATCTATCAGGAATTGTGGGATGCCGAGCGCGGTTCGCCACTACTTTTCCACGGCCTCGACCTGAAAGCGGCGTTGCAGCAGGCGCTGGGCGACGAGTACGTGGTGGCCTTCGGGATGCGCTACCAGAAGCCCAGCATCGAAACGGCACTGACCGAACTGCGCGACGCGGCCGTGGACCGCATTGTGGTGCTGCCGCTGTTTCCGCAGTACGCCTCGGCCAGCACGGGCTCGGTGCAGGAAAAGGTGATGGATATCGTAAAAGACTGGTGGATAGTGCCGAGCATCAACTTCATCAGCTCCTTTGCCGATGAGCCGGGCTTTATTGCCAGCATCGTGCAGCGGGGAAAAGACGAGATGGCTAAGGCGGAGTACGACCACTTTGTGTTCAGCTACCACGGCATCCCCGAGCGGCACGTCCTGAAAGGCAGCTTCAAGGGCTATTGCCAGCTGGGCAAGTGTTGCAATACTTATAATAAGAACAACCGCTACTGCTACCGGGCGCAGTGCTTTGCTACGTCGCGGCTGCTGGCCGAGGGCCTAGGGCTGCGCGACGACCAGTACACAGTCACCTTCCAGAGCCGCCTGCAAAGCCGCCTGCGCGACCCGTGGCTGCAACCCTATACCGACGAGGTGCTCGCCGAATTTCCGGCCAAAGGCATCAAGAAAGTGCTGGCCTTCTCGCCCGCCTTCGTAGCCGACTGCCTCGAAACGACCATCGAAGTAGGTATGGAATTTCGCGAGCTATTCGAGGAAAAAGGCGGCGAGCATTGGCAGCTAGTGCCCTCGCTCAACTCGGAGCCTTATTGGGTGTCGGACGTAGCTGATATGGTGCGGAATAATTAGAACACCCAAAAAGAGAACGGTCGATGGTGCAGGGCTGAGCCCCACGCCATCGACCGTTCTCTTTTTTAAATATATGTTGCTTAGATACCTAGAGCTTGTTGCATAGCCGATTCAAACTCGGTGGGGAGGATAAAATCGACGAACGGCGGGTAGCTGCTGATGGTGTCGCGGCGCAGCGTGGTGACGAATACGCTGCTGCCTTCGGTATCGAGGTTGACGGCCGCTAGGGGCAGCAAAATCTGGGTTTCGGTGTGCGGGGCGGGTGCGGGCACGCCGGGCAGGCCGCGCTCCAACTCGACGTTGAGGTAGAGCACGCGCCGCGACTCGGGGTCTACGAGCAGCTCGACTACGGTGCCGAAGGCTTGGCCATCGCCGCCACGCACGGGCCAGCCGCGGGGGTCGGGGTCGCCGGTAGCCATCTCAAAATCGGGTAAGTCGCGCATGCGACGCAGGATGGGAGAACTCATAACAAACGGATTTAGAGCACGTCTTTAAGGGGGTAGCTCAAGGTATTGAGCAAAGAGGCCACCTGGGCCAGGTAGGCCCGGTTTTGGGCTTGCTCGGTGGGCGTGGCATCGCGGCCCGAGAGTTGGCTGGCTTGCAGCGTGAGCGCGTTGGCCTCGGTTTCGAGATTAGGATAGGCTTTTTGCTGCACGGCCAGCAGCAAGCTGGCGGCGGCTACTAGGCCGGGGCGCAGGCTAGCCTTGGGGTCATTGTCCTCGAGGCGCGAGGTGGCGCTGGTAAAATTATCGCGCTGCTCCCGGATAGTAGCGTCGTCGCGCAGGTCGGCGCGGTCGGCGAGCTGCGACAGCTGCGGGGCCAGTTCCAGCAGCCGGATGCGGGCGGGCGAGGCATCGCCCAGCGGCGGGCTGGTTTCGACGGAATCGCTGGCCGGGGGCGTGGCGCGGGCCTCGGCGGCGGGGCTGCCGGGGGCCAAGCTGTCGGGGGCGGCCGGTGCGGCGGTGGTGGCCGGGGCGGGCGCGGGCTCGTCGGCGGGGTCGGGGCGGAGGTAGAAATAGGCCGCCACGGCCAGCACCACTACCGCCAGGGCGACTAGCAGCCAGGGGCTAGGGGTAGATTTTTTGGGTTGAATACGAAGTTCGGCCATAAAAAAAAGCAGGTAAGTAGGCCGCAATACGAAGAGCAGCCGCTGGCAGTTGGGCCGCGTCAGCGCGGTGGCCCAACTGCTGCCGCCTATGTTTACGGCCGGTTTCACCTGCTTAGTACCGCCCCTATGCCGTCTCCTACTTTGCGCCTGCTGGCCGACCTTGAAGCCGCGGGCCAGCTGCCGCCCGCCCAGGTCGCCGCCATCGCGGCCGATGAGCGCACGCGGCCTTTTTCGCTGCACTACGAGCTGCGGGCGCTGCTGTACCTGGGCATCACGCTGCTGGTGGGCGGGCTGGGGGTGCTGGTATATCAGCACCTCGATAGCATCGGGCACGAGGTTATTATCGCCGTTATCGCGCTGAGTATGGCCGCGTCGTTTGCCTACGCGGCCCGCCGCAGCGCGCCCTTTACGTGGGGCGAGGCCCCGCGCACGGCCATCGCGGCCGACTATCTATTGCTGCTCAGCTGCTTGCTGTTTTTGGTGCTCGAAGGCTATTTGCAGGTTCAGTATGAGCTGTTTGGCACGCGCTACGGGCTGGCGACGGTGCTGCCGGCGGGGCTGTTTTTCTACCTAGCCTACCGCTTCGACCACCGCGGGGTGCTCTCGATGGCCATTACGGCGCTGGCCACCTGGGTGGGCGTGAGCGTGGCCCCGCTGGAGGTGTTTCAGCAGGGGCTGCTTTGGCACAGCGCCCTCAGCTTGCCGGCCCTGCTGCTGGGGCTGGCGCTGGTGGCGGCCGGGCTGCTATCGGAGTTTCTGGGCCGCAAGCGGCATTTTGCCTTCACCTACCTCGCGCTGGGGGCCAATGTAGCGTTGCTGGCCGCCATGTCGTTATTGTTCGATGAGTCAGGTGCTTATCGCCTGCTGTGGCTGGGGCTGATATTGGGCCTCAGCGCGGGGCTGGTGTGGTACGCCCGCCGCACGCAATCGTATTTATTTCTGCTTTTGAGCGTGGCTTATAGCTACGTGGCCCTCACGTATGTGCTGGTGGTGGCGCTGGCCAAAGACAACTCGACCGACTGGATAACCCCGATGCTGGTGCTGTACCTGCCGCTAACGCTGCTGGGCATCGTGTTGCTGTTCCTCAACATCAAAAAAATCCTGCGCCTCGCATGAGCATCCGCGCCTACCCGGCTACCTGGCCCTACCACGATGCGGTGCGCGCCGCCGCCGCCCGCTGGCAGCGGCGCGGCCTGCTGCTGCCAACCCAGCGCGCCGCCCTCGACGCCGCGCACCCGGTCGATTATTACCAGCCGGTGTTGTTTCTGCGGGTCGGGCTATTCGTGGCCACCCTGCTGGGCGTGGGCAGCGTGCTGCTGGCACTGGGCGTAGGCCTGCGGCTAGATAGCGAAGTGGGCCTGGGAGTGCTGGCGCTGGTCGGCAGCCTAGCCGGCCTGGAACTGATTATCAAAAATGGCCGCCACTACCACTCGGGTGTCGATATGGCGCTGCTCTACAGCGCTTTGCTGGCCTGGCGTTTCTTGGTGGGGTACGGTATGGGCAAATGGCTGCCGTATGGCTATGTGCAACATTTCGGCGGGCATCATTTCTGGCTGACCGCACACGGCACGTGGCCGCAGCTGCTGTTGCTGCTACTCGCGGCACTGCTGGCGCTGGCCCGCTACGCCGACCCCTTGGTAGCGGCCGTCACGTTTGGCACCGCGCTGGGGCTGCTGGCTAATGTGCTGTTGCATTTCTCATTTGGGCAGTTGCTGCTGCCCTTCGCCGTGATGGCCGCGATGGCCGGCCTACTCATCGCGCTCAGCAAGCCTCGCACCTGGAAAAGCTATTTTTACTACCGGCCCAGCCTGCTGGTGCTGCGCACGCTGGCGCTGGCCACGCTGTATCTGGCGGGTAATTATCTGGTGGTGCGGGAAGGTAATGCCGCGCTGCTGGGCGGCTACGGCCCATCGCCGCAAGTGCCACTGGCCCCGGCGTTTTACGTTTTTACGGCAGTGGTGCCGCTACTTTACCTTTACCTGGGCCTGCGCCGGCACGACCGGCTGCTGCTCTGGCTGGGCGTGCTGGCGGTGGCGTTTTCCATCTTCACGGTGCGCTACTACCGCGCCCTGCTGCCGCCCGAAATAGCCGCCACCCTGGCCGGACTGCTGCTAATGGCGCTGTCGTTGGCCGCCCTGCGCTACCTGCGCACCCCGCGCCACGGCCTCACCGCCGCCGATGACGAGGCCGCGCCCCATTTCAACCTCGAATCATTGGTAATGGCCCAAACGGCCCACGTACCCGCCGCGCCCGCCGCAGACGGGTTTCAGTTCGGTGGCGGGCAGTCGGGTGGGGGCGGGTCTGAAAGTAGTTACTGAGGAGCACGCCCGCACCCGGCTATCGGTGGGCTAGGCGCAGCCGTAGCCACCTTTCGGCCTCGGCCTGGTCGCTGAACATTTCCATCACAAACTTGCCCTTGATGCGGGCGCGCAGCGCGGCGGCCGACTGCGCCGACATGGCATCGGCATTGTCGAGGTGCGCCCAGTAGCGGATGCCGCATTGCACGGCGTGGGGCACCCAGGTTTGTTCGAGCCAGTCGAGCGAGTTGTCCCAGCGGCCCACTAGGTGGCGGTTGTCGTTGAGCACGGCGTGGAGGCGCTGCTTTTGCATCCAGTTGAGGTAGGCGATGGCCCCGGTGGCCACGTTGTTGCTGGTGGGGTAGCCCATCCAATCGGCATAAATCCACTGGGCCTGGTCGGGCTGCTGAATAGACAAATACAGTTTCCCAACCGGCGAGCGTAGTTCTTCAAGGAGCATCGAGCGAGAATACGGGGCTGAAGTCGCAATGGTTGAGCTAGTAGTACCTTTTCAGAGGGTGCGGGGAAGGAAATGGCGGTAGTAAAAAAGTGCAACCGCTTATTCGATTACGCCCGACCTTTGCGCCTGCGCCCGAAACCTTCCGACCCCTGGCCGGCGTTACCGCATTCATGTCCGACAATTCCGCTCTGCAAGTGGCCGCCCCGGCCCACGACGAAATCGACCTCCTCGACCCGCGCCAGTTTATCGTTATCAAAAACGCCCGCGTCCACAACCTCAAAAACCTGAGCGTGGCGCTGCCCCGCAACAAGTTTATCGTGGTGACGGGCCTTTCGGGCTCAGGCAAATCGAGCCTGGCCTTCGATACTTTGTACGCTGAGGGTCAGCGCATGTACGTGGAAAGCCTAAGCAGCTACGCCCGGCAGTTCCTAGGTCGCATGGACAAGCCCGATGTGGACTATATCCGGGGTATTTCGCCGGCCATTGCTATCGAGCAAAAGGTCAGCATCAAGAACAACCGCTCGACCGTCGGCACCAGCACCGAGATTTACGACTACCTCAAGCTGCTGTTTGCCCGCGTGGGCCGCACGTTTTCGCCCGTCAGTGGCAACCAGGTGCGTAAGGACACGGTGGCCGATGTGGTCGATTATTTAATGGGTTTGGCGGCCGATACCCGCGTCACCATCCTGGCACCGCTGCTGCGCACCGAGCCCGACCGCCCCATGAGCAAGGAGCTGGATTTGCTCTTGCAAAAAGGCTACGGCCGCGTGGTGCTGGCCGATGGCCAAAATGCTTTCATTGAGGACCTTATCGGCGAGGACAAGCCCGAAATTGAGGGCGACGTCTTCATCCTCATCGACCGTGCCGCTGTGCAGCCGGGCGACGAGGACCTGCAATTCCGCTTCTCCGACTCAGTGCAAACCGCCTTTTTCGAGGGCCACGGCACCTGCATCGTAAAGCTGGATGATGAGACGCGTACCTTCTCCGATAAGTTTGAGCTGGACGGCGAGGTGTTTGAGGAGCCGAGCGTTAACTTCTTCTCCTTCAATAACTCCTATGGCGCGTGCCACACCTGCGAAGGCTTTGGCTCGGTGCTGGGCATCGACGAGGACCTGGTAATTCCGGACAAGAGCATGACGGTTTACGAGGGTGCGATAGCGCCCTGGCGCACCGAAAAGCAGGGCGAGTGGCTGAAGCCGCTGCTCAAAAACGGCATCCGGTTTGACTTCCCCATTCACCGGCCTTACAACGAATTGAGTGAAGCTGAGCAGCGCCTGCTCTGGACTGGTAACAAGCATTTTGAAGGCCTCGACGCGTACTTTAAGTGGGTGAGCGAGCAAACGCACAAAATCCAGTACCGCGTGCTGCAAAGCCGCTACCGGGGCCGCACCACCTGCCCCGACTGCCGCGGCACGCGCCTGCGCAAAGACGCGCAGTACGTCAAAATCGACGGTCGCAGCATCACCGATTTGGTGCTGCTGCCCATCTCGGAGGCGCAGGGTTTCTTCGAGAACCTGAATTTGAGCGAGCACGACATGGCGGTGGCCGACCGCCTGCTGGCCGAAATCACGAACCGCCTCGGCTACCTCAATCGGGTGGGCCTAGGGTATCTCACCCTCAACCGCTTGAGCAATACGCTGAGCGGCGGCGAAAGCCAGCGTATTTCGCTGGCTACGTCGCTGGGCTCGGCGCTGGTAGGCTCGATGTACGTGCTCGACGAGCCCAGCATCGGCCTGCACCCCAAGGATGCCGAGCAGCTCATCGGCGTGCTGCGCTCGCTGCAAGCGCTCGGCAACACCGTGGTGGTAGTGGAGCACGAGGAGAAGATGATGGAGGCCGCCGACCAGGTTATCGACATCGGCCCCGAGGCCGGCAGCGGCGGTGGCAATCTCATGTTTCAGGGCACTTTTGACGAGCTGACCCGCGACACAGCCACCTACACCGGCCAGTATTTGAGTGGTAAGCTCGAAGTGCCGGTGCCCGCCGTGCGCCGCCCTTGGCGCAACGCGCTGGAGCTGACCGGTGCCCGCGAAAACAACCTCAAGAACGTGAGCGTCAAGATTCCGCTGGGCGTAATGACGGTAGTAACCGGCGTATCGGGCTCGGGCAAATCGACGCTCATTCGGCGCATTTTGGCCCCGGCTTTAATGAAGCAGCTCGGCGGCGGCGCGGGCGAAAGCACCGGCAAATTTGACCGCCTGCTGGGTGTAAACGGGCAGGTGACGCACGTCGAGTTCGTGGACCAAAACCCCATCGGCAAGTCGTCGCGCTCGAACCCGGTGACGTATGTGAAGGCCTACGACACTATTCGGACGCTGTTTTCGGAGCAGCCGCTCGCCAAGGCGCGGGGCTTGAAGCCGTCGCACTTTTCGTTCAACGTGGAGGGCGGGCGCTGCGAGGTGTGCCAGGGCGAGGGCCAGGTGAAGATTGAGATGCAGTTCATGGCCGACATCTACCTGACCTGCGAAAGCTGCGGTGGCCACAAATTCAAGCAAGATATTCTGGAAATCAAATTCCAGGACAAGAACATCTTCGAGGTGCTCGACCTGACGGTGGAAGACGCCGTGGAGTTCTTCAAAGGCCAGCCCAAAGTATCGGAGCGCCTCAAGCCACTGCTCGACGTGGGCCTCGGCTATATCCGCTTAGGTCAGTCGGCCAACACGCTCAGCGGCGGCGAAGCCCAGCGCGTGAAGCTGGCGAGCTTCCTCACCAAAGGCGCTACGCTTCAGCAAGATAAAATCATGTTCATCTTCGATGAGCCGAGCACGGGCCTGCACTTCCACGATATTGCCAAGCTGCTGGGCGCGCTCAACGCGCTGGTGGAGCAGGGCAATTCGGTGCTCATCATCGAGCACAACGTGGACATCATCAAGTGCGCCGACTGGCTCATTGACCTAGGGCCGGAGGGCGGTATCAACGGCGGCCACCTGCTCTTCGAGGGCACGCCCGAGCAGCTTGTGAAGCTGAAGGACACGAACCACACGGCGCGGTTTTTGGCCGAGAAGGTGAAGGGGGTAACACTGCGAGAAACGTTGTAACTTGATATTAAAATCAAACTGTTATGATAGCAGAAGAGAAAAAGCAGGCATTGCTCAGCGCCATCGCGCAGGTGCAGGATAAAGCTGCTTTCAATAAGATTGCTGCTATGGTGCAGCAATTACTGGCGACCGACGCATCGGCTAAACCTACGCCAGCAGGCTTTTTACAAGGTTCGGTTACTTATTTGACCGAAGACTGGGATGCGCCGCTGGCCGATGCGGACTGGACCCACAACACGCCGCAATGGTAGCGCCAGTGCCAAGCCGGGTGCTGCTGGATACTCACGCGCTGGTGTGGTACGCTGAGAATTCGCTCCAGCTGCCAGAGGAAATAAAGCAATTGCTAGCTAGCGGACAGAAGTTTATGTCAGCATAGTAAGCTTCTGGGAATTAGCAACTCTAACAAGCCTGAATAGATTGGTGCTAGTACCTGATTTGGCTACTTGGATTGCTAAAATCAGGGCCAGTAGCTTTCGGGTAGTGGCTATTGAAGACTATCATTTGCTTGCTTATTCCTCACTCCCTCAAGTTAAAGACCATCGCGACCCGTTCGACCGCCTACTCATCGCGCAAGTCCTGACTGATAACCTGACGCTCATCAGCCGCGACAGTAAATTTGCCGCTTACCCCAGCCTGCGGCTGCAATGGGCTTAATTCGACGTAATGAATGTAAAATATCTTGCCCTAGGTGCCGTGCTGGCGCTACTAGGTTGGTTTGTGTACGACTCGCTGAGCCAGCCCACTGGGCAGGATTTGCCGGGCAATTTTCAGGAGGTGGCCAGCTACCGCAACGAGAATAATACCGGCCCCATTACCCGTGTAATGGCCGTGACGGTGGCCGACACGCTCTGGCGTGAAATGCGCCAGTACGGCGACCTGGCGCCCTACACCAAGTACGGTACCACCAAAGTGTATTTCTTCCGCCAAGGCCAGCCAGCGCCCAAAACGGTGCAGCCCGGCGAGGTAAATTTCAGCCCCGAGTTCAACAAGAACTGCTTGGGCAAGTACGAGAAAGGCGTAATGAGCGACGTGTCCTTCAAGCGCTACCCGCTGCAATAGGCTCTAGAGCAAGCAATTTGGGCGAAGCTGCTCTAAGCGGTGGCCAGTGCTGGGCGCTGGTGGGGCTTGCGGTGCTTGTGCCGGCCACGCCACACTAGGAAGCCCGTAACGGGCAAACTGGCTGCAATGAGGCTGACGATGAACGCGATAATCTTGCCGCCAACGCCCAGAATTAGGCCGGTGTGCAGGTCGTAGTTCATGTCCGCCAGCTTTTTGCCGTTGCTCTTGCTGTCGTGGAGTTGGGCTAATAATAACTGCCCGGTGCGGGGGTGAAAGCGGTACTCATCGCGGTGGTAATAGTGTAGTGACTGGCCGTAGGCGGTGCACCATACAGGTTCGACACCCTTGCTTACGGGGCCGATGAGCAGCATTTCGGCCTGGGGCGACTGTTGCCGCATGTGGGCATACGCTATATCGACTACCGGGCGAGTGGGGCGGGCGGTGAGCAGGGTATCGACCTTCGGCTCGGCATTTTCGGCGGCGATGGAGCGGCCACCGTTTGCTAGGGCGCCCACGCCATCCATGAGCCACTCGTAGCTGATGCACAGGCCGCTGAGGGCCAGTACCAGTGCCAGCGAGTTGGCGTAAAATCCCAATACGTTGTGCAGGTCGTAGTTGCGGCGTTTGGGTGAGGCGTCCCACTTCACCGAGAAGCGCTGCTTGCGGGCGGCCTTGTTGCGCGGCCACCACAGCACTATCCCGCTGATAAGCATTACCACGAAGGTGATGACGGCGATGTCCACCACCCACTTGCCGATAGCGGGCGGCAGCAGCAGGTACATGTGCAGGTACTGCACGATGGTGAAAAAGTCTGTTTTTAGGTTCTGCACCTTCAGCACTTGGCCGGTGTAAGGATTCAGGAAAGCGTAGTACACGTCCTCGCCCTTGCTCAAGTACACGGCCGTGGAGCGGTCGGGGCCGTTGTAGGTAGTCCAGGAGGCGGTGAAGCCGGGCTGAGCCTTGGCGGCGGCCGCTTGCAGTACCGAGGGTGACAGCATGGGCCGGGCCTGTACTTCTACTTTACGCCAGGATTGCGTCAGGTCGCGGATGTCGTCTTGGAAAACAAATACCGCCCCCGATAAGCTCACGATGAGCACTATCAGCCCTGAGGCCAGGCCCAGCCAGAGATGCAGTTTGCCAATTGCTTTTCGGAAGGTCATAGAGCAGGACGTATAACGTAGCTTGGACTTTGCAGTCCGAGCGCGAGCGCAGCGAGCATCTTACGTCTAGACC
>Ga0265797_10010795_pt1 | contig 11563 bp, 11 predicted proteins | sample P2T30metagenome_FD_192433 | JGI IMG/M metagenome (GOLD analysis project Ga0265797, IMG submission 192433) | Plant litter microbial communities from East Loma Ridge, Irvine, California - P2 T30 | ecosystem: Environmental > Terrestrial > Plant litter > Unclassified | place: USA: California... | reverse complement strand
AGCGACGGTAGCAGCCAGCCACTTCGCTCAGGTCAGCCAGAAACCTTGCTGTTTGATGCGCACAATTCAGATGCGGTCGATTTTGACCACGCCTCTGCTCACGGTAAGTCCAACAGTGTTTGCCAGGGGGTGTCGAGCTGATAAGTACCGTAGGGTCGGGCTCAGGCGACGATAACGGAGGCACAGCAGACGAAGAAGACATGGAGCCCCATGAATAGGTCGGTACGCTTAGCAATAAACCATCGACTAATTCGAAAACATAAGCCAACGGTCAGGAAGAAGGTGAAACAATCCAGCATCTCACACAGAAGGCGGTAAAATCTGAGACATGGACCAGGCATGCCTTAACTTCGCGGTACAAACGCAATAGCCGGCACATGCCTGTCAGCCTTCGTGTAACCGATACACACCACCGTCTTCTTCATCACTATCCTCTTCTTCCTCGCTGTATTCCCGATCCTCTTCGGCATCTTCCCGATCTTCTACAATGTCTGCGTCACCAATCATGTACTGAAGCAGTTTCATGCACGCCACTTCAGGAACTGTGCGCATTTCTTCGAGTTTGTCGTCAACTGTTTGGACGAGGAGGATGGTTCCATCTTGGATCGTTTGGTCGTCGAAGATGGCGAAGACGGTGGAGAGGATATAAGCGCCAGTCTCTTCGGCGATACGTTTCAGGAGAGCTGAGCTCTCGTGGCCCTACTGCCCTTGAATGGCGAATCCGGCGAGCTCGCGGCGAATTTGTCGCTTGCGAGGTCGGGAGCAGTGTGCTTGAAGGTTAGACTGTCGACGAAGACGAAATTTTCACACTGTTGCATGAATTTTTCGTCGTTGATGCGGAGGAAGTGGGTTTTTGCCTACTTACGATTTAGTTGTTCTTGTCACAATTCAAGTATATGTTGTGAATCGTACTTCGGCACTGATGTCTGCTGCACAGCAAAGAGCCATTAAAACTGGGGAGTCGTCTTCCGTTTCCGTGACTAATTCTTTAGGGGATGCCATGATAGAATGGGCTGGAACGACGGGTCATTGTAAGAGGTCGCTAGCCATCAAGCAAGTCAACTCTAGTCAACGGGAAACAGTTCTTTATAACTCATAAGCATTAAGCTAAGCTCGCTAAGATCTAAGCGAAGTTCGTGTTGAGTTTGTTAGTGCAGGGCTTAAATGCGGTATGAAGTCTCGAAGCGAGGAAGTACATAACTAGTCTACCGCTCTCAGGCTTCGCCACTGATACAACTATCAAAACAAACATGAGCTCATGGTCAGCCATCCTGCTGTCACAATTATTGCCACTTGAATTGATTCACAAGCCAGTCCGAGCACCGCGCCGTTTCGACAGCGCCATTGCACCCGCAGTCAGAACAACACTCAAAGGCACAGCCACAGCAAAATATACCCAAAATAAACGGTGCCCAGGCTGAAAACCCTCCGCCATACTAAACACACCAGCAACCCACGACAGCGGCACGAAAACAACCGCAACCCACGTCAAAAGTCTCACATCCGCCGCCTCGGCCATCGTCTGCCGCGCTTCCACCAGCTGCACCACAGATGGAATCAGAGGAATTGCGCTCTCGAACGCGGCCGCGTAGCTACGGATGCTATCAGCGATCCAGTTCAGATCTGTGAGTACCAGGTTCCAGCGGTCCTGCTCTGTTTCGAACGCGGCGTGGCGCGCTACGAAGCTACGCGTTGCGTAGATTTTGGCGCTGGACTGGATGGCGCGGTGCCGCCACTTTTGAAGGTCGATGATGTCGTATTTTCCTCCGGTCGCCACGTCACGGGAATGTGTTGAGACTTCGTAGTGCTTGAGGATGCGTGCTAGTGTTTGGATGTATAGCATCCACTCGCCGATGATGGTGCGGAGCGGGAAGTAGGCTAGAGTTAGCAGCGTTGGGTTGGAGGACATGCTAATGGTCGTTGTGAGGTGTGAGACGAGAGAGTCAGGAAAGCTGCCACGCGACTGTTGGTGAAGATGGCCATGTTGGAAGGCTGAGAAGACGACTGGCGGCTCGAACCTTTCGGAGCCGCCGTGGAGCGGTCGCCATTCGAACTCAGGATAGCGGTGAGGACTTCTGGCATCGACGAGCTGGGGACTCGTGGAATCAACGAGGATGACGGCTCAGGAACAGTGAGTGATGAATGGTCTGGGGAGCGTTAAAGGGACTTTTGGCTATGAGGCTTACCTATCCACGACCTCTCAAAAACTCGTTTCAAAATCGAGCAGCATCCCCGAAGCAGACCTAGTTGGCGTCCCGGCTGCAAATCAATCATTCGTCTGACGGACCTGTCGACATTGCCTACTGTACGAAGGGTCCATGGATAGCTCTTGGTCGCGCCGCCCAGCACAGAGAGGCTCACGGCCTGTTGGAAGTGCATATGGAAGCTCGATGCGTTCGACAATGCCCAAGACGGTGGCAAAGCTGAGGAGGGCGGGGCCGGGGAAACCTCGATATCGTCATAACGAGTAAACAAGTATTCGGCGAAGAAAAGAGGGTCGATGTCGAGCGTGGTCGCTAATACTTCTAGGACGGTTGGGTGGAGGTCTTCAACTATGACTATGCGGCCTTGTCCTGCGGGTGGAGGCTGAAGGTACGGAGGAGTGAAATCCGAGGCTGGCAGCCTGGTATAGTGCGAGGCATTGTTGCCGTGGTAATCCACAATGCCAACTTTGCACGAATCTGGTGGTCGATGTAGACCTGGGTCGAGGAAAGCTGACAGACGTGCTGCGCAGGGATTGTCCTGCGATCGGAACTTGACAAAGTCGCTGTATGTTTGGGACATGTCTGATCGTTGTGCCGCCAGTTCACGGTTGGATGGTCCGTCGCATGAAGTCACGGCGAGTGAGAACTTAGAAGTAAGCTGAAAAGTGACCGCTCGGGAGATGCGACAAGGAGAGCTGCAAGCTGACATCTACATGTACTACCTCCTATAGCTCTTTGGACATTGGTTGGCTAGCCCGAAACACATGGCAACACTCTTGTGTTTCCGAAGAATAATAAGCATGTTCAAATTAAGGGTCCGAACCAGGGTGCTGCCCTCAGGTCAAAGTTGGTCAGTCACTGAAGTCACTGAAGCACCCTGGTCCGAACACATATTTGGTCTGATCCAGAATCAACACTGCCTCCTTGCTATTCATGGATTTTTTTTCCTTTTCGCTGTCTTTCACGGCCTCCGAGTGCTGTTTTTCAAGCCCCTCCTTCAGGAATTTCAGATGGAACTCTTCGCCCTTGAACAACTCCCAGGTTTGCCCTTTCGGAGACGTCGCAGTGACTGGTTTGTAATAAAAGGTCCTGTGCTGAACCGTCCTGTTCGACACCCCTCCTCCCAGATATTGTACGAAGTATGATGGACAAACTGAACACATGGCTGGAAGGTGGAGCCGCCACATGTCAGCACGCACAAGATGAACGACCCCAAGTCTGCCCCTCGCACAATACGACTCCCAACGATGATCGGTTCTGGCATGAATGAGGCCGTTGCAGAATTGATGAATTTCCAGTAATGTTGGGTCGCTTAGCTTCTCCGTGATTCCGGGATGAATCAGCATCATGAACGCTTCCCACATGGGTGCTCTGTGAGACTTCCATGAATCGACTTGGGATTTGAACTCGTCGTAATCCTTACACTTCAGCACTAAGAAGCGCATCGCGTTACAGACGACAAGTGCTTCGTATCGCACATATTGTGTTGCCTCGGTGCGGGACCGGGTTGCGAATCTGTTCAGATTAATGTCGTTTGCCAGCATGAGACTCATCGAAACATTCCTTCGTTTGGTCTCCAATGAAAGAAATTCGCACCAGCGAACAGTGGAGATGAAGAGGAGATTAAGCACTATCTCGACTCCGGCGTCTCCAGGGAGATAGACAGGCATCCCGATCCGTAGTGCACCCTCAATGTGCCGGTCGACCATCTTGTCGTCCACTGCCCCAAGATTCCGCCACGAAGCAAAGATTGACTGCATTGGTTCCTTTTTCTTTATGCCGAGTCTCAGAGCCTTCATGAAATCTTTGCTCAATCCATACATATCCCCTTGAAGCACCCATTTGGCATTGATGTGAAATTTGATCCGGGATTTAGTCCAAACCTTGCGTTCTGGGTGTTGTTGTCGCCGCATTTTTGAGTCCAAGTTCGTTTGTAGTTGCCGTAAGACCTGCTCGCCAGCGATTACAATGCCGTTGGCGATATCAAGAAGCCGCTGATCATCTTCATCCACTTCTGGCCCAAGGTGGATCGTCCAGCCAGACTCGCCATAGACGTATCTCTGAGCGTCCGCTGCGCCGGCGATCGAGGCGTTAGGCTTATAGACCAGCTCTTGATTGATCATCGACCATGAGTGCATCAAAATGGACATGACTTGGATTTCTAGCGTCTTGCCCTGGTCATCTTTGCCGTGCTTGACATCGTTCTCGTGCTTGACGTCGTCCTTGGCGGTCAATACGGCCGGCAGGGCCAGCAGGGCTATGGCCAGCAGCAAGGTTTTGGACATCAGCGTCAGTACGGACAACAATCCCAGTACGGCCAGCAGCCTCAGCTCGACATCGTTCCCGTGCTTGACATCGTCCGCGTGACTGACGTCGTCCTCCTGCTTGATGCTGTCCTCCTGCTCGATATCGTCCACTTGCTTGATATTGTTCTCTTCCTCGACATCGTACTCTTGTTCGACATCATCCTCTTGCTCGACATTGTCCTTAGACTTGAGATCGTCGTAAGTCTTGAAAATATCTTGGGCCAAGGAACAATAGTCGTCAATGTCTTTGACGTCGTCTGGCGGAACGGCTGTCGTGCGAAATTGAACCCGAAAATGGCGAGAAAAATAGCCTGGAAAGCGGCTATGGCGACCAGTGATATCTCTCGTTGCGTTCTCGGAACGGTCGAGCAAAGAGTATGGATACGGGCCGTGATCACGGTCGGGCCAGTCCTGGGGCGCTGAGACCTCTCGGAAGTTGTAGCGGATGAGATTTTCGACCTTCTCGAAGTCATTTGGGTAATAAATGGCCACTCGAATCCCGGCAAGATCGTGCATCTCTTTGACTATCTCGCTCGAATCTTTATATGGGTCCTTTCCGCGTCCCAATCGATCATGTAGACGGCGGACGATGGTCTTCCTCGTGGAGTCAAGACCCTTTGCGGCAGCGAGGTCGGTTTGTCCCTCTTCCATCAAACCTGCTTTGCCGCGGTGGAAAATCTCGTGTTTGATGTGTTTGTCGTGCAGAATCTTACTGATTGTTTGGGCACCTTGCCTACTCACTTCAATGTAATCGCGGTACAAGCTGTGCTGGTAGGTTTCCATGAAATCTTCGATAACAGTCATGTCCGAGACATTAGTTCTCGTCTGCGTAGTCACGAGCCCCGGTGGCTCCAAAAGACTGTCTGTGTCCGAAGAGTCGGAGTCGACTCTGCTTGGCTCCGCCATGTTTGAAGGTTGAAATTATACGAGCCGGCTGCTTGCGTTCCACTGGGTGCAGCCCATATGTCGTAGGATGTCAATTACCCACAGGTGCTCAACTCGTCGTGCTTTGCAAGATAAATACTGAACATACTGGGTGAAATACTGCTTTGAGCGATCTCTTAAATTAAAAGAAGCATACTCCTACTCCGTCGTAGAGCCTGGAGGCGTGCATATTGTCAGACCACCAACAAGCTCAGCTGCAAACTGCCATTTTGGTCACTGACGTGGCATGCAGCCATAGGTTGTTGTGTCTCAGTGCAGCATCAGGAGATCCAGCTGCGGGCGAAGCCACGAAATAGCGAGTGGCATGTCAGCAAAGGGCTTTGCCTCTGTCCGTAAGCAGGGAACTCGATGAGACCACAATTCAGATAGGCTGCTAGAGCCAGAAGGCAAGCTATATTGTGATCAGCGGAGAGGTAGTTTCTTCTTTCCAAAGCTAGTACGTTATAATTGCAGGACACAGGTTTGGGAGCAGCCTACTCTACCGTTGAGGTGTGTTAAGATGACCGGCGAGATGCTGCTCCAGCTCAGTGGATGCTCGAGCAATTTTTACGCAGGACGATCACACCTCGACATTGAATTCATGTGCTCGGCTCTGCGATGTAAGACTGTAAGCTTTTAGTTTTCCATTACGGTAGACATCGCGAATATCGATCATGGAGCTGCAGATACGAGCATGAAAATCTTAAGACGCGTGAAACCGAAAGCCACGGGCGCACCGACTTGGAATTTGCATTTCGACCACGTCAGCTACAGTACATAACCTATCACAGCAACAAAACTCCTCTCTTCCCACATCTCCTCTCTTCATCTCGCTCGAGTTCTGACTAGCGAGCATTTGTCTCAATACCGGTGTACTTCTTCGACTCCGGCAGCTTCTCCCACGGCGCGAAGACGTTCGTGCCCCTCGGGATCACCGCGTTCAGCTCTGGGAAATGACGACCCAAAACGTCGCTCATCGTTGTGTTTTGCACCCACTCAAAGCCCTCTTTGGTGTACATATCAGCACTCCAGGCTCCAGCAATGAAGCGGTCGCTCTTGAGGCGTCTACTAGCCATCAAGATGAAGATGCGGAAAGCTGTATCGCTGAAGCCGAAACCTTGCGGGAGGGGCTCGCTGTGGGACCCGACCAATGTGTCAACTTTGTCGATATCGCCATCGTAGACCTCGCTGAGCTTTGCAGCAAGCTCTTTGTTCCCACCAGTCAGCTCCTCGAAAGTCTTGGGGACTGTCATTCGAAGCATGCGTCGGAAAGCCGTGTAGCGGGGGACTGCACGCTCACGGTCGCGCAGAATATCGACAGTACCCATGTCTCGAACCTGGCCATCTGGCGTGGTAAGACGCTGCATTAGTGTTGAGTAATTGTTGTTGGTGATTGCACCTGGGTAATTGATGCCGAAGGAGTAAAAGGCATCGGCAAAGGTAGCACCAGCCTTGATGGGATCAAGAGACTTTGTGAAAATGACATCCTCAGTAGGTACTGTGTCGATGTGTCTACCACTGACAGCACCAAACAAGGCGATGTTGTCTATGACTTGTGAGTGAAGTGATCATACACCTGCAAAGACTGGACTTACCTGGAATCAACGAATGCATGCGGTAGACGGAGACGAACTCCTCAGTGAGAGAGTAAGGAATGCCTTGGTGGTCAACACCAGATCCAGGAATTCCGCTGATGGCTTCGCTGGTCTTCGAGATGCGTCCGACCGCCTTGGTAAGAGCCTCACCAACGATACCCCACCAGTTTGCGCTCATACCAATCTGAAGAGCCGGGTGAGCCAGGATCGCTGGAGTCCACTCGACTGTATGGATCTTGGCCATGAGAGCACAGTTGACAATGCGTGCTTTGTCGAAGATTTGATCACTGCATAACGTCAGCATGTGTCGAACTCTGGCAGCGGACGTACGTACCCTGTCCAGTTGGGGTGGCCTTTGCGTATGCTGTCGCAGATTGCGTTGTGCTCCAAAGCGAAGAGAGTATGCAGCATCTCTACACCAAGCCACCAATTGTCGCTGAATCCAGTTTTGGGCGTTCCATCCTCGTTCCGTGGTATGAAGCGGCGCTCCTTACCTACTTCATCCATGACCAGCTTGCCATGAGGGTGTCCACTCCGCAAGCTATCTGTTACGGCCTCGCTGGATCCATAAATCTGGGAGCCGTCCCACCAGGCGGTGTTGACGTTGCGATAACCCGGGCAGAGCTTGTCTGAAGCGTCGAGAACTTCGTCTGCCTTGGTCTGGAACAGTTTCATGTGACCTGTGGGCCACTCGTCACTACCTTGGAGGGGGATGTCGTACGTTTTGTCGCTCTGCCAGGGTCAGTCTACAGCCCCTCTACTGGAGGAATCGATCTTACGTCTTCATGGTTGAACCAGTCATGGACTTGGAACTGCGCTTTTCGTAAGTGAGGTTTCACCAGATCGAAGGGATCATACTTACTTGGATCCATGCAGCAGCTAACAGATTGAGCGTCGTCGCAGGCTTGAACTCCTCCGGCTTCCGTGACATGAACGTTTGGCTGACCAGCCTAGGACTTGGATTCCACAACTCGTCTTCCGTTGGTTTCTGACATTGCTTGCGGGGGAAGTTACGACCAAATCTCATGCCAGCGCAGCCCATCTTCCGCATCTCGAGAGAGTTATCCTTGCCATCAGAGTTGCGAGAGCCAACATATCGCTTATCTGTTGCTGGCAACTCCCCAACCTTGCCCTGGGCACCTGCAGAAGCGTAACCATCGTGGAGATTGTAATTGCGCAACTCAACTCTCATGAAGTCAAGATTGAAGGCTCCGATCAAACCAGGCAGGCGATGCCAAGGAATGAAGAAGTTGACGACATGGAAGATTCTGATGAATATCGTTTCGAACAACGTGGGCTTGAAGTTTGGGTTAGGTGACTCCATCGCGGTCGACAAGTGTTTGTTCAATTGAGCTGCTCCTCGCTCTGCGGAACGGATTATGGTAATAAATGAAACAGCGTGGGCCTCAAGGTGTGTGAGTGGACAAAGGACATGACACCACACGATCTATGCGTCCTGGTGACACGAGCCACTACTTCAGCTCCGGCTGATATTGCAACCCATACAAGGGCAAGATACACAAGAATACATTCCCAACAAGTACCTGTCAGCAGCCAGGGTGTCGGTTCCGGTACGCTGGTACCGCTTTACTTCAGCTGAACGTTCACACGCGACCGGCTTTTGGGAAGCTGAATCCTTCTGCAGGCAGCTGAAGCTTGCCCTGGTGCGATGTGATGAACGCCTCCAAAGGATACATACGTAACCGTATATTATTTGGCATGTGACAGGATGCACTCTTCTTTGTCTCCTGCTGGGTCTTGAGAGATTCCGACTCGAATCTGGTTCTGTTCGTTTGAGTGACAACTGGACATCCCTCTACCATTTCCACCAGATTTCTGACTACATCCAACTCTTACAACGCCATGCATCTAGGATTCATTGACCTGATCAAAGCCTTCTTTGCCCGTAGCGAGAGCAACCAGCAAGCGCTTAGTGACGGCAAGTCCGACAACTATTACTTTCGAGGCAACATTCAAGACCGTGGTCCTTGCCCGGCATTGAACGCCCTGGCAAACCAAGGCTATCTGTAAGACGACTCCTTCTCACCTCAAAGCAACCTCTAATAACTTCAGGCCACGCAATGGAAGAGGTCTTACAATCCCTCAGGTCGAGCAGGCCTTGATGACCAGCCTGCATCAAGACAAAGCTCTCGCCTCGTCGATCGCACGACCACTGAAGCAGATTCTCCGCCCGGACGGTACCTTCGACTTGTTCGACATGCGACGACACAACGTCATCGAGCACGATGCTTCGTTGACACGACTTGACGCGCGCCAGGGCGACAACTACACTTTCCAGCCCGCCATGTTGCAAGCGATGTTCGATGATGCCAGCGGCGGACCGGTCACAGTGAAGACGCTGGCAAAGTCTTACAACCGTCGCAAGAGAGAACGTAAGGCAGATGGAGGCGCCGCGCTCCCGTGGAACCTGTGGTTTGTCAACATCGTGCAGACAGTCTCGTTTCTCAACACCGCAGACACAGGCGGCAAGCTGTCGCACGATGTCATGAAGACCTTCTATGAGGAGGAGCGGATTCCTGATGTCATCATGAACAATCACAAGACTCGGACTTTGACGGGCTTGTTGGTTTACGCTTTCACGCTGATGTTTTACGTTGCGATCGATCATTGATCGGTGACTGTCATTCTTGGGAATCTCTTGCCTGTTGGAATGTGCCTGTTGGACCCCGCCATAACTCTTTCATGTACCTTAGTACCCTCAATGAAACATAATTCAATACCAGACCTAGCAGCATGTGATAATCAGTATTCCAAGTACATACCTTAACTGCACTTCCAAGCTGAGGCCTTTAACGCCGGTCAACACTCGACAGGCTGATTGCCCGATCCTTGCATATCACAATGCAGACCAACCTTGTATAGATGCCTTCTTCATCACCTATCACAAGCTAACATACCAAGCTGACCGCGCAGCGCCGATGGCGTTCTCAACTTCTGCCTAATCCTTCCAGTGGTCCCGTTTCATTTACAGCAAAGCGGGGCTTCCGCAGCCGAACAGCCACCAACAATCCCAGACCTCAGCTGTCTTCTGTTCACGCCATGGCATGACATCTCCCGCAAACCCCTTCAACTTGCAGATACAGCTACTCAGCCATCCTTCAGCTGCCTTCGCCAATAAACGCGGACATGTGCCTGACAGTAGCACAGCAGATCCTCAAGCAATCCTGGAGCCTGATTTATGCATACAGCTCGGATGTGATTTTCACATGCCACTCCTACGCTCGGTACTGTACTGTCCCCTGCTTCTCAACGAATGTCTGCTTATGTGCATACTCTGGAACGGTTCTCGTAACAACTCTGTTACCCTGTATCTTCGGCGTCTGGAGCCTAGAGATGCATGCCTACCATGCGAATACCCCGGATCTGCTCTATGATAGGTATGGCGAGATGGTAAGATGGCGAGACTCAGGCATCTAGGACATCTTAGGGCGGTTCAGCTCGAGCGTGGACGTGATCCCTCAGAATTACGTACGGTCGAAGGCTTTCAGCTCGAGCAGGGTGTACGAGACAGTACGATCCAGGCTTCTTGCCAGAAGCCCATAAAAGCCAGGAATGTAGTCGGTGTTGACCCATATCATTGTCCACATCACCAACGATAAGTTATCAAATCCTAATCTTCTCAATCAAATCCCTCTTCACAGCAAAAATGCCTCAGCTCGTCAACTGGAACAACGAGATCAAGTTTGACGTCCCAGACGCCAAATTCAAGAAACCCAGCAGCATCAGCGAAGTCCAGACCATCATCAAAGATGCCAATGCTAAGAATGCCAAAGTCAAAGTTATTGGAGCCATGCACTCCATCACACCGTGCTTCGTCGGTAGTGACATCGTTCTGTCCAACGAGAAGATGAACAAGGTCCTTTCGATCGACAAGACCAACCTCACCGTCACCGTCCAAGCCGGTGTCTCTTTGCACCAGCTTTGTGGCTACCTCAAGCCTCTTGGCTATCAACCCCCCGTTGTCCTTGAATGGGGCAACTTCCATTTTGGTGCCGTGTCCGGTACACACGCCAACGACTCCTCCCTGTCCGACGGCGCCCAAGTCTCCTCCTTCGTCGTAGGCGTCAAACTCGTCAAAAGCACCGGCGAACTCCTCGCGATCTCGGAGAAGCAAAACACCCAATACCTCGCCGCCATCCGCTCGCACTTCGGCCTCTTCGGCGTTGTCTGCGAAGTAACCCTGCGCATCTGGCCCGTCCGCTCCCTCCTCTTCACCTACGAGACTCAGAACATCAACTCCTTCCTCGCAGACTTCCCAGGCCAGATGTCAAAACTGCGCTCCACCTCCGACCAAGCCTTCGCCCTGCTCTTCCAAAACATCGACACGATCCTAATCCAACACCGCAAATTCGTCGATCCCAAACAACACCCCCCACACCCCTTAACTAACTCCCTCGAAAGCAAAGCAATCAACCTCTTCACCAGCCTCGTCCTGCCCGCCACCCAAGCCCTCGCTGGCCTCCCACTCTCAGCCCACCACGCCGAAGCCCTGAGCAACTTCCTCGTCAAAGGG
>Ga0265797_10010792_pt1 | contig 11564 bp, 7 predicted proteins | sample P2T30metagenome_FD_192433 | JGI IMG/M metagenome (GOLD analysis project Ga0265797, IMG submission 192433) | Plant litter microbial communities from East Loma Ridge, Irvine, California - P2 T30 | ecosystem: Environmental > Terrestrial > Plant litter > Unclassified | place: USA: California... | reverse complement strand
ACTACGTGCTCGACTGTAAGAGGTCGACCGAGTACCGCTCGAAATTCCTACGATTCGAGGCGCGCGGGGAGGTACTACGATCCGAGCGGCGACTCGGACCCGGAAAGGATATCCATGGAGGTTGTTCGAATCCAGGATATGTTTGTTCCCTTGCTTGACTCGGTGCTTGAGGTGGCGGTCTCGGATCTCGAGCCCGGCCTCCTGGTACTGGCTCTCGATGTCTTGCATAAGGGCCACGTACAGTGTCTGCACGTGCACTGCGGGCAGTTGGTCCGACGCTCGTCCTTTGATTGCTGCGGGGTGGACTATATGAAGGTCCAGCGTTGAAAGATCCGAACAGAGGAGGATTGCTGTAACCTGCTGACATTGGGAAAGGATAGCTCTGGACGCTGACACCATTGTTATACAACGTCTGGCCCACCAGCGGCTGATCAAACACGTTTCGCGTGGGCGACGACCTTGAGGGATTCATGACTGGATACGGTTCATATGAGTATGTGGTGGGGGGATAAAGGTGTCGACGATTGCTCCCCATAAATGGCAAAGGCGAACTTCCCGATGGATAATTGCTTGTAGGCGGCACGAGAGGCATGGAAACCGACGGATGATTTCTCTCAGGTATGAGGGGTGCTGAAGTGTTGCCACCAAGTCCATGGTAGTTTTGATATATGGGTGGAAGTTGTTGTTGAAACGGTCTCTGCGAAGAGAGAGTCGGGGCAGTCAGCTCTGCATGCGGGTCTTCAGGATCAGTGGTATATTGAGGCCAAGAAGTTGCGCCGTTGTCATTGTGAGCCATGATAGATGTCTTGTGGAGGATTTGCGCTTGCGTTCACAAATGGTACCATGAGCTGTGTCAAGTGGTGGTAAGCGAGTGTCAGGATAGAGGCGGATGCCGATGTTGATGTTGATGCTGATGCTATGAAATATGGAGTTGCAATTGTTGCCAGTCAATGTTCGGCCTTGATTGAGGCAGTCGTTGGGAAGAGAGCTTCGTAGCAGAAGGCTCGATGAGCGTCATGGAAGCCTTATCTGCAGCTAAGCAAGTACGTGTGGCCAAACTGAACCCGTGCTTCACAAATGCACACACAAAGGCGAAGTGAAGTTGAAGATACAATAGCAGGCTGTGAAAGCGCAGTAGGCAGCAAAAACGGAGTGGACCGTTTGTTGAGGCTGGAGTCTGAGCCGTAGGTGAAGATGAGGGGTCATTAGCTCCATGTTACGCTGGCTCGCTCGAAGACGAGCGCCCAGCATGGATCGAAAGGATGGTGGAGACAGATCAGGTGCGCTCCGACTTGACTCGCTACGTTAATCTAATATGACCAGGCGTCGGAAGACGGAAAGCGCAGGGCACATGGTTCCAGGGCGTCACGCCGCAACCTAGCTTCCAAGTGTACTTGGTCGTTTGCCATGGTAGCTCTAGATCGTCATCAGAGAGGGCGGAGTCTAACATCATCACCCAATAAATTGGACCCTCAGCCGGACCCAACGCAGCGATGCAGAGAGAAGTTCGGGCGGGGACAGGCCTTAGGTACGAGGCGTGTTTCACGCAGCAGGGTGTGCCCGATAATGCCGAAGCTTTTGATCGGTGACTATGCGGAAAGTCCACTAAGGACCGACCGAAGCAGGCAAAGCAGATCTACACCGAGAGAGGGCCAAAGTCTCCACCAGAAGAAGCAGGACGAGACGTGGCATCTGGGAGTGCTGCGCGGCCTGGTCTTGGGAGAATGGGAACAGCGTGGCTGGCCAGGGCGGTGGGACATGATGGAACCGCCGCATCAGCGCAGAAGAGGAGACGGAACGCTTGACGTTGCATGCGCAGGTCATCACAGGCTAATGCTGAGCATTTGGCGCCGGGGTGCGGAAAGAGAGCGGAAGAATGACACGGTGCTGGATGGCGGGATGGCGGCATGTCGGCTTGGTGGTAAAAGTTAGCAGCGGACCTCTGGCAACAACGGCGGGCAACAACCATGAATTCGACAACGCCCTCTTCAGAGCTTCCAAGGTCCAACTGGAGGGGCATTCCACCCGTAGCTTGGCATTTGCTGGCGAGTCACGTGCACCCCATGGAGGCCGCGGGAAAGACCGGAGGGAATTGCCGCGGACATGAGGTCAGAGCTCTGAACTGGAGCATTTTGACTCGCAGCGCAATTGTTCGTCTCGTCTTCAGATTTGCGACTTGCGCCTTGGTGTTCACTGCGCACCTCAATTAGCCAATCCGGCATCTGCCCCCCATTTCCACTCCATCCCATCCCCACAAACAGCTGCTGCAACCATGTTCCGAAGCGCAGTCAAGCTCCGCGCCGCCGAGGCCGGAGCATTGCGATCACTCGCACATGCAAAGGCCAGCCCCTCCTTCTGCTGTGCCCGCAGCACGCGTCCGCTCTCCACCACTCGATACACCCCCGTGAAGTCGCAGAGCCAGTTCCAGCGCCGCCAATTCAGTGTCACCAGCAGCATGGCCAACACACGAACCGAGAGCGATGCCTTTGGCGAGATCCAGGTCCCCTCGGACAAGTACTGGGGAGCCCAGACGGAGCGCTCGCTGGAAAACTTCAAGATCAACCAGCCCCAGGACCGCATGCCGCCGCCCATTGTGCGCGCCTTTGGCATCCTCAAGGGCGCTGCTGCCACGGTCAACATGAAGTTTGGGCTGGGTATGGCACGTTGAAGAATGCGAAGGCGACACTGCTAACGCCCATGCAGACCCCAAGCTCGGAAAGGCCATCCAGCAGGCCGCTGACGAGGTTGCCTCCCTCAAGCTCATCGACCACTTCCCGCTTGTGGTGTGGCAGACTGGCTCTGGCACCCAGTCCAACATGAACGCGAACGAAGTCATCTCCAACCGCGCCATCGAGATCCTCGGCGGCACAATGGGCAGCAAGAAGCCAGTCCACCCCAACGACCACGTCAACATGTCCGCCTCCTCCAACGACACCTTCCCCACCGTCATGCACATCGCCGCCGTGCTCGACTTCGAGGAGTCGCTCCTTCCCGCCCTCACCAGCCTCCGCGATGCGCTGCAGAAGAAGGTCGACCAGTGGGAGAACCTGATCAAGATTGGCAGGACACATCTCCAGGATGCTACCCCTCTAACTCTCGGCCAGGAGTTCTCTGGATACGTACAGCAGCTCGACTTTGGCATTGAGCGGATAAAGACCTGTCTCCCGCGCCTCAAGATGCTGGCACAGGGTGGAACAGCCGTCGGAACTGGTATCAACACATTCAAGGGCTTCGCCGAGGACATTGCCACGGAAGTCAGCAAGATGACTGGCAAGGACTTCGTCACCGCACCCAACAAGTTCGAAGCCCTCGCTGCCCACGATGCCATCGTTGAGGCCCATGGCCAGCTCAACACCCTCGCAACCTCCCTCTTCAAGATCGCCCAAGACATCCGCTTCCTCGGTTCCGGACCCCGATGCGGTCTTGGCGAGCTGAAACTGCCTGAGAACGAGCCCGGTTCTTCCATCATGCCCGGCAAGGTCAACCCCACACAGTGCGAGTCCCTCACCATGGTCTGCGCCCAGGTATTCGGTAACCAGGCCGCTACTACCTTCGCTGGATCGCAGGGTAACTTTGAGCTCAACGTATTCAAGCCCGTCATGATCCGCAACCTGCTCCACAGCTCGCGTCTGCTTGCGGATGGCATGCGCAGTTTCGAGAAGAACCTCGTTGCTGGTCTGGAGGCCGATGAGAAGCGCATCAGCTCCATCATGAGCGAGAGGTAAGTCACATTACTCGAATCAAATGTCCTTCATGTAGCTAACTTGATATAGTCTCATGCTTGTTACCTGCCTTAACCCCGTCATCGGCTACGACGCTGCTAGCAAGACCGCCAAATACGCACACAAGAACAACCTCACCCTCAAGGAGGCTGCTCTCAAGCTCGAGGTCATCAGTGAGGCGGACTTTGACAAGTACGTCAGGCCTGAGTTGATGGTCAACCCCTCCGAGTACAAGCCCAAGAACTAGGTGCCGTGACGAGATTCAAATAGTAAAAATGTAAAATGTAACATACAAGTACAACACAGCATGGATATGAGCGGTAATGACTAGCACCACTGTTATCATTGCGCTGATATTTTATATAACGATATCGATTTGCGTGACACTCATGTGTTAAATCAGTTACGTATTGATGAAGACGCTGCTCGATGATTCTGCGCTTTCTGTCATATCCAGTTCTTACGTTTTGGAGCTGCACGCACCGGGAACGATTGAGCAGATTGCGAGGAACTCATTACACGCTATTTATGATTTTGTTCCTAGTATTACACGCCCGCCCCTTCTATCTCTGTCCACCAAGTCTGTAGATGTTCCTCCATCTTTCTCATATATCCTTCCTAAGAAAGGGACCCGATGCTGATGTCGATCGTATGTTCAGTGGTCCTGAGTGGGTTGTCCTATGCTGCGTTTGTAGTCTACCATTCTAGTACCACTCAATGAGCGGATGGCAAGCAGAGTATGACTTTGCCTCCAGTAGCCGGTTGTAGTCTTCCCAAAACATCACCTCCAATTGACTTTAGCACACACTTCAATATCTAGAGGTACTCTGCCACCAAACTCTTTGTTGTCACCTCATCAGTCCTTCCCCACTCCTACACGATCAAGCTTAGCACAGCTCTAATTATCTGGAGTACAAGTCATAGATCCTCCCTCCTGTTGTAGCCCCCGAGCTCTTAACAACCGCGCCTCTGGATGCCCTTCGACCGTCCATCCTATATGCATGTCGTTACTCGTCAGCCGATGCGCTGCTCCCATTTACATAGAGATGTGATCCTGGCGTATGTCTTGTCTCGTGACTACTGCTCGTGGGACACCATGTCGGATTAATGGTGGAACGGGAGGTGGCATGGGGAATGATACTGGCCCGGTGGTTGAGGATTGTGGTATCCCTTGTCGATACTGTTGAGTTCGTTTTGGTGGTAGGAGATCAACTTGCTGCTGTTGTGTCTGATGTATTGCGTGTAATTGCTCTATGCTGTTCGAGCTGTCGGCTAATGGATGTACATCAGTCATCTCAACTTCAGGACGTGGATTGGCTAGGTTGGCAAGTGAATCCTTCTGCTCATCCAGGTTGTTGGCCAGTGCCGACTGTACACGATTAATCATATCTCGGCCTTTCTCCTCTAACCCAGTAAGTGTTTCCTTAATCTTAGTTGATGCCACACTTCCACTACCTTCCTCTAGTGCAACAAGTCTTTTCTTGAAGTTGGCAGATGCGACAATTTCGGTATCCGAGCGCGATCTTAGTGTGTCGACATCGAATCGAAGGTTTTTGAGTTTGGAATCAATTATCCTCAGCGTCGGGTGGATCAAATCGTCCATCTGGGAAGCGGTAGAAGCGAGTTTTACTGGTTCCACACGCTCGTACAGGGGTTCGAGCAAAGTCGTGGCGGCCTGGCAGGTCCTGGTCGTCGATTCATGTGAGTTTTGCGCAGCCTCGAGTACGCTGACTCGTTGACTGATGGAATCCAGTACTCTGACAGTCTTCAATAGTGTCTCTGTGTGCTCGTTCGCTTCTGACTGTACCATATCATGGTGGTGTCGCAGGTCCTCTTGAGCAACGATTACTGCTGTCTCGAAACGGTGCTCCACGTCCATTTCTAGCTCCATAAGATTTTGACTGTCCATATTGCTCCTACGTTCCGACCTTTGCAGCCGCTCATCTAGCTCTCGAATTTGCCGACTTGTCTTCGTGAGCTTCGCCACAGCAGTAGTCTTTTGTCCGTCAGCTTGATTGGAAAGCTCATCCATACGCTGTTTGAGTTCCATCATAGCATCTGGTTGTATGTTGCAGGATTGCGCGAGTTGTTGGACTAAGGTCCCTAGTTGAGTATTCCGTGCCTTCTGAGTTTCGAGACTGTCTTTGAGTTGTGCCATATCTTCTTCAGTCTTCTTCATGAAGGAGCTCATGAGCTGCCCCTGAATATCATTATGCTTCTCTTGCGCGTCAACCCGACAGGTAATACTTCCGATCCTTTCGCTATGGGTATCGAGTCTTTGGGAACCATTACAGACTCTTTTGTAGACAAATTCGAGGCATTTGCCCACTTCAAGCGGGATATTGAAATTCTTGACCCACGGTCAAGTCGAAACGGCAGACGCATTCGGGTAAGCCATATCGTTGATCTTTGCTTTTACACTCTCGAGTTTCGCCTAGGGTTCTTTGTACAAGTGGCGTATGAGCTGATATGAGCGCGAGGCGGGTTGGTGGAATCCGTTTGGCCTCAACTCCTTGTACCCCAAGTGCCCAGAATTCACGGCTTGAGCCACGATAAACTCCACGGAAACATGCAGATGGCAGCATCAAATCGTATGAGAAGAGAAAAAACGTAATGCATGAGGCCGTGACTCATCGCCCTTACTTCAGACATCCTGTGTTATCGTACAGACGATCCGAATATGCCAAAATAGTCATCTTTGCTTGGAATGGGAGCACCTGGTCATTGTGGAGCCATTGTCCGTTATGACTACGGATTCTGAAATATCGGAATTGAACGCTTCTTCTTCTTCTACTGCTCACTGACACAGAGTGAGATGCAAAGAGGCGTTCGACGTTGCTGGAATAGAGACTGATAGGCAGCGCAAGACATTGCCACAGTAGGACAGCAGCGCTAAGGCTAGAGGTGTGCAATTTCTGACACGTCGAATTGGAAACTGTGCATAACAGTGTTGCTGCTTGGAAGTGTTTGCTTTCCGACCGTCTAAGCTTGGAAATGTAAACGGACCTTGGGAAATAGCAATGATTCGCTTCAGTGGGCACATCGCTGAGAGATCGCTAGGCGTATAGCTGCACACGGATATAGTATTGATCGAAACCCATTCACGCAGTCGTCGCCCATCAACACAGACTTGGGCGTTCCTCAATGTCGTACGAGCATGTTTCTGGTTGTAATAAACGTAAAGGAGAGGCTAGGGCGAAGCGGACCGGTGCGGCGCTACTGCACGCGCTAGCACCAGCTAGCTTCGGCTGCCGGTTCACCTGCATCTTCCCCAAATCCCCACGCCACCGGTAAACCTTTGTTTATTTCGGCTGCAGCCAGTGTCGTTGTACGACCTTACTACAGTGACACAATATCGCTTTCCCTTGTCCGCCAGACCTTGACCGCGTCGCTGTGACGTCTTCGTGGCATGCCGCTCACACCGCCGCGCTCATCTTGGTTCAGATCATCTATCATCGCCGACACCACACATGAAAACCGATAAACAAGATGTTTGTCAGTCGGGCATGTTTTGCGGAGATGTGCGCTATCGTAATCTTCTCGGGTTAACAGGATGAAACTTCAACGTCATCATGACGCTGTTGAATTCCCCGCCTAGGTATTTCAAGCTGCCTGTGGCCTGAGCGTTAAGGGGCTTAGGAAGAGCTTTGCATGCGAAGAAATTTGTATTTGCTAGACCGTTCGCTAGCTGTGATGCTTCGCCGTCCAACACCTGTAGTTTGATGAGCGGGACGAGTCTCCCAAATTACTGCACAAACGCATCCACTCCCTTATCTAAAAGTTAGAATCAAAGACATGCTATCAGGCCCCAGCGTTGGTCAACAAGTTCTTTTTACATGGTCAATCATACATAGCGGGAGAGTTCAAACGTTCCGCTGTAGCCTGTTGACGCGTGATTCGGATCCTGACCGAGAAGGAGAAGATGTATGGATGAGATGAGTCCTACTAAAGTCTGCTATTGCTCGATCACTTCGAGTATGAGAACTGAGGTATCTTCATCAAAGCCACAAAGTAACAGCTTCGCGATACATAGCTTTCATTAGTCCAAGATAGTCACGAAAATTGACGAAGTGGGTGTGAGCTACAATGAAACATTCCTGCCATGATGACTTGGAGCTGCTGAAGATCACAGAATTGAACCCTGACCAGTGGCATATATCCGCTCCACACACACGATATACGCACGCATTCGGAAGTGTCTAGCTTTCTTGGACCACATTATAGCTGCACAGCTGATGGTGGATGATTCAGTCTTGTCAGTGTGGAACACAAGCCTACCAGAGCTGATCCGGATCCCATGTTTACTAGCACCTACAAGATGAATAATCACAAAAGCATTCGTCCGTTACTGAGAGGCATCTGAGTGGCTGCTCAATCAAACTGCTTAGCGATCCAGCTACGCGGTACCCAGATCGTAACGTACTCCCGCGCCCATGGTGTGGGACCGGTCGTGCTTGAGGCGATACGTTACTCGTCTCCACGTACGGAGTATCGGAAATGGTATGCGGCCCGCTTGCTAGAAGTGGTCTACATGCTCAAGTTTCGATACTTGATGATCCTGCTTCTAGAGATTCTAGCCCATGATCATTCCGCACAGAGCCGCGGCAAGGATCACTGTTCAATACACGAGGTATCCATGTTACCTCACCGAAGCTTGACCGGACCATGGAGCGTTACTTGATCAGACAGTGTAGCGGTTACTGCACCCATGCATCTTGTCTCTACGTTCACATCCAACTCATTCTCCTCTCTCATTGTCAATCTCTTTCTTTTGTTCAACAGACACTGATAACAGAGAGGACCCGGTATTCTGCGTGTATTGCATGACACGTTTCCGAAGACCCAGACTGTTGACCCACTGGCGCTTGCCAGGACTGGCCGTAGTTCCCGATATTGGCCGCTCGCACGAGTCTAGTCATGTCATAACAGACGATCTTAGGTCAAACAAGCGTTTGGATTGTAGACTTGACACGCGATACCACGCGGCCGACTTTGCAATCCCCAGATTTCTTTCCCATGGGGTGGACGTCGATTTGGCCTCTCGCTCGAATAGAGAAGGAGCTGACTCTAGCTACCTGTTAGTCGTTTACAAACCACCCACGAATCTACCAACCTTCTCCAATTCCGAGCTCCGAGATCCTTCATTAGCAGCTCATCTGCGTCGGAGCCGCACGCGGCGCATACGAGGTCTAGCAACGTTCTACGCCCGTTATTCAGCCTCGCTAATACACAACAAGGAGCACTTCCGCAGGATGTGTACTTGACGATTTCTCTAACCGCCGTTGCACGGCAAGCTCACCTAAATAAGCTACTACTACTTGTTAGCTTTGGAATTTCGCATCAATAGGAAGTGTGCAAATGACTACGGTTTGGGCTAGACAGTCCTACGCGGCTCTGCTCGGACCCCGGCTTCTTCATACCCCAGAGACCCACCAATAAGGACCCATGAAAATGACAAGCACCCTTGAAAGCTTGTCGCGGGGCCCCGTGGGCTTGATAGCAGAGTGTATCCACACCGAGGCCGACTCCAAAAGTGCATGGAGTATATAAGCTCTCCCAAGCTCGCCATGTCTGCTTGGCTTTTAGCATCGGCTTTTGCTTATTCGTTCTTCGCTTTTCGTGGCGTCCAATCACATTGCACGCTAACCGAAAATGTCGGGCTTTACCGAAACCAAGCGAGATGCTACCGACGATGGCGTCTTGGAGAAGAGCCTGAGCCATCAAGCTGAGATCTTCGAGGACAAGGAGCTTATGACAGATGCTCAAGCAGCTGAGAACCGCGAGCATGACATGGGCATGTGGGAAGCCATCAAGGATCATCCTATGGCCTGCTTCTGGGCTTTCATCTTCTGCTTTACTATCGTAAGTTTTGACATCTTTCTACCAATCTTATCAGATCGTTACTAACGCTGTATAGGTCATGGAGTCTTTCGATATGTTCTTGAATGGTAACTTTGTTGCTCTTGGCGCATTCAAGGAGCGATACGGAGTCCAAGTCGCTGGCGAAGTCGGCAAAACCATTCCTACCAAGTGGCAGAGTTCGCTATTCCAAGCCGGCCAATGCGGTGCCTTTGTCGGAGTGTTCCTCGCTGGTCCCATTACCAACCGCCTTGGTTACAGGTGGACGACCCTCTTGGCGCTCATGCTCATGAACGCAACCATCTTCATCTCTTTCTTCGCAGATTCGCTCGCGGTTCTTGTCATCGGACAAGCTTTCGAGGGCATTCCATGGGGCATGTTCATTGCCAACTCGCCTGCTTACGCCAGTGAGGTCGTTCCCCTCGTTCTCCGTGGCGCTTGCACGGCCACTCTCCAGATGTCTTGGTCCATTGGTAGCATCATCGTCGCCGCCGCCACCTACAGCTACAACAAGCGCAACGACGAGTGGGCATGGCGAGGTCCTCTGGCGCTACAGTGGGTTTTCCCCACTCCTCTCATGGTTCTCGTCTTCTTCGCCCCCGAGTCGCCCTGGTGGCTTGTGCGCAGAGGGCGCAGAGACCAGGCGCTGAAATCTATCAAGCGTCTCGGCCGCAGGAACGGAACTCAAGCTGCCGCCGAGGATACACTTGCCATGATGGAGCGCACAGTACAGATTGAAGCTCACAAAGGTGGTGAGCCTTCTCTCCTTGACCTACTCAAGGGGACCGATCTTCGCCGAACAGTCATCACCTGTTTGATCTACGCATCGCAGAACTTTGCTGGCAACCTCATCGCCAACCAGGCAACCTTCTTTTTCGAGCAGGCGGGAATGTCTTCCGATTTCTCCTTCAAGCTCAATCTGATCAACTCGTGTCTGCAATTAGTCGCCAACATCTGCTCGTGGCCACTGAGCAACTGGTTCGGCCGTCGCACGATTTACCTTGGAGGTACCGCCGTCAACGTCTGCCTACTCTTCCTTTTGGGAATTTGCGCCTCTATTCCCCAGAACAATGCGACCAACTACGCTCAGGCGTGTCTGGGTATCGTCATCTCATTTGTCTTCGCAGGAACCATGGGTCCTATCTCATACTCCATTATTGCGGAAACATCTTCCATCCGACTCCGCGCTCTGAGCACAGGTGTTGGTCGTGCTGCATACTACGTCGCGGAAATCCCCATGATCTACCTAGCCTCGCAAATGCTCAACCCTACCGGCTGGAACATGGCTGGTAAGTGCGGATACGTCTGGGGCGGTACAGCCTGCGTCTGCTTTGTCAGCGCGTACTTCGGTCTTCCTGAGCTCAAGGGACGCTCATACCGTGAGCTCGACATTCTGTTCAACCGCAAGATCTCCGCTCGCAAGTTCAAGTCCACTGTCATCGACGTCAGGGACAACGAGTAAGCTGCCGCAGCATAAGATACCCTATGAAGTTATGCACTTTCATTTGTTAGACGAAACGACGTGTCGTGGTAGATTGAAGCCTGGATGCTCGGACACGTTTCTCGAGATGGCTGGTTTAGTTAGGGTCCGTGCTCCTGCTCATGTGGGGAAACTTCTCTTGAGCTTCAGACGAAGACAACAATCAATCATATACAATGTATTCTATTCACATAGTTGTATCCTGTTCAGTGCTCACTTGTGATCGATATGCAGAGAAATGTGAAATAAGCACCTCGATCTTTCAGATATGTTTCCCTTCGTTCCGAAAAAGCACCTATCCCAACCACCTGGATTTACCTCGGTAACAACTGCTCGACGTCCAAGTTGCATGGGCACTCTGCTCAACTGGTGTCCTGATCTGGATTTTGTGGCATCAAGGACATCAGTAGGGACGATACTTGACATCAACGCCGGTTCTTTCTTTGCTTATTCATCAACTGCTAATAGTAACGAAAGATGGAGACGCAGCACGGCTGATCGGC
>Ga0265797_10010790_pt1 | contig 11565 bp, 15 predicted proteins | sample P2T30metagenome_FD_192433 | JGI IMG/M metagenome (GOLD analysis project Ga0265797, IMG submission 192433) | Plant litter microbial communities from East Loma Ridge, Irvine, California - P2 T30 | ecosystem: Environmental > Terrestrial > Plant litter > Unclassified | place: USA: California... | reverse complement strand
CTTTACGACCCGGCGACGTACTGCTGCTTGAGCAGATTTTCTTCCACGCACAGGGCGAAGGCTGCCTCCAAGTCGGTAGGCATCGGCTGCAGGGGCATATTGATGATGAAACGGGGCAGATGCGTCTGACCCTTACTTCTATCGAGGAAATATCTGTGGACGAGCAACTTTCAGCGCAGCACTCCTTTGATCAGGAGCATGAACCGGTAACAGATGTGTTTGGTCATGAGCCGTTCGATGAATTGAGCATCACCCTGACTGTGAGGTGTGGTGCGTTGAACCTTACCCTGGGCGAGTTGCGTAATCTCGCTCCAGGCTCTGTATTGGGTATTGGCGGATATGCACCCGGGACAGCGGGTCTTTATTACGGCGATCGGCCTATTGGCCAGGGGCAGTTGGTGGAAGTCGACGGGCGCTTGGGTTTGCAGGTATCCCGTGTGATTTTTTCCCGATGAGTCTGCAAGGCGTCGATCCGTTCATCATTGCCCTGTTGATCGGGGCCCTGTCTTTGATGCCCATGCTGCTGATCGTATGCACGGCGTTCCTGAAAATTGTGGTTGTACTGATGATTACCCGTAACGCCATTGGCGTTCAGCAAGTGCCGCCCAGTATGGCTATCAACGGCATAGCCCTGGCGGCAACCCTGTTTATCATGGCCCCCGTCGGTTACGAGACCGCGCAAATCATAAAGGTATCACCGCTGGATTTAAGCAGCGTGCAGATGTTGCAACAGAGCGGACAAGAAGCCCTGAAGCCACTAAGGGCGTTCATGTTGCGTAACGTTCACCCGGACATTCTCACCCACATGCTGGAAAACACCGCACGCATGTGGCCGCCACAGATGGCGCAGGATGTTCAGCGTGAGGACCTGATCCTGTTAATTCCCGCGTTTGTGCTGTCGCAGCTGCAGGCGGGTTTCGAGATCGGTTTTCTGATTTACATCCCGTTCATCGTTATTGACCTGATTGTCTCCAACCTGCTCCTGGCACTGGGTATGCAAATGGTCTCACCGATGACCATTTCCCTGCCGCTCAAGCTGCTGCTGTTCGTACTGGTCTCCGGGTGGTCGCGCCTGCTCGACAGCTTGTTCCTTTCCTATCTTTGAGTGCTCCATGGAACCTATCGTGCTGTTCAAGCAGGGCATGCTGCTCGTGGTGGTGTTGTCGGCACCGCCGCTGATTGTGGCGGTAGTCGTCGGTGTGCTGACGTCTCTGGTGCAGGCGCTCATGCAGATACAGGATCAGACGCTGCCCTTTGGCGTCAAGCTGGTTGCGGTAGGCGTGACGTTGATTCTGACCGGGCGCTGGATCGGTGTCGAACTGATCCAGTTGATCAACCTGACGTTTGACATGATCGCCCGCTCGGCCCTGAACTGAGGTCTATTCTGTGCTGCTTTATCTGGAGTTCCTGCCTAGCGTGCTGATTGGCATGGCACGTATCTACCCCTGTGCCTTTCTGGTCGCGGCATTCTGTTTTCAGCACATACGCGGCATGCCCCGGCACACCATTGTAATGGTCATGGCGTTGCTGCCTGCGCCAGGTATCCATGCGGTGCTGACCAACGAGGATTACTCCATGCTGGTGTTGGTGGCACTGATGCTTAAGGAGGCTGCCCTGGGTTTTTTGCTGGGGGTACTGCTGGCGATGCCGTTCTGGATGTTTGAATCGGTGGGCGCGTTACTGGATAACCAGCGCGGTGCATTGGCCGGAGGTCAGCTCAACCCGTCGCTGGGGCCGGATGCGACACCCATCGGGCACCTGTTCAAACAGTTGGCGATCTTTCTGTTGATAAGCAGCCTGGGGCTTGGAGCGTTGACTCAGGTCATTTGGGACAGCTACCTGATCTGGCCGCCCACTGCCTGGTTCCCTATGCCGATGGCCAATGGCATGGGCGTATTTATGACGCTGCTCAATGACACGTTCACCCACATGATGCTCTACGCAGCGCCGTTTATAGCAGTGCTGCTATTTCTGGAGTTCAGTTTTGCGCTGTTAGGCGTTTACAGCCAGCAACTGCAGGTAAGCACGCTGGCGCCGCCCATCAAGAGCCTGGCCGGCATTGGCGTTTTGCTGTTGTACTTTACGTTACTGCAGGATTTGATCGTCGGACGCATGTCGCTATTGGGCGACCTGAAGCACGTCTTCGGTCTGTTATTCAAGGTTGCAGGGCCGTGAGTGATTCGGGGGAGAAAAAACACCCGGCCAGCGCGAAAAAGCTGCGTGATCAACGCAAAAAAGGTCAGGTTGCCCAAAGCCAGGACGTAGGCAAGTTGCTGGTGTTGACCGCCATCAGCGAGATCGCGCTGTATACCGCCGACACCAGCATGCAGCGTTTCCAGCAACTGATGGTATTGCCATTTTCACGCCTGGATCTGCCCTTCATCCGCGCCCTGGAGGAGGTGCTGCTGGAAGCCTTGTGGATGTTTTTCTCATTCGGGCTCTTGATGGTAGGCGTGGCGATCACCATGAAGCTGATCAGCAGTTGGATGCAGTTTGGGATGTTGTTCGCACCGGAAAGCCTGAAGCCAGACTTCAATCGTCTTAACCCGCTCAACCAAGTCAAACAGATGTTCTCCGGGCAATCGGTGATGAACCTGTTGATGAGCCTTGCCAAGGCGTTTCTTCTTGGGCTGATTCTGTACGTGGTCATCGGCTCTTCCCTGGACGCATTAATCAACCTGGCCAACAGTGATTTGCAAAGTTACATCTCTGCGCTGATCGCCTTGTTTCGCCATTTGCTTCACGCGTGCCTCGGACTGCTGCTGGTGCTGGCATTGATCGACCTGACGCTGCAACGATACTTCTTCGCCCAACGTATGCGCATGACCCAGGTAGAGGTCGTTAAAGAATACAAGGACATGGAAGGCGATCCTCACGTTAAGGGCCAACGTCGCTCGCTGGCGATGCAGTTGGCTCAGGAGGAGCCGAAGGTCAAGCTGCCCAAGTTGGAAGAGTCCGATATGTTGGTAGTTAACCCGACGCACTTTGCGGTTGCGCTGTATTACCGGCCCGGCAAAACGCCCTTGCCGTTGCTGGTAGATAAAGGCACGGATGCCGAGGCGCGCAAACTGATTGATCGGGCCAAGGCCGCTGACGTGCCAGTCATTCAATGCGTATGGCTGGCGCGTACGCTATACCGCCGAAAGAATGGGGCGAGTATTCCGCGGGAAACATTGCAGGCGGTCGCCCTAATCTATCGAACCTTGCGTGAGCTCGATGATGAAGCCAGGCGTGAGACACTGCAGTTGCCGGAGCTCGATCGGCGCTGACTAGCGGTTGGCAGGAACGTCCAAGGCTGAGAGACCGGCCAGCCAGAGCAGCCGGCTGAAGACACGGTCCACGGCCGCGGCCTGCTGTGGCATCGAATGCCAGATAATCAGGTTGTTCTGACCATCAAGGTAGATATAACAGCCGCTCAACGCTACGGCTGATTCGAACCGGCGCTCCAGTACGCTCTGCAACTGCCCGGTCTGCAACGCTTCGCGGGCGATGTGCAGCATCAGTCCCCGACTTTTGCCAATGGACGATGTACCTAGCTTGATGCCGGGTTGGAGCAACAGGTGAGCGTTGGTTCCGCTCACCAGCGTGTTGATGAATAACCCGCGATGTGTGTCATCGCTGCTTCGCGTGTTCATCGTTCCAGCGAGACGGTCTGGTAATCCGCCCGCTCGCCGGCAGGGCCGGGCTCGACACGCATGTGCGGTGGCCACCAGACGACCAGGCTGTTAGTGGTCGCTTGTGGGCGGGAGCACGAGTCTCCTCTGCAGGTGGGGGTGCATCCGCTTATAAGCAACACCGTGCTCAACAGCACAGCGCACAGACCTCTTGCAATCATGGTGTGTTCTTCCGGGTTGGGGTGAGCAGGGACGGGCGTATCACATTGATATGTTCATCTTTCGCCACCGGACGCATGGCAATGAACACCTCCGCTTCTTCGCCCGGCTTGAGCCAGGCACGTGGCCAGACGGCTACCGCGAGGGTTTGCGAATTACTGCATTCGTTTTCATCAACACGAACGTTGCGCGTGTACTGGTTGCGCAATACCACCACAGCCACATTGAACTGCGGACCGGCATACCACTGACTACGCTCAGTGTTCAGCGCCAGCAAGTCGCGCGTGGTGCACAAGGTGTTCAGCCCCACAGGCAAAGGCGCGGATTTAAAGGCCTGGGGCACTTGCCCCGACGCCAGGTGCGCCAGTGCGCTGGTGATATCGCTGCGATGGATCACTGGCGCATGCGTTGCATAACGCCTGGCCAGCGGTTTGAGGGCGTCTTGCAATGGCAGTTGGTCTTCCTGGGGCAGATAACGCGATGGATCCGCCTGGTCGCCAATCACGCGCGGCGTAAGAATAAACAAGCGCTCGCGTCGATTGTTTTTCCGTTCGGTGGAGGAAAACAGCGCCTTTCCCACTAGAGGAATATCCCCCAGCAGTGGGATCTTGTTTTGTTTATCGGTGCTCTCGGTCACGTGGAAGCCACCGACCACCAGTGAACGTTTCTCCTCCATCACCGCCTGGGTACTGACCTTGCCGCGGCGAACATCGGGGCTCTGTCGCTCAGGATTGGATTCGTCGAAATTGCCGTCCTCTATATCCACGACTAGATGGATCTGGTGCCCGCCGCGGCTGGTAATCACCCGGGGTACTACCTGGAAGCTGGTGCCCACGGTGATGGGCAAGATAGTCGCGCGTTCCTGACCGGCTGTCAGGTATTGGGTACGATTGAAATCGATTACCGCCGGCTGGTTCTCTAGGGTCAGCACTGATGGGTTTGACACCAGAGTGGCCAAGCCTTTGGCTTCCAGTGCGCGCACGTCGGCATAAAAGCGGTCGCGGTTTCTGATCGTCAACTGCTGGGATGTGCCGGGTGCCATGTTCACATCGCCACGGAAACGGCTGTTCTGGAAACCCCAGTTCACCCCGAACTCCTGCAGCTTCGTGCGCTCTATGTCGAGGATTATCGCGTCGATTTCCACCAGCTTGCGCGCAACGTCGAGCTGGCTGATCAGCTTGCGATACATGGCTTCGCGTTCGGGCAAGTCATAAATCAATACCGCGTTATTGCGCACATCCGTCTCAACCCGTATCCGACTGTTACTCAAGGGGGCCTTTGGTGTAAGTGCCATGTCGGCGCCCAACGGGTCGACGCTACTTTGCAGCCCCCATCCTTGACCCAGTAACGGATTGTTCAGACGAGGTGCATCCAATGAAGGCGCAGCCCCGGACCTGGGGCGAGTGTATCCGGGTGTATAAGGCGATGTGGCGCGAGGCTCCAGCAGCCCTTTCAACACATTGGCGACACCCGGAACAACCAGTTGCTGACCCCGGTATTCAACCTGTCGATCCGCGGCGTTGGCGAACTTCAATGGGAAGGTCAATACATTCTGTTTTTCGTCGGCGGCCTTGCGCTGACTGCTGAACAGTTTGATTTGCTCAATGTAGCTTCTGGGGCCAGAGACCAGAACGATGCCATCTTCGGGCAGCTCGCCCCAACCAAAACGACTGTCGAGCAGGCCGATATCGGTCAGCGCTTGTTTGAGGTCGGAAATGGTTTCGGCTGATACTTCCAGTCGTGCAGATTCTTGTTGGTCCAGCGTGCTGATGTGCAACGTGTTGTTGTACAAGTACCACTGGAAACGGTGTTCTACGCCCATTCTTTCGAGCATCGATTGAGGGGTATTAGCGCGTATTTTGCCATTGACGGTACCTTCCAGCAGGCCGTCGATCTGTAATTGCGTACCAAACGTCTGGGCGAAATCGTCCAGCACTTCTCGTACGGATTTGTGATCGGCCTCATAGGCGTAGGCAGTGTTTTTCCATTCGGATGGGATGGCCGCCCGGGTGTTTTCAAAAGGGATCAGCAGCCACGGCAGAACGAATAGACAGCACCAGTGGGCCCGTGTTGGAGAAACGGTAGTCGCGACAGCACGCAAGCTACCCAGCTTGTGGATTACGTTATTCATCAAGTCTTCTCAGGTTAGTACGGGAGGGGGCGCAGCGAGTTGAGCCTGTGTTTCTGAATGGGTCGTCTTAGCCTGTTGAACAAGGCGCGCCAAGTGTCCCGCTGGTTGAGCAGGGCCTCCAGGCTCTTCAATACAGACGGCTCGCTGTGCGGGGCGGGCATGCAATGCACCAACCATAACGTGCCATTGGCCGGCGCTTGGGCAAGCGCTCCATGGAAATGACTCAGGCTGGCGGCCCCTAACCGCAGCCAGGTCTGCAACTGGGAATTGGGCGGCGTGTCATGGGTCAGTTGAGCAGATAAAAGCAATATGCCGTCATTACGACGCACCGTAATTTCATCATCGCCTTCCATCAATACGAATGGGTCATCGCCACGGGTTAACCACGCCGAGAGTAGATTTTTCAACTTACTGCATACCGTCGATTACTGCTTTGAACTGTATATGCCTGGCACGAACCGATTCCTTGTAGGCAAAGTCAGCGTTGGATTTTTCGTAAGCCAGTTCAAGAAACGCCTGCATATCGCCTGGCGTGGCGTCGGGGCTGTTGGCGAGTGCGTCATAACGGCGGGTGATCTGAAACGCTCTGTGTTCGAACTTGTTGAGCAGGGAATCGTTGAGTTTCATGGGCGGTCTCCGGTGTCTTACAGCCTCTGTGGTTGGCACGTTACATTCAGTTCCAACTTCACACGCTCAGGTTAATTGGCAGAACGGGGGTGACAGCTGGAGGTGCGATTGCTCCAAGCATAGAGTCCCAGTCAATGCGTAAATTACCGTCCGCTGTTTCAAGTACAAGTGCCTGGGTTTCAAGCGTATCGTCAGTCTGTAGATTCCAGGGCACGGGCGGATACGTGGCGAGGCAACCTTGAACGCGCTCATATTGAGATGGATTACACAGCAACGTCGCCTCGACCGCGGGCACATGTGCATTGAACAATTCCCGCAGAAGGGCGCAGAGGCGTTGTTCGGGAATCGACTCTTCGAGTACGTGACGAATTGCCTGCTGAACGATAGACGCCGCGACGTTCTCGAGGTTGTCGTAAAGCGCCTGGCGATCACGCTCCAAAGCGCTTAACTGCGCATTAGCCTGAATCAGGAAGGCTTGGCGCGTACTTTCGAGTAATTGCGCACTTTGGGCTGTCGCGTCGCGCAGCAGTCGCTCTGCCTGCGCTCTTGTCTTATCCAGCAATTCATTGGCGGTGGTGCAGTCCGCTAATGTCTGTCGCCTGATCAGCGTTTGCTGCAGAGTCAGAGCTCCCTCGCTCAGTTCAAGCTTGCGTCGACACAACATGATCAATGTCCTCATCCCGTTCATCGCTGGGTTCATCCACGGCACAACTGGTTACACGCCAAATGATCGCGTGCCATAACGTGTCGAGGCGTTTCTGCGGGTCCAACGCCCTGGTGTGCTGTTCGCATACCAACACACGCGTGCGCGCGAAACGCAGCCGCAAGCGTACCCAGACATCTGGTTCGAGCCAGTTATAAAGCAGGCTCAGTGAGTCGTTACCCAGGAGCAGTGACGCATCCGGTTGAAGTGCCTTCGAAAAGCGCTCGCACCACAGGAGGTCGTCGACATTCACCGAACTGTCGTGTTCAAGCTGGTACAGGCTGGCTGCCAATGCCAGCATTAGATCCATCTGCGTGGGGGAGGCGAGCGCCAATCGAATAATTGATGAGTGGGGCTGTGTGGGCAGCCGTGGGCCAATCCCCCTTGCCTTGTTTAATGCTTGATGATGGCTTTGATAAATCGGACTCAACGAGCCGGCTTCCTCATTGACCAATCGCCAGTCCGAGTGTGAGAGCGCCCAGGGACATGCCCACCATTTTGCCCAGGCAAGCTGTTCATCCATGTTGAGGAGTATTCGAGGATGTGGAAGATGCTGACGCGTCGGGCGGTTTCAGCAGGCTCTTGGTCGCGGAGCGTTGCTGTCGGCGCCAGAGCAGCAACGCAATCACTGCCAGTGTCGGTATCAGAAAAAGCACAAGCGTGCCGTATCGCCAGAAACCCACATCACTGGCGGGGATCAGGAACGGGCCGAAATACACCAGTTGCTGTCGCTCCTGATAGGGCGCCGCCGGGACAAAAACGATAGAAAGCTTCTGTGGGTTATCCGTGGCAGCGGTCATGCCTGGCAGACTTGTGGATACCAGTCTTTGCACGCGCGCACGAATATTGTCAGGTTCCAGCCTCGGATCGTGCTTGATGAACACCGACGCTGAAGCCGGTTGTACCGGCTCTCCAGGTGCCACGCGCTCGGGAAGTACGACATGCACACGGGCAACGACTACCCCGTCGATGTTGGAGAGCGTGGACTCCAGCTCTTGCGACAAAGCATAGATATAACGAGCGCGTTCTTCCAAGGGGGTTGAGATGACCCCATCCTTGCGAAACGTATCGCCCATTGTGGTGCGGACTGCTTTGGGTAGACCTACCGCTTCGAGCGTACGTACTGCTCGGCTTATATCGCCCGAATTGACAAAAATGACGACACCGTCCTTGGCCGCTACTTTGCTGGCACGAATGTGTTTTTCCGCCAAGGCAGCGATGACTTCGTTGGCATCTTGCTCGGAAAGTTGGCGATGCAGTTCGACCGTATCGCTGCAACCACCGAGTAGCGAAAGTAAGGCTGTCAGGAATACGATGCTCAGGAGGCGATTCATTTTTATCTACGATAGGTTTGATATTTTTTCGATGAGTTGGGTTGTCTTGTTCAGCGCTTTGACGGTGAGCTGAATACCCAGCTGGCTCTCCGACAAGTACCTGCCGTAATTGCGCATCTCCCGCTCCTTATTGGGGCTATTGAACGCATTCAAACTTTTTGTCAGGCTGTTTTTCGTTTCGTTTTGCTGGTGCGATCGATCTATCAGGAGGCTGAGGAGGCCTTCGGCTTCAGAGGGCTTGGCTTGTTTTGGGGGGGCGCCGAGCTCAGCATTGAAAAAGTTGATATCTTGCTCGGGTAACTGTGATTCAAGCGGTGTGTGAATGGCAGCGCGAATGCCGCCCTCCAGTATTGAATCAGTCTGTATGCGCATAAGCGGCCTCGAAAGCGGGAGCAGGTAGAGTCGGGTATTTTGTCATTGACGTGGCGAGAACCAGGTCGTGGAAACCTTCCCCGCTTTTGCAGCGGGGAAGGCACACCCATCACTGAATAGCGTCGATGTTCCTTTTAATACCGTTCGCGTTCGCGATCTTTCGATTTTCAGTTGTATTCTTTTTATTGTCCTCCGCCTTTTTTATTTCTTCCATTTCGTTATGTTCGGCCAAACCATCACCTGGCGACACGCCATAGCCAGCACCGTACGGATAAAAACTATTGCCTGGAATCATTTGCCATTTTCCTCAGTGCGATTGATATCAAATGAGTCAGCTTGAGTTCTTTCGACTCCGAGACTCGATACCTGTGTGGTAACAGGTTTAAAAACAGTTCCATTTTTATAAGAAGACGATGTGACTTGGGGGCAAAAAAGTAGTCGTTAAATGCCTCGCAGTCGTGGTGAGGCTAAAGTATGTTCAGCTGTTTCATTCGATAATAAAGTGTACGTTTAGCGACGCCCAGTTCCATTGCAACCTGTTCAACACTGGAGGCATGGCGACGAAGCGACTCTACGATCAGTGTTTTTTCAACAAGTCTCAAACGCGCCTTGAGGCTGGCATGGGTGCTGGGTTGGTGCTGTACGTGAAGGGTGAGCGGCGGTAGCCCGAGCACAAATCGCTTGGCCGTTGAACATAACTCCCGCACATTGCCGGGCCAGGAATGACACAGTAACTGTTGCAGTAAGGTATTGGACGGGGCAGGTAGTGCACAGTTGAAGGCCTGCGCCTCTTTTTGAGCCATGTTCAAAAATAGAGGAACGATACGTTCGCACTGCTCGCGCAGAGGGGGAAGCCTGATGCTGGCTACGTTCAGGCGAAAATACAGATCGCGTCTGAAGGTGCCCAGCTCAACCATTTCGTCCAGGGACTGCTGGGCTGATGCGATCACCCGCATATCGACGTCAATGAATCGCGTCGAACCTAGACGCTCTACACCCCTGGATTCCAGAACTCTCAGCAGCTTGGCTTGTAACGGCAGCGGCATGCTGTCAATTTCATCCAGATAAAGTGTGCCCAGGTGAGCGGCTTCGATAAAACCTGCCCGAGACTGCACGGCACCGGTGTAAGCGCCGCTGATAACCCCAAACAGTTGGCTTTCCGCGAGACTGTCAGGAATGGCTGCACAGTTCACCGCAACGAAATTTCCGCGCCGGCCAGACAAGCGATGAATTCGTTGTGCCAGGGTGTCTTTGCCTGTGCCGGTTTCGCCCAGCAATAGAACGTCTATGTTACGGGTAGCGATAGCATTGAGTGTAGTTTCAATAAGAGGATCATCAGTGAGTGCTATATGCGTTTTGTATTCATCGTAATGAGCGGCCGACATAGCTGTTATTTCCTGAATCGCTTGAAGGTTGCGTATTCGTGCAATAGGCAGTTAAACGCATTTTATAGCGGTTGTCATCGTACTTTTTTCAAGGAAATGGAGGCGGGTGATGTGCGAAACAGCGAAAGTATAGGCGCTACTTTTATTCAATAGGGCTTCGATTAAAGTTGTCACTTTCAATGTAGGAAATTACTTAAGTTTGCGGACCTTATATGGCTTTATCGTTAAAAAGCGCTCACAAAAAAACCGATGCAATGCATCGGTTTTTTATGTTTGAGGCTAACCGCAGTGAGTGCTTAAACGTTGAAACGAAAGTGCATCACGTCGCCATCTTTCACGATGTATTCCTTACCTTCCAAACGCCACTTACCCGCTTCCTTGGCCCCCGCTTCACCCTTGTACTGAATGAAATCGTTGTAAGCGATCACTTCTGCGCGGATAAAGCCTTTTTCGAAGTCGGTGTGGATCACGCCGGCGGCCTGTGGCGCGGTGGCGCCGACCTTGACGGTCCAGGCACGCACTTCTTCGACACCGGCGGTGAAATAGGTCTGCAGGTTAAGCATTTCGTAGCCGGCGCGAATCACGCGGTTCAGGCCAGGTTCTTCCAGGCCCAGGGCCTCAAGGAACATGTCCTTCTCTTCGCCGTCATCGAGTTCGGCGATTTCCGCTTCGATTTTGTTACACACCGGTACCACGATGGCGCCTTCTTCGTCGGCGATGGCCTTGACCACGTCCAACAGCGGGTTGTTCTCGAAGCCGTCTTCAGCGACGTTGGCGATGTACATCACGGGCTTGGTGGTCAGTAGGTGGAAACCCTTGATCACGGCCTTCTCGTCAGTGCCCATGTTCTTCATCAGGCTGCGAGCCGGCTTGCCTTCGGTGAAGTGAGCGATCAGTTGTTCCAACAGGCCTTTCTGGACCACCGCATCCTTGTCACCACCCTTGGCGTTGCGCGCGACTTTCTGCAGTTGCTTTTCGCAGCTGTCGAGGTCAGCGAAGATCAGTTCCAGGTCGATGATTTCGATGTCGCGTTTAGGGTCGACGCTGTTGGAGACGTGAATCACGTTCTCGTCTTCGAAGCAGCGGACCACATGAGCGATGGCATCGGTTTCGCGGATGTTGGCCAGGAACTTGTTGCCCAGGCCTTCACCTTTCGACGCACCAGCGAACAGGCCCGCAA
>Ga0265797_10010789_pt1 | contig 11566 bp, 9 predicted proteins | sample P2T30metagenome_FD_192433 | JGI IMG/M metagenome (GOLD analysis project Ga0265797, IMG submission 192433) | Plant litter microbial communities from East Loma Ridge, Irvine, California - P2 T30 | ecosystem: Environmental > Terrestrial > Plant litter > Unclassified | place: USA: California... | reverse complement strand
AGGCGGCATCGACATCGGGCGGCGCGGCGCCGGTTTGTGGGGCGGTCACGTCGTTGACACCGGCCAGTACCAGCTGCCCGGCGCCGCGCTTGAGAACGGTATGGCTGTTGTCCAGCGGCGTCATGTTCAGTCCCGCGAAATACGCCATCCACGCCTTGTGGCCGAAAAAGTACTCGTGGTTGCCGGGAATGACCCAGACGCCATCGGGTGCGCGCAGGTCGCGCAGCGGCGCCACGTCGCGTTCGCGGTGCGCGATATTGCCGTCGATGAGATCGCCGGTAATGACGATCAGGTCGGCATCCAGCGCATTGGCATCGGCGACGACCTGGCGCGTCCACGGCGCGTCGAACAGGCGGCTGATGTGCAGGTCGGTCAGGTGCACGACCTGGTAGCCATCGAATTCGTGCGGCAGGTTCTTCACCTCGATCAGCACATCTTCGAGCGACGGCGACTTGATCGCCTGGTTCACGCCCAGGGCGGCCAGCAGCGCGGCGGCGATGGCGATGCCGTAGCGCAGGCGCGGCGCAATCGCCACGCGCCGGCGCCGGATCGCCATCGCGATCAAGGCGCCGGCATCGACCAGCAACTGGAACACGGCCAGCAGCAGGATTGCGCCGAAGCCCCAGTTGAACAGGATCACCAGCCCTTTCGGGAATTCGGGCGAGAACACGCTGCCCGACGACAGGCGCGACCACAGGTGGTACTGCGAGACCAGCACCAGCACGACGGCGCTGGCGACTTTGGATTTCGTGGACAACGGCAGCGGCCAGAGCCAGCGCACCAGGACCAGCAGGCAGGGAAGGCTGAACATCAGATGAAACATCAGGTGCGCTCCGTTCGTGCCGGGAAGCGGCCTGCAGTTGTCGGGGTGGTGAGTGGGCGCGTCATGACGCCCATGGAATGAGTCGAGTAAATATGCATCGTGCGGTCTGCCTGAACAATCGAACCGGTAAGCATAGCCCAGATTGGCCGCGGGCACAGGCCACTGCTTACGCTTCGCGTGGAGGCGGCTGCGCGCGATCGGCGTCGGTACGCTGTGTTTGCGTCACCGTGGTGGACCATTCCACGTTAAAACTGCGCGCCGTGCTGGCCGGGAACGGCTTGGCTGCGCGCAGGGCATTCTCCAACGCGTGATCCAGCCGCGGCTCGCCCGATCCCTTGATCTGCTTGATGCGCACGACCATGCCGTCAGCGTTGAGGTAGACGCGGTATTGCAGCGTCAGTTTGCCAGGCTGTGTGAAGCGGCTCGGCTGATAGTCGATGGGGGGAACGTGCTTGCCCAGCAGTTCGGCACCCGGGGTTATTCCGTCGGTGGCTTGCCGCGGTGGCGGCGCATTCGCTTTCGCCGCCTGCCCGGCCGTGATGGTGACTGAATAGACTGCCTCGAACTCGGCCGGTGTCCCCGGCGGAAACTGCGTGGCGTTGCGCAGCGCCTCGGCCACCGCCTCGTCGAAGCCCGGCTCGCCCGAGGTCGAGACATTGCGTGTCTGGCTGACCCGCCTGTCCGCGTCCAGGAAGACCCGCACCCGCGTATCGAGTACGCCGGGCTTTGCGCCGGGCTGCGGCTGGTAGCGTAGTGGCGGAACGTGCGCGTCCAGTACCTGCTGGCTGATATCCGACGCCGCCGGTTTGGGGTCGGTCGCCTTGAACACTGCATACAGCAGCAGCGCTGTCACGACGATCAGCGCCACATTGCGCGCGATGACCCACAGCCAGGCAGCCAGCGATCGGGGTGGCACCGGCACGGCAATCTCGTCGTCGATGTCGGACGCGGCCTCTGGTTGCGCACCGAAGCGCGCCTGCCAGGCGGCGCGCCACTGCTCGACGTTCCCGAGGCTGACGATGACACCCATCATGCAAGGGAACCGCGCCATCATCGTTTCGATGATGCGCATGTGGCTGCGCAGCTGCGGCTCGGTGGGGGCGCCGGCGTCGCGCAGCGCGTGTGCGGCGCGGCGCATGGCGGCCTGCCGCGCCGGTGGCTGCGTGGCGAACACGCGGCGCTCGGCCAGCGCCCGGTCGAGCACCATGCCGGCATGGCCGAACGCCAGCAGTCGCTGCGGGTCTGCGTCCCAGTCGAATACCGCCAGCGCCGCCTCGAACAGGTTTTCGTGGCCGGGTTGCCAGCCATGCGCCAGCACGGTGGCGACGATCGCCTCGAACACGATCCGTGCGTCGATGTTGATCAGGTCATCGTCGTCCAGCCTGCGCCTGAGCAGGGCCTCGTACGGATCGGGGTTGTTCTGCGTCGGCTGCCCGAGCAATCCTTCCAGATCAGCCGCCAGCCGCCCGAACGCGGCTTCGCCCAATGCACGTGGATCGTCCGCATCGACAGGCCCGGGCGCAGCAGGCGTCTCTGGCGCAGCGTCGGCAGCCGGCGGGAGTGCCATGGCCGCTGCTGCCGCCGGTGGGCCTTCAGCTTCGCGTTTTTTCCACGCGGCCCAGGCCAGTGCTTCTTCGTACACCGCGCGCAGGTCCTGGAAACCTTGTGCGTCGTGTTCCTGGTCGATGGTCTTCAGGCGCCTGGCGTAGGCGCTGCGGATGTCGCGCTCGCGCGCATCCTGATCCAGCCCGAGCGCGTCGAGAAATGCAAACGTGGCGGCCATCGGGGGGCTATGCCTCTGGCAGCAGGAAGCTCTGGTGGTCGAAATAATCGAGCACCTGACGAAACACGTCGACGGCCGGCACGATCACGCGCCGTTCCTGGGTGCCCAGCGCCTGCTCGAAGCGCGCGATTTCGCGGCCCAGACGCTCGCGCTCGTCGCCCCGCAGTTGCTGGTACAGGCGTTCGCCACGCGCGAGCAGCGTGCGGTTTTCCATGTGGTCGCGCGGATGGATCTTGAGCTCGGACAGCGCCTGGAGACGTTGCGCGATTTCCGGCGCGCTGAGCATGCCCGGATTGCCTTCGATGACGAGGGTGTGCACGTCACGCGTGTGCACCAGCGTCGCTTCGACCTGCAGCAGGCCGTTCACGTCGTAGGTAAAGCGCACGTCGACACCTCCGTCGTTGCCGGTGGCGAGCGGAATGGTCAGCGCGCCGAGCTTGATATTGTCGCTCGCCATGCGCGCTTCGCCCTGGTAGACCAGCAGCTCGATGACGCGCTGCGTGTCCTGCAGCGGGAAGTAGCGCTTGACGCGGCTGGCCGGGATGACGGTGTTGCGTTCGATGATCGGGTCGAAATGACCATGCGAAAAATGGTCGGCGTCGATCTGCATCGTGGTGGCCACGCCGAGCGAATATGGCGCGACGTCGGTCATCACCACTTCGTCCAGCGCCGCATCCTTCATTTTGAGCCCGGCCTGGATGGCGGCGCCCAGCGCGACCACCTGGTCGGGATCGATGTCGCAGGCCGGGAAACGGCCGAACATGCGCGCCGCCATCTTGCGCACCAGCGGCATGCGGGTGGCGCCGCCGGCCAGCACGATATTGTCCAGTTCGGCGATCGGCAGGCGCGCGTCGCGCAGCGCCCGTTCGACCGGCGCGCGCAGGCGTGCCAGCAGCAGTGCGCACAGCTTTTCAAGACCTGCCTCGTCCAGCTCGAGCGCGTACTGCGCGTCGCCGCTGGCCACGCGGATGGTGGCGCGTGGCGCCTCGCTCAGCGTGCGCTTGGCCAGTTCGGCCTGTGCGGCCAGGCGCTGCATGAAATGCGCGTCCGCGCGCAGCGCGGCCGGCACGCCCGCGGCGTCGAAGAAATGCTCGACCAGCGCGGTAACGAAATCCTCGCCGCCCAGATAGTTGTCACCGGCCGATGCGCGTACTTCCATCACACTGTCGAACAGGTCGAGTACCGACACGTCGAAGGTGCCGCCGCCCAGGTCGAACACGAGGAATTTCGATTCACCGTCGCGCAGGTGGATCCCGTAGGCCAGCGCGGCGGCGGTCGGTTCATTGAGCAGGCGCTCGACCTTCAGGCCCGCGAGCTCGCCGGCGGTGCGGGTGGCCTTGCGCTGCGCATCCGAAAAATACGCGGGGACCGTGATCACCGCTTCGGTCACCGGGTGGCCGAGCGCGGCTTCGGCGTCTTCCTTCAGCGAGCGCAATACCAGCGCGGAGAGCTCCTCGGGACGAAACGCGCGCTTGCCGAGATGGAACGTCTTGTCGCTGCCCATCAGCCGCTTGAAATTGGCAGCGCTTGCCTGCGGATGGGTTTGCAAACGCTCGCGCGCGGCCTGGCCAACCAGGATCGCACCGTCTTCATCGACGCTTACGCAGGAAGGAGTCAGCATCTGCCCGAGACTGTTCGGGATCAGGCGCGTTGCGCCGTTGTCCCAGAGTGCGATCAGGCTGTTGGTGGTGCCAAGGTCGATGCCGACAATCATTCCATTTTACTTTCCAAAAAAACCATTTTGAGAGGCAAATCATAGCGTAGCAGCAGGGTCTTGGGACTACGCACGCAGCATTTATCCGTACCGCATGATGCAGGCCTCACGCCGCATCGCGTTCCGCGCGCACCAGCTGACGCAGCCGCGCCACAGCGCGCGCGCCCGGGTAATCGCGCGAGCGACCGGACCACCTTTCGTAGTCAGCGGGGCGGTAGCTGATCGTGCGCCGTTCGATCGTATCGATGTAGCGCGGATTGTCCCTGGCAAAGCGTGCAAATGCCGTCTGCATGCGTGGGTCGAGCGTGGTCAGTGCTGCATCGATCAGCTCGATGATCTCGTGGACATATTCGCCAATCAATTGCACGACGAACGGCGTCATCCAGTCCTGCAGGTTGGCCAGCAGGTGGCGCAGGCATTCTTCACGTACATGGCCGTCATGGTGGCGCGTACCCAGGCACCACAGCATGGCGCGCTGGCGTGCATTGAGATTGCCAGTCGCTCCCAGTAGGGAAGCGTCAAAATACAAGCGTGTCGGGATGGCCAGCTTCTCATCGGCCAATGCCACTATGAAGTGCAGGTGAGAGGGATGTGGATGCCAGACATCCATGGCTTGGAGCGCCGGGGCGTCGACGCGCAAGGCACGTGGAAATGCGTCGGGAAGGGCAGGTGGGCATGGTGCAGCGTGCACCGGCAAAGGATCGGACATGGTGTTCTCCAGGTGACCCTGCGGATGGCGCAGGGAACGATGGTATCGCATCCTGTGCAAGAATGCCATGCACCGGTAACAGACCCGCATCTGGTACCGTGTTCAATCAGAGTGATATGGGAAGACGGCGCTTCGCCGGGATTGGATTGACATGCAATACATCGATTTCACGACACTGACGCAGCTGGCGCTGGTGTCTTCACGGGTGACAACGCCATGCAGCTGCATGGCCGTACCGTTACAAGCCTGGACCGCGCTGCCATTGACGCTGGAACGTGACGGCTTCGAAGACATCGGCGCGCTGTTCGACGACCCCTACGACGAGCCGACTTTTGCCGAATATCATCCGGCGGGCACCCGTTACGAGAGCGCGGACGCACCGATCGCGCCGCGCTTTTATCCCGCCAACCGCTGTACCGTGGCGCGCTGCACCGGGTGTGGCCGCCATTACCTGCGTTATAACGAAGCCGGCGGTTACTTTACCGAGCTGCGTATCCGCGCACTGCAACCCGCGTTGCTGGTGGACGCGCGTCCTTGATGCCGCAAGCTTGTTATCATGACGTTTTGCAGCGCGCCTGCGCGCGCGGGTCCATTCAAGCAACGGGAAAACGACATGAAAACCAAGGCAGCAATCGCGTGGAAGGCGGGTCAGCCGCTGACGATCGAAGAAGTGGAACTCGAAGGCCCGAAGGCCGGTGAAGTGCTGGTCGAGATCAAGGCCACTGGCATTTGCCATACCGATTACTACACGCTGTCGGGCGCCGACCCCGAAGGCATCTTCCCGTCGATCCTGGGCCATGAAGGCGCGGGCGTGGTGGTCGATGTCGGCCCGGGCGTGACCAGCCTGCGTAAAGACGATCACGTGATTCCGCTGTACACGCCGGAATGCCGCCAGTGCAAATTCTGCCTATCGCAAAAGACCAATCTGTGCCAGGCGATCCGCTCGACGCAGGGCCGCGGCCTGATGCCGGATGCAACGTCGCGCTTCTCGATCGATGGCCAGCCGATCTATCACTACATGGGCACGTCGACCTTCTCGAACTACATCGTGGTGCCCGAGATCGCCCTGGCGAAGGTGCGCAATGACGCGCCATTCGACAAGATCTGCTATATCGGTTGCGGCGTGACCACCGGCATCGGCGCCGTGATCTTCACCGCCAAGGTCGAGGCGGGCGCGAATGTGGTCGTGTTCGGCCTGGGCGGCATCGGCCTGAACGTGATCCAGGCAGCCCGCATGGTGGGCGCCGACAAGATCATCGGTGTCGACCTGAACCCGGAACGCGAAGCGATGGCGCGCAAGTTCGGCATGACCCATTTCATCAATCCGACCCAGGTCGAGAACGTGGTCGACGCCATTGTTCAATTGACCGATGGCGGCGCCGACTACAGCTTCGAGTGCATCGGCAACGTGAACACGATGCGCCAGGCGCTCGAGTGCTGCCATAAAGGCTGGGGCAAGTCGATCATCATCGGCGTGGCCGCTGCCGGCCAGGAAATTGCCACCCGTCCGTTCCAGTTGGTAACGGGCCGCGAATGGAAGGGCTCGGCCTTCGGCGGCGCCCGTGGGCGCACCGACGTGCCGAAGATCGTCGACTGGTACATGGAAAACAAGATCAATATCGACGACCTGATCACCCACCACCTGCCGCTCGACCGCATCAACGAAGGCTTCGACCTGATGAAGTCGGGCGAGTCGATCCGCTCGGTGGTCGTGTATTAAGTCAAGGCAGGCCTCGCGGCTTGCGCTCTTTGCACGAATTGAACGCGGCCTTCGGGCCGCGTTGTCGTTCCGGGCCGCGATCGACGGCCTGCGCCGCGATTTCGACGGCCTGTCGCAGCGCGCTGGTTCGTGGCGGGAGCGGCGGCTAGAGTGATGTCATCGCCGGCTGCGTCCGGCCCGTTGCCATTGTCCCTGGCCCAAGGAGAACATCATGCCGCATCCTGCACCGCTCACACGCCGACTGGCGCTTCCCTTCATCGGTCTGGCGCTGTGCGCCGCGTCGCTGGCATTGACCGTGCCCATCCAGGCTGGCGCGCAGGAGGCCAAACGCGCGGTGCGCGTGACGCAGGGTGAGCCGTACGCGCTGGTACGCGGCAAGGAAGGTAGCTTCAATATCAGTGGCAGCAGCGACGACTGGCCGGCGGTGAAGGCGGCCCAGCGCGCCATTCCCGGCGAGTTCATCTGGTTCCGTGAAGGCGGACGCGACTACGTGATCCAGGATGCGGCAATCATGGCCAAAGTGCGTACCGCCTGGGCGCCGCTGGACCGGCTGAGTGCGCGCATGGACGTGCACAGCAAGGAGATGGATGTCCACAGCAAGAAAATGGACGCGCTGGGACGCGAGATGGACCGGGTTGCCGTCAGCAAGGACAACCTGCCGAGCGAGCGCGACATGCGCGAGATCGATGGTGGCATGCAGGCGCTGAGCCAGCACATGGAACGCCTGAGCAGCCAGATGGAAACGGCACGTGACCAGGCCGAGCGCGAGCGCCTCAGCCGCGAGATGGCGGCGACCGGTGCGCGCATGAATGCTGCGGGCCGGCAGATTGGCCAGGCCTACGACTCGCCGCAGATACGCAAGTCGCACGCATCGATGGAGGCGATTGGCCGCCAGATGGAAGAGGCCGGCAAACCGATGCATGTGCTGGGCGAGCAAATGGGCATGCTGGGCAAGGAGATGGAGCGCGAAAGCAAAGTCGCCGATAAAACAGTGCGCGTGTTGATCCGCGATGCGCGGGCGAAGGGCCTGGCGCGACCGGCGCCGGTTGCCGGTTGATGCGCTCCCCGTTGACGTGAAGAGGGCGGCCATCGAGCCGCTCTTTTGTGCTTCGGAGGGGCTGCGGTAATATCTGTTCACAAAAAATTCGCATGGAATCGGCTGCGTGAAGCGAAATCCACGGGGCTGGCAAGTATATTAGTCAGCCAGGCACGACTGCGGCGCTCGTTGCGCAGCGGTCGGTGCAGAACCAGAGACAGAATTACCTATTACGGAGCATTCCTTGGCCCGCCGGATCACCCACCGCAATCTTCCCCAGCTTTTTCTGAAGGCGCGAGAGTCGTTGTTGCTGCACTTCCGTCCCATCCTCAACCACTTCGGTGTAACCGAACAGCAATGGCGCATCCTGCGCGTGCTGGACGAGCACGAGCAACTGGAGCCACGGGAGATGTGCGAGCTGTGCCAGATCCTGAGCCCGAGCATGACAGGCGTGCTGTCACGGATGGAAGAGCTGGGACTGATCGAGCGCCAGCGTGTGGCGGCCGACCAGCGCCGCATCTGGGTGCGCCTCGCGCCCAAGGGCGACCGCCTGATCGACGATATCGCGCCGCTCATCGAGCGCCAGTACAAATTGATCGAGGCGGCTTACGGCGCGCAGGTCGTGGCCGATCTGTCGCTGGCGCTGGAAGGTTTTATTGCTGCGCAGACGACGCCGGTCGAGCGCGTCGCACTGCCGGCGTCGATCAAGCCGGTCAACAGCCGCCGGCCGTAGCCGGCGTACCTGTGCCAGCGTGGATCGATCAGTGCTGGTCGACCTTGCCGCGCCAGGCGCCGGTTTCACTACCACGCTGCTCGAGCAGTTCCTTGAGGTTGGCCAGGTTGGCGCGCGCTTCCATGCGCACGGCGCCCAGGGCATCGCCCAGGGTTTCCAGCGCGCCTTCGGGCTCGTAATCCATCTGCAGTGCGATGCGCGTGACGGTGTCCGAGATCTTGTGGAAGGTGACGACGCCGCCATTTTTCACGCCGGTGACGCTGCGCCACGCGATGCGGTTATCCGGGATCTGCTCGGTGATCTCGGCATCCCACTCTTTTTCTTCGCCGGCGACGTTGGCGCGCCAGTGCAGGTGCGTGTCGTCGAGCTGGCGGATTTCCTTCACGCTCTTCATGAATTGCGGGAAGTCTTCGAACTGCGTGAACTGGTTATAGGCGGTGCTCACCGGCACATTGATCTCGATGGTTTCGACGATTCCCGAGCTGGCGCCAAAGCCATTGTTTCCCTTGAATTTTTTCGACAGCATGACACCGCCGACGGCCAGTGCGGCCATGGTCACTACGCGTCCTAGCATGATCATTCTCCTTGTTAAGGTTTTCACGAGCTTGTCGCAACGATGGCTTTAACATAAGCCAAAAAGGTGATTGCGGGGCGCGCGGTTGGGATGGATTTGAAAGAAATTATGCGAAGTTAATGAGATTTCCTCAATGAAATCCGTGATGACGAAGTTCATGCGTTCCGCATTGAAATACTTGCAAGAAAGTGGGACGATGATTCCATCCCGGCATTGCAGCGGGCTGCCCGCCCATAAGGAATGTACGATGCCAATGTCCTCTGCCGTTAAACAGCGCCGCCTGTGCCTCGCCCTGCCAGCGGTCATTCTTGCTGGCGCAACCAGCTCCGCTGCCCAGGCCCAATCGCTGCTGGGCACCACGCCCGCCCGTATGCTGGGCATCGGTGGCTATGACGTGGCGCTCAGCGTGGATCTGTTCGGCGAGTCGAGTAAGCACGTGGTTCGCGCCTGGAACACGGAACGCGTCACGGTCACTGGCAGCCACAGCGACACGCCATGGCATCTGGAATTCATCATCACGCGCTTCAAAGATGGGGAAAAACTGCTTGTGAGCACAAAGCTGATGAGCGGTGCCGATGTTCTGGCTGCGCCAGTCCGCACGGGTGATTTTGGCCAACGCGTGGTCGTGCGTGCCGACGATGCGATGAATGTGGCACTGGTGATTAAAAACGTTTGACGCAGCCGGTGGTGACGCGTACGCCACGAAACTGGATGGGCATACAGTATATCGCGGCGGTATAATGGCCGGATGCTGAAACTCGACACCCTGAATCCTGAACAATTTGCCGCCGTCACCTTGCCGGCGCAAAGCGCCCTGATCCTGGCCGGCGCCGGTTCGGGCAAGACGCGCGTTCTGACCACGCGCATTGCCTGGCTGATCCAGACCAATCAGGTCTCGCCCGCCGGCATCATGGCGGTGACGTTCACGAACAAGGCCGCGAAAGAAATGCTCACGCGCCTGTCGTCGATGCTGCCGATCAACACGCGGGGCATGTGGATCGGCACGTTCCACGGCCTGTGCAACCGGCTGCTGCGCACGCACTACCGCGACGCCGCGCTGCCGCAGACGTTTCAGATTCTCGATTCGCAAGACCAGCTTTCGCTGATCAAGCGCATGCTCAAGGCGCACAACGTCGACGATGAAAAGTACCCGGCCAAGGCGCTGATGTACTTCATCAACAACGCAAAAGACCAGGGCTTGCGCGCCTCGCAGGTCGAGGCCTACGACCCGATCGAACGCCGCATGGTCGAGCTGTATGAGCTGTACGACCAGCAGTGCCAGCGCGAAGGCGTCGTCGATTTCGCCGAACTGCTGCTGCGCTCCTACGAGCTGCTGTCGCGCAATACGCCGCTGCGCCACCACTACCAGATGCGCTTCCGTCACATCCTGGTCGACGAGTTTCAGGATACCAACGACCTCCAATACAATCTGCTCAAGCTGCTGGCGGGGCAGGGCGAATCGGGCGGCGGCGCCATCTTTGCCGTCGGCGACGATGACCAGAGCATCTATGCCTTCCGCGGCGCCAACGTGGGCAATATGTCGGCGTTCGAACGCGACTACCAGGTCAAGAACCTGATCAAGCTCGAGCAGAACTACCGCTCGCATGGCCACATCCTCGACAGCGCCAACTTCCTGATCGCCAACAACGCCAAACGCCTGGGCAAGAACCTGCGCACGGATGCCGGTCAGGGCGAACAGGTGCGCGTGTACGAGGCCTCGTCGGATCTTGAAGAAGCGCAGTGGATCATCGAAGAATCTAAGAGCCTCATGAACGAGGGCATGGGCCGCAACGAGATCGCGATCCTGTACCGCAGCAACGCGCAGAGCCGCGTGATCGAGCATGCGCTGTTCGCGGCCGGCATTCCCTATACCGTGTACGGCGGCCTGCGCTACTTCCAGCGCGCCGAGGTCAAGCACGCGATCGCCTATCTGCAGCTGATGGACAATCCGCACAACGATTCGGCCTTCATGCGCGTGGTGAACTTCCCCACGCGCGGCATCGGTGCGCGCTCGATCGAGCAGTTGCAGATGGCGGCCGACAGCTACGGCATTTCGCTGTACGCGGCCGTGCCGTACATGACGGGCAAGGCCGGCACCGTGCTGGGCAACTTCGTCAAACTGATCGAAGGCGCGCGTTTCGAGACCCAGCAATTGCCGCTGCCCGAACTGGTGCGCGTGGTGCTCGAGCGCAGTACGCTGCTGACGCACTACGGCAACGAAAAAGAAGGCGCCGACCGCATCGAAAACTTGGAGCAGATGGTCAGCGCCGCGACCCAGTTCGTGCAAGAAGAAGGCTTCGGCACCCAGGCGCCGGCCCACCTTGGCCCGCCAGCGCAGGCGCAGGCCGGCGAATCGGTCGTGTATCAGGATGGCATCGAGATCCTCGATGGCGGCGCGCCGCTGCCCACTGTGATGTCGCCGCTGTCGGCGTTCCTGTCGCACGCGTCGCTCGAAGCGGGCGACGCCCAGGCGC
>Ga0265797_10010788_pt1 | contig 11568 bp, 11 predicted proteins | sample P2T30metagenome_FD_192433 | JGI IMG/M metagenome (GOLD analysis project Ga0265797, IMG submission 192433) | Plant litter microbial communities from East Loma Ridge, Irvine, California - P2 T30 | ecosystem: Environmental > Terrestrial > Plant litter > Unclassified | place: USA: California... | reverse complement strand
ACCATTCAAGGAGGAAAACAAATTCTGGTGCGGAATAACATCATCATCACCCGATCACCGGCGATGCACCCGGGCGATGTTCAGATTGTACACGCTGTCAACGTTCCAGAAGACTCCCCATTGCAGTACCTTCGCAATGTTGTAGTTTTCAGTCAACATGGAGATCGGGATCTGGGAAGTCAGCTCTCTGGCGGCGACCTTGACGGCGATCTTTACAATATCATCTACAACAATTCGCTGCGGCGAGTTCAGACCTATGTGGCTGCTCAATACCCTCGCTTGTCACCTGTTGAGCTAGATCGTTCAGTCACGGCCAATGATATGTCGGACTTCTTCGTCAAATTCATGGAGACGGACCAGCTGGGCATGCTCTGCAATGTCCACATGCAATTAGCAGACCAACGTACGCTCGGCACTCTCGATCCAGACTGTGTAACGATTGCTGGAATGGCCTCCACCGCCGTGGACTTCTCCAAGACAGGCATTGCCGTCGACATGAAGCGGCTGCCAAAGTATAACCGTGTACGTCCTGACTTCATGGCGCCGAGTCCGCGCGTGCAGGTCAATGACTCTGGGGAGATTGAGGTTGAAGAGCTTGACCCTCACGACGATGATGCATTTGAAGGTATCGACGAAGAGAGGAAGCCACTCAGATATTACAAGAGCAACAAGGTGTTGGGGATGCTCTACCGAAACATCGATGAAAAGCAGTTCATCGCTGACATGCAGAAGTCACACCACGCCCGAAAGCACGCCATCGAACCATCCCACAGCTTGATGACAAGGCTCCTCGATTACGTGCTGCAGCAAGCAGGGGAGCTTCTGGTATCCTACGAGCAGCATTTACCGTTCGCTCGGGAGGTCCGCGCTGGATACGAGAGCAGCCTTCATGAGATTCTCTATCAGTACAGCCCTACCCTTTCGTCGCCCCTTGCTGAAGTGGAAGGCTTTGCTGGTACCATCCTGGGTCGTCAGGGTGGTGCGCAAGGCAAGCCCTTGCGCGAACTCAGCAAAACTATGCGCGAGCGCTTCGACGCGGTGGCCGAGTATTACGCAATGCGCATGATCTGGGGAGATGAAACGCTCCACGAGACGAAGTATCTCGACGATCTCTACGACCTACCAGAGCGCGAGATCGAAGCATGGCCGCGTACGATCGCCTGTCTGGTTGTTGCGTGTCAGGAGAAAGGACTTTATGACTACCGACTGGGCGAACTCAAGAGCTTCAAGTACACCGCTGCCGCGAGCTGCTTGAAGGAGTTCGAGCGTACTCGAGCTGGTCTTCAGAAGTTTGGACCTCTTCCGAGGTGTGAGCTTTGATCTTGAGTTTTGAGGGGGTTTGAACGCACCAGAAGAGGCTCGAGAAACAAGTGGCTTCTTCCTAGGTGTATGTTTTGTTGTTTCTGGGAAGCGCCATACGATCGAAACAACCAGGCTTTGCGTGTTTGATGGATGTTGCTGGCAGGGCGTTATGGTGAATGAGATCAGCGTGTAGATGGTGCGCATACATCGCAGCTTAGTGAAGGGCCTTCCGCCCTGATCAGAAACCGTTCGAAGACACCTGTAATTCTTCTGTCATGATACTGTGAAGTTGAATCCTCACATCTGCGCAAGTGAGTGAGGGCTCTCCGGTCCACATAGCAAGTGCTTGGATGGCGAAATGAACTCTCTATCGATCAAATGGTACGGTTGCTGCGCATGACTTTGCGCACAGCTTTGGTCATCTTGACTACATCTCAGTGTTTAGCATAACCATCCTGAGGTGTGACACCGATGGTACTAGCATGCTATATCCTGAGGAGTAAACCAAGCTTCGATGTTCTTTCGGAGGCAAACCTGGCCATTTCCACATCCAAATCCAGCAAAACTAGCATAAACGTGTTGAGATACGAGGTCCGCTCCAGCAAATTCTCAGTGGTAAAGGTGAACAGATGATTGTTTCGCGTCTGATAGATTAGTACGCTGCAATGCTCGAGAAACGTCTACCTTGTGAAGTATCTCAATGGTAAGTTAAACTGAACCAGAGACTACGCCTGTCGATGTGACCGTCGCTATTGAGATGCGCAGCGACTGTACCCCCTATGACATACGGAGCTCATCAGGTCGAATAATTTTGTTTGGTAGTTACATTCGGTTCAAGTGATGCTGTCTCGTCGAACTGAACTTCGGCATCTGAAGTCCGCTCCCGGAACTTGCCGCTTTCACGTGCTGTTTGTTGACTTCAAAGCAATGCGCCAACCTCTCTCGTCCAGTATCCTCAGAGTCAAAAGTTCCGCCATGTCAACCATAGCTTCTCCCAGGCCTTCTATCGCTCTATCATCACGACGAACATCAACCTCAACAGACCGCTCCGTCTCCGCTACGCGAAACCCAGGCCCAGGCCCAGCGACAGGCAACCTCCGTCGCAACCGAGCAGCTCTTCGCGACTACTACAACCTCAAAGCCGGCAGCGCAGACCAAAGCAAAGATGTCCCGCCAACGCCCACCCTAGACCCCGAAATCGAAAGCGAACTAGACAAAGAAGGCTTCGAGCCAGAGCAATATGTCAAAGACATCCTCGCGCGCGAAGGCCTCGAGGGCGTGATGCGCGTGGAAGCAGGGCTTGTGAGCGAGATCCGGACACTGGATGGAGAGAAGAAAGCGCTGGTGTATGATAATTACTCGAAGCTGATTGCGGCTACGGATACGATACGGAAGATGCGCACGAATATGGATCCCTTGACGCCGACTACGGCTACGCTTACACCTGCTATTGGACATATTGCTGAGACGGCGACGGCGCTGTCGGAGTCGCTGAGGAAGCAGCATGGGGACGGTGGAGCGTCTGAGGCAAGGAAGAAGAAGGAGCAGCAGGAGCTTGTGCGGTGGGTGCTTGATGCGCCTGGTCGCTTGAGCAAGCTTGTGGAGGATGGGCGGGAAGAGGAGGCTAGGTCTGAGTGGAGTCGCGTGTCGAGTTTGCTCGACAAGTGGAATTCGGTGCCAGGCGTTGGCGATGTTCGGAATGCATGCGAAAAAGCTATGGAAGACAGTGAGGAATGAGAAGTGAAGCAGTGTGGACCAGACCGCCTGATACGAAGCTACGAAACATCACGATTGAACGAAGATTTGTAAGAAGCCCCTGTCTGATATGCGGCTATGGCTACAGAGAACCTCACGTCTTCAGACCTCATCTGATCCGTCGCATCATGAAGCCAACCTACTGCATGTGGTCGCCCGGTTTCAGTCGGCCAGTATCTTGTCATTCTATTGCTTAGGTCCTTCGCCACGAAGAGCTTCTTCTCTTCTTCTCCTCCGCCACCAGGAGTTCTCCATCTGAGCGCATGAATGAAGCTGGTGCGCGCAGTGCCGGTGGCACACGCAATGGAGCCTTTGCTCTGTCGCTGAACCGAGTCTGTAGCGAGCGAAAGGGCAGTGTCGACGAGTTGTCAACAATATCCTTCTCTTCTCCAATGTGCTCGGGCTGATGCTTCGCCTCCTGAATGCCCATGTCCTGCTCCTCAGCGCCTGCCTCGCCGTCGCCCACGTCCTCACCTTCACCCACATCCATCTCTTCGTCGAACTCGTCATCTTCCAGCTATCCACGAAGCTGCGCAACTCCTTGCTTCATAAGCTCGTCCTCGTCTGCCTCCATGTCCACGCCTCCGTCTAGACGCTCGGCGTAATGCTATTGCTTCACCGAATCGATCTCGCCGCGCAACTCGCTCAAGGCAAGCTCGGCATCTTCATCGCGCTCGGCTCCCATCTCACAACCTGTCACCTCTTGTTAGTACGCTGTTGATAAGAAGCAAAAAGTAGCATGCATACCTCGACGCGTGACTAGCTGACGCGCCATCTGCCAGAGGACTTCGGACTTGGTCAGAAGATCGTCGGCATCTTCCCGGTCATCCACGCATACCGCGATCATCAGGTAGCATTTGATGCGATGATATCGGGGGATACCTATCGGCTGTCAGTAAGAAGTCTTCGTTGGTGAAAATTTGTGCAATACCAGTGTCTTCCAGGAGACTTTCGCACCTTTCGATCGCCTCGCCCAGTTTATCATCTTCGTACAGTGCTCGCGCTTCGACGTATCCCTTGTTTAAAAACTCGGTCACTGGATCTGACGCCATCCTTGTGGCGCGATGCTGGAGCGAAGGTGTTTGGGTGTCAACAGGTGAAGGGAAGACTGTCGAAATTGTCACGCGCTGCCCGGACGCAAGACATGCTACAATATCATTTGGCACGTGATAGTCCTAATTCACATGCTGTATCTCATCCAGTCGACCACGACTCACCTTTGTCAGCAAAAAGTTTATGGATCTACAGTTTACAACGGCCCTGCTCGTGAGGTCTGGCTAGGCACCAGCTTCTCTGGACCCTTACTAGACAGAAACACGCATGTGAATATTGAGGAAGATTCGTACAGAGTAATTACAATGCATACTTTTGCACATGCCTGTTTCAGAGCTTACAATACGTGTCAACTTCAAGCATTGCAAACGCACAAGACCGCCAGCCGCAGGAGTTGTATAGACCGCATCGCCACACCGTGCTGCACTTCCAATTCCCACCAACTCTCCCCTACGAGCAACACCTGGCGTTAAAGCTCGCAGTACTTCTGGACTCGGCATACCACAAACGTTCCAGCAATTCCAGATACCCTTCTCGAGCGCTGTGGACTCCGTCAAATCTCATAGCTCACGCAACGCTCGGCACACGTTTCGAAACCACAAGAGTACTGTCACGACCCACGACAATAGAATCAAACACCAAGCTCGGATCAGGAACGCGACGCTTTCCAGTACAATGACTGAGAGCACCACCACCAGCAAGAAAACCATACTACGCTTGTTTTTGCTCTTGGTCGCCCTTGGCATTGTGGCCGTGTGGCTTGACAAAGGTCAGGGTGCCTCCGTCTCTCCAGCATCTTCGCAATGCCCAGACTTCTCCTGCAAGTACGTCTTCCCTAGTGGCTGTATCAAGTCTGAGAAAGAACATCAGGGGACTCCGACTGTTGCCTCTGTTGGGTATGACGACCAGCGTGGCCAAGTCCTGCTGTCAAGTCAAGCGCCGGTCCCAACGGCCCTCATGCCCTCGGTCCTTGTCAGCTTCGTGGTCTTCGCGCTCTGGATTATAACACTCATTTTCGCCTGGTGCCACAAAATTTACTACGTCGCGTACATGATCGCTCTGTTTGGCGCTCTTCTCTTCGCTGCTGTTACCTTCTCCGTCTATCTTTCCATTGAGCTGCCGAAGAAAGGCATTCTATGGTTGTTGGTGTCAGCATACAGCATTCCAGTACTTCTCGGCCTTCTCTACGAACACTTCTTCAACACTAAGAGCGAGTAGCAGAGCAGACGAAGCAGGAGCATTGAAGGCAGCGACACATCCTAGTAGTCGAAGCAAACATGGTCCGGCAGGACTGAACATTCAGACCTGTCAGTATGCTACTCTACTATCATGGTGGGGTGGCAATGCTATCTGGGACACAACTCAGAATCTCAAATCCGGTCTGAGACCGATGAGGGTATGTCATGCCTGTACGCTTTACACATGGTTCAACAGAGCTGACGAAATCATAGTTGCTTGCGATTCCAAAACAAAACAAAAAATCTTGTCTGTGTTACTAGAGGACATCAGGATACACAGTTCAAGCATTGGCTATGTTATAGCTATGGTTGTGGGTTGGTCAGATCATCGGAAACTTCGGAGCGGTGGATTTTTGCGAAACTTGGAGCATTTGGGCTAAGCATTTGGCCTACGTGACTCTGTGAGTGGCTCACAAAGATTCAAGCATCGTGGACCCAAAAGTGGACAGGGTCATCGCAGACAAAACTAAGAAAACCAACAAAACATACAAATACATCCTCACGGGTACAGCATACCAGATCAAATACGGCATTGCGACACGAGTCCGACGACGACTCCTTTGTACTTCCTTCCAAATTGTACATCAAATAAGAACATCTCGGAGTTCGGCAGCATTGTGGCTGAGCGAGACCTTTTGACTTCGAAGAGACATTGAGAATCTCTGAGCACTTTGAGAGGTTTACAGCAGGTAGCAAAGAAGAAAGCCACATGCCCCTCCCATATCCTCATGCATCTGCCCGGGAACTGTAACGTTAGCGAACACTGTACCAAAGCTGCGCGTGAGGCGAAGAATGCTGCATCAATCGTGCACAAGAGAATTGGTAGCATAACTTGTCTCAGTCGATCATGTCTTGTGAAGAAGCGACTGGCACCAGCCTTCTGCCTGGCTTCTTGGTCTTCTCTTCCTCCCCCTCCAGTCGCAGCTTCTTCTTACGACTCAACAACTCCCCCAAAAACAGAATCACACAGCCACCAATCCACTGAACGCACTCAACGACCACAAAAAGCAAAAGAACAGGCGGTTGCCAGGACTCGAACCTGGGACCTCTCGCATTCGATGTCTTCCGACAGCCCTAAGCGAGAATCGTAACCTCTAGACCACAACCGCTGATGGATTGTCGAATCAACTTTGGGAGCTGATTTGATAATGGTGTGGCGGCTGTGTGAAATAATGATGTTGCAACAAATGTTCGTAGCAGCGATTGAGACGTCCCGGATCGATCAGAACAATAGTAGCATCGAAACTCTGATTCTATAGTCTCACTGAATCAGTAGTTTGCTAGTAAGTCCTAAGGAGCCTTTTCATCGATACATACCATGTATTGGGGTCCTATTAGCAATTTTCCTGCAGACAACGACATGGATTGTGTTACTGCTCAAACTTGTTTTAAAGATCCAAATATTGAATTAACAAAAATACATTTACAGCCACCCTCGACTACCAACTGCCCAAAGCAATGTACAGTATATACTAGAGCACTCAAAAGACATATATGCTACATTTGGACGTACATATCGTTAGACATACATTCATAAAATATCGAAAAATAGGTTGCTAAGATGGAAGATGTCAACCCCAACCCGAACCCGAACGCGATGGAAGATCAACCCAAACACTCTCAAATCAAACAAGATTTGAACACAAAGCAATCACCTGTGTATACATGTAGATTGTACTCAGTCTCGATCGATCGGCATCGTATCAAACAGATATCGACGTATGTACAGGCGCGCCAGCTATATCACCGGCTTCGACAACCTCCCTCGTACCTCGATGGTCAATAATGGTTCAGAGGTGTGGCACAAATCACATGCATACATATGTACAGAGAATTGTTCTGAATTTGTGAATCGGAATAAGACACTAAACAATGGTATTTGATCGGAAATCTATGCAGCATGCAAAACAAGGAGAAAAGAGTTATATACATGCCAAACGCGTCAAGATCAAGAGAAAATCGCAACGCTAACGTACGCTTACGCTACACCCGCCAGTAGAACATGCAATTGGAAGCAAAAAGACCGCCGCCTCATATGATCGTGATCTAACGCGAGGGCTGTGATCACTGGAGGGCCAGCGTGATTATCATCACGCCTCAGCACCACCGACAACATCACCGTTCGCAGCCGCCGCTCGCTCGATGAAAGCCTGTTTCAGAGCATCGTAGACGAAATGGTATTGGCCTTCGCCTTGCACCATCATCATACGCTGCTGTCGTAGAGAGTCGACTGTCTCCATGATGGGATCTCTGTCTGCAGGGATGTTGTCCAGTTGGCCGGTGTAGAGGAGAGAAAGCAAGTAATCCAGGGCGATGAAGGTACCACTTCGTCCGACGCCTGCTGAACAATGGACGATACGAGGGTTGTCTTGCTCTGAGTTGGCAAAGTCTGATGCTGCTGCTGTGCCGTTTGTTTTGGCATTGGTGGTCGAGGAAGGCGCTGAGTTGAGTTTGGCGGATAGTTGGATTAGGCGGGTGAGAGCTTCGCGGTCTTCGCCTTCGGGAACCAAGAAGTCGGGCCAGCCTGAGAAAAGTAGATGGTAGATGTCCTTTTCTTGAGGTGAGTCGGCAGTTTCTTCCGTTTGTGTTCGCAGTCGCATGTGTCGGATTTCTGATCGTGTGCTTTCATCGTTCTCCGCGCTGATCAAATCCACAGTACCTTGGAAGCCGTCGCCCGATTCGTGGTCCAGTGGTATTTGCAAAGGTGATTCTTCCGGTGACAGTGGATAGTATTGGAAGCACTTCTCCCTCCCAGACTCGTGTGTCTGCGTAAGCATTACGACGACAGCAGTTCCACGGACTTCTGCATTGAGCATGCGGTAGAAGTGGTTGACGTTGGTGTTCTTGGGTCCCTGCGTCGCGATGTACCTCCTCTTTCCCAATTGGATTGGCGAAGCGTTGATGTAATCGCTCACGCCCTCTCCAACATTCAACTTGATTCTGTTCTGTGCGAACGGCTCGACGTTAAGGTATCGGTTGCGGGCTGCGATAGCTTCTCCAGTCAAGCGTGACCATTGTGAAGGTTGGTCAGAGCCTGCAGGCTGTTGTGCTCCGGCAAGTAAGCGGTTACGCTGTTGCCATTCGAGGTCGATAAATTTGGCGTGGACATCTGTGCGTTTTGTTAGCAAAATCGTTCACGATCGTGCTGTGCTCTCGATGTACCCGCCTGCTTTCGACTGTGTCAGGAAGGCTGGAAGCTCTTGTGCTCGCATGACGGACATTGCACGTCTGTGACAGCGGGCTGGTATGGTGTCTCGGCCGCGTGCAGATGGGGTGATATATGGGCGCGTAGTGGGCTGAGCTCGTAGCCGCGCCAGGCAGGCAGATACCAGCCGGCCTCTCTTTTGGTACGCCGTGGTGGAAGGTGGGATGCAGGGTTGTATTGCAGATGTCTGCCTTGTGTTGCCTTGTGATGCCTTATCTTTGGTATTGGTTCAGAGGTGTGCAGGAGTGAGTGGCGAAGGAAGTGTGAATTCCCACGATGCAGTATTTTTGGTGTTCACTGCTTTGGCTTGACGCCCGACAGTGTGGTGATTAGCTGTGATTAGCTGTGCCTCCATCAAATGACGTGCCAGCACAGCATCCCTCGCACCTGAAACAAGCGCCAGCACCCCACCAGCTCGGCTCGCGGAAACAGACTAGACTAGCACAAGAGACCCTTCCTACTCGTTCCAGGCCGCCGTTTGCTTGCCGAAGACTAATCAGCATCATCATCCGCTATACTCGCTCTCGCATTCCCGCCTGGTGGCAACCGTCCACCGAGCACCCACGAATCTACCATCTACGCCGATTGCGGCACCACCGTCTGGACCTGGACATTGGACTTCCGACTCCTACCCATCAGACAATATCAAAGATGGCGCCGTGGCTACGACTCCTCGAGGGCTGGGCTGTCGAACAGCTCTTGCGCACTCCCGGCTTCCATCGCGGCGTCGAGAAGGTCGCCAAAACCGTGCACCGCGTGCGCAATGGCCTCCCAAAAGAAGAAGAGGGTGGCACCAGCATCGACCGACCTGATGGACCCGGTTTCGGACAGCACTTCTACGACGAGCTCAAGAGCCAGATTGGCCGTGCGGAAAGATCGGAGCAGAACAGCACCATGCTCCGTGACGAGTCCAAGATCTTTGGGAACAAGAGACATGAGGCGCATATATCAGAAGCAGAGGCGGCGAAGGACGAAGGATCCGACGCCGCGTGGCAGGACATTCAAAGACGGACTGCTGAGCCTCCGAAACAGCACTTCATGGCTGAATACATGGATGCTTTGAGATCTCAGTTGCGCAACGACAAGTCGAGCAAGTGAGACTTTACGTGCTGTGAGCCTGGCATCACCTCGAGTGGCTGTACTCTCGAGCAAGGATTATTTAACCACCGGAACTGCATCGCCTGGGAACGAAGCCACAACTTTTGAAAGACCTTTAGTCAGACATTGGATCTCAGGTTGCGAATAAAACCGTCGCGCTCAGCCATAAAAATCGCATGGAACACTTGTCGCCATATTGCCCCGAAAGTGGATATTGCACCAGTGTAACAGCACCGCACCGCTTGTTCTTTGCACTATGGGAAGCCGCAGGTGAAGATGAGTGCTTGCACTCCAGCTATGGGTACAAAATGTACCGTACCTACTTGGAGGACCAAATCATCTGGGATTGGAGGGCGCACAGTCTGCCATAAAGCTATCTGGTTCGATCGAGGCACCAGCGCGCATTGGCACCATCGTTGCATACTGCTGCCAACTGGCGTGTTAAAGGATGGCCACGCAGGCGTGTTTGTCGGCAATCTCCCAACCAGACTCACGGACCTGCAGCTCCTCCATGAAGTCAAGCACGCCTTCAGAAGATACAGCGAGCGCGACGGCATGAACAATCGCACCATCGTCATTAGGTAATGGGCAAGGGTGGTTCACGTGATCCAAAAGAATTATCACAAAACAGCTTTTTTCGGCACTTGTACCACAAGCCGGCTAAATTTTGCGACCGAAGTGGTGGAACCAATGGACCCGATTTGGCGATGGCTGAACGGTAGTTGCGTCGACATGCATATAGAGCGGATGTGTTTTTTCCTATTGGCGCAGGTGGGCTGATCTACCATATCTTACGGCAAGTCTTTTCAATTACAGAGTCTGATGTGCTTCACCGCAAATCTCGCAATAGTCTTGGCTACTGCATAACGCTTTCTGACCTCTCATTCAACTTGTATGTCGATTGATGACTAAACCTTCCCCTAGGTTGAGTAATCCAATATACACATCGTCCCGCCCGCATAGAAGCGAGGCTGACACGCAGCTCAAGCGTGCAAGCCACAGGCGGAAACATTGCATCACGCGATGACCCAATGATCGTTCCTTGAAACTATTTAATCACATATGTCTGTCTCCTTCGACTATCCGTCTAGCACTACTACAGAAAAATCATCAAGATTCGAACCAAAAAATGCGATTACTCGCGACCGTCATCGGTCTCCTCGCCGCATGCGAAGCGCACAACCACACTTCTCGCATCCTCTCTGCCGCCAATGTCGACCATATTGATCTCAACAGCATTCCTCTACTCGCCGAAGCACTCACTTCCATCCAAGCAATCTATGACCTTACAAACACAACGCTTCCGAACGGCATCGCGGAAGGAACCATCGTCGACGTCCATGCCCATGTCGTTCCACCATGGTATCGCGCTCTTGTCCCCAGCACAGGCCAATCTCCAACGCCTGCCTGGAGTCTCGAGACGCATCTCAATTTCATGGCTGGAGCGGGAATCAAGCGTGGCGTTTTGTCTATCGGAACTCCTGGATCGGTGGTCTTTCCTGGATCGCAGGTGAAGTCAGTGGCGCTGGCTAGGCTTTTGAATGAGTATCTTGCAGCTGTAAATTGCGAAATCTCCAGGCTAGGTTGTGATTGGAGGACTGACATGGCCTAGCTCGCCTACAAATTCCCAGACATCTTTTCGTTCTTCGCGGTGATTCCGTTGCCGTATACAGACTCAGCGTACAGTCTCCAATGTCCTTCTGAAATTCATTTTGATATTGCTGACCGCATCCCAGCATCACCGAAGCAAACTACACTCTCACCCACCTCAACGCCTCCGGCCTAGCCCTCCAATCAAACCACGAAGGCTACTATCTCGGCAACCCCATCTTCAAACCCTTCTTCGCCTTCGCCAACACCACAACCAAACGCCCTCCCATCTTCGTCCACCCGGCCGGCCCCTGCCTCCGCACAACA
>Ga0265797_10010787_pt1 | contig 11568 bp, 9 predicted proteins | sample P2T30metagenome_FD_192433 | JGI IMG/M metagenome (GOLD analysis project Ga0265797, IMG submission 192433) | Plant litter microbial communities from East Loma Ridge, Irvine, California - P2 T30 | ecosystem: Environmental > Terrestrial > Plant litter > Unclassified | place: USA: California... | reverse complement strand
GCATCAACCGACCTGTGCATGGTATTAACGAGGAATTACTAAGGAGCCACATCGAAAGCGTCGTCCGGTCTACTCACTACCGTGGCACCACTAACATCACTTTCCGTGTCGACGAGAAAGCAGTCGACATCTACTGGCCAACGCTCGTCAACAGATGGCGCACCGGCTGGGTCCGCTGGATCTTCTACCTTACGTTCCTCTGGATCGTCACCTGGCCCATCCTCTTCTTCACAACAAAGTGGTGGGACGTGTACAGTGTGGACTGGTACTTTTCATGCAGTGACGGGGTCACGGGCAGGAAGTATGCCAGCATAAGCGAACTGCAGTGGCTCGAGCAACACAGAGCCTTGATTCGCGAGCTGGTATTGAACAAATACAAGGGCGACGGTGACTGCCATCCGACAGAGTTCGTTCCAAACCAGGCATCATCGACGCCGCAAACGCAGATGCCGAAGATTACGGGTAATGCGAATATCAATTCTGCTGTCGGCATCATTCAAGGAGGCGTCAATGTTTGGAATGCTGTCGCCGCAGGGCGAAGTACGGCTGAGCAAGGCTGGGGCTACGACTGTTGAGGACAGTGAATGTTCACAGACATGATTTCCTTTTCATCTTACCCCTTTTGCATCACGTTCCCAGTGACGGCGTTCACGAGAGTCTCGAGCATATCCGTTCATTTCGGCAACAGCACTGCAAATTACAGGGTCGACTAGACACGACGAAACAGTTTTGTATTTTCCAAGTACCCGCATAGGAAAGAAAGAAAGAAAATTTAAACAGCAGGTCATACAGTCTAGCATGTCAACATTGAGACATGGTACCAGGTATGCATTCCTATCATGAATTCCAGTCCATGTACAGGCACCCTTGCACCGTCAACTCTCTGTGTCTAGTAACCCTCTTGGGGCTCGGATTCACAATAATCGGACTTCGAAGGTGCCAAAATAGCACCACTGACGACAAGTTTCGTTCCGGCAATCGAATTATCGATACTCGCAACTGCAGAGTTGGTCAATGCGATGCACTCATTCAAATCGTGATTAGCATGCGGTGGTGGCAGACCGCAGCGTAACGTCTGGCAATGTGACTTTCTTAAAGTCGGATCCTGCGAGCTCGCTTGCAGCAATATCGACTCCGCTTTCACAGGTGTGAATGCAGATCTTACGAATGCACTCGTTGTATGTTCGTGAAACCTTTTATTTTTGTAGTGAACCTGATTCCTTTCCTTCCTCCCAACCGTGTAGCCACACGTATTTTTATGCATTGCATGTTTCTGAAAATCGGTCGTTATACTCTCAAGCCTCCCGAGACACACGCTGCTCCGCCTTCGAATGTCAGGTCAAATCTACTGCTTGGAAGCAGCCTTGGCGAGGTCTGCGAGGGCCTCGCGGCGCTTGAACTTGGCGTCCTGGATCACACCTGGGGGAAGAATGAGTTAGAACGATGTCCTGACGGCGGCGATTGGGAGGAAGTCTTGACTTACCGGCATCGGCGTCGCTGGAGAAGTTGCCAGTGTACTCGACGAAGGTGGAGCCCTCAAGGTCACCGCTAGTGATAGCGTAGCAGCGGATGGTGCTGAGGACGGAGGTGTAGGTCAGGGCGGGCTGGGCGGTGATGACGGAGTAGGTGATATAGTGGTTGATGCTCTATCACAGAGAAGAAGTGTTAGCTACTTCGGGTACGGTATAACATGAAAGCCAACGAAACGATAAACGGATCGTTTGCGAGAGGGATGATCTTTGACGTACCGAGTGCTCCTCCTGCTTGACCTCAATGACGGTGCCGTCCTTGAAAGTCCACTTGACAACGTCGGTCTCCTCAGAGGCGCCCTTGACGTACTCGGAGCCGCTGAGAGCAGACCAGAACTTGGAGAAGTCCTGGATCTTGATCAAGTGCCAGACGTGGGAGAGAGGGGCGCGGATGACGGCCGACTCGCTGACGGAGGTGGAGGTGGGAATGGCAGACATTTTGAAGTGTTGTGGAGGTGTTTGAAGGATTAAAGTTTTGTGTTGTTGGTATTGCGGAAAGAAAGTATTGGAATGGTGTTTTTGTGTAGCAGCTGCTATTTCTGTGAAAGCTTATCCGCGGGGTCTACCCCGCAAGGTGCCTATAGCAGAATACGCCGCTACCTACTATTAAGAGGCACAAGGAGCCTACCTAAGGTATTGCAACGGCGAGTAAAAAGCCAAGACATGTCTTCAGGAAAAGATGCAGCTTCAGGTTCGTTTAGAGTTGGGAATGATGGTCTTGCTATGAGCTTTCCTAGTTTATCAATTAAGCTAATCAATTGTTTGGAGTAGAACCAATGCCATGTTTAGAGTTATCTGTTCTTGTCAATGGAAACGATTGAGTTCTCAAATTATGTTTAGCCGTGAAATGAAAGAACGGAATAATCAAAGGGCTTATTCCAAAGCGTTCCCGCGTAGTGGATATTGGGAATCCAATCGCAATCCAACAATTTTCCTTCTCCAAAACTCATCACCAACAGTAAAAGAATCGATCGACCGACCGACCAATACCAAGTCCTAATTTCCTGCTCACACATTCTCCATCAGCCGCAATACCACACTCACCTTCTCACACCAAGCTGCCATCCCCCCTGACCTCCCTCCCCGCCGCATCCCACCCCCTGACTCCATCCGCCAGGCCCTCCCTCAACTCCTCCAATACACCAGTAGACTCTAACCCGTCTTCGACAAGTTGACGCTGAAGATCACTCACTTCAACTTCGTGGCGGGAGATAATTTGAGCCGGGCTGCGGGAGACTTGTCCGCTGGACCGGCGGGAAGACTTGGTGGTTTTGTTTTGGGAATGCCAATTAAAGACATTGGGGTCGGTGTTGGAATGATGATCGGATGGTTCTCTCTGGCGTTTGCGAGGCGTTGATGGGCCGGGTTGATGGAAGATGCCCGGCGGCGACTGGAGATGAGGGTTCCTGGGACGATGTGTGCTGATGGCCGATTGGAGGACCTCAGGCGGCGACTGTAGGTGAAGGCTCCCGAGATGGTGTAGATTGATGGCTGGATTGAAGATGTTTGGCGGCGACTGGAGGTGAGTGCTTCTGGGACGGTGTAAATTGATGATTGAATATAAGGAGCCTGGCGGAAACGGGCTTGTGGGACCGTGTTTGTTGATCACTGGAGAGAAAATGACTCGGATTAGCGAACTTTGTTGCAGATGTTAATAAACGAGTTGTCGATAACGAGAGTCTGCCATGGTCGATAAATAGTGTTACGGGTGCGAAATGGCGAAACTTGTTGACAAGAGCATGTAGAAAACGTAAACGACACTTCACAGCGGCGACGACATGATAGATGGTAATGTGAAACGTTATTACTACGAAAAGGGTCCTGATGTGAGTCGCCATCCATCTATGATATTCGAGGCGGCATCAAATCTGGCGACACAATTTAGAGCGTGGCGGAGGTAAAGGGGAAGAAGATGGTCCGTGTAAGTGTATCCCAAGTGCAGCCTAGTCGTCCCGAATACATGAATGCGCTCCCGAAATCATCTCAGCGCTATGCATCCCGTGAATCGTCATTCCAAGAACCCGAACCAAGAGCGGACGGTAGCAGCACAAAATCGGGCGAGGCGAAGCGAAAAGGGTATCGGGCGTCGATGGGTGGAATGGGTAGCCGTGAATCGTGGTGACGGCGTGCAAGAGCAAGTGAATGCTGGGGTCGTGGTAATGTGTTGGGGTGGTGTGCGTACGAGGCAATGGTCGTGGTGCACGGGACGGGGTGGTCGGATTTGCGAAGCATATGAGAGAACCGGGTCCTGTCATTGCCTCTGGGCTGTCCGGGCTGACACCATGACCTTTAAGGTAGGGTGTCATTCGGGGGTTTGGGGACCGGGTGCAAGGGACTCAAGGGTACCTAGACTGCCAGGGGATGGAAGGGGCCTCAAGATTGGGCTCTTAAGACACCACATTGCCTGTGGAGGCTTTATTACAAGTTAGTGAGATATTCAGATAAGTATAGAGGTTGCACACTATCAAAGCCGCGAGAGCCCGACTGAGACAGGGGATACTGGCGGCCGATGTCAAGATGCGAACATGTGTCATGGCTTACCGGATTGACGCTTGATCTGGTCACGAGCCCAGCGAGCGGTGTCCTGGGTGCGAGGGGAGAACTCCTTTGAGCCACGAACATCGCGAGCCATTTGAGTGAGCCAATCGGCACGGAACAGGTTGGCGAACTCGCCGTTAGGGAATGCTTCGGAAACATCGCTGTAGATCATATTAGCATGTGGTTCTAGGCTTAGATCAATGGTTAACGTACCCAACAACGCCCATGCTGGAGCGCAGAAGACCCTCCGTCCTATTGGAGTCCTGGTAAACCTGGTGCAGCAGCTGGAAGATCGACTCAACAAATGGCTGAAGAAGCTGGACCTTGTTGCCGGCACGCATAGCAATAATCACGCCGTCCCATGCGTCCATGATGCCCTCGCGGAGTGACACAATGTAGTCGAGCATCTCAAAGTTGGTTTCCTCCTGTGCGGAGATACCAGCAGCCTGCTGCAGGACTTGGCCGACAACGGAAAGGTAGGTCTCGAATGCACCACCAATAGCTTGGGCGATGTCGCCAAAGCACTGAAGAATGGCAGGCTTGAACTGGTTGCCGAGAACAGCACTGCGGAGGTTGTTAAGGAGGGAGTTCATGAACTGATCGCAGAAAGGTTGGACCTTCTCCTCAAGACCACGGCTGATGTCGCTGACGAGGCCGATAGCAACGGAGCACAGAGCGGGCTCCTCCTGGTTGTTAAGAGCACTGAGGAGGAAGGGAACGAAGGCTTGCATGTACTTCTCGAAATCTGCGTCCAAAACGTTGGCAAGCGCGCTGATGGCACCGAAGACGGTGTCAGGCACGGAGCTCTTGCCAGGCAGAGATTGCAGAAGGGCAAGCATGAGCTGCATGATGCGGTCTGCCTGAGGTGCGATCTCTTTCTCCAGACGCTGGATGATAGTCAGAATTACGGAAGTGAGGGAAGTCTGGATTTCCTGGAGAGTGAGGCGGTCCTCGACAGACACAACCTGCTGCTGCATGGGAATGGTCTTCTCAAGACGCTCGAGAATAACGTCGCTCAGACCAGCAACCATGTGGACAGAGTCGTTTGCGGCGTTGGTGATGAAAGCGTTGAGGACTTCGTAGGCAGCAGTGCGGAGCTGGTTGTCTTGAGTGGACTCGGTGACCTGCAAAAGGTGCTGGGCACTCGCTTGCCAGTGCTGGGAGAGGGCGTTGGTTTCGCAGCCGGGCTCGCCAGCAAAGCGGTCGGCAAGGTTCATCAGAGCCCAGCAACAGCTGCTGGCCATCTTGGGGTGAGAGCTCAGGCCGCTGAACAGCGCAGTAATGAGCTTGGTGAGGTTCTCAGCGTCAATGGATTCGTAAGACGCCTCGCAGACGCGACCAAGGGCGAAAGCCACGGAGTCCTTCACCTGGACAACCTGGTCGTTCATCATCTCGATCAAGACAGGCAGCGCCTGTTTGACAAGCGGATCGAGAACCTTCTCCTCGGGACCTTCCATCATGGCGCCGAAAGCAGAGACGGCGGCATCACGGTAATGCCAGTCCTCGGCGCGCAGGTGCTTCTCGACGAAAGAAAGAATAGGCGGGACGACTTGGCTGCCAACGGCTTGGGACCAAAGCTGCACACACTGGTATGCGGCGCGAGAAATATTGTACTCGTCATCAGTGGCATCCTCGTCTTGCTTGGCCATGAGCTCAAGCAGAACGGGGAGAACCTCCAGAGTGGCCACACGGGCGAAATTGAAGTAAGGCCTGAGCTCGGTGGCGCCCTCCTCCTCAGCTTGTGAGTTGTCGTCCTCGATGCTGATCTCTTCCTCACAGACGGTGCACCAGAATTCGACGGCAAGCTTGGCAACATCCTCTTCGTCGTTCTTCATGCCCTGGATGGTAAGACCGAAGAGGGCCTTCTCCATGTAGAATCTCATCTTCTCGTAGTAGAGACCCATAATGCGGTTCAGGCAACCGTAGGCACCCTCCTGAATGCGCGACTCATCGGCTTGGGTGGCCTCACAAACGACCTGCATGATGTAGTTGCGCTCGCCCTCATTCTCAAAGTTGGTGCGAACAAACTCGAGTGAGTCACCAAGAGCGGTGATGGCAGCAACACGGATTTCGTTGTTAGGCTCCTCCTTGCGTGCGCCCTGGACGACCGCAGTAAGAATGGCGTTGCTGTGTTGGGCGAGAGCGTCTCGGAGTTCCTGGTCGTCGGTCTCGCAGACGTAGCCAATAGTCTGCAGACTGCTCCTCTTGGTGGCGTCCTTTCCGTTTCCAACGTTCTCGACCAGAGTCGGCATAAGCTCAGGCCACTGCTCACGGGGCAGTTCGATGGCGGCAATGGCAGCAATGAATTGTGCGGCAGAGTTCCCAGCTCTTGTATCGTCGCTTGTAAGTGTTTGAAGGGCGTAACCCTTGACCTCCGTCTTGATTTGCGGAGTAAGCCCCTGTTGCCATCTTGTTTGAACCTCCCGCAGGCGAGTGAAATCACGAGCCGAGAAAGAGTTCTTGAGCGCAAGACCGGCTGCTATACGGACTTGTGACTCGGCGCCTTCGTTTGCGAGCTCGCGGGAGAGGGTGGTGAGGTAGCCTTGCTGTTCGAGAAATTGGGGTCAGCGGTGTCATCTTTTTTCGTTTAGATTTCTTTCTGGGTTTGCTTACGAAGTCGGCCTCAGCGGCCTGTGCGAGCTGCTGCTCGGCGGCAGAGCGAATCGTGGCATCTGCGCATGTCAGTCAACGTCTGTTTGCACCCCAAGTGTGGCATAAAGCGGTGGTACGCACCAGGAGAGAGAGTCCCGGCGAGGACCTGGTTGACATCCATGCTGGGCAGATTGCGGCACGGATTGAGTTAAATAAGGATGATGGAAAAGCGCAAGACCAGACGCCGCCGTAAGGAGTGAAGCGGTGGGTGGGAGCGACGGAAGGTTGCGGATGAAGTTGTTGTATGCCGACCTGGAGTGCAGCAAAGGCGATTCCCTCAGTCTGTGACAAGGCTGAGTGCCGGGGTTGGAGTCAGGCGAGTGGTGTCTGTCGGTTGGCTAGGTAAGCCCTTGCAGAGTAATGGTGCCCCACAGAGGAAAGCTTGGGAGAGGGTTCGAGGGGGAGTTTGTGCGGGAAGCCTCTCTTTCTCGCAGCGCAGATGTCGATGGTATTAGACGTGGAACAGAGGAGACGATGGTGTTGTGGTGGTGGGTGTCGTGGGGGAGGCGCGGTGGTCAGGAGTTGGAATCTTCTTCTCTGTTTACGGGTTGCCAGGCGGGCCCTTGGGCGCGGTGGGGTGGGTCGTTCTTGCCTTCAAGTTGCCGCCTCCAGTCCCTGCTCGATGGAATCACGTGCAAAGTGTCGTTTGTGAATGCTTCGATCACTTTCAAGTAGAAGAGGCCGCGTCTTCGAAAACACTCGTTTTTCACCAGAAATGTATACATATATGCCTCAGCCTGATCTAAACAAGATAATCACGTGTTCTCCTTTTTCCACAGGACTGGAAGCAGCAAAGGGTCCACGTCATTGACGGGAAGGAGCACAGGGCAGCGAAAGGGAGGATTTCGGTGGTAACAAAACAACACGCAAAAATCTTAGATCAAAGTGGATGCTTGCTAGCCTCAGGCTCCATCACGAAAACATCGATGCCACAGGATTGGGAGGGAAAATACGACTTGAGTGTACATACAAAAACCAGATTCGGCGAAGAGGACTCAGCTTCTTAGCGGAGCGAATAAACGATTGTTTGTGTCTGATGATGGCTGCAACATGACAGCATCAGATAAGTAGAAAAGACATTACCCCTAACCCAACGACCTGAGGAGACCAACCAGCTCCCAACCCTGTACCCATTTATGCTGTCAATCAAGGTGCATTATTTTCTTTCTTGTGTTCTTTTGAATCCATACTCCCGATATTCGACATATCTACCTGCTCGAGTTCTCCACGCCGAGCACGCCTGTCCCTTTCCCCTGCAGACTCTCGCCAACCCTATCAGCGAAGCCCTTTAACCCAGAGCTCTTGGAGCGCTTTCTAGGACTGCGACGCAGTTGCTGTTGTGCTTGGATCTCCTCGGCGTTCTCTTCAGCCAGCACGGCCTTGCCGCCGCTTTGCTGGTCATCAAGAGCTTGCTGCCGACCGCCTAGTGCTTGTTGTGCTGCTTTTCCAGCTGGAACGGAAGGCTCGAGCACGGCTTGCGCGGCGCGGGCTGTTGACGACGCCCGGGAAGACTCGTCTGCATATGGGTGAAGGTTCTGCTTGTCGCTCTCTGCAGGAGACGAGGCAGTGATAGGAGCTGAGTTTTCCGCATCGACTTTCTTTTGAGCTGCAATGCGAGCACGTTCGTAGCGAGCAGAGACATCTCCGCCAACCCACTTGGTGCCGAGGAAACCATCCCAGAAAGTGAAGAATGGCTGGCTGAAATTAGTCTTGATGCCCCAGCTTTGGTGGTGCACGTCGTGGTACCCAGCATTGTTGCTGGTGACATGTTGGAGAGGGTCCCAGGGAAAAGCGTAGCCACAGTGATCATCAACGGTCTTGACGGTGCTCATTGTGAAGAACCACATGCTCTGACGGCATGTCATGCCAGTAAGGAGATAACCAAGTCCAGCACCTAATGTGTCAAGAAACAAGCCCTCAACAGGATGGTTGTAAAGAGCACCATACGCATAAGGCACGTACAAGCGGTGGTGTCTGGCGTGGAAGGTGGTGTAGAGCCATTTGTTCATGTGCATCGCGCGGTGCAGGAAGTATTGCCATGTGTCGACAATCAGGATTGCGACCATAAATTGCAGGGCAGGAATGCCTACGTGGTAGATGGCTTTGGCTGCAGTGATCTCCCAGCTCGCAAAAGCGGGCGCAACAACCTGCTGGCCCGCGAGCATGACGGTCTGTGTGAGCTCGGGATAGACCCCGCCAGCCAATGCGCCTGAAAGCATCGCATGTTCTCCTCCAATGTTCTTCGCAATGCCCGCAGCGTCCAACCCAACTAGACCGAGCGCTCCCGGGATGGCTCTTTGTGCAATCCGTAGCCTCTGTGCCCAGACAGACACGTCGTAGTCTGCCTTGCCCTGCATAGGTTCCGCGTCCGTCAATGCCAGCCCCAATCCAAAGACCGTTTGTATCGCCTGTTGAATGACAACGTCTCGAAGGACGTCCCATCTGGAAACATGGTTCCTCTTGAGAACCTCCGCTGGTGTGTGCAGTCTGTATTGCGGGAACATGTCGAGTTCGTCAATGATGTGGAAGAGCATTGACATGGCCCAGTAGGCGACTATTGGTAGCGCCAGCGCAAGGTATGCGTCGTCGATCCATGGGATGAGAGGCGGCAGTGGTTCAAGGCTGTAGTCGGGAAGTGGCGGCAAGCCGTGGACTGCCGATGTGTTGGCCATTGTTAGTGCGGATGGCAATAGGTGTGTTGGGAGTCGTGCGATTGATATTATAGATGCGCCGGCGGGCGCAATAGGGTGTTGTGCGATCAGTCCACTCTAATCCGGTATCGCTTGAAGGGCACGCGATCAGGAGACGGCCGGGCTTTGTTGTGGGACTTTAACGGGCGGGTGGCGAGTGTCAAGCCGGTGCAGCGGTAAATCGGCGTTGTTAAGGAGCGTATATCGGTCAATGTCGATTAGTGGTATTCTGGGTAGGTGGGAGGTGTGAGCAACAGTGTCGTTGTTGTTGTCGTGAGAGTGAGAGGAGGAACGGGAGACGGCCGATGGATACAAGGTTGGCCTTCACAGATGCTGCTCGGGCCCGCTGCTCGCCATCGCCGTGGAGGGTCGCCTTCATCTCGCGTTGTTTCGCTTTCTTCCCGCGTGGCGAATCGTGCCCTGCATCAACCATCTCTCTTTCGTCATCCATACTATTCGAAGGCGGCAGATCACATGCATTTGTCTATCGAGTTATCCGTGTGCCAATTAGTGAGGCCTACAAGGTCTATGTAATAGCAGTAGGTCTGATCGTACCTACTTCCCATATTCACGCCCGTCAGGACCAGCACACCACATCAACTATGGCATCAGACTCGTGTGCCACCTGCGCCCAAGTCTATGACACTCCCTCCGAGAAACCTCTCTTTCCTGGCCGCACTCTTCCTTGCTGCAGCCGCACTATATGCGCTCGCTGCCTCAATCAGAATAAACGATATGAGACCTATTGTCCGTACTGCCAGATAACCACCGCACCCTCGTCTTTGCCGCAAGGTCTTCGTGACCCTCCAGCATACTCGCCCTTGGAGCCCAACGTTGCACCGCCTGGCAACACGAGTGAAGAGACATTACCGGCTTACCAAGCTGGGAATTACACTGGTGGTACGAATGAGAAAGGCGGCGCTGCACCGGCAGAAGATGTTCTGCACTTCGTCGCACCAGGAGACTCTATGAGATCTCTTGCTTTGGCTTATGATGTTCCAATCGCGGCGCTCAGAAAGACGAACAACATCTACTCGGATCACCTAGTACAAGCGAGGAAGACTATCCTCATACCTGGCGAGCACTACAAGGGCGGCATCTCTCTCAGTCCCCGGCCACTAGAAAGTGAGGAAGATGAGATCAAGAAGAATAAGTTGCGACGTTGGATGATGGCTTGCAAGGTTGCCGAGTAAGTCAACGCTGCATTCTTCCAATTCTCGTACTCGCACGAAGACGGTCTTGAGTGAGACTGATAAGCTGACAAGTATGCCTCCTGCGTCCAGGTATGATGTCGCAACATTATACATGCAGCAGGCCGATTGGAGCCTCGATGCCGCTGTTGAAGCGTACATGGAAGACGAAAGATGGGAAAAAGAGCACCCGATGCAGGCGCGGGAAAAGGGCAAGAAGGCAAAGAGCGTGGGTATGCGACGCTTTGTCGGCTCCGGTGCAAATGCTGCAAAATGAATTGCCTAAGATGATGACGAGCTGCGGATACCCGGAAGTGGTGAGACGTGACAGGACAATGTGGGAGCATACAGGATGGTATGTACACCTATTGTAAATGGCTGATTTATTTCTGCGATCCCCATCTACGAAACACTGCCTGGCTCACAAGGTATGTTACGCCTGACGGTGAGGCTGAAACATTTGTAAGGCACCGCATAGTGGAGGGAACACTCTTAAGAGGCACATCCAACACTTGCAAGCATCATTGCCACCGAACCCAGCCACCTGGTCAGTGGCGGCTCTTTGTGATCTCATGTCTAGAGATCGGTTTAACTGCGCGGGCGGTGACCGCTATACTTCGGCTTTGGCGCTTTTCTGGAACAGTCCCGCGGACTTCTTGTGTATTGCACCACCACTCGGAACCTGGTCCTCGGTCCTACGCCATGCGTCCACTATCTGAACAGGACTTGGTACCACTGTATGCCAGTCCGACGGTAGTGATTAACGTCAAGAGCATTCAGACTACACCTTGCCAGCGTCTACGCGAGCAGCATCGTCAATGTATACATGTAAGATTTCCTGACATCAACGCACCTGACGGCGCTGCGGTGCTCCTGTACTCAGTACCATTTCCCTGGGCCGTTACTCCCAAGTTCCGCAGCAAATATGGAGACGAACATATGTTATCAGGCAACTAGATCTCGTCCATG
>Ga0265797_10010785_pt1 | contig 11569 bp, 8 predicted proteins | sample P2T30metagenome_FD_192433 | JGI IMG/M metagenome (GOLD analysis project Ga0265797, IMG submission 192433) | Plant litter microbial communities from East Loma Ridge, Irvine, California - P2 T30 | ecosystem: Environmental > Terrestrial > Plant litter > Unclassified | place: USA: California... | reverse complement strand
CGCGTCGGATTATCTGCTGTTGGCTTCTGCGCTGGTTGCGTTGGGGTTGATTATTTGCGATACGCTCACGTATCAGATGGGTGTGCTGGATGAGTATGAGACGTCGGAGAAGCTGTCTAAGGTGAGTTGTTCTTTTGATCGTCACACTCGATGCGCGTCTAACACGTTGCGCAGATCTCATTCGCCTCGAACTACTTCTACGATGTCGGAATGGGTTTCCCCAAACTTAGCATGCTGGCTTTCTACTGGGCGTTCTTCAACCTCGCTGGTCACCCGGGACTGCGCAAGATGCTCTTCGGTATCACGGCTTTTGTCGTCGCGAGCTACTTGACTATCCTCTTCGACGATACGTTCTTCTGCGGTACACCCGTGTCTGTGCAGTGGTCCCAGGAGGAGGGGGCTTGCTCCGTTTTCTACGCGCCAGAGCCGTTCATCTTGAACTTTACTCTCAACTTGGCTTGCTACCTCGCGGTCTACGCTGTTCCTGTTGTACTGCTCATGAAGGGCGTCCTGAGGTCTTCGGCTGGTGTTGGTCTTACATTTGCGCTCGGTGCACTCACTATTGCCTCGAGCATTGTGCGGTTCGCCTGCCTCAAGATTGGTACAGGACAGGAAAACCTGGTTTGTAAGTTCGCCTTTCGGGCTACTATACATGACATGCACGAGAACGGGGCTAACATATTCGTTTGCAGATCCTTTGAGTATGGTGGAGATGACTCTTTCGATCATTGTTGTTGCGCTGCCGGGACTCAAGCCACTTGCGAGGAATACCAAGGTCTAGATACTAGAAAGATGGTAAATAGTTTCGAGGAAGAGAATTTGCGATTACCAAATATAGACTGGAGCGGCGAAAGACTATCAATGGGCCATAATGCTCATAATAGATTTTTCAAACGGACGCGTTCTCATGCCAATTATTACATGTTCATGTTGGGGCCGCTGTGCAAGGCTGTTAGGCAAGCTTCTAGCGGGGTCGAGTGCCCAGGTGTAAGCCATCCTACTAGCGTGGTGATGCCTTCCTTCCATCTGACGTCAAAATTCTACCCCGCTATCTATCACCGCACTACATTACCATACCTTTGGATCGTGTACAACTATCTCGTTCACGACGATGCCTTCCGACGCACAGCATCATCGGATTCGCGGCCTAGCTACGCTCAGGCGTCTGGGGCAAGACGTCCGCTCAGCCTTCTCCCAGCGCCCACAGGCTACGTTGAATGCTTTAGATAGCGGGCCAGCCTCATCAATCTACGCCGAAAGACTACTTTCTGGGAACCAGATCCGTGTTCTTCATATCCAACCCTCTTCCAAAGGATCCCGACGACTAGAATGCGAACTCAAGCTTATCAGCCTTGATGACGCGCCTGTCTACGAAGCTCTATCGTACGTTTGGGGGGTCGACCCACCCAGCATTAAGATCGTGTGCAACGGGCAACGTCTGAAGATCCGACCAGAACTTTCGTATGCTCTCGTGAGGCTGAGACTCAAGCATACCACTCGGATCATCTGGGCCGACGCTCTTTGCATCAATCAGGACGACAACCAAGAAAAGAGCCATCAAGTTCCCCTAATGAGCAAGATCTTCACGCAGGCGGCGACGGTCAATGTTTGGCTCGGTCACGGCGATGAGAGCGTCATCGGAGAAGCGTTTCGGTGTTGCAAATCGATCGCGGAGGCATGCAGAGAGTTCAGCTTGGAACATGATATGGATCTGAACGAAGCGGAAACCCTCGAAGCAGTCGAAATCCCAATGACCATCTTCACACCTATGGTAAGCAGTGGTCTGACGGACTTGTTCACGCGCCCGCTATTTTCAAGAGTCTGGTGTATACAGGAAATCAAGTTAGCACAAGATGCTCAAGTAGTTTGGGACGAGCTATATCTACCCTGGACGGATGTCGGCCTAACAGCTTCATGGGTGTTCAACAGGAAATTCAGCGACAATTCTGCCTCAAGAGATTCATTCGCAGAGATATATGTAGGGGACGTGAAAAACATCTACAATTCAAATCCTGGTAGTTGGCCACTTCTCAGAACATTATCAAATTTTCGCAATTTCCAATCAACAGACCCAAGGGACAAGGTGTATGGCCTGATTGGTCTTGTTGGATTTGAGGCGGACGGTGGTTCAATGATGCCAGACTACGAGAAGAGTGCTGCACAAGTTTTCATCGATACGGCATTACGCACTATCACTAGTACTAAACACCTCGTGGTCTTTGCGCACGTAGCACACCATGCAGATTACGATGGAGATTACGAATACCGGTCATGGGCACCACGCTGGGATACCCCTCGGAACACTGCTTTCACAGGTGACACATATGACTTTGGTGGATATGGCGCTTGTAGCGGACGTGAAGCCCAGTTCGTCGTTACAAAACATTATGGGGGCGAGCATTTATGCCTTACCGGCATATTCTACGCCGAAGTAACCGCAATCGATAATGTATTCGACATACCGGGGGGCCGTGTCGCGAAGTCTGATGGACTTCACATGTATCACCAGGTCGTCGCGGTTTACGAAGGTATCGATTGGAACGACCCCATGAGCGACGTGACTTTGCCGGTGCTAGCTCGGACACTAACTGCTGGAACGAGCGCGGCTTTTCATTATCTCAACATGCTTGATGATAATTCACGTTGCGCCCACTACGAAGCCTTCAGACACTACATTGAATGGTACCGTACACCAACCGCGGACTTTGACAATTTGCGTGACGACGCACGTCAATACCATGAGCAGCTTGCAATTCGCAGCTGGAACCGTCGCTTCTTTTGGACATCAAGAAAAGACTACGGTATTGGGCCAGTATGTATGCGTGAGGGCGATATCGTTGTAGTGCTCTATGGGAGTAATGCGCCATGCGTGTTGCGACCGAAAGGCGACAGGTATCTCATGCTAGGCGAAGCTTATGTCGACAGCATCATGAACGGCGAGCTCGTAAGGGAAGTCGAAGAAGGAAGAGGGCAAGATCAAGAATTCTGTCTCATCTAGACAAGCGGCGTTACTCAGCCCTTTTGCACGTGCCCGCGGGCAGGCGCTACATCTTCGGCGACAATTTCCACCCCACAATCCCCCAAACCTCAACCTCTGCCATCCTGGAGCAAATGCATCCAGTCACGAAACGAGTCTCACTGGGCGGTTTCTCAGCGAGCTGTATGCCGATCAGCATCACAGCGTGCCTCCACCGTGTTCTTTTAATCTATCGCGTTCCTGTCGCGTCGCTAACAACCCTGGCCCTTAATATGGAAAGCGGAACATCAACGCGGAGACGTCATGGGACCTCGCGCAAAGTGAAAAGGACAGAACGCAAGAAATATGGGTGATAGAATATATAGATGGGTCCGGACTGCAGTAGGCCGTGGACGCTACAGGCAATTAGCACACCATAACCTCCAAGATTGTATTCTCAGATCGTCTGGCATTACTCCACTTTCACATACACAAATCGGGCCAACTTCAACATGCGATTCTTCTCGCTCCTACCACCAGCGCTCCTCGCAGCAACCGCCTACGCCAACTCAGACCCCTCACCCCCATCCTCTACACCCGCCGCCGACGAGCCCACGCCCGTAGGCGCCCTCTGGACCGCCCAATGGGACACCACAACCCTAAAACCCTACACGCAGCACTGCCACTCCAAAAACACCTACAACGCCAAAATCTACAAGCTCAACGAGCTTTACCCCGACCTAAAAGACGCCGCCCCCCAACTAAAAGTCTTCTACAACAAGCAACTCTACGCGGGGTCCTGGGGCGGCATCGACGTGCATGGCACGGGCCGCGAACTCATACAGATGAACATGGCCGATATGCCGTATAAAGTGCGGGAGTGGCTGAAGACCGAGATGTTGCAGAGGCATTATAGTGTGCAGGATGATATGGTGTTTTTTGCGCCAGGCGCGATTTACCCGATTCTGCCGTTGTGGGTTGATGATGCCGAAGAGGCGGAGTGTGAGGGTGTGTTCGATGGGTTGGAGAGTTACTCGAATGAACCGAAGGACGGGGCGGTGATTGGCAAGGTTGGGCATACGAATACGGGGGAGAAGGAGGTTAGGTTTACGGTGGAGGCGTTGAAGGTTAAGGCTAAGAGTGAGAGGAATGAGTTGTAGGAAGTGAGATGGTGGTGGGACTTGTCTTTTGTATTGTTTTAGTGGGAAGCTCTAAGAGGGCATTCATGTTGTTGTGTTAGTTATGGTGTTCGTTCTTGTTTGACAATATATCGCTATGGGTATCATTAAATAAATTCCATGGATTCAACGCCGTACAGAGCACTTTATATCCCGCGTGGTAAGGAGGCGATGCCTTTACATGACAACATCGAACATGTGTCCTTCATACTGTGCAGGGCAGCTCTTCGCTTTGTGTCCTACCTCTTTGCAAACATAACAAGCCAACGGGGCTTTCACCTTCGGCTTCTTGGCTGGCTTGCTTGTCTGCTCGGAGAAAGACACGTTTGAGGTACCGTTGGTGGGAGGTAGAATGGAGGGTTGATCAATCAAAGTAGGGACGTTATTGACACCTTGGCCCTCCGGAGGCGCTGGACGTAAAGCTTTCTTCTTTGGCGCTCTGATTGATTTAGCAGGCTTTTGTGGAGCCGCGGCGTCCATGGAAGGTGCAGTGGCCTCCGGAGGTACAGCAGTGGTGTCGTTTGCGACCTTTTTTGTTTTCGGTTTACGAGGGGCTGGAAGCTTGACCACAACTTTTGCGGGTGCAGGTGTTGGTGGCGGCGGCTTACTCGTCACTTCGATCTTCGGCGTAGGCCCTATACCAGCGTGAGGCAGGGGTATATTATCGGCGTTGGCTTCGGCATGCTTCGTAGGACAATCGCGGGCGAAATGGCCTTGCTCGTTACAGGTGTAGCAGGTGGCTGGTGGACGAGTCGCCTTCTTCTTGGCCTTCTTGGGGATTGCTGAATCGGTGGCGATCGAGGGCTCGACGGATGGTGTGTTTGTTGATGAAGGCTCCAATACATGCTCTTCGTTCTTGTACCCGTTCGCATTGTCTGCTTCTGCGAAAGCTTGCGTTTGTTGCTCCGCAGCCGCCTTTGCATCACGCTCTGCCATTTCCCTGTTGAGACGCTCGACCGTCTCTTTGGTGACACGCTCTATAGTCTCCCTAGTGACACGTTCCACTGTCTCTCTAGCCACGCGTTCTAACCAATCCCTGGCTTCGCGCTCTGCGGTCTCTTTTGCTTCCAGTTCGGCGCGAAAGTTGGCCTCTTGTGCTGCGAGTACCTCTACCTCTCGATCTTTGGCCTCACGTTCCACGCGCTCTTGAGCCTCGTGTGCTGCGCGCACCTGGGCCTCGTGTGCCGCGTATTCTTCGGCTTTCCGTATCTCACGCTCCTTCGCCTCGAGCGCAGCGAGCTCTCTCGCCTCACGCTTGGTCTTTGCTTTCGCTTCTTTTTCAGCCTTTTGCTTTGCTTCTTGCTCGGCAACCTCCTGGGCTTTGTGGACGTCTTGTTCGGGAGCGTGCTGTTCTTGGACTTCATGTCCATCCGCTATCTTCTCCTTAGCTACCTTCTTCTGTGCCGCCTTCTCAAGAGCGGCCCTCTCCTTTGCGGCCTTCTTCCGAGCAGCCTTCTTCTCCCTTGCCTCCTGCTCACGAGCTTCCTTCTTCTTTTCCGCTACTAGGCGGGCAGCGTCTTGCGCAGCTGCCAGCTCTCGTGCAGCTTTCACCGCTTCGGCTTTCTCTTTCGCCGCCTTTTCTTGCGCTGCCTTCTCTGCAGCTTCTTGTGCCACCTTGGCTTGTGCTTCACGCTCTGCTTTTCGTCTCGCCGCCTCGGCTTTGCGCTCCTGTTTTTGTCGCTGAGCTTCTTCCTTACGCGCAAGCTCTTCCGCTGCCTGCTTTGCGGCCTCTTCTTCGGCGTTGTGTGATTGCTCTGCCTCTTCTCCATTGGTTTGCTCCTCGTCCTGGTCTCGCTCGACCGAGTCGGATTCTTCCGATCAGAGTGGCGTTTAGTCTTCTGAGGCTTCTTTCCGCCCTTGCCTTTCTTTCCCTTCCCCTTCTTTGGCGCCACGCCAGTGCCGTGAAAATTGAACGGGTGAATTGGGAATGACGCTTCGATCTTCTTCTTGCAACCCCGGCAGGCAACAGCTCCGGCACTTGGACAGCGATAACTGTATTCCTGCACGTGAGCAGCGCAAAACAGGCAAGTTTGTCTCCCCTTCTTCCGTTCCCACCCTAGATCCATAACGGAGTCGTCGTCGGGACGTAACCCAGCCTTCCGGAGTTCAGAATCATAATCACGTTGCAAGCTTATGACCCATAATTGCGCCATGGCGCGCTTCTTTTCTGGGTCGACGATACGTATACCATCACCCTCTGCTTGTCGAGCCGCAGCCGCCTTCTTCAGTCGCTCGATACATTGCTTGTTTATGTCTTCGATGGCCGATTTCCTGGCCCTTTCTTCAGCGTTACGTCTAGCCGCAGCTTCGAAGTTCTCGCGTCTTCGGAGCAATTCTGCCAAGAGGATTTCCTCCGGGTCGTAGCTGTCAAAGCCATCAAAGCCACCACCGAAGCGGCCACCTCCAAAGCTAGGACCATAGCCGCCAGAGTAGTATTCGTAATCACTATCGTCGTCGTACTCGTACTCGTATTCGTCCTCGTAGAAATCCTGCGCCTCTGCCCAAGCTTGCTCCTGCGCCGCCCTTCGCATGGCCGCCGCACGGCGATCCGATTCGGCCTGAGCACGAATCCTCTCTGCGGATTGCTTCTGCCGCCATGCATTCGGGTTCCGCATGTAGTCGGCATGTTCCCTCCTGTAGGTATCCCATTGTGTCCTTATACTGCTGTAAGACTGATCGTAGCGCGCTTTGCCTTTCGGATCCCTCAGGATGTCGTAGGCTTCTTGGATTCGTCGGAAGTCGGCTGCATCGACAGCTTCGCCTGGCGCCTTCTTGTCGGGATGATGGAGGAGAGCGAGGCGGTGGAAGGCGGTCTTGATCTCGGCACTAGAGGCTGCTGGGCTCACTTCGAGGTCCGCGTACCCGTCTGGTAGCTTGGGCTTCGCGGGGCCCTCCATAATTGAGTTGGAGTTGGGATTGCCGTGGCTGTGGTGCGAGTGGGTGGTGCGGAAGAGGCTTTCTCGCGGAAAAGTTGAGCCTGTAGCCCTTTGGAAATGGAGTATAGGAACGAGTACCTGCAGTCTCACAGCGATTCATTGCTTTGGACGCTCGAAAGTTCTAGACAAACGCGTCGTAGCGTGGAGGCAGGGGTGGCACGGATCAAACGCGTTATCAGGTGCTCTTATCTCCGCACTGTCACTAGTGGAGAACCTGTGGATCTGGTCTACCCCACACGCGACTCCCAGATTTGCTTGTAGCACTAAAGCAAATGCATTACTACTTATCGTAGTTTTCTCTCCTACAATGGGACGACATAGCGCCCAGAATGTACCCTCACTCCACAGCCTTGACCTTACGATCACCCTCATCCCCATGCGCATACGCATAAGCATCAATACTATGTTTCGCAAACGCCCTCGCGGGCAACCCCTCAGCAAACATGATATCCAACTCCTCATATGTCCTGCCCTTCGTCTCGGGAAGACGGAAGAACGTCCAAACAAAAAAGATCAACGCGCCTCCACCCCAGAAGAAGCCCGTCTTGCCCTTCCAATCACCCGCAGTGGGGTTCAACATATACGGATTAATAACGTTGGTAAGAATCTGCGCTATGTAGTAGCTGATGCGAGCCAGACACACACTCTTGCTGCGAAGACGCGTGGACGAGACTTCTCCGACGATGGCATAGCAGATGGGTCCGACGGTCATGTAGTACCAGAAGAGCCAGATGATCATCATAGCAGCTTGTGCGTAGTTACCACCGGACGAGTCGCCGCCGCCTACGCTGATGAATCCGACGATGAAGAGGATAGCTGCTAGACCACCGAGGCCCCAGAGGTAAAGCTTTCGACGACCGATGTAGCTCATGAGGACCCAGGAGATTAGTGTGCCGACTGATGCCATGCCGAGACCGCCGACGGACATCTTGAAGGAGATGGAGGTGGACACTCCTGCTTGGACAAAGAAATATGTGGGAGTGCCGCCCATGACGGAGCCGCAGATAGGTTGGGCTGCGAAAACCATGCATGCGATTTCTGTGCGGCGGCGGTCGATGCCCTTGAAGCATTGAAGGTAGGATGTGTTTTCCTCAAGTGACTTCTCCAGTTCATTCGTGCGGACCATCATCGCGACTTTTTGCTTAGCCATGTCACGTTGGGAGACAGACCCAAGACGGATGAGCATTTGCTCGGCAAGTTCGAGATTGCCGGTGCGAACGTGGTACCATGGGGACTCGGGTGCCATCCAGAGGATTGCAAAGAGTGGGATAGGCCATGCCCATTGGATGGCAAAGGGTATCCGGTATGCCCATTGTGTGTTGTTGCCTGAGAATGCGGATTGTACTCCAGCGGAGATGAGTTGTCCGAATGCCCAACAAAGGTTGACGTATACGGTGAGGTAGCCTCGCAGAGCTAGCGGACACACCTCACTCGCATAGGCAGGCGCCATGGTAGCGAAAACACCCCAGGGTATACCGCAGAGGAATTGACCGACGAGGAGGACGGGGGCGTTGGGCGCGAAGAAAGAGATGAATATCAGCGCGCAGATAGAGGCAAGCGATACCAGCAAGACGGGGCGGTAACCGAATCGATGAATGAAGTACCCGTTCGCAAACGCGCCGATGATAGTGCCCACGCTCACAGCATTGCTGAGTCCATTCTGCCACGATGCCGTTATCTCGTACGTCCCAGTGCCTTGGTTGAACTCTCCGTATTTGCGTGAGAAGGACGGCTGCGCGAAGAAGGAGCTCATCAAGACGATGTCGTATCCTTCCATGATGATGCAGGTGGATAGCAACACCGACCAGAGCACGGCTTTGGGGTATTTGCGAATGGCTTGCATCAGCGTCATCTCGTGCTCCTCGTCGGCTGCCGCTTTGGCCTGGTCGAAGGTAACCTCATGGTGTTCCATGGTCGCGGCCTTTTCGTCCATGTCTGCCATGATGGGTCGGATTGGATCGGTGCGTGCACCAGGTATGTAGAAGTAAAACGAAGACAGCGGGCCAAAGAGTCCGGATACAGAGCTCAGGGACTGTTGGTTGTGGTGAAGTATGTGGATCTACGGACATGGCCACGGTATATACATAGTTGGCCATCCTGCACCAAGCCGCTCAATCATCCATGCATGGAACATGGCTGCTACCCCAGGTTTTCTCCACCGGAACACAACTACCCCATGGGGTGCATGCCAGGCTTGGCCTGTTCATGCAAAGGCCAAACTCCGGTGGAGATGTTCCTAGACGCGGCATTTTCCAGGAAGACGCGTGCGGGGCGTGACCACTCCACCGGTAGCGTGGATCCTTCATTAAGGCCCCCGATGGAGAAGCGCCGTGAGACTCCGGCGTCTATTGTGCCGAAGAATACGGGAACTTGGCCGTTGCCAGTTATCGTACTACCGTGATCGTGGGCTTACTGGCATGACCGAGGTATTGTGAGGGCGGATGACACGCTAAGCGGAAGCTGTAGGGAACCTGTTTCCAGGATCTACTCTTCCGATTAGATGAGATGTGGTGAAAGCTTAAGGTCGGAGACGTTGCATGATACAGGCTGCATGCCATTCATATCATCGCTCTTTCGTGAGAAGTCGAAGCAGATTTATATAAGAACGTCCGATGCCCCATGTATGACCCGCGTCTTGCGCAGAAGACGGGAAATTGGCGTCTGGACTTGATGAAATCCCAGAGCTTTTGGCTAGAATTGACATTCCTTCTTTCGCAATCCGCACCGGAGCTGCTTCATGCTCTAGACTGCCGACGTTGGCAATGTATGCGGACATCTTATGCCCCATACGCACATACGTCTGTACTAGCTCATCGTCCAATGGCCGGTCAAGATGGAGGAATGATGGTTCCGGTTCCTCATCTGACTCAGAACCAATGGCTTCAACGGCTTCGGGGAGATGCATGCAGACGCAGAAGGCCCAAAGTATGAGTGTGGCAATGTAAATCGCATATGGCTCGAAGAGGCTGCTACAACTGTACCTGCGGACGTGCCAGAAAAGGGCCCCACAGTGCACCAGACACAGTCTAGCTTTGCAGTGATCTCGAATCACCCATTGTAGGACCTGAATTCGCGCCGTCGCGAATGAGTGTCCGTCTTCCGCATCGACTAGCGCCGCTTCGTTGGATGCAGATCCCGATACGAACCGCTGTATGGCGCTAGTGGGCGCAAGTATGATCAGGCGAGCTAGATGTAGCTGGAGGATAGTGTGGTGCTCGAAGCCCGAGTGGCGTGCGACCTTACTATTCGCAGGCCAATGCAGGACATCCAAGCTATCACAGGCGCTGTTGCGCCACTTGATGGAAGACCGCGTTGTCGGCGACCACTCTTGCTGTATGGGTGGTGGCATATCGCTACGTCGCTGTGGCGTAGATGTTGGTGTCCATGAGTTAAGACGAATGCGATCTCGGGCCACAACATCCCGGGTATGGCGATAGATGGCACTGACAAGTAAGCCCATGCTGAACTCTCCTAGATCGACGGGTAGCCGCTTTTCCACGTAAATCATCTCTAGCGCTTCCATAAAGGTAGCACTTGTGAGACGCCTTTGGTTCTGTCGAATTAAGCCTGGTTGGTCCCATACATCCTCGTGACATGGCAAAACTATGTCAATATCGTCGAACTGGATGAGGGGCTTGGCCTGAAACTGATACACGAACATCGTATCGAGTGTCTGCTGCAGTTAGCTACGCGTCTTTCGATAACAATAAGAACAAATTACCCAAACCATCATCCCTGTACGAACCATTACCTCTCTCGACAGCCATTCACGAAAGTCGGGGTTTTGCTCAGGATCAGCCGTCCTTGTCAGATCGTAAGACTTATTCGTCTGAACAAGTAGACGGAGTCTGTGGCAGCCTTCTACTAGAAAGTGTCGTTCTACATGGGCGCGTTCTACCAGAATTTTCTTACCCGAATGCAGCATGCAAGCGATATTCAGGATGCCAGCTTGTAGAATCCGTAGATCTGGGTGGGCGACGAACTGGGAAGAGCTCGGGTTGTAATCGACGTCCTCGTTACCTGCCGAACCTTGTGGGTCTAGTCCATACTTGCTTCGCGTGAGGATAGTACTCAGCAGACCAAATAGAGATTCGCTTGTTTGGGAATGCTGCAACAACCGTGAGTACTTTGAGCCGATAATAGAGACGGCGATTAGCAAGAGCCAGCTCCTGGAAGCATCTTGGGCGAAGGAAGACCGCCGCAGGAAGGGGAATACTGGGTAGAAATGGTCAAAGTATTGGCGAACAAAGATTACGACTTGCTCATACGTAGGAAAGTTCGAAGCGCTCATATCGACTGGGCTATCGCGGCTTTCAGCAGCAATGCCTTCTAGCAGAGATTGATAGGCTGCTGGTGGACACAATCTGTCTTTGTCAGAGGTATCAAGCGATGCAGAAGCATCATTGGCTTCCGCATCTTGCAAGTCGATGGTTTCTTCTGAGCAAATCGAGTGTTGCGATCTGCCACCGAACGGGGCTCTGGCACCTGCCCCATCAACG
>Ga0265797_10010784_pt1 | contig 11570 bp, 13 predicted proteins | sample P2T30metagenome_FD_192433 | JGI IMG/M metagenome (GOLD analysis project Ga0265797, IMG submission 192433) | Plant litter microbial communities from East Loma Ridge, Irvine, California - P2 T30 | ecosystem: Environmental > Terrestrial > Plant litter > Unclassified | place: USA: California... | reverse complement strand
ATCGTGGCTGCCGCCATCCGCGAAATCGTGGCAGCGCACTGACCCCGGTTTTTATTTCGAGATGCGCAGGATCGCCGAGGCCAGGCGCGAGAAGCATGGCGTCAGGTCGGCACTGGTGGCGGCGTAGCAGTACATGCCGACCGGCTTGTCCGGGTCGTAGCAACGCGCGGGGGCGTCGGCCACGTTGGCCATGCACTTGAGGACGTTCTCGCCGATTTCTTTGTCGAAGCCGGTCTTGCTCTTGAGCTGCCCCATGCCGAGCGTGAACACATAGATGCCTTCGTCGCGCGCCCTGGCTGCCACGGCTTCGGGCAGGTTGCGCGCGGCGCGGGTGATGTTTCTCCACGCCTCCGTGTCGCTTGCCAGGCTGGCAGTCACCTCGCGCGGCCCGGCCGTCACGATCGGGAATTCTTTTTTGTTGTCGTGCGCATCGTACCAGTCAGGCAAACCCTTGACCGTGGTCCTGATTTTCTTGTTGCTCACGGCACTGCAGCCGCTGGTGATCAGCGTGTCTTGCATGCCGAGTTCGTACAGGCCGCTGGGCGCCTCGTCATTATGGGCAAGCACGCCGGGGCGGGTACAGTCCGCCGGGTTATTGAACTTCAGGGCAGAACCGAACGCCGTCGGCGCGCCATCCGAGAAGAACACGATCACGCGCAGGCTCGATCGCGACAGCAGGGGAATCTTGTTGAGCTCATTGCGCGCATGCCACATGCCCTCGACCGACGCCGTGTTGCCGACGAACTTGAAGCCGTCGATCTTGCTGACCATGGCGTTGCGGTCGAAGCCGCGGTCTCCTATGATGATCGGGTTGTCGACGATGGCGCCGGAGGCGAAGTGAATCAGCCCCACCCGGTCCTGCTCCACGCTGAACTTATTGAGAAAACTCTTCGCCGAGGCCCGCACCGCGGCGGCCGAAGTTGACAGCGAACCCGAGGTATCGACCACGAAAGCCATGTCCAGGTCCTTGCGGATGGTCTGGGCATACGCCACCGGATTGAGCGACGTGAATCCCATCAGCTGCATGACCGACACCGGCATCGGCGCCTCGGCATGCACATCGACGGTCACCTGGCCTTTGTCGAAGGAGACTTTGGTGCTGAGCAGCTTGGGTCGCGACATCAGGTAGTTCTCGGGGATGTTCGCGGCGAAGAAGGTGGCGGCGGCTTTTATCGCACTGGCCCTTTGTTCGGATTCGTTCTTCCCGGCCGGGACGGCGCGCGCGCCGGCCAGGGCGGCGGAGTCGACCGCCGCGTTCAGGCGCGCCTTGACCAGGTAGGCCAGGCCGCCGTCGACGATCAGCCCCACGAGGGCCAGCAGGACCAGCATCGCCAGGACGACCATGACGAGAACGGCGCCGCGCTGCTTTTGGGGGTGGCGCTGGAATGGTGGATGCATGTCAGAACACCGTCATCGAATACAAATCGGGCCCGATGGTGGGCAGGCTCAGGGAGTCCATCGCGAACGAGATCATGAACATGTCGAATTTGTAGAAGGTTTCGACCACATAGACCACTTCGCCATCGTCCAGCTTGCCCTTCATGACGGAAGACTCGGGACGGTTCTTGCTGTTGATGCCGCTGCACAGGCCGGCATTCCACGAAGGACAGTTGAAAACCTTGCTGTCCGGAGCATAGTTGTTGGCGCGGAAGCCGAGGTTGCGCGCGGGGTCGTCCCAGCGGTACTGGTCCACCACCACGCTGTGCGCGGCGTTGCCCGAACCCACGCCCATCACGCGCGTGATGTACACCATGCCCTGCCGCTTCACGTCCAGCGGCGGCGCGCTGGCCATGAGTGCATAGATGATGTCCTGGCTGCCGGTCTCGAGCTGGGTGCCGCCGCGCGCCACCAAATTGGCGCCTTCGCGCCCGATGTTGACGACGATGATGTTGGCCTGCAGCGCGCGGGCGGCGTCGATCATGCCGAACAGGAGCAGTAGCAGCAGCGGCAGCACCAGGGCAAATTCGACGGCGGCCACGCCGCGCTGGCGCAGCAGAGGAAAACGGCGCGTCATGGGAAGTACTCGTTGCGCATCGTGGCGGCCACCGCGAAATGGTATTTGCCGCCGCTGAAAAAGCTCGACAGCAGCGGCGTGGTCACGACCCAGTCGCAATCGAGCTGCAGCACGATGATGCTGCCCGGTGCGCCGAACATGCCGTTGGTATAGGCGGTGCTGTCATACGACTTGCCGTTCACCGAGATGACCGGCGCCAGCCTGTCGTAGAAGCCCAGCGAGTTATCCGTGATGCTGGCGATGACGGCGGCGTAGCGCTGCTGGCTGTCGGTGTTCGGGTCGAGGTTGCGCTGGCCGGTAATCGCATAGCGCGCGCCCTCGCGCACGGCATACTGCATCGTCAGGGTGGCGAAGAACATCATGCTGAATTCGACCAGGGCCAGCAGGATCAGCAAGAACACGGGCGCCACGATCGCCATTTCGACGACTGTGGCGCCAGATTGACGGCGGGGCACCGATAATTTCATTTTTGGCACGGCTTTAGTAGGCTTTTGATTGGGCATGCGCTAAGCTTCTGGATTCTACAGGGCAAGAATTGCTTGCCGTACATTTCTTTTGCGATTTTTCGCCGCTGTCGGTACAGAACAACATGGGTTGGTTTCAAAGCATTGTTTCTTTCGGCGACCGGGTACCAGATCGTTTCCTGCAACATGCCGCCGCGTCGCCTCAACGTCCGGTCTCGCCCGACGCCGAAGCCTGGATGGTATTCGGCATGCGCCTGCTGCTGGCGCTGTCGGCGCTGCTGACCCTGCACATCGGGGCCGACAGCGTCATCCTGGCCGGCCGCTGGTCGTGGCTGATCTTCGTGGCGTATGTCCTGCACAGCCTGATCTTGCTGGTGGTGGCGCGCTCGCGCGCCGGCTTCTGGCATGGGCCGGTGATCTACTGGGTCGATATCGGCTGGTATGGGATGATGGTGTACGCCAGCGGCGGCGCGCCCAGCCCCTTCTTTTCGTTCTTCTTCTTTGCCATCCTGGCGGCGTCGTTCCGCCACGGCTTCGACGCCGGCGCGCGCCTGACCCTGGGCGCGGTCGCCCTGGTGCTGGCGGCGGTACTGGCCACGCAGGGCCTGCGCACGCTGCACCTGCTGCTGCTGCGCACCACCTTCCTGCTGGCGCTCGGCTACATGATCGCGTTCTGGGGCGGGCTGTCGGTCGACCAGCGGCGCCGCCTGGCGCTGCTGCGCGACGTCAGCCGCCTGTCGAACCCGCGCTTCGGGGTCCAGCACACGCTCGATTCGCTGATGGCGAAGATCCTGCGTTTCTATGGCGGCAGCACCTGCGTACTGCTGATGCAGGACCCGAAAGGGGGCTGGACGCTGCATACCGTGCACCACCCGCGCAGCGGCCGCGCCCTCAGCCGCATGCACACCGACGAGGCCGCGTTGCAGCCGCTGCTGGCGCTGGGCGATGGCGCCACCATCCTGTACCGCGGCAGCGGCCGCCGCTGGCTGCCGGGCGCCGCCTGCGCCGAGCAACTCGGGCCGGAACTGGCGTGGGAAGCCATCGATCCGGCAGGCTGCAGCCAGGTGGCGGACCTGCTCGATACCGACGCCTTCGTCAGCGCCACCCTGCCGCTGCGCAAAGGCAGCGGGCGCATCTTCGTCACCTCGGCGCCGGGGCTGCGGCGCAGCGACGCGACCTTCCTGAACCACATCGCGCAGCAGGCCTTCCCGGTCATCGAGACCATCGACCTGCTCGACCGGCTGGCCTCGGAGGCGGCCTTCCGCGAGCGCCAGACGATCGCGCGCGACCTGCACGACAGCACCATCCAGCCTTACATCGGCCTGCGCCATGCGGTGGCGGCGATCCGCCAGCAGGCCGGCGACGGCAGCAGCGTCGCTCCCGACCTGGAACGCCTGATGGAGATGTGCAGCGGCGTCATCGGCGACATGCGCGAATTCGCCCAGCGCTTTCGCAACGGCCGCCAGGAAGAGCCGGAACTGCAAATTGCCCTGCGGCGCCAGTTGAACCAGGTGCGTGCCTTCTACGACGTGCATGTTACTCTCGACGCGGAGGGCGCGCCCGGCATCAACGACCGCCTCGCGGCCGAAGTGTTCCAGATCGTGGCCGAAGGCGTCAACAACATCTGCAAGCACACGCGTGCGCGTAACGGCCGCGTGCTGATCGGCCAGGACGACGGCCTGCTGCTGATCGACATCAGCAATCCGGCCGATGGCGCGGGCGGCGCCGGTTTCGCGCCGCGCTCGATCGCCGAGCGCGTGGCGGCCATGGGCGGCACGCTCGCCGTCGACGCCGGCGCGCAGCAGACCGTGCTGCGCGTGCGCGTCCCGATCTGAACAACGTAACCGGAGAAAGAATGGGTATCCGCATCCTGCTGGTGGATGATCACAAGACCATGCTGTGGGGCCTGGAACGCCTGGTGCAGGCCGAGGGCGCGGCGCTGGAACTGGCCGGCAGCGCCGGCGACCCGGCCCAGGCGCTGGCGCTGTGCGCCGAACTGAAACCCGACATCGTCCTGCTCGACCTCGACCTGAAAGGCAGCAGTTCGCTCGAGATCCTGCCGCAACTGCTGGCCAACGGCGTCACGCGCGCCGTGATCCTGAGCGCGAACCGCGACCAGGCGACCCTGGCCGCGGCGGTCAAGCTGGGCGCGCGCGGCGTGGTCAGCAAGGAAGCGCCAACCGAAGACGTGCTGGCCGCCGTGCGCAAGGTGCATGGCGGCGAATTCTGGCTCGAACCCGGGCTGATGCAGGCCCTGCTCGGGCAACTCACGGCGCCGGCGCCGCGCCCCGATCCGGAAGCGGCGCGCATCGCCTCGCTGACCGCGCGCGAGCGCGGCGTCATCGGCATGATCGTGCAGGGCAAGGGCGCGCTGAACAAGGAACTGGCCGAACGCGCCTTCATTTCCGAGCGCACCCTGCGCAACCACCTGACCGCCATCTACGCCAAGCTGGGCGTCGCCAACCGCCTCGAACTCTACGTCTACGCCACCCGCCACGGCCTGTCCTGAATCCTGTCTTTGCGCAAAACGCCGCCGCCTGGGACTTTTGTCCTGGATGGTCCTACCCGGAAGTCCTACACAAAAGGGGAGATTTGACGGATGTGCCGATGGCTGCGCGTTCGTATCATTCTTTCCATGCGCTGCGTATCGGTTCATGCGGTACGGCGGCAACAGGACAGGAGCGAAAGTGTACGACCAGGAAGACAGCCCGGAACAACAAGCGTATGACCGTACGGGCACGCCAACCATGTCGTATGTCGTCCTGATCGTCCTGGTCGTGGTTGTCGGCTTCATCGCGGCCATGGCCGCATGGACCAGCGCATAAGACGAGCAACCTTCCAACACCATAGGACCAAGAATGAACTTCATCAAAAACTTCATCCAAGAAGAAGACGGCGTCACCGCCATCGAATACGCGCTGATCGCTTCGCTGGTCGCCGGCGTCATCATCGGTGCCGTTACCCTGCTGGGTGGCAACATCAACACGATGTTCCGCGCCCTGGCCGCCAAGATCTCGACTACCGTCAAGTAATCGCTGTATCGGCGCCCCACGGCGCCAGGGGAATCCGGGCCGGCGCCTGCCCCGGATTCCCGGCTTTCCCGCCCTCCCCGCTTTTCCGTCTTCCTCTCCGGAGTCCGCCTTGTCTTCCCTGTTGCCCATGATGCTGCTGTTTGCGCTGCTCGGCGCCGCCGTCTGGCACGACGTGCGTGCGCGCCGCATCCCGAACGCCGTGGTCTTCCCCGGTGCGCTGGCGGGACTGGCCCTGCACGCCCTGCTGCCGGCCGGCGCGGGCCTGTTCGGCACCCCGGCGGGCGGACTCGGCCTCTTTTCCGCGCTCGGCGGCCTGGGCCTGGGCCTGGCCGTCCTGCTGCCGATGTACGCGCTGCGCCTGATGGGCGCGGGCGACGTCAAGCTGCTGGCGATGGTGGGCGCCTTTGTCGGCGCCGGCCAGATCCTGGCGGTGGCCCTGGTCACCCTGGCCGCCGGCGGCATCCTGGCCCTGGCCTTCGCCGCCGCCCAGGGCAAGCTGCGCAGCCTGCTCGGCAACGCCTGGCAAATGATGGTGTTTACCGGCATGTCCGGCCTCACGGGCCGCCCCCTGGTGGCTGCCCCGAGCGCCGCCAGCGGGCGCCTGCCTTACGCGGTGGCGATCGCCGCCGCCAGCGTTGCCTGTGTCCTGTGGCTGCGCGCATTCGGAAAGCTGCCACTGTGAGCGACCTGTCCGTGGCGCCGGCCGACGCGCGCGCTCCGCGCACGGTCGAGGAAACCGGCCTGCCCTTCCTGTTCCTGGCCGAGCTGATCGCCAAGGTCCTGCACCGGCGCGGCCAGTTGCGCCTGCCCGAACTGGCCGCGCACCTGAAACTGAACGTCGGCGTGATCGATCCCTTGATCGCCTTCTTGCGCGCCGAAAAACTGGTCGAGGTCGCGCGCCTGGGCAACAGCGGCACCGACGCCGATTTGTCCTACCTGCTCACCGAAGCCGGGCAAGGGCGCGCCGCCGCGGTCCTGGCGCGCAATGCCTACGCCGGTCCGGCCCCGGTCACCCTTGCCGCCTACGCCGCCCAGGTGCGGGCCCAGAGCCTGGCCGGCATGCAGGTCACGCGCGCGCACATGAACGCCGCCTTCGAGGGCGTGGTGGTCAATCCCCAGGTGCGCGACCAGCTCGGCGCCGCCATGAATTCGGGCCGCGCCCTGTTCCTGCACGGCCTGGCCGGCAGCGGCAAGACCTTCCTCGCCGAACGCCTGCACGCGCTGCTCAGCGGCGCCATCGCCCTGCCCCACGCGCTGATGGTCGACGGCGAAACGATCCCCCTGTTCGACCCGGTCCAGCACCGCGCATGCGACACCGATGCCATTGCCGCCACCGACACCGGCAGCGGCAGCCTCGACCGCGGCAGCGCGCCCGACCTGCGCTGGGTGCGCAACCTGCGCCGCCCGGCGGCACTGGCCGGCGGCGAACTCACGCTCGAGATGCTCGACCTCGGCTTCGACCCGCACACCCGTTTGTACGTGGCGCCGCCGCATCTGAAGTCGAACAACGGCATCTTCATCATCGACGACCTGGGGCGCCAGCGCTGCACGCCGGATGCGCTGATGAACCGCTGGATCGTGCCGATGGACCGCGGCGTCGACTACCTGACCCTGCACACCGGGCACAGCTTCCAGGTGCCGTTCGACGTGATCGTCGTGTTCTCGTCGAACTTCGTGCCGCAGCGCCTGTCGGACGGCGCCTTCCTGCGCCGGCTAGGCTACAAGATCGAGGTGCCGCCGGCCTCGGAAGAGGAATACACGCGCCTGTTCGCCCAGGCCTGCGCGCAAGCGGGCATCCGCTTCGACGCCGCCGTCTTCGCCTGGCTGCTCGACTGCCACCGCGCGAGCGGCGTGCCGCTGCTGGCCTGCCACCCGCGCGACCTGGTGCGCCAACTGCGCGACCTGGCGCGCTACGAAGAGCGCGCCCCGGAACTCGACCGCCGCGCCCTGGAATGGGCCTGGAATAACTACTTTGCCGCCGGCGCCCCGTCCGGCTGCCCGTTGCAACTGGAACGCCGCGAACGCGGCACGATGGAGAAAGACTGATGCGTAACTCAAGAGCACTGCTGATTATCGGCGTGGCCCTGTTCCTGGCCCTGGCCTCGGTGCTGGTGGCCGCCAAATGGATGAGCGAACAGGGCGTGGCGGGCACCCGCGTGGCGGTGGCCAGCGCCGACATCGTCCAGGGTTCCAAGCTGGCCGAAGACAGCGTCCAGCTGGCCGAATGGCCGGCCGGCTCGGTGCCGCCGGGCGCCATCACCGATCTCAAGGTGCTGGAAAACCGCATCGTGCGCAGCGACGTCGCGCGCGGCGAACCGATCCTCGAATCGAAGCTGGCCCCACCCGGCACCACCGGCGGCCTGTCGGCCGTGGTCGCCACCGGCAAGCGCGCCATGACGGTGCGCGTCAACGACGTGGTCGGCGTGGCCGGTTTCGCCCTGCCGGGCAACTATGTCGACATCCTGGTCAACCTGGAAAGCACGGCGCTCGACAACGGCGCGCGCCAGCCGTCGATCTCGAAGATCGTGCTCGAGCGCATCCTGGTGCTGGCCGTGGCCCAGGAATCGAACCGCGACGACTCGAAGCCGCGCGTGGTGAACGCCGTGACGCTGGAACTGGCCCCGGACCAGGTGGAAAAGCTCGATCTCGCGCGCAGCATCGGTTCGCTCTCGCTGGTGCTGCGCAACCAGGTCGATCCGCAGCCGGCCAATACCAGCGGCGCCACCCGCGAGTCGGTCCTCGGCCTGCCCGAGGCGAAGCCGGCGCCGCTTGCCGTGGCGCCGGCGCCGGACCGGCCTGCAGCGCCGGCCCCGGCGCGCCCGCGCCCTGCCGCGCCGCGCAACGAAGGCGTCCTCGTGATCCGCGGCCTCGACGCCGCTCCGCAAGCATTCAACTGAAGAACCCCATGACCTTCCAGACCAACAAGACCCTGCTGGCCTGCGCCCTCGCGCTGGCGGCCAGTGCCGGCCAGGCTGCAAACCAGGCCGCCAGCCAGGCCGCCGCCCCGGCCGGCTGCATCGACCTGCGCGGCAAGGCCGAGGCGCGCAGCCTCGACCTGGTGCGCGGCAAGTCCGTCCTGAAGCGCTTCTGCAGCCCGGCGTCGCAAGTGAGCGTCGGTGCGCCCGGTATCGCCAACGTGGTGGTGCCGAATGCCAGCGAAGTGGTGATCGTCGCGCGCAGCGTCGGCAGCACCAACCTGATCGTCTCTACCCGCGACGGCCGCTCCACCGTGATCGACCTGAACGTCGGTCTCGATACCGCGCCGCTGCGCGCCCAGTTCGACAGCCTGTTCCCGGACGAAAAGGACATCCGCATCGGCACCAGCGGCAATGCCCTGGTCCTGTCGGGCATGGTCGCCGACGCCGCCGTGGCCAGCCAGCTGATGGCCCTGGCAAGCACCTACCAGGAGAGCGTGGCCCAGGCCGCCGGCGCCGGTACGGGGGCGGGCAGCCCGCCGGCAGCCGGGGTGGCCGGCGCCGCTGCCGCCGCACCCGTGGCGGCTGCCGCGCCGACCGTGCTCAACATGCTGGCCATCGCCGCGCCCCAGCAGGTCATGCTGGAAGTGAAGATCGCCGAAGTCTCGAAGTCCCTGGTCGACCAGCTCGGTGCGAATGCCCTGTACAGCAAGATCAACGGCAGCTGGAGCTACGGCATCCTGTCGAACTTCCTGACCGGCGCCGGCGGCAGCCTGGGCGGCAGCAAGAGCACCGGTACCAAACAGCTCCAGATCGACGGCGAGAACCGCGACGGCCTGGTGAAGATCCTGGCCGAGCCGACCGTGATGGCGATCAGCGGCCAGGAAGCGAGTTTTCTCGCCGGCGGCAGGATCTTCATTCCGGTCACGCAAAGCGGCCTGGGCAACGGCGCCGCCATCACGCTCGAGGAAAAAGAATACGGCGTGGCCGTGAAATTCACGCCCACCGTGCTCGGCGGCGGGCGCATCAACCTGCGCGTGGCGCCGGAAGTGTCGGAACTGAACCGCGAAGGCGTAGGCTTCAGCGCCGGCGGGTCGAATGCCACCTCGATCCTGCCCGCGTTTACCACGCGCCGCGCCACCACTACCGTGCAACTGCAGGACGGCCAGAGCTTCGTCATCGGCGGCCTGATCCGCAACAACGTCACCAGCAACATCAAGCGCTTCCCCTTCCTGGGCGAGGTGCCTGTGCTGGGCACCCTGTTCCGCAGCAGCGACTTCCAGAACGACCGCAGCGAACTGGTGTTCGTGGTGACGCCGCACCTGGTCAAGCCGCTGCAGGATGTGCCGCGCCTGCCGACCGACGAGTACGTGCCGCCAAGCCGCGCCCAGTTCCTGCTGGGCGGCAAACACGAAGGCAAGGCCCGCCCCGCTGCCAACAAGGACCAGCCATGAACCGCATTCTTCCTATCGCCGCCCTCGCGTTCGCCACCGTCCTTGCCGGCTGCGCCGGCAGCAGGACCGCCGCCACCAGCGGCCAGACCGTACGCGCCGCCTTTGCCAGCCAGGTCCTGCATCCGCGGCCGCAGGCGCAGCCCGAGCGCGGCGCCGACGGCGCCGCCGCCGCTGCCGCCTATGCGAATTACCAGCAGTCGTTCGCGGCGCCCACGCCGCAGTCCGACAGCCCGACCTTCGGCAGCAGCTCCGGCAAATAAGGAAGCACCGTGAAAATCGCCATTCTTTCGCGCGACGAGCGCAACCTGATCGACTTGTCGCGCCAGCTGCGCGCGCGTCCGGGTACCGACGAGGTCGACATGATCTCGGGCACGCCCGCCCGGCTGTCGACCCTGGCCGACGATGCCATTCCCGACGTGCTGGTCGTGGACCAGCCGCGCCTCGACGAGGACGACCTCGGCCAGCTCGAGCGCCTCGGCCACCTGTTCCCGCGCATGGCCTTCGTCGTGCTGTCGGCCGACCTGTCGCAGGACTTCCTGCTGTGCGCCATGCGCGCCGGCGTGCGCGAAGTGCTGCCGGCCACGCCCGGCGCCGCCGCGCTGACCCAGACCATCGACCGCATCGCCGAGAAACTGGGCAGCCAGGGCGGCGCCCAGGGCAAGGTGCTGGCCTTTATTTCCTGCAAGGGCGGCAGCGGCTCGACGTTTCTTGCCACCAACCTGGCGTATGCCCTGTCCGCCGGCGGCAGCAAGCGCGTGGCCCTGATCGACATGAACCTGCAGTTCGGCGATGCCTCGCTGTTCGTCTCCGACACCAAGCCGCTGGCCACGCTGTCCGACGTGGCGCTGCAGATCCACCGCCTCGACCCTTCCTTCCTGGCGTCGAGCATGGTCGCCGTCACGCCCAACTACGGCATCCTGGCCGCGCCGTCGGACCCGGCGCATGCCAGCGACGTGAAGCCCGAGCACATCGACGCCATCGTCAAGCTGGCGCGCCGCCAGTACGATTTCATCGTGCTCGACGTCGGCCGCAGCCTGGACCCGGTGAGCATCCGCGCGCTAGACCACGCCGACACCATCTACCCGGTGCTGCAGATGACGCTGCCCTACATCCGCGACGGCAAGCGCCTGCTCACCGTGTTCCGCAATCTCGACTACGGCAAGGACAAGGTCGAGCTGATCGTGAACCGCCACGACAAGAACAGCGACATCCGCATGAAGGACCTGGAAGCAGCCTTCGACACGACCACCCTGCGCACCGTGCCGAACCACTACGATGCGGCCGCGAAATCGGTCAACCAGGGCGTGCCGGTGACGCGCCTGGCGCCCGACAGCCCCTTGAGCGCGGCGCTGATGGACATGGCGCGCGGCCTGACCGGCGAAGCGGCGCCGGCGCCGAGCGCCAGCCTGGTGTCGCGCCTGTTCAACCGCCGCGCCACCGACAAGAAAGAACTGCCGCGATGAACCTCCCCGCCTATTCGCTGCGCGAACGCCTCGGCAACAGCGCGCCGCAGCCCAATGCCCAGCGCGGCCCGATCGACAACCGCGCCTACCACCAGCTGAAGAGCCGCATCCACGAAGCCCTGCTCGACCGCATCGACCTGGAAAGCATGCAGCGCCTGTCGCAGGACCAGATCCGCGCCGAGCTGCGCCTGCTGGTCGAGCGCCTGCTGGAAGAAGAGCTGGTCGTCA
>Ga0265797_10010783_pt1 | contig 11571 bp, 7 predicted proteins | sample P2T30metagenome_FD_192433 | JGI IMG/M metagenome (GOLD analysis project Ga0265797, IMG submission 192433) | Plant litter microbial communities from East Loma Ridge, Irvine, California - P2 T30 | ecosystem: Environmental > Terrestrial > Plant litter > Unclassified | place: USA: California... | reverse complement strand
CTGCTGATCGTTCTCGAGCGGACGAACTGTACGTTGTAACCACGTCTTTTCGGGCACCATGTCTGCGTCAAGGACGGCGATGTATCGCGAGCCTCCGTGGGATCCGAGTGTCGTGGAGAGGCCGAAGCGGATGTTGCCCGATTTGTAGTGTGTGGAATCTATGGTCTTCTTGCGTGATAGATAGACCACAGGTAATCGGCCCTGGCTCGTGAGATGCAGGCCATGGTCGAGTTGTTCGATTGCTCCTCGGAGACTGTCGTTACGAGCATCGTCTAGGACGAAGACTTGATAGGATTGATCAGGGTAGGTTTGGGACGCTGCGGCTCTAACGGTTTTCACGACGACGTCGCTGCACTCGCCGCATGTTCTGGTCGAGCTTGTCAGTATGAGCCTTTGTGTTTGAGGCCAAGGCCGAGGGAACAGACGTGATCAGGACATGTACCGTGACATCGGGCGGGATGGTTGATATGGTACTGCGCGAGCCGCTGTGTGAAGACCTGGGCGTCGACGTCAGTAGAATGGTGAACTCGAGTATGGCGAATAGGTCTGGCACTGCGAGCAGTAGTTCTAGGAATGACAGGATCCAGATTTGAGATGATCGGGAGAAGACGCATATCCGCCATTTTGCAAATAGATACCATGCCCAGCTACAGAGCAATGCCGAGTGAATGATCATTTGCCGTGATGAAGGAGATGAAGAGCCGGAACTCGCGTTAGAGTTCTTGTATGGCTGGACTGATATATGATCCATTGTCGCTGTCGGTTGTGAGTGGTTTGCTGGTCGTGCGAGTAATTCAAGATCTGACAACAAGATCTTGAATTATCGATCTGCTGCTCAAAGCCTGGACTGTGGCCGAATGAATGAGTCGGTCCGTTTGTCAGCATGTGCTTACCTGTTGTACGACCGATCGTTCGCATTGTCCGTTTTCAGTTTGATCGACACAAGTGAGGACGATGTACATGTGTATGAGCTGCATGTGCATGCATCATGCATGCATGCATGTGATATCTGCATGATGATAACTTGAAGCACAGCATTACTCACCGCTCGAGTAGCGATCGCCTGATATTGGAACGATAGCAACCCGAAACCTGGTAAGATCTTCTCGTGGCTTTCTCATGTGGCGCGGAACCTTTGTTCGTAAAACAGTGCTTGATCATCCTTAGACTGGGTTAGATCTTTTTTAATGGCGACGAGATGACTTTTGTTGTCTTTGCCTTCCTGTTTCCCAACTCTTTTTTCAAGATTAATAGACCGACCAAAATGGTACATCGCAAGCCAGGGCAACTCCAATCTTCCACTGCATTTACGATGATGGCATTCTCTCTTTGTGGCCTTGCCTATTACATCTGGCGGGTTGAAGCTTATCGACATACTCTTGTGTATGTGTGGAGCACGACACTACTCATCATATCGACGATCGTACTACTTACACGCCGAGCTCTCGTAGCTGTGCTGTTGGTCACTGCAGTGGTCGCCTTGATCCGAGTTGTCGCGGTAGAAAAACATCGGAAGATGAACATGACGCTCCATGCATATGACATCGCCTTTTACCTTTCATCTTGGCCGACGATCTCGTTCCTGTGGTCGCACTTTCGACTACACTTTATTACTTTTGTGACCGCCGTGTCGACGATTCTGGCGACCGCTGTTCTTATCTTTTATTTGGACCCTACCAGAGTATGGAGACGGTATAGCTTATGTGTCGTTTTGCTCTTCGGAATTGTGGCCTACAGCTCTGCGCCTGCCAGGATCGAAGCGCACTACTGGGAATACTTCCTCGACGACCGCAGTCTCACTTCGTTCTATTCCTCTTGGCGAGACACCGCTCGTCTTCTATGGCGAGGGCACATCTTTGAAGCAGCTGAAAGCTCACGTCACGGACAGTTCGAGGAGCCGCAAGAATGCTACGCTCAAAGCAACGCACCCAATATCATATTGATCCACCATGAGTCTATGGTACCACCGAGCACTTTCTTGAACGAAAGTCTCTACAATGCGCCACTTGAACGTCTTTTCCGTTCTCATGATGGCAAGATCCATAACATGGGTGTTGAGACGTACGGTGGCGCCTCATGGCTAACCGAGTTCTCGGTCATGACCAGCTTGTCATCGTATAGCTTCGGCAGCATGCGTCCTTTTGTTCAAAGCATGATGGCTGGCAATGTGAAAGCCACTTTGCCAGAGAGTCTGCTCCGATGCGGATACCACGGGTCGATCTTTTACCCAGCCCAACGCACTTTCGGATCGAGCGAGAGTTTCTATAATTCGATTGGCATGACCGACTTCTTCGACATCAACGACCAAAAGGCTCCAACCATCCAAGAACGAGACCTTTTCTACTACAAAAATGCTCTTTCTTACATTCCTGAGCATTTCCGGACTTCTAAGCAACGTCTGTTCACTTTTATCATCACTATGGCAGGGCATCAGCCGTACGGTTATCAGTACATGCCTGACTTCAAGGCACACGGCAATTCACCAGACCTCGACCCGGAAGTGAGCGAATGGCTACGTCGTGTCGCTATGGTCAACGAGGACTACGACTACTTGAAAGAAGAAGTCTCGAAACGATTTCCAGGCGAGCCATTTCTCTTCATACATTACGGCGACCACCAACCGACTGTAACTCGCCCTTATGTGACGTTCAACGACCATAAATCGGGCTCTCCAACGGACCCATCAGCCTACACCACATACTTTGCGATAGAAGGCATGAACTACACACCTCCAGAATTGCCCGAGTTTGATGATATCGATGTCGCTTACCTGGGATTGATGATCATGAAAGCAGCCGGTATTCCACTTACGGATGTCTACAGAGAACGTGAGCGTCTGATGCATCTTTGCAAGGGACGTTACTATGACTGTTCATTTAGGGACGAGATCTTAGGTTTTCATCGACGGTTGATTGACAGTGGGCTGGTCACTGCGCCTAGATGAGCTTGCTGGTGAGTTGAGACCGCGCGGGTGTGGCAAGTGGGTCCTAGGAAGAGGAAGAACGAATGTGAGGGCGTGATTAGAGACTTAGATCATAAGACCTTTGAGTAGCGAATGGACATCTCGGCGGCGAGCTTCTGTAGGCCTGTGGAAATTTCATCAAGCTCCTTGCGATCTAGATCAATATTAGCACGGGAAACAGCAGCAGTGTCTCAGCGGCAGTAGTGAGCGGATTATCGATCGGCGTGAGAAGATAGCAGTCTACTAGTGAATTAATAGAAATATATGGTTTAGATAATATCTCAGTGGGCGGAAAAGAGTATAATAGTCTTCAAGTGAATGATAACAGTTCAAGTTGGGAAAGAGGAATAAAAAAAGAGAACAAGTGAAGCTGAGCGACACCCCGGACATTCCACTTCGGCTTCTCAAGCTGCGACTCCGCCTGCAAGCTTAAAACGCGACAGCAACAACGCGAAACCATTGCGCTTGGGCAACTCGGATTCGCTCACTCACTACCACGCGGACAGAGTCAGCTCTTCCAGCACCATGTTCAGCAATACCGCCGGCTCCAGCCTTTTTGGCGGCGCGGCCAGTACAAACAATAATAACAACACCCAAACACAAAACACAGGCGGCGGACTCTTTGGCGCAAAACCTGCCGCAACACCCTCGACCGGAGGCGGTCTTTTCGGCGGCGCTGCAGCAACACCAGCAGCCTCGACCGCTGGCCAAACAAGCGGTTCACTATTCGGCGGCACCTTGGGCAGCACAACACAACCTGCGGCTACGGGCACTGGAGGCGGTCTGTTCGGCGGCGGAGCTGCTGCTGCTAAGCCTGCGACTACCAGCCTGTTTGGTGCCACACCGGCTGCGACTAGCCAACCTGCTGCGACTTCAACTGGAGGTGGACTCTTTGGCGGCGGCGCGACCGCAAAACCTGCGACCGGAGGTCTCTTCGGCGCATCTACTGCGCAGCCTGCCACTTCACAACCCGCTTCCGGAGGATTGAGCTTGTTTGGCAACACTCAGAATCAGACTCAGGGTCAGGATGCGGGCAAGAGTTTGTTTGGCGGCTTGGGACAGAGCACAGCAAACAACAACAACCAGACTCAAAATCAGAACCAGCAATCGGTGACCACCGAGGCCGCACCAGCGAACCCGGCATACTTCGATCAATTGCTTGAGCGTGGCAGAAAGAGACAGACCGAGGAACGCATTACACCCTTTGGCGAGCTTCCAGCTCTCGAACTTGGATTGGCGGACATCTCGCGAAAGGTCAGGAACTTGGGACAGGGCGGTCCGTCTGCTGGCCTCACTCGTGGCGGCGACGACGCCAGAGCGCACTACCTGCTTTCGGCCTCTGGAGTCAACACTGGCCAGGCTCTTCGCGATCTTGAGAGGCTTGCTGAGGAGAGCGTTCCTCTAGGTGCAGCTTCAGACCAAGCTGCTGGTGCTGCAACCGGAGTTAGGTACAACCTTACCCGCAGACACCACGATGACTTCCAAGCCATGGTCGACGGCCGTGTACAGAAAGCTCAGGACGACTTCAACAAGATGATCGAAGAGAAGCTTGACGGTGTCGACTGGGCGTCACAGTACTCGCGCATCTACGAGCACTTTGGTCTCAAGAAGCCCCAAAGCGTTGACAACAGCGCAAGCGAATCATTCGCGCCCAAAGAGTCTGGCGCTTTCGGTCGCACAAGCAGAAGAAGCAGATATGGAGCATCAGTGGCAGGCAAGTCCTTCGGCGTCCCTGGCCTCGCGCGTTCCGTCATCGGCGCACCTGGTGCTAGAGGCGTGCGTCAGAGCCAGTTCTCGGATGTCAAGGAGAAGCTACCTGCCGAGGGCATGCGTGTTGTGCCTGAAGATCGCATCCTGCGCATGAAGCAGAACAAGTACACTGAGCGCGTCAAGGAGCTCAACATTGCCCGCATCCAGGAGCGAGCATACCCCATCTTGAACAAGTTCGCGGATGTTGAGTCTGAGCCATCTGGCGAAGACACCTCTATGCTAGTAAACGCATTCAAAGCTCTCGCAGAGATCACAGGCGAGGACGCCTCGAAGGAGACTTGGGCCGAGCCCGGTGCTATTCAGCCACGACAATACGCCCGTGACTATCTGGACGAGACGCCCAACGCCAAAGGACCCAGCGAAATCCGTTCACGCATCATCAACGGCTCTCGCTCTTTCCTCGAGAAAACTTACTTTGCCCAGGTCGAGACTACCGTGGTCAAGAACCCTCGGGAGGCCAATGTCGGAGGAGTGCCAACTTCACTCGCAAAGGTCAAGGGATATGCTCGCGTCAGAGCAGCTCGCCGTGAGCTAGGACCCGACCTGGAGATCTTGCAGAAGGTTAACGACGATTACTGTTGGGTTCTCCTCTTCTACCTCCTGCGCTGTGGCCTTGTTCAGGATGCCATGGCCTACATCGAGGAGAATCACTCCGTTTTCCGCAACATGGATCGCAGATTCATTGGATATTTCCGCGCATACGCCACCAGCCCCGAGCGCCGTCTGCCGCCAAACCTGCAGGGCGACATCAATAACGACTACGCTCAGAAAACGCGCATTGCACCAGAAGATTCCATGGATCCTTACCGCCTCATGGTCTACAAGATCATTGGTCGCTGCGACCTCAACAGGCGCAACTTCGACAACGTCAACAGCGACATGATGGACTGGCTTTGGCTGCAGTTCGTGCTTGCACGCGAGTACAGCCGTGTCGACGAGTTTGCGCATGAGGCGTACGGGCTTGATGAGCTTCGCACCTCTATCAAGGATATCGGCGACCGTTACTTTGGCCCTAACAGCGACCTTCCTAACGCCCCCACAACCTTCTTCTTCATGCAGATCCTCGCGGGTCTATTCGAGAAGGCCATTGCCGATCTGTACCCCAACAACTACATGTCTGCGGTACACTTCTCCATCGCCCTTGATTACTACGGCTTGCTCAGAGTCAGCGACATCAACAGCAGCGATGACCTGCTCACTTACACCACTCGTCAACAGCCACAGATTGCTTTTGGTAGCATGACCGGTCTTTACACACGCGACTTCCGTACTGCCGACCCTGCAGGCGCTGTGGACTACCTGGCTTTGATCTGCCTCAACGCTGATCTTGAAGGCGCTATCGGCAAGGCTCAACGTGAGCTTTGTCACCAAGCACTCACTGAGGTCGTCCTTGAGACCCGCGAGTTCGCAGCCCTTCTTGGCGATATCCGTGCCGATGGTCAGCGTATCAAGGGCTCTATTGAGCAGCGTCTCCAACTCATTGGCATTGAGAACGAGCTCGAGTTCTTGCGCCACATCACTCTTGTGGCTGCTCGTACAGCGGAGGACCAGAGCCGCACCACTGACGCGGCACTCCTCTACCACCTCGCAGAGGACTACGACAAGGTCGTGCAGATCGTCAACGACGCCGTGTCACTTGCCCTCACGACTGAGCTCGGTGACGAGCCTCAACGTCTCACACCGCTCAAGCCTCGCCAGCGCGAAGGCGAGCAGGTTCCTCGTGAGATGCAAGGTAGCTTGAGCTTGACGGCCGTCGATGACCCCGTCGAACTCTCTCGAAACTTCCGCCAGCTCTACAACTCTGCTGCCATGTACTATGGCAAGATCAACGAGAACACCGCTGCCAACCGCGAAATCCTGCTGCACCTTGCCGATTCCCGTCGCGCCCTCGAGGCCGGCCAGTGGCCTATTGCCGTCGACGTAAGTTCTTCCCTTAATACTCCTACTCCAGATCCTCCAACTAACAATTTCTCGCAGTGCATCGAACGCGCCAAGGTCCTGCCCACCGACACAGTCGGCAACATGACCGCCATCCGCGCCAAGGCACAGGCCTTCAACTGCATGCAGCCCGTTGTCGCCCGCACCATCGGTCACATCATGATTTGGGCCGTGATCGCTTTGGCGAACGAGCACGCCCGTCTGAAGGGAGCCGAGTTCGACACTCCCGCGCAGCAGAATGTCATCGCGCAGTGCAAGAGCGCTGCCAAGGACATCATGGTGTTTGCCGGTCTGATCCGCTACAAGTTGCCTGGACGTGTTTGGGAGACTTTGGCTCAGGCTGGACAGGAGTTGGGACAGTAAGCGTCTTTGGTGCGTGTTGATGCTGATGGTCGTGCTATGGTGGGAACCGAGAGCAAGATACCCCTTGGATTGGGTACTGGGAAAGCTGACTAGTGGATTATCGACACCCATGGGATTCAATTGTGTACGATTAATCCAGACCTGGAATTGTCAGAGTTACAAGGCAATTGTATTCAACGAAAACGTTTCTGATGCTATCGAATTCTTCGTCGATTCCCGTGTTCATGACTTGAATGTGTAGTAAATTCTATTACGCCCCAAATTTCATGGGTACTAACTTGGTTATCATAAAAATATTGCCCGCTCGGGTATCACTCATTCCCTGAAACTGCCTCGTCCCCTCCGCTTTCTCATGCTGCCTGGCCGACTACCACTGCCACTCTCCATGCTCGTGCCAATGCCCGAGTCCAAGAAGTAGTCTCCATCCTCATCCTCATCATCTGCCTCCAAGTTTGTAAGAGGCGGCACATCCTGAAGACGCACTCCATCACCAGGATCTTCCTCCTTCTTCTCTTCCTTGATCTCCGGCGAGCGGAATCGTAGTGGCTGCTGGTTCGACAGCGTAGGGAACGTCCGCTCGGTATCCGACAAGAACCCGCGCTCCTCATCTTCAGACGTCGCTTCCTCCTTGATTTGCATCGGCCTTTGCTCTTCCGTCTTGAACGCAGGGCCCAAGTACGCTATCAGCACCGCCCACGCGATCCCAGCGAATATCATCTCCACGCCCCAGAACACACCAACAAACACCACCGCGCTGATCACCCGATGGTTGTACATCAGCCATCGCAGCCCGCGGAAACGCGCGTGGAAAATCGCTTTCGCGGAGTATATCTGCATGCGCTTGGAGCTTTGGACTTCCAGCTTGAGGGCCGTAGGCACAGAAGTGCTGCCGCGCGCGAAGCTCGTGCGCTCGAAGACATCGATTGTGAGAGTCTCGCTTTCGTCGCGCACGCCGAGCAGATACCAGGGCAGCTGCGTTACGCGGTGCAGCATTTCGACAGGCAGGGAGCGGTAGTGCAGACTCGCTGGGCGTCGTGATCTGGCGAGCACGGGGGCGGACTCAGAGGATTGCGAAGCTGTTAGACCATCTTTCAAAGTATCCAGGAGTCCCGTAGAGCCGAGTAGTGAGACGTCGAGCATGAAGTTGCCGACTTCGCGGTTCTTCCTCGTGCGCGGTAGCTCGATTTCGAGTTTCACGTCGTAGGCCTGCGCGCTGACGAGGTCGCCTTCGAGACTGACTGTTCCGTGCGGGAAGTGGTTATACGCTCTGCCGAGCCCATGCTCTTGCCCTGCGGGGTATACGTCGTCCCATTGCAGGTGGATGTCTCTCGAGAAGCCGATGCGCGGGACGTAGCTCCAGTAGAAGAGCGTGTAGGCCGTGGAGGCGGCTGCGAGGAGGAAGAGGGCGGTGATGAAGATGAGGGCTGTGGTGAGGTAGGCGCGTAGAGCGGGTTTGGAGAGGACTATACGGAAGGGTTTGAGGATGATGCTCTGTGGTTGGATGTCAGTTTGGTGGTTGGAGAGTAAGCGATGGAGATGGAGATGGAGTAGCGGTACCTTTAGCAGACCCAGAAGGGTTGGCCGTTGTGTCTGTTCCTCGTCATTGTCGTAGCGGTACTTGGAAGCCATGCTTCGCTGCATCACGTTGTCTCGTTGGCATGCTGTTGTTCACATGTTTATTGGAGTTGGGGAACATTGAAAGTGACGTCGCGCAAAGCGTCACCAGAGGAGGCTGCATAAATTCGTATACGAAGAACCGACAACAATGTCGACAACATCACCTTGATATAAGGGGTCACACACAACCACGCGTGACATCATGGATTTACTATCGACAGCATTTCCACTCTCCATGTGCTGACCGTTCAATATTTGCCAGGCATAGAGACTTATCATTGTACTAATAATCGAGCCATCGGATGCAAACTTCCACGCGCGGTACCTGCCATTCTTGTTGTACGACAAGTACTAAACGAAAGCGTATCCCAGTCCTCTACAAACAACAAAACGCCTTCTCTTGGTATTTGGGATACTTTCTTGTGGTGTTTGTCCGGGAATGTGGATTTTGTGTGAGATTTCCGTGGCTGTGGAGTTGTCCGACATTCTGTGGTAGTTGTCCGAACACCACATGCGCGTCCATTAAAAGCATCGTAAATAATATACCTACCATTGGACAGAGCTCATCCCGCAACCCCATGATCCGTGAAGTCTAAGTATGTCAAGTGATATTGTAAGGTTCCGGGCCATTGATATATTACAGACGAGGGAGGTCGGATGGCTTTGATGTTTCGCGAAGGCCATCGACTCACATTCCATTCCCCAACATGGCTACTACTACTACAACTGAACTGCTACCCCCAAATGTTCCAGCTCCTCCCAAGATTGCACCCAAAGACGATTCGTCAGGGTCGGACAACTGGTCTCATGGCCTCAAGTCAAAGTGGCCAGTCGCTCTAGACCTCGCGGGCTCAAACCTGCCTTGTCGTCTTGAAGGAGAAGTTGAGAACTTGGTATGTCCGCTACTAACGCTCTATCCATTGTCGAACAAAAGCTGACAATCGTTGCAGGTCGTCCTCGGAGAGATTCCCAAGGATATCGATGGGTGCTTTTACCGAGTAATGGTAGATCCATTCGTGCCACCGCATCCAGATAATGTCCCCATCGATGGAGACGGCAACATTTCGGTCTTCCAATTTCACAATGGCAAGGTCGATCTCAAGACGCGTTACATCGACACCGAGAGGCTCAAGTTGGAGCGGAAGGCGAACAAGGCGATGTTTGGACTGTATCGGAACCCGTTCACGCATCACCCTTGCGTTCGGTAGGCAGAAACTGCGATGTCAAGCTCAACCTTCAAGAATTAGACTGACAGCAGGTACAGCGCTGCGGTAGACAGCACCGCGAATACAAACCTGGTACACTGGGGAGGCCATCTGCTAGCGTTGAAAGAGGTCGCGCTGGTGAGTATATGTTGACAAGAGGTTATTGCCACTAACTGACTTTCCTCGCAGCCGTATGCAGTTGACCCAATCACACTGGAGACAAGAGGCTACGATCCTTTTGGCCAAGTCAAGTCCAAAACGTTCACGGCACACCCAAAATACGATCCCTACACCGACGAGCTGGTCGTGTTTGGGTACGAAGCGAAGGGTCTGGCAACGTCCGATGTAGTGACTTACACCATCGATCGATCGGGCAAGGTGAAGAATGAGTTTTGGCTGCACCAGCCTTATCAGAAACCAGGCTTCATACACGATTGCGCTATTGTAAGTTCCGCGGTAAACGACGGGCCACTGGACCAAAGCTAACGAAGTCAGACTTCCAACTGGCTGGTACTCTTCATCTGGCCTTTTGATGCAGACGTCGAGCGCATGAAACGAGGCGGCCACCACTGGGCATGGGCACCTGAACGCGGGTTAACGCTCATTGTTGTGCCACGCAATGCTGAGAAACCCGTCGCACCCGGATGGAAGCCGAACGAGGTTCGATCCTACGATTGGAACATCTGCATGCCAATCCACACCGCTGCCGCCTGGGAAGGTGCTGATGGCCACATTTTCGTGGAAAGTAGCCGCGTCCACGGCAACGCTTTCCCATTTTTCCCGCCCAACGGCGAAGCGCCACCGCAAGGAGACATTGAAACCAAGGCGGATTACGTTCGCTGGGATATTGATCCTGCCAAGGAAGACCGTAGCTCGCTTCCCGATCCAAAGGTTATTCTCGACTGTCCCTCCGAATTTCCTCGCATCGACGAGCGTTTCATGTCGCATGAATATGATTACGTTTGGCTGAACGTCTTCATGCCGAACAACTCCGATGGTCAGAAGAATATCTTCCAAGGACTCAATGGCCTCGCCATGCACAGCAACAAGACCGGCGAAACGAAATGGTTCCACGTCGGAGATAATTCCTTGGTTCAGGAGCCCATCTTCATTCCGCGCACAGATGATGCGCCTGAGGGTGATGGATGGGTCATTGCGCTCGTGGAGAGGACAGGAAAAGCTTCTCGTTGCGATTTGGTCGTGATCGATACGCGCGAGTTCGAGAAGCCTGTTGCTTTCGTGCAACTACCGTTCCATGTGAAGGCGCAGATCCACGGCAACTGGGTGGATTCAAGAGCCTTGGGTGGATACAAGCCGATCGTAAGACAGCTTCCGGATTTCCAGGTTTCGGGCAAGGGTTCGTTGGAGCCGCTGTAGTTTGGTGGATGGCAGTGCCTCATTGTTTGCGCTCGCCGGCAAGACTGGCGTTGTCTGTAGTGAATGCAACCTTCGTTGTTTATGATTCACGTTATAGTTGTCTATAGTGCCATGTTCAATGGTGCATGCCTCGGTAACCTTAAAGTTGATCTTCGTGTTTCCCCCGCACACCTGTTCTTCGCAACAGTTATGCCTCTCCACCACCATTATTGTAGTGCCGTACTGCCATCAAGTTCGTTGTTCCACAGCTATGGACGTGATCGTGTCATCTATGAGAGTGGACACCTCACGAGAGTGCCCATTCTGCCATCGAATATTTTCCAGACAGTTAGCGCAAAT